>ERZ779737.108-NODE-108-length-88003-cov-80.755242_pt1 | contig 88003 bp, 71 predicted proteins | sample MGYA00511889_ERZ779737 | MGnify/ENA primary metagenome ERZ779737 (study PRJEB29588, sample SAMEA2163575) | human gut metagenome | biome: human gut; feature: human-associated habitat; material: faeces | place: Denmark | collected 2008/2010 ...
TATGATATAATCCAGTTAACAAACATTTAATGTCTAGGAAACTGGGTACCCATCAAAAGTGCATTTTTTTAAAGCTAATTTAAATATTAAAATTATAAATTTTAAAAATTCAGTAAAAAAATACTATTTTATTACTATACATTAGTTTTGAAATTTGCTAATATTTACGTGTAAGTAATTTAGGAGGATATTATGTCAAGATTTACTTTACCAAGAGATATCTACTACGGCTCAGGAAGCTTAGCAGAACTTAAGAATTTAAAAGGAAAGAAAGCTATTGTCGTTACTGGAGGACATTCCATGAAAGCTTCTGGTTTCTTAGACAAAACAGTTTCTTACTTAGAAGAAGCAGGATTAAAAGTTCAACTTTTTGAAGGTGTTGAACCAGATCCAAGTGTTGAAACAGTTATGAAGGGTGCAGAAGCAATGAGAAAATTCGAACCAGATTGGATCGTTGCTATCGGTGGAGGTTCACCAATTGATGCTGCAAAAGCTATGTGGGCATTCTATGAATATCCAAATACAACTTTTGAAGACTTAGTTACTCCATTTAATTTCCCACATTTAAGAACAAAAGCTCACTTTGTTGCTATCCCATCAACTAGTGGAACTGCTACTGAAGTTACAGCTTTCTCAGTTATTACTGATTATCATAAAGGAATTAAATATCCATTAGCAGACTTTGAAATTACACCAGATGTCGCTATTGTTGATCCAGATATTGTTAGAAGTTTACCACCAAAGCAAGTTGCTTATACTGGAATGGATGCTTTAACTCATGCTATTGAAGCTTATGTTGGTACAATCGCTACTGATTTTACTGATCCATTAGCTTTAAAAGCAATCAAAATGGTTTGTTCATATCTTGAAGAAAGTTATGTTGATGCAAACGGCAAAGCAAGAGAAGAAATGCACTATGCTCAATGTTTAGCAGGTATGGCTTTCTCAAATGCTTTATTAGGTATTGTCCACTCAATGGCTCACAAGACTGGTGCTGCTTTCTCAACAGGACACGTCCCTCATGGTTGTGCTAATGCTATGTATTTACCACACGTTATTGAATACAATGCAAATAACGAAAGAGCACTTGCTCGTTATGCTCAAATCGCTCAAGAATTAGGTCTTGAAGGACATGATGCAAGAGAATTAACTCAAGCATTAGTTGATAAGATTAGAAGAATGAACGTTTTCTTAGGCATTCCACATGGCTTACAAGAATTCGGTGTTAAAGAAGATGAATTCTTAGCTAAAGTTCATGATATTGCTCATAACGCAGTATTAGATGCTTGTACAGGAACCAATCCAAATCCTATCGATGATGCAACAATGGAAGAATTATTAAAGTGCTGCTATTACGATAGACCTTGGAAATTTTAATTAAACAAATAAATTAATAGGGGCGTCGTAATAGCACCCCTTTTATTTTTTATAAAGTGGAGGATTAAAATGTTTAAAATTGTTAGTAAGAAAAGTTTAAATCCTACTGTAACATACATGGAAATCGAGGCTCCTTATATCGCAAAAAAGGCTAAAGCTGGTCAATTTATTATTTTAATTGTCGATGAAGGAGGAGAAAGAATTCCTTTAACGATTGCTGGTTATGATAGAGAAAAAGGAACTGTTAGTATCATTTTCCAAATCGTAGGAGCAACTACTTATAAACTTAATACTTTAAATGAAGGTGATAGCTTATATAGTTTTGTTGGACCTTTAGGAAATCCTAGTGAAGTAGAAGGTTTTAAAAATGTTTGTGTTGTAGGTGGTGGAGTTGGTTGTGCAATTGCTTTACCAGTTGCTAAAGCTTTACATGAAAATGGTGCAAAAGTTACTTCAATTGTTGGATTTAGAACTAAAGATTTAGTAATTTTAGAAGATGAATTTAAAGCTTGTAGCAATGAATTCATTGCAATGAGTGATGATGGAACATACGGAACTAAAGGTTTAGTTACTAATGCTCTCGAAGAATTATTTTCTAAGGGTGTTAAATTTGATGAAGTAATTACAATTGGACCTTTAATCATGATGAAATTTGTTGTTGCTGTTTGTAAAAAATATAACGTTCCATGCGTCGTATCTATGAATCCTATTATGATTGATGGAACTGGAATGTGTGGTGGTTGTAGACTTACAGTTGGTGGCAAAACAAGATTTGCTTGTGTAGATGGTCCAGATTTTAATGGTTATGAAGTTGATTTTGATGAAGCAATGAATAGAGGATCAATGTATAAACCATTTGAAAAACATGCTTATGAAGAAGCATGTAACTTATTTAAAAAAGAGGTGAAATAGTTATGGCTTTTAATATGAGACCTACTAAAAATCCAATGCCATCTCAAGATCCAAATGTTAGAAATAAAAATTTCTTAGAGGTTGCAACTGGATATACAGAAGAAATGGCAATTGATGAAGCTAAACGTTGTTTAAATTGTAAAAATAAACCATGTGTAGCTCATTGTCCTGTAAATATTAATATTCCTGAATTTATCTCACAAGTCGCTATTGGTGAATTTGAAAAAGCTTATGAAATTATTAGTGAATCTTCATCTTTACCTGCAGTTTGTGGAAGAGTTTGTCCACAAGAAACTCAATGCGAAATGAAATGTACCCGTGGTCTTAGACCTGGAAGCGAACCAGTCGCTATTGGTAGATTAGAAAGATTTGTTGCTGATTATCACAATTCTCATTTTAAAGGAGAACCAAAGAAAGTTCCTTCAAATGGACATAAAGTAGGGATTATTGGTAGTGGTCCTAGTGGATTAACTTGTGCTGGTGATTTAGCTAAAAAAGGTTATGATGTAACAATTTTTGAAGCTTTGCATCTTGCTGGTGGAGTTCTTGTTTATGGAATTCCTGAATTCAGACTTCCTAAAGATATTGTTAGAAAAGAAGTTGATAACTTAAAGGCTTTAGGTGTTAAAGTTGAAACTAATATGGTTATTGGTAAAGTCATTTCTATTGATGAACTTATTAATGAATATGGTTTTGAAGCAATCTTTATTGGTAGTGGTGCTGGATTACCTAGATTTATGGGAATTCCAGGAGAAAATTTAAAAGGCGTTTATAGCGCTAATGAATTTTTAACTAGAACCAATTTAATGAAAGCTTATAAAGATAATAGTGATACTCCTATTGAAAAAGCTGAACGTGTTGCGGTTGTTGGTGGAGGTAATGTTGCCATGGACGCTGCTAGATGTGCTAAGAGATTAGGAGCTAAAGAAGTCTACATTATTTATAGAAGAGGTGAAGAAGAATTGCCTGCTCGTCGTGAAGAAGTAGAACATGCTAAAGAAGAAGGTATTATCTTTAAATTATTAAATAACCCAGTTGAAATTTTAGAAGATCCAGTTACACACTTTGTTGGTGGAATTAGATGTATTAAAATGGAACTTGGTGAACCAGATGCAAGTGGTAGACGTAGACCAGTTGAAGTTAAAGGTAGTGAATTTGATATTCCAGTTGATTGTGTAATTATATCAATTGGAACTTCACCAAACCCATTAATTAAACAAACTACTGAAGGATTAGAAACTAATAGTCATGGTTGTATTGTAACTAAAGATGAAAGTGGATTAACTTCAAGAGTTGGAGTTTATGCAGGTGGAGATGCTGTTACTGGTGCTGCAACTGTTATTCTTGCAATGGGCGCTGGGAAACATTCAGCAAAAGCAATTGATGAATACATCCAAAGTAAAAAATAAAACATTTAATAATTAAAAGCGTGAAATAAAAATTCACGCTTTTTTTTATAGAAAAGTGTCTAAAACCTAGTTATTTTTTTAGATTTTAAAAATTATTTTAAATATTTTTTATTAACATACCTTAATTGTTATATAATTTTTATATGGAATTATTATTAACATCTTTAGAAGCAAAACAAGCAGATAAATATACAATTAACAAATTAAAAAAGACCTCAAGCCAATTAATGGATGAAGTTGGTCATCAAGTTTTTGATATTATTAAAAAAAGATTTGATAATAATACAAAAGTTTTAGTAGTTTGTGGATCTGGTGGCAATGGTGGAGATGGTTATGTTATTGCTCAATTATTAGTTAAACATAATTATAATTGTGATTTATATCAAGCTAGTGAACCAAAAAACAATGATGCAATCAATAATGCAAAAAAATATAAAGGACAAATAATTAGAGAAATAAATAGCAAATACGATTTAGTTATTGATGCAATTTATGGAACTGGATGTGATTTTAAATTGCCAAAAGAAATCATTACAGTAATTAATAAAATTAATGACATGAATGCTTATAAAATCAGTATCGATGTTCCTAGTGGCTTAAATGCTACAACTGGTAGCGTGACTAATGTGGCAGTTAAATGCAATTTACTAATAGGAATTCAATTTTTAAAAACAGGATATTATTTAGGAGAAGCTGTTAAATATTATGATGAACTAAAACTCATTGATGTTGGAATAAAAACTGAAAAAAAAGATGAGTTTTGCAAGGTTTTTTCTAAAAAAGACTTTAAAAACATCATTCCTCCACGTCAAAAAATATCAAACAAAGGTACTTATGGACGTTGTGCCATTATAGGAGGCAGTCCTAATTTTCTTGGAGCACCGATATTAAGTTTAAGTGCTTTTGCTACTTTAAGAGTTGGGGCAGGATATTCAACATTATGCATTCCTGATAAACTTTATAAAATTTATGCTTTAAAACATTTGGAAAATACATATGTTTTATTTAATTCAAATGATCAAGGTAATATTTCTTATGATGAAGCAAAATTAGAAGGTTTATTAAAATATGATGCAATTGCTATTGGCATGGGATTAGGGGTTAGTAAAGAAGTTTATAAAATTATTGCTTATTTATTAGAAAATTTTACTGGAAGACTACTAATAGATGCTGATGGACTTAATTCACTTTCAAGATTTGGTGTAGATATATTAAAAAAACATACTTGTGAAGTAATTTTAACACCTCATATTTTAGAATTTGCTCGTTTAAATAAATCTAAAGATAAAAAAGAAATATTAGATAATGAGCTTGAAGTTGCTAAAGAATTTTCAAAAAAATATAACTTATGTTTAGTACTAAAAAGTAATGTTACTTTAATTACTTATAAAGGTGAAACAATTTTAAATATAAATGGCAATCCATCATTAGCAAAAGGTGGAAGTGGTGATGTTTTAAGCGGAATTATTTTAGGTCTTATTGCTAAAAGTAAAAATTTAATTAAAAGTGTTGCTTTTGGATGCTATATCCTTGGAAGAAGCGCAGATATGTTAGTTGAAAAAATAAATGAAAATAGTTTAGTTGCAAGTGAAATAGTTAACAATATATCGAATGTTTTAAATGAATTATAAGAAGGAGCATATGGAAAAAGTAGGTCTTAGAAAGTGGATTTCTTTTATTGTTATTGGCTTAGCTGGTCAATTTGCGTGGTGTATTGAAAACATGTATCTAAATAAATTTATTTTTTATTTAGATAGTAGCGGAAATTATATGCAACTTATTTCTATCACAGTTGCTTTAAGTGCTACAACTGCTGCCTTAACAACAATTTTTATAGGAAGTTTAATTGATAAAATTGGACATCGAAAATTAATTATTATTATTGGATATATTTTATGGGGAATATCTACAATATCGTTTGGTTTTATTAACGTTGAAAATATAAGCTACTTATTTCCAACTTTGAATGCTGGACTTGCTTGTGGAGTTAGCGTTATTGTACTTGATTGTATTATGACTTTCTTTGGAAGTAGTGCAAACGATGCCTGTTTTAATAGTTATGTAACTAGAGAAATTACTAATAAAAATAGAGGAAAAGTTGAAGGAGTTTTATCTATTTTACCTTTATTTGCAATGCTAGTAATATTTGTCGGTTTAAATGGATTAACAGATGGAGAAAATCCTAGATGGGATATCTTCTTTTATATAATAGGAGCAATTGTTTTAGTAGTAGGAATTGCTACGATATTTTTACTTCCAAAAGAGGAAAATAAAAAGCAAGAAGATAACTATTTGAAAATAATAACAACTGGTTTTAGTTTAAAAACAATTAAAGAAAATAAAACATTATATTTAGTCTTTTTAGCCTACATGGTTTATGGAATTTCTTCGCAAATATACTTTCCATATTTAATGATTTATTTTGAATATGGATTAGGATTTAGTGGATTTGATTTTTCATTAGTTCTTGGAATTGTTTTAATTGTTGGATCAATATTAAGTGTTTTATATGGAATTTTAAGCGATAAGATAAATAAATTAGTTTCTTTAATTCCTGTAATTATTATCTATAGTATTGGATTATTACTTTTGTTTTTTGTTAAAAGTGGACAATTAGTTTTTGCTATAATTAGTGGAATTTTAATGATGTTTGGATACATTAGTCTAAGTAGTGTTTTAAATTCTATTGTTAGAAACTTAATTCCACATGAAAAAGAAGGAATATTTATGGGCATTAGAATGCTCTTTGTTGTTATGATTCCGATGTGTACCGGACCATTTATTGGAGAAGCAATTAGTAGTGCCTTGCCTGGAGGAACTTATGTTGATTTGGGTGTATCAAAACCTCTTCCATCAAGTTATATATGGTTAATTGCTCTAGGTGTTTTAATTTTAATATTAATTCCAATAATCATTATTTTTTATTTGAATAAGAAAAATAATGATAAAAATAAAAATAATGGCTTACTTAGAGAAAAAGTTGATGTAAATTTTGATGAAGTTCCTTTAAAAGAATATCCTCGAATTAATTTAATTAGAGATTCTTATATATCATTAAATGGAAAATGGGATATTTTAATTAACAAATCAAAAGAAATTCCTACTAACTTTGATAGTTATTGTTTAGTTCCTTATCCAATTGAATCACCTTTAAGTGGAGTGAATCATCTTTTAGAAACTGATGAATATATTCATTACCATCGTTTTATAAAAATTCCAAAAGATTTTAATAAAGGGCGTGTAGTTATCAATTTTGAAGGAATTGATTGTATTTCAACTATTTTCTTAAATAAAAGGGAAGTACGTAAACATGTTGGTGGATACACTTCATTTAGTGTTGATATAACTCCGTTTATTATTAATGATAAAGTTGAATTAGACATTTTAGTTTGTGACCAAACATCAAATTCTCCATTTGCTAAAGGGAAGCAATCTTTAAATAGAGGAGGTATATGGTATACTTCGACTAGTGGAATATATAAACCTATTTGGTTAGAATCAACACCAAAGATTTTTATAAAAAAAGTTGACATTAAGCCACTTTTTGATGAAAATAAAGTAATTTTTAATGTGAACACTAATGTTGATAGTAATTGTATAATTGAGTTTTTGGACTATAAAATTAATGGTGAAACAAATAAAGATGTTGTAGTTGATGTTAAAAATTTACCTGTTTGGGATCTTGAAAATCCAAACATTATTGATGTAAAAGTTAAAGTTAATAAAGATGAAGTTAATACATATTTTGGTTTTAGAAAAGTTAGTATTGATTCTTATAATAATAAGCCATATATCTTTTTAAATAATAAACCTATTTTTATAAATGGTTTACTTGATCAAGGTTATTATCAAAATAATTTAACACCAAAAAGTTATGAAGATTATCTAAATGATATTGATAATATTAAAAATCTTGGCTTTAACACTTTAAGAGTTCATATTAAAAATGAGTTAGATATGTTCTATTATTATTGCGACACAAACGGAATTTTAGTAATCCAAGACATTCCAAATGGTGGAGATAAGTATTCGTTTTGGACCATGTTAAGAGGTGGGTTATTCCCATTTATCAAAAAGAAAAACGATCATAACTATAAAGCTTTTTCTAGAAATGGTGAGGAAGGTCGTAAAGAATATTTTGAAATTTTAAATAAAACAATGAGTAATTTATCTAATCATCCTTCAATTATCATGTATACATTATTTAATGAAGGTTGGGGTCAATTTGATTCCAAAGAAGTTTATGAATATGCTAAAGAAATTGATAACTCAAAAATTTTTGATGTTGCAAGTGGTTGGTATGATAACGGCTTTAATGAAATAGAATCCATTCATAATTACTTTTTCCCATTAAAAATTAAAAAAACCTTGCGAAAACCAGTCATTTTTACAGAATTTGGAGGTTATTCTTATATTGAAAACGAACATTTTTATGGAACAAAAGTTTTTGGATATCGTGTTTTTAAGTCAAAAGATAAACTTAATAAAGTTTATAAAAAATTATATTCAAAAATATATAAACTTAAACTTAAAGGCTTAGCAGGTGTAATTTATACTCAATTAAACGATGTCGAAGATGAAACAAATGGTTTATATACATTAGATCGTGAGATTTTAAAAATAGATTCTGAAGTAATTAAAGAAATAAATAGCAAATTAAAAATATAAAAAAAGCTATACAATTGTATAGCTATTTTTTTAAAATGGTGATTCTCCGGAGACTCGAACTCCGGACCCACTGATTAAGAGTCAGTTGCTCTACCAACTGAGCTAGAGAACCATGTAAAACTATCTTACACATCTTAAAGTTAAAAATCAATATTTTAGTGATTACTAATTAAAATTGTAGTAACATAAATTATTATGAAAATTGTATGTCCTTTTTGTGAAAATATTAATGAAGTTGATAATGGTGCCTTGCACGTAAGTTGTAGTAAATGTGGGCAATCTTTTACTATTCAAGATGGAAAGAAAAAAACTTTAAATAAGTATAAAGAACTTCAAAATTTTGCTTACGCATCTTTATATCACACTCAAAACTTTCAAGACGCTTTAGATTGTTATGAAGAATTACTTAATATTAAGCCTAACGACTTATCTTCAATTAATGGATATTGTGTAGCCAAAATTTCTTTATCAACTTTTGAAAATGTTCATTTTAAATTCGTTATTGATGAAATCGAACAATACGATATTGTATTAAATGTTGAAAATAGTAACCTATATCTACATTTTGTAAAAGATATTCTTAATTATATCGAAATTTATTATGATGAAGTTAATTCAAGATTATTAAAAAATAATGTATTTATTAATAAGAAGTATCTTGAAGATTATTTAGAAGAAAATAAAGAAATTATTGAATTGATGAATTATTTTAACGATAGCTTCCCATTAGTTGATGAAGAAGAATTTAATATGTTTAAAACAGATTTCCCAACTTTTATGGAAAGAATTGATGACATTCTTAAAAAAGCAAATACTGCCTTAAATTCTTCATACAACATTAATCACATTGGTGAAGTAGAAGTTAAAGATGGCAAAATTAATGTTTTTGGAACAAATGTTATTAATTTAGATATTGATGAAGTATTAAACTTTAATATCATAATTGAAAACACTAAAGGAAAATTTTTAACTAAAGTATTTTTACCACTTTGTGGAGGTTTTGGCGTTTTAACTTTAATTTTCTTTATAGTTTTTGGTGCTCTAAAAGAAGCTTTATATTTATATTTAGCAATAGGTGCACTTGTAATTTGTGCCATTGTTTACGCTGTTTATCGAATTTTACTTCGAAAAACTTTTAAGAAGTAAATTATTTTCTTTTAAAAAATTTAAAAATTTATTAAATGCAATTGATCGATGAGAGATTGCATTTTTTATTTTTGGGTCAAGTTCACTTACAGTTTTGTTATAGCCATCAGGAATAAATATTGGATCATATCCAAATCCATTTTCAGTTGAAACATAATTTGCAATTTTACCGTTAAATTTGCCTTCAAACTGATAAACTTTTCCTTCATGGATAAAAGTTAAAACACAAACAAAGTAAGCTTTGCTACCAGCGACTTTATTTATTAATGATTTATTTAAATTTACTTGCCCATCATTTTCTAAAGCATAGCGATGCGAGTATATTCCAGGAAAATTTACACCTAAATTTTCAATAATAATTCCAGAGTCATCACTAAGAACATCTAAGGAAGTTTTTAAGGCAATTGTTTTTGCTTTAATTAAAGAATTTTCTTTAAAAGTTTTACCATCTTCAATAATTTCATCTTTGAAATTTATATCGTTAAGTGATAAAAATTTAATTTGATAACCTTTAACCATCTCGTTATATTCTTGAATTTTATGAGCATTTGTTGAAGCAATTACAATTTCCATATCTAACCCTCTAAGTATTTATTTTTTTAAAAACCTTTCTAATCTCAACTCTTTTATAAATATTATATCATCTTTAAATAAAAAAACCTTGAGATCATCAAGGTAAATTTTATTATGTGCGCGAATACCTATTTTGATACAATCTGCGTACACCTTGTAAAATTTGCGTACAGTTAAACTGACCGACAAATTGGAATTTGACGGTATTACAACAGCTTTATCTCATTGGCAATCATAGCCACGGTTTTGGCGTTGGTATCAATTTTAATGGTATTGAGTGCTTGATACATCGGTATTCTTGCTATGCTTCGCTCAATTATATCTTCTGAACGGATACCTCTTTCTACATCCATTGCCAATCTTTCACACAGAGTCTTTTCATCCGCTACAAGCGAAACACATTTCACCTCACAGTTCTGTGTATCCAGCTTCTCAAGTATGGAATTGATAATACTCTGCTCGTGCATCACCCAACAAAAAATGATATTCTCGTATGCAGAACACTTCAGAAAATTATTGAGTACATAACAAATATTATTTGTCACCATTGCTTTTGTTTCATCGGTTACTTGGAACGGACTTGCATCCCAGCACCAATCTCCGTCAAGAAATACACTATTCGGTAAATCCTGTTTGAGCTGTTGGCACACGGTTGTTTTTCCAACTCCCATAGTGCCACCAATCATATATAAAGTTTTCATCATTCATACCTGCAAATTCTTATTTATCGTTCAATACTTATAGCACAAAAATAGCATTTTTTCAATACATTCACCTACCGTATAACGAGAAACCATCATCCCGAAGCAATATCTATCGTTCCGTTGATGAGGCTTTCGTTTCGTAGTTATTGTATATAAGGGAAAAGAGCCTTTCAAAAGTGCGGTTAAACACTCCTACAAGGCTCTGATACTAGTTTACAGATAGTGAAATAAAGCCTTTATGTAAAGAAAAAAGGTTCAATATTTTTGTATCAAACCTTTGCTTTTCTTATGACAAAGATGAACCGCTTTAATACAAGGTTGAACACCCCTGTTATAAAAAGTTCACACCCCTATCATAAAAGTGAACACCCTTAAAGCAATTTGAACGCCCCTTATTTCAATATGAAATTACAACATTTATTAAATGTCTAAGGATGTAATTGCGGATGGTAATCCAGTTGACAACCAATAACTTTTACTATTTATTTGAACATAGTTATTCCTGATTTCTAATTCATATGAGGTTTTATCTTTTAGATTGAATGAGACAATATACCCTTGTCCTCCATCAATATCGTTTATTTTCTCTCGTATCAAAGTACGATTAAACCATTTCGAGAACATATTTCCTTCATTGTATATTCTTGCACTTTCGCCATATCTATTCTCCGGAGAGGTACCCAGATATATTCTTTGAACATCGATATAATCTAAACTTTCGTCAGTTATTTTTGAACCCCATTCGATTGTTTCACACAACTTTAATTCATCGCCAACACAACCATTAATCATTGAAGCAACATTTATATCGTGATCTGGCATTGTATATTTGATATATTCAGGTTCCCATGGTTCCCCAGTAGAAGTAGGCAGATAAACAGTATTGTCTACTAATAAACTCGCACGTAAACCAGAAAAGAATTTAATCTCAAAAGTGATTTCATCGCCTTCTTTGTACAGACCATAAGTTCGATTCGGTTCGCATATTTCGTCAATATTCAAAATTATATTATTTAAATCTTTGATATTTAGTTTGTGATTACCACCATTAGAAAAATCACATCCAGTTAAAGGAATCATTAATAGTAAAAGTATGAAGCATAATATTTTCTTTATATTTTTCATCCAAATTTCCTTCTTTTTTGTTTCAATATCAAATCACAACAATTATTCAATAACTTCCCAATATCCAGTTTTATTTGAGCCTATTCTTTGAATATGTCCTGATTCTTTCAACTGTTTTAAATTTTTCTTGATGGCAGGTTCTGATAAACCAAGCTTTGTAGAAAATTGGCTAATTGTTATATTTGGATTATCCCTAATCATCTCAATCATTTTTGCTTGTGTTTTATTTATTTTATTAGATACTTTATTGGATACTTTATTGGATACCACAAATTCGTTAACACCTAATCTTTCAAATGGTATGGTAACTGTGATTCTATTCTTTTCAATTTGTATTGCATTCTTTCCATATCTTCCAATAATTTTAGGAACGCCTCTTCCTGAACGCTCACTAATTCTTAGTTGAAGAAAAATTGATGCTAGAACATCGTTAACTGGCAAGCTTGCCCCGTTATAAAACCCGTTTTCGTCTTGGTCAATAGCCAATCCACCGTGAGACATGATTTCTATTCTATCAGTGAAAATTGAAATTTGAGGGGAGTTTAAAGTAAGCCATTTATTATGAATAAAGGCATTTAATATAGCCTCATGAAAAGCCTCATAATCAAATAATGGCACGTCTCTTCTTTCTGAAATTCTATTTCTCTCATCTGCTTGAATGATGTTTATCGCATCGCCATATTCGAGTATTTTGTCCATTGAATACATAATGCAAGTATTCCCGAATTCTTTCACAGAAAATAATGGAGCAGTTTTATCTTTACCACTAAAAATTGAAACTCTAACAGGAATCGAGTTTTGATCCGATAAAATATACGCCATAATATTGTATTTCCCATTCTTGTTTCTAAGTTTTAGGCTACGCTCAAAGCTATCAGCCTTTAAAGCAATTCCCTTGGCGGCGTAATACATAAATAGTTTTTCAAAAGTTAAATCTTGAGCATAATCAGGTGCAGCAATGTTCACTATAGTAGGAAAACCCTCTTGTAGAGTCGTATTTAGTTTGAGTTCCCACTCTGGAAACTTATCGATTCTTTCCTTACTTGATCCAATTCTAAAATATGAAATGTCCTTGTATTTCGTTTGAACGGATTTTGACGCTGGAACCTGAAGTAAAACAATACGTTTACTTTCATATTCTCTCTCTATGACTTCAAAAGCGAGGCTTGGTTTTAAATTTCTCGCTAAATAATGTTTATATGGCTCATGATTTATATCTTTATTGAAATTGATTGTTGTGCCTAAGACTTCCTTTGAACCATCTTTAACTCCCCATAAAATATATCCGTATTCTTTTCCACACAAGCAGGCACCATTTGCTACAGCAGAAATATATTCTCCAATTGCGTCTTTATCAAACCGATTTTCTTTAAAATCTAACCATTCATATTCGTCATTTAAGCTTAGCAAATTTGCAATTATATCCAAATATTTATCCATATAAGTATGCCCCATTAAGTCATTTATAGTATACCATATTTCAAGCAAAAAGTATACAATAAAGTATACAATATTTTTGCTTTCGTTTTTTTAAGGGCTATCGTTTTTTATTGTTGCGCTAAATGCACAATAGTATGAAGTCATACTTTTAGATTTAGCGATTTTTGTATCAAAAAGATTCTTTCAACATACCAAAATTGGGATTTAAATCATTATTTAAGTATGAAAAAAGGCATGATCACGAGTATCATACCTATGCTTCTTACATGGAGCAGGTGACGAGAATCGAACTCGCGTAGTTAGCTTGGAAGGCTAAAGTTCTACCATTGAACTACACCTGCGTGCTTTAATAATATATCAAAGAAAAAAAGTTTTAGCAATAATAATTTTGCTAAAACTTTTAGAGTAATTTTTATAAAGCTTTCTTTGCAAAAGCAACTAAACTTTCTTTTTGCATTAAGCCAGTTTTAATATCAACTACAGCACCATTTTTAATTAAAACTAAAGTAGGGACTGCACGGACACCATATCTACCAGCTAAACTACCAAATTTATCAACATCAACACCAATAAATTTAACTTCACTTAAATTTTCACTAGCTTCATGGAAAATAGGTTTAAGCATTCTACAAGGTCCACACCACGTTGCATTAAAATCAACTAAACTAACGCCATTATTAATTAATTCATCAAATTGTAATTCATTTTCTAATTCAATAACCATATAAATCCTCCTTTATATTAAACTAAATATTAAGAATAAAATAAGTAAATGTAATGGATATGAAAGATAAAATCCATATTTTACTATTTTATTAGATAATCCAAGTTTGCCATTGTACCAAAGTACAAAGAAGATTGCTAAGACGATATAAGATTCAATTTCATAATCCATATATGTACTAAGTAATGGAATATTGGAAAATCTACCAACAACATAACAGATAACACTAACTAAAACAATTGATATGCTTATAATTGCATTTATTCTAAAACGATAATTATTTGTTTTCTTAAATTCATTAAATAATTCTTCATCATTATCAAATATTTTTAAACAAGATTTATTAAAAATGATTACTCCAAAGTAAAATAAAACAATTAATAAGACAGTTATAAAGTCAAATTGACTTAATAATCCATCATATAAAAAATGATATGTACCAGGTTCAATTGTATTTATTCTAAAATATTTAAGAAATCCACAACCAATTAAATATAAGAGTGGAAGGACACTTAAATATCTTAAATATTTATTTTTATATTCAATTAAATATATAAATAATGCACTTAAAGTTAAATCAACAAAAACATTACCAACATTCATTATAAAAATAGATGAATTAATACCGATATTTAAAAATGGGAAATTTATAAATGCAATCACTATATATATTATCCCTGCCATAATAGCAAGGCGTGAAATATATTTTAACTTATTATGAGTATGTTTCATCCCTTCATATATACAAAATAAATAAAGCGGAAAAGCAATTCGTCCGATTATCCTCATTGTAAAATATAAAGGATAACTTATAGAAATAACTGCAGAAGCATCTAAAAAGACTGCTAAATGATCAATAATCATTGTAACAAGGGCAATGATTTTAATTACAAATGATGATAAAAATACTTTTTCTTTCATAACTATATAATCATATAAGATATAACTGCAATGCAGTTATTAAACATATGAGCAATTATACACCCACTAATTCCATACTTTTCATAAGCAAAGCAAAGAATAATTCCAGAAATAAAATAGGATGGAATATTAATTAATTCATTAGCAAGACTAGAAGCAGTACTAACACTACTAAAATCAAAATGGATTAAAGCAAATAATAAAGCCGTAACAAGAAAACTTGCTAAACGATTATATTTACGAATTAATCCAAATAAACCTACTCGATATGTTAATTCTTCAACTACTGGACCAATTATTCCTAAAACTATAAATGATAAGAAAGGAAATGTTGCTACAAGTTCTAAAGCTGAGTTTTGATTTTCGTTTTGAACAAAACCAAGTCTAGAGATTATTAAATTTAAAATTATTGAAGTTACCAATAATAAAATTCCAAAACAAAGTCCAAATAAATATGTTTTATATTCTGATATAAATAGTTTAAAGATTTTTATATTATCTCTAAATAAAAATAAAACAAAACCTAAAAATACTAAAGCATATGCACAAAATACAGCTATACCTAATCCCTCACTAGAATTAAGATAGTCTTGACCACCAGCACTTAAAACAATACTTTGAAAAATTAATTGAGCAAAAGTTAAGCCGATAGTCCCAATTAAAATTAAAACAAGATGTTTAATATTTGAAAAAGAAAGTGCTTTAGAACGTACTATAAATTCTAAAGGTTTATCTTTTATTTCTTTTTTATCGTCAACTATGATTTCTTTTTTTTCTTCAATTACTTCATTTTGTTTAGCACCACAAAAAGGACAAATATCTAAATCTTTATCTATTTTTAAGTGACAAACTTTACATTTAACTTTTTCTTTCATTTTTTTAAATAAATCCTTGATTAATTATTATATAATTAATTAACCAAGGTATTCAATATTATGAAAGAAATATTAAAAGAAGGTTATAGTAAAATTGAAGTTGAAAAATCTAAATTTATTTCTTACGCTTTTTTTGTAAAAAACCTTGCAGAAGTCAACTATTTTTTAAAAAAAATAGAAAAAGAACATCAAAAAGCAAGACATATTTGCTATGCATATAAAATTGGTAACAATGTTAAATATAACGATGATGGTGAACCAAGCGGTACTGCTGGAAGACCATTACTTAATTTAATTAATCAATTTGACTTAGATAATGTTGTTATTTTTGTAGTCAGATATTTTGGTGGAACTTTATTAGGAAGCGGAAGATTATTAAGAACTTATGTTGAAAGTGGCAAACAAGCCATTTTAAATGCAACACTAGTTAATTTAATTTATGAAAAATATTTTCAGGTATCATTAACTTATGAAATTTATGAGAGTTTTTTGCATTTTGGAAAATTAAATCATTTTACTATCATTAAAAGTAATTTTAATGATACTATAGTAATTGAATTTTATGCTTCTTTAGATTTTAAAAGTGACTTAGAAGAGTTATTTTATCCTAAGTTAAAAGTACTTGAAACTAAAGAAATATGGCGTAGAGAGGAGAATTATGGCAAATTGTAATCATAATTGTAGTGACTGTAGCGAAAATTGTTCTGAAAGAACTGAAATTGAAAAATTAAAGCAAAATGAAGGAAGTAATATTAAACATATTATTGGTGTAATTAGTGGTAAAGGTGGAGTTGGAAAATCTTTTGTTACTTCATTAATTGCATCAAATTTAAATAAAAAGGGTTATAAGGTTGGAATTTTAGACGGCGATGTAACTGGACCTTCTATTCCTAAGTCCTTTGATATTCATGAACAAGCTGAAGGTGATGGTCATCAATATATTTTTCCTGCTATAACTAAATCAGGAATAAAAATTATTTCTAGTAATATGCTATTACCTCATGAAGAAGATCCAATTATTTGGAGAGGTACCTTAATATCAAGTTTATTAAGACAATTTTTCACTGATGTTTTATGGGAAGAACTAGATTATTTATTAATTGATATGCCACCAGGAACGGGTGATGTTACTTTAACAGCTTTCCAACAAATTCCGCTAGATGGTGTAATTGTTGTTACTTCTCCACAAGATTTAGTTAATATGGTTGTCTCTAAAGCGGTAAATATGGCTTCGATGATGAATATTAAAATCATAGGATTAGTTGAAAATATGTCTTATGTAGTTTGCCCTAATTGCAATGAACATATTTACCTTTATGGAGAATCTAACATTGAACAAGTAGCTAAAAAGAATAATTTAAAAGTTCTTGCTAAGTTACCTATTAAAGTTGGAGATAGTAAACTTATTGATAATGGTAAAATTGAATTAGTAGACGTCAAAGAAATTAATAATGTTATTGAGGAAATTGAAAAATTATGATTAAAGTTAATGAATTTATTGAACGTAGAGAAAAACTTTATCGACAATTAGAAGATAATTCTTTGTTGATTTTGTATAGTGGAGCACCTATTAAAAGAAGCGCTGATAGTGAATATCCGTTTGAAGTGAATAGAAACTTTTATTATTTAACTAATATAAAACAAGAAAATAGCATTTTTGTTGTTTTAAAATCTAGTGGTCTTATTAAAGAATATCTTTTTATTAGTGAATATGATGAAGTTAAGGAGAAGTGGACAGGAAAACGTTTAACTAGTGAAGAAGCACGTAATTTAAGTGGGGTACAAAATATATTATTTACTTCAACATTTACTCCTCAATTACAAATTTTATTTGAAGGGAAAAATGCTTTTAATAATATTGTCAAAGTTTATATGGATCTTGAAAAAGAAAATAAAGTTGATGTTGAAACAACAACTAACAATATTAAAGATTCTCTTTCTTTAGAATATCCAAATATTGAATTTATTGATGTTTATAACATGATTATTCGTTTACGTATGGTTAAAAGTGCTGCTGAAATTGAAGAATTTAAAGAAGCAATTAGTAAGACAAATATTGGTTTACAAAAAATCATTCGTAATTTACAACCAGGAATGTATGAATATCAAATATCTAGTTTATTTTATTATACAGTTCAAGATTATGATTATAGCGAGCTTTCATTTCCTACAATTTGTGCTTCAGGAGTTAATGCAACATGTTTACATTATCCAACTCCAATTGCAAAAATTAATGATGGTGACTTACTTTTATTAGATTTAGGAGCACAAAATAATTTATATTGTGCTGATATTTCAAGAACCTATCCTGCTAATGGAAAGTTTACTGATTTACAAAAAAAGATTTATTCAATTGTTCTAGAATGTAATAAATTAATTGCTAAATCTGTTAAGCCTGGAATTACAATTGCTCAATTACAAGCTAAAACAGTTGACTTTTTAGCTCACGAATGTTTGAAAGCTAAACTTATTACTTCTTTAGAAGATATTAAGAAATATTACTTCCATAATATTTCTCATCATATTGGATTAGATACACATGATCCAAGCTTTAGAGATTTACCATTAGAACCAGGTAATGTAATTAGTGATGAGCCTGGATTATATTTTAAAGAACTTGGAATTGGTGTTCGTATTGAAGATGATATTTTGGTAACTGAAGATGGAAGTTATAATTTAAGTAATCAAATTATTAAAGAAGTAAAAGATATCGAAAATGCTTTTGCTTATAAAGGAAAATAAAAGATGAAATTTAAGTGTAAAATTTGTGGACAACAAATCGATAATCCATATATTTGTCCTTATTGTGGAAGTGGTAGTGACCATATAATTTTAATTGATGAAGATGAAGAGGAAGAATTAAAAGAAGAAGTCAATGAAGAAAAACTTGATGAAACTTATGAAGATGAATCTAGGTATGAAACTAATTCTAATGAAGAAAATGAAGATCAAGAAATAGATGATAATTCTTCTAATATTTCAAATAATGGGGTAGAAGAAACTTCTAACGAAAATCTTGATGACTCTAAACTCGAAGAAGAAGATAATAGAACTTTACTAGAAAATGAACAAAAAGTCTTAGATTTAAAAGAAAAGCCTGCAGAATTTGAATATTTTTTAAAAATTTATGGTTATTTATATTTAAATAACTTAGAATTAGCTTCTAAATTTAAAAAGTATTTTGACCACTATCTTTTAGAAAAAAGTCTTGAAGCAGCAAAAGATTTTACTGAAGAAGATTTTAAAAATTTTACTTCTAAGAACGATTTTTTAAATAAAATAATGAAACAATTTAAATTATGATTAATGTTTTGTTTAATTATGTAGACATCGTCGTTATTGTTTGTGTAGCTATAATCTGCTTAGCAATTTCAATTTATTTATTTTTAGCTTATCATAATAATCCTTGCGGAACTTGTTCTGAGGCTTCTAGATGTTCTAAAGCTAAAAAAATGCAACCAAAACGGGTCAAGGAATACCATAAGTGTTATGGAAAAAATAGAATTGAAAATGTATTTTTTGATTTTAATGGTACAATCCTTGATGATTTAGATTTATGTTATCAATTATTGTTAGAAATGCTCGATAAAGAAAATTTAAAACGCGTTTCAATGAATGAATACCGTAGTTTATTTGACTTTCCTGTTAAAGATTATTATGCAAAAGTAGGGTTTGATTTTTCCAAAATCGATTATAAAGATATTTCAAATTATTTCTTCTCTAACTATATGGAAAGATGGCCTAAAGAAACAAGAATATTTAATGATTTTAGAAAAACAATTACAAAATTAAAAAAGCAAAATATAAAAGTATTCATTATTACTGCTAGTGAAGAAAATTTGTTGTTAAAACAACTTGATTATTTTAACATAAAAGATCTTTTTGATGGGTATGTTGCAAGTAAAGATATAAAGGGAAATAGTAAAGTAGAAAATGCAAAAGATTTCATTAAAGAAAATAACTTAAATCCAAGAAAATCAATTATGTTTGGAGATACTGTTCATGATGCTTTAGTTGCAAAAGAAATAGGGATTAAATGCGTTTTATTTTCCAAAGGACATAATACAAAAAAGAAATTAAAAGATACTGGATTACTAGTAGTAAATTCCTACAAAGCGTTTTATAAATATATCGAAAAAAACATTTAAAAATTATTAATTAGAAATTAATATTTTTTATATTTATAATATACTTAATACATATGGAAAAGAAAAAGAAAAAACACGGATTTAGGTTTTATATAGCAGCCTTAACTTTTTGTATAGAGACTATTTTGTTTGTTGCTTTAATAGTTCTTTTAGCTGTAGTTCCTTTTTCCAACCAATATCTTTGGATTCCATTAATTACCTTCTTATTTATTAATGCATTAAATGCAATTTTTATGATTAATATTAGTGGCAATACTAGTTTTAAAGTATCTTGGTTAGCAGTTACAATTATTTTCCCTTTTGCAGGTTTAATTATTTATTGGATGTATGCCGAGAAATTAACTTCAAAACGTCTTCGTAAAATTAGATTTGCTAATATTAATAGTGAATCAGGGAAAGGATTAATTATTAATCATGAAACTTTAAATGAGCTAGAAAATAAATATCCAGAAGCATTTACAATTTCTAATTATATTTTAAAAAATGCTTATGGAGCCCCTTATAGTAATACTCAAGTTGAATATTTTAAACTTGGAGATTATGTTGAACAACCAATGATTGAAGCTTTAAAGAAAGCAAAAAAATTTATATTTATGGAATATTTTATTATTGAATATGGTGAATTTTTTGATCAAATTTATGCTGTTTTAAAAGAAAAAGCCCAAGAAGGAGTCGATGTTAGATTAATTTATGATGACTTTGGAAGTGTATTTAAAGTTAAAGCTAATTTTTATAAAAAAGCTAATAAAGATGGAATAAAATGTTTTTGTTTTAATAGATGCCGTCCTATAATTGATATTCGTCAAAATAATCGTGATCATAGAAAAATTATTGTTATTGATGGAATTGTTGCTTTTACTGGTGGAATGAATTTAGCTGATGAATATGTTAATAAAGTTGAACGCTTTGGACTTTGGAAAGATAATTGTGTAAAAGTTACTGGTGAAGGTGTTAATGGATTTACTAATCTATTTTTATCAAACTGGAAAATGTTATCAAGAGATGAAACTATTGATCATTTAAATTTTAGTTATGAAACAAATAAATATCTTTTAACCGAAGAAATTAAAAGTGATGGATATGTTCAAGCTTTTGGAGATGTTCCTTTTGATAATGAAGAAACAACTAAAAATGTTCTTTTAATGCTAATTAATCGTGTTAAAAAATCAATTTATATTTCGACACCATATTTAGTTCCTGATGACGATATTATACAAGCTCTTATTAATGCAAGTAAAAGTGGTATTGATGTTCGAATAGTAACTCCAGGAATTCCTGATAAGAAAACATGCTATAGTTTAACAAGATCTTTTTATTCTAAACTATTATTTTATGGAGTGAAAATTTATGAATTTACTCCTGGTTTCAATCATACAAAACTTTATGTTTTCGATGATGATTATGCTTTAACTGGTACTCCAAATTTAGACTATCGTTCTTTGTATTTACATTTTGAAAATTCTATTTTTTTAATCAAGAACAGCAAGGTTTTTGAAATGAAAAACGACTTATTGGAAATGTTTGGAGCTTCTAAACTTATAAGTTTAGAACAATATAAAGATGTTAATATTTTTAAGAAATTTTATTGGGGTTTATTAAGAATTTTCGCTCCATTATTTTAAGGAGGCAATATGAACGAAGATCGTGAATTAGTTATTAAAAATGTAAAAAAAGTGTATGGAAATCCTAAAAAGAATGAAGCTGAAGTAACAGCACTTAAGGACGCAACTTTCTCTATTGAGAAAGGTGAATTAGTTGTAATTCTTGGGCCTAGTGGAGCAGGTAAAACCACCCTTTTAAATATTTTGGGTGGAATGGATAACGCCTCTTCAGGAGATTACATTTTAAACGGGAAAAATATTACTAAAATGAGCGAAAGAGAACTCGCTAAATTTAGAAGAAATGATATTGGCTTTGTTTTTCAATTCTATAACTTAATGCCTTCTTTAACTGCATATGAAAATGTTTACTTAGCTAGTTCACTTGTTGAAAAACATTTTGATCCAATGGAAGTTTTAAAATTAGTTGGATTAGAAGATAGGGCTTGGAATTTTCCTTCTCAACTTAGTGGAGGAGAACAACAAAGAGTAGCTATAGCTCGAGCAATTGTAAAAAATCCTACTCTTATTTTAGCTGATGAACCAACTGGGGCACTTGATAGTAAGACAGGAGCATCAATTATTTCTTTATTACATAACATATGTAAAGAACAAAAAAAGACAGTTATTATTGTTACTCATAATAAAGCAATTAGTGTTATTGCAGATCGTATTATTAAAGTACAAGACGGAGAAATTGTTTCTAATCTTAGAATTTTAAATCCTAAAAAAGTAGAGGATATTGAACGGTGAGAACTTTTAAGATCTTGGTTAAAAAATGTATTAGAGATATCGTTCGTAACTTAAAACAATTTATTGCGATTATATTTATTGTTGCAGTTGCGGTAACTCTTTTTGTTGGTCTTCAAGCTAATAGTAAAGAGTTTGAAAGAAGAGTTAATATTGTTTATGAACAAGGTAACATTGCAGATATTTGGGTAACTATATCTCCTGATTTATTTTCTAATACGGAAATGGATGAACAATATAACGAACTTGTTGAAATTAATGGCGGAAATAAAGAAAATGTTGAAAAACGTCTTTATCTTCCTACATCAATAAATAATTTATCTACTAATGCCTTAATTTCAAAAAATTATCCTAAAATTAATACTGCTTATGAATTAGAAACTGCATCAGATTTTAATACAAATAATTTTTTTGTAATTGATAAAGATTTTATATCTCGTTATGAATTAATGACTGGTAAAGAAATTGCTCTTGGTGACACACTAACAATTACAATCGATTTAGCTACTTTAGGATTAAGCGGAGATAGTTTTAGTGGTGATGTTGATGAAATTTATAATAACTTAGTTAGTTATGTTGATAGTTCTCAATTATTAAATGATACTTTTAAGGAATTAATATTAACTTACTTAAATAATAACAAAGATAATATCGTTGATGGAATAAATAGTATTTTAGAACAAGTTTTAAGTTTAGAAACAATTGAATTGGATGCTCAAGTTAATGGTTTTATGAAACATCCAGAAAATATTCAAAATGCAACGTTTAATGATTGTTCTTATTTATTAAGCTCAAAACTTTTGTTAAGCGAATTGTTAAATTTGGTTAGTAAGCAAATTAATATTGAAAATGAGACGATTTCAACTTTTGTTAAAAGCTTCATTGCTTCATTAAAAAATTCAATAGAAGATGAATCAGATGAACTCATCTCTACATTATTAAATAATCTTAATAATCAATTTGTTATTAAACTTGGTGAAAATAAAAATTTAGAGACCGTTAAAAACGAAATAAATCGTTATTATAGTTCAAAGGGTAATCTACTTGCTTTATTTGATATTAATACAATGCCTTCGAATGCAGTAATTCAAAATGATATTATTCAATCAAGACAATTAACTTACGCTTTTCCTGTTTTGTTTTTTGCTGTTGCAATTTTAGTAGTTTTAACAACAATTTCACAATTAATTTTAAAAGAAAGAACACAAATTGGTACTTTAAAGTCGCTTGGATTATCAAAGGTGACAATTTTATTTTATTACGCGACAATGATGTCAATAATTACAACTATTGGTACACTTCTAGGATTTATTATTGGACCAATTTTATTACCTCAAGTAATGAATTTAAAATACTCTATTTTATATAGTTTACCTAACATTAAATATTTATTTCCATTTTTAGAAAGTTTTATTGTTTTAATTGGAATTATTGTTGCAGTTAGTTTATTAACATTTTTATTAATTAAAGCAGAGTTAAATTTAACTCCTGCTAATTCAATGCGTCCAGCTGCTCCTAAAATTAAATTCAAAGAAAAGAAAAATACAATTAAAAACATATCTTTGATGATGGCATTAAGAAATATAAAAGTTCATTTTGCAAAGTCTATGATGGTTGTTGTTGGAATTTTAGGATGTACTGGTTTATTAATTTGTGGAATGGGGATAGATGACACAATTAATTATGGAATTGCAGTCGATTTAAACAATATTTTAGCAAGTGATTTACAAGTTACTTATCATTCAGGAGCAGTAAAAGGCGTTGGTTCTCAAAAATTATTAGAATTAACAGATGAAAATGGAGAGTTAATAATTGATAAAGCAGAAGAATTTAGTATTATGCAAGTTACCGCTTCATTTAATGACAAAAATATTAATGCTAGTTTATATTATTTTGATAAGAGTGCAACTAATTTTAAATATGAAAAATGGGACGATCTTAATGGTGAAGGAATTGCGATAAATGAAAGCAAAGCTGAGGAATTAGGAGTAAATATAGGTGATACTATTAAATTTAGTGTTAACGGAACTGAATACTCTAAGCAAATTGTTGAAATTTTCTATACTTTTACTGTAAGTGGTCTATTTGTTTATACTGAAACACTTCCTGAATTAAGCAATACTAGAACAAATTGTTGGATTACAGTAAAAGAAGGTCATAATGAAGATGAAGTCAAAGAAATTATTTTGAATAGTGGAATTAAAGAAGTTAATAGTGCATTAACAAAGACTGAAAACCTTGCTCGTGTTGATGGCTATATGGCTAATGTTGAAACAATGACAGATACAATTAAAATATTTGCTATTGTTTTAGCAGTTATAGTTTTAATTAATTTATCAATTCTTAATTTTAGAGAAAGATTAAGAGATTATGCAACTTTGAAAGTATTAGGATATTCAAGATTTGAAATAGCTAGAAGTATGATTTATGAAGGTATGCTGTTAACTACTGTCGGAAGTTTACTTGGAATGTGTATAGGATTACCATTAGAGATGGTAGTTTTAGATACTAATAAAACTCCTTTATTAAGTTGGCAATACATTATTTATCCAAAAACTTATCTAATAGCCTTTTTATTAAGTTTTATTGTCGCTTTAGTTGTTAATTGCTTGATGACATATGGAATTAAGAAGATTTCTATGAGCGAATCCTTAAAGAGTGTAGAATAATTATTAATGAATAATATATAATTTAGTGGGTGGAAGTTTATGGGAAAAAGCAAAATATTAAAAGATAAAATTGAAGTTACTAGCTATGTTCCATTTATTTTGAGTGGACAATATGGTGATTTAGAAGAAGGCGCAATTGTTTCTTTTTTAACTAACGAACTTAGTTTAACGAGTCGTTTAAAAGTTTTTGAACGTGAAAAATTTAAAGTCAAAATTAATGGTAAGGTAGAGAACTATAAATTTCATGATTTAAAAAACAACCAAAAAGGTACTTTAAAGTCTTTACTTTATGGAGTGTATGATTTATTAGATTCTAATGTTAAAATTGAGCAATTTTATGGTTTTATATTAGAAGTAAACACAAATATAACTTCTGGATGGGAGTTAAATTTATTAATTAATATTTTTAAATCAATTAACATTATTTATGGTTTAGAATATGATGATTTTGCTTTAGCTAGATTAGTTTTTGAAGTTTATAACAAATATTTTGGTAAGACATATCCATTATTAAATATAATGAGTTATTTCCAAAAAGATGTGACTCATATGGTACTTCGTAATAATCACTTAACTATTGAAAGCGCTGAAAATGTTTTTGATCGTTATGGATTTCTTATGTTTGAAGATGGAATTCCTCAATCTTTTGAACAACAAAATATTAATTTTGATAGCGAATATGCAATATTTAATAAGTTAAAAACATTTTTTAATAAAAAATTAAGTGAAATTACATTAAATGAATTATTTATGTATATTTATTCACCTAATAGTATATTTAATGATAGTGAAAAATTGGTTATTACTCACTTTTATGAGGAAACAAAAAGAACAAGACAAATTCTTGAAAGTTTTAAAGACAAAGAAGTTACTACTAAATTATTTGATAATATGAATATGAGTTTTGTGGAACTTGGTGCTTATTTTGGTTTTAATAGAATTAATAAATTTTTAGAAGTTAGTGTTATTAAAGCTAGTTTTAAAAAACAATGTGCCTTAACTTTGTTAAATGAACAAAATTTTAATAAGTTTGTTTTTACAATATTAAAAGAAGATGTACATGATTTATTTGAATATCTCAAAGGTTATAAATTTTTTAGTATCAAATCTTTATCAATAAATAAAGAGGGAATTCAAATATATCAAATTCTATAAAAATAGTTGATTTTTAAAAGGTATTTAATAAAAATAAGGACTTGTTGTCCTTATTTTTTAATTGTTTCCATTGCTCTAACTTGCTTTGATTTTGCATTTTCGACAAAATCAATATTTAGCTCTTCGCATCTTTCTTTTAAGGAATTTTTTGCTCTTTCTAAAGATGTTCCTTCAAGTTCTAATTCGTAATCAATTAATCCGTTGTAATAATTTTTATCAATTGCAAATACTTCATTATCGCTGAAATTTTCAATTACAATACGTTCAGTTTTTAAAGTAGTTTGTATTTTTAATTTAGTTATATCAACGCCAAACATTAAAAGAAGATTTTTAATCGATCCATTAGGGAAAACACCATTATTTTTAAAATTATCAAATTCTTTTTCAGAAATACTTTCTTTTTTCTCTAATAAACCTTCTTGCAAAGGAGCTTTCATATTTAAAACAAAAAAGTCTTTTTGTCTAATTCTTAAACCAATTCCGAATTGTTTTAATAATAAATCATCAGTATCAATATAATAATTTAGCTGTGTAACTTTTTGTAATTCTTCTTTCTTATAAAATTTAAGAACACGATTATAATCATCTTCATTAATTAAAACTTTAGCTTCTATTTCAATGTTTGTTGCCATATTTTATAATCTCCTTTAAATATGATACAATAAACAAGGTTAAAATTAAAGAATATGAAACCTAGATTTTGTGTTGTTAATAAAGAAATTTCTAACTTAAAAATTACTAAAGAAGAAGTCATTAATGAAATTATTTCTTTAGGTTATGAGTTAGATGATAAAAATCCAGAAATTGTAATTACACTTGGAGGAGATGGAACTTTTTTAAAAGCGTTTCATCAATATAACAAACAAAAGCCTCTTTTTGTTGGTATAAATGAAGGCAATTTAGGTTTTTTATGCGAATTTAGTATTAATGAATTAAACGAAGTTTACGAAATTTTAAAAAAACATGATTTTAGTTTAATAAAAGAAATTAATTTATTAAAACTTGAAGGATTAAAAGAAACATATTTTGCTTTAAATGAATTTCGTATCGAATCAAATAATGGCGGTGCATTAGCTTTTGATGTAAAAATTGATAATGTTTATTTTGAAAAATTAAAAGCGGATGGTGTATGTTTTTCAACTGCTTTAGGTAGTACTGGAATAAATAAAAATATTAATGGTGCAGTAGTTGTTCCTACTTTGAATGTGTATCAAATGAGCGAAAAAACTCCAATTAACAATAAACATTATTCATCTTTAAAAAGTTCATTAATTTTAACTAAAGATAATGTTGTTAGCTTAAATAATTTTAGTAATGACTCTTTTGTAATTTATTTTGATAATTGCTTTATTAATGTTTCAAATTTTTTAGATGTATTAACAATATCTTTATCGAATGAAAAAATTTCTATTTTAAAAAATAGAAATTCTAACTATTTAGCAAAATTAAGCGATTCATTTATTAAATAAAGTTAAATTTTTTAAGTTGTTTTTTAATATAAAATAAAGGGAACCCCATTACATTATAATAATCACCCTTTATTTTTTTAATGATATGAAAATTTTTATCATCTTGAACAGCATATGCACCTGCTTTATCTAAAACATTTTCATTATTAATATAATTTGTAATAGTCTTATCATCTAATTTATTAAAATAAACATAACTTGTAACTTCTTTAAAATACGCTTTATTTTTATATAAGATAACAACTCCAGTAACGACTTTATGTCGATTATTAGAAAGTTTATTTAAAATTTCTTTTGCGTTTTCTAAAGAAGTTGGTTTTCCAATAATTTCTTTTTTTAATATAACTACTGTATCACTTGTTATTAATAAGTCGTTTTCGTTAATTTTGTCTTTAAGCGATAAAGCTTTATTAAAAGCTTCTTTTAAAGCATAATGTTTTTCTTTTTTAGAAATTAAAGATTCATTAAAATTAGGACTTAAAGTAATAAAATCCGTTGTTAAAGTTTTTAATAATTCAATTCTTCTAGGAGAAGTACTTCCAAGTATTAGCATATTAATTTAAATTCATGATTAAAGGTATAATCATTGGATTACGTTGAGTTTTTCTAAAATAGTATTTTGAAACAACACTTCGAATAGTGTTTTTAATATCTCCAAAAGTAATATGATTATTTGTTTTAAACATTTCTCCTAAAGCTTCTTGAACTTGTATGGAAGCATGACGAGTGAGATGTTCTTCGTTAGCTCCATAACTAACAAATCCGACTGTAATAACTTTTGGTGGAGCCATAAGTTGATTGGTTTTACTATTTAAACAAATTAAAACACCAACCATACCATCATCTTGAAGAATTTTACGATCACGAATAACTGCAGTTGAAACTCCATTTATGTCGTTTCCATCAATATAAACATCTTCAGCTGGAATTCTTTCCCCATCACGTATTTTGTGGTTTTCTAAAATAATTGTATCTCCATTAGCTAAAACGAAAATATTTTCACTAGGAATACCAATTTGTTTTGCAACTTCAGCATGAAGTTTTAACATATGATATTCTCCATGAGCTGGCATGAAATATTTTGGATTAAATAATTTTATATTAAGAGCTAATTCTTTTCTTGAAGGGTGACCAGAAGAGTGAATTTCACTGAAAATACTATTTGTGATGACGTTTGCACCATATCTTGTTAGTAAGTTTACAACACGAGAAATACTTGCCCCATTTCCTGGAATAGGAGAAGAAGAGAATACAACGGTATCTCCTGGAACGATACGAATATTTTTAAAAGAACCATTTACAATTCTACTTAATGCGGCCATTGGTTCACCTTGGCTACCAGTACATAAAATAACCATTTCGTTGTCTCTACAAGAAGTGATATTATCAACGGTTTTTAATATTTCTGAAGGAATCTTAATATAGCCAAATTTCCTAGCGTATTCAATTGTATTAACCATACTTCTACCAACAACAATTAATTTTCGATGATGTGCGATTGTTGCTTCAACTATTTGTTGAATACGAGAAATATTACTGCTGAAAGTGGAAATTATTAATCTTCCTTGAGCTTTATCGAATATTTCGTTAATAGAATCAATAACATTTTTTTCACTTGGAGTCCAACCTGGTTTTTCAGCATTAGTAGAATCAGCAAGTAAAAGGTCAACACCTTCAGTTCCAATACGAGCAATTTTGGCAAGTTCAATATCTGGTCCGATTGGAGTTAAATCTATTTTAAAATCGCCAGTTGTAACAATTCTACCTTCACTTGTATCTATACAAATTCCAAAAGAATCTGGAATGGAGTGAGTAACTCTAAAAAATGTTACTTCAAATTCTCCAGCAACAATTTTTGAATTTTGATCGTATTCTACAATTTTTACATTTTCTTTTACTTTTTTTTCTTCTAGTTTTTGTCTAATTAAGGCACAAGCTAATTTTGGAGCATAAATTACTGGAATTTTAATTGCTTTAACTAAAAAAGGAATGGCACCTATATGATCTTCATGCCCGTGAGTAATAAATAAAGCTCTGATTTTATTTTGATTATTTTTTAAATGAGTATAGTTTGGAATAACATAATCTACCCCAACTAAATCGTCTTCAGGAAATTTAACACCGGCATCAATAATAATTAAATGACGATCACTTTCAATACAATATGTGTTTTTTCCAACTTCTCCAAGGCCACCAAGAGCATAAATTGAGATAGGATTATTTGCTATTTTTGACGCCATACAATAAATAACCTCCAATAAATTATTGTTATCAAATTTAAGTCAATTGCATTATATTAAATAAATTTTTTTAATACAAGCAAAACAAATGCAATTTAATGAACTTTTTTAGGCAGAATGTCTATATTATATATTTAAAAATTTAAATATATGTTGAGATAAAAAATATTTTTTACTAATATTATTTATCATGTATAAGTTAATTAAATTAAAGAAAGATATTAAATATTATTTCTACGATCATCCTATTAAGAAAAATATTGCTGAAAATTTTTATATGTTATTAGTAACTGCTTTAAGTGGTTTAGTTTTTGCGTTTGGTTTTAATACTTTTATTCAACCAAATTTTCAAGCTATGTCACCTGAGATACTTAATGACGTAACAATTAAATATTTAGCGAGTTGTGGAGCAAGTGGAATCTCTCAATCTTTAAATGTAATTTTAAAATTATGTCGTTTAGAGTGGATAACAAATGAGATTAATTTCAATATTACTTATTGGTTATTTTACTTATTAGTAAACATTCCTTTATTCTTTTTAGGATTTTTTAGAGTAGGAAAGAAGTTTGCTATTTATTCTTTAATTAATGTATGTTTCGCATCTTTATTTGGTATTTTATTAAAAAGTGAAGATCCTAACTTTTTAATTAATCAAATAAGTTCAAGACTTGCAACTGAAACAGTTGCAAGAGTTTTATTTGCTGGTATGTGTACAGGCTTAGCTAGTGCACTAGCTTATAAAATAGATTCTACTGCTGGAGGAACTGATATTATTGCTTTTTTTATTAGTGAAAAGAAATCAGTTTTAATTGGAAAGCGGAGTGCCTTTTTTAACGTAATAATTGTTTCTGCCTATTCTATTTTAAGTTGCATCCATTTAGATCAAAACTTATTCCCTGATGGTAGTGAATTTGCAAGTATTGAACCATCAATTGCCTTTATTACTTTCTTATTTACTTTACTTTATATGATAGTTGTAGCTTTTGTAGTTGATATTATTAACACAAAGAATAAAAAATATAATGTAGAAATTTTTACACCAAACTTTAATTTATCACAATCAATTATTGCTGCAGTTCCTCATGGCTGTACAATTATTGATGGAAGAGGTGGTTATAGTGGCAAGCCTGTTTATATGATTCAGATTTCAGTTAGAAAAAGTGAAGTTAAACAAATTGTTAAATTAACTAAAGCAATTGATCCTCATGCCTTTATTAATGTATGGCCGATGGAACAAGTATATGGAAAATTTTATAGAAATCCAATTAAATAAAGTCGTTAATTTATTAAAATACCTTGCAAAACCCAGGTATTTTTTACTAATTTAAATAAATGAAAGTGAAATATATTAAACTTTTTTATTAAAATATCTATAATAACGTTATGAAAAAGACATTAGAACAAAAGCTGCATGAAAGACAAGTTCATAAACCTAATTTTATGTTATATAACTTTTTAGGATACTTATGGAAATATACAGTTGCTAAAAAATATCAAGTTGAAACAGAATTTATTGATAATCCTAAAAAAGAAAAAGGAGCATATATATTAGTAAGTAATCATGCAAGCCGTGCCGATTATATTTTTACGGCAGTTCCTTTATTACCACAAACTTTTAATTTCGTTGTTGGTTATAATGAGTTTTTTAGAAGTCATCTTGCACCTATTTTAAAGTTGTTACAAGAAATTCCTAAGAAAAATTTTACCCCAGATTTATATCCAATTATGCAAATGAAAAAGATAGTAAGTAATGGTGGTAGGATTCAAATATTTTTAGAAGGAATGTCTTCTATAAGTGGAGGAAGTCAACCAATAGCTTTAGGTGGTGCTAAATTATTAAAATGGTTAAATGTACCGGTTTATGTTAGCAATATTAAAGGTGGATATTTAACTGCTCCTAAATATAATTTGACTGATCGCCCTGGAAAAGTTAAAGTTACTTTTAAAAAATTATTTTCTAGAGAGGATTTAGCTAAATATTCTATCGATGAAATGACCGATATTTTAAATAAAGAAATTCATACTGATGATTATGCTTATAATGAAGTTGTTAAAACTTTTTATAAATCAAATCAAATAGCTTTAAATATAGATCAACTCCTTTATAAGTGCCCAAAATGTGGAGCTGAGTTTGAAATGACTAGCACTAACACATCTTTTAAATGCAAAAAATGTGGTAACGAAGTTGAAATGGATAATTATTATACTTTAAAAGCTAAAGATAATAGTATAACTTTAAAAAATCCTAAAGTATGGTTTGATTATCAAAGAGAAGAAGTTAAAAAAGAAATTCAAGATGAGAATTTTTCTTTTGAAGAAGAAGTTAAAATTGGCTTTTTACCTAAATATAAATATTTGAAACATTTAGCTACAAGTATTATTGAAGGAAATGGTACTTTGCGAATTGATCATCAAGGAATTCATTTTAGGGGATATCGAAATAATAAAGAATTTAATTTTGATTTAGAGTTAAGTGAAACACCTACTTATGGAATGTGCACAGATGCAACTAGATTTTATACTTTCTTAAAAGGTGGAGAATTTATTGAATTTTACCCAAGTAGAAATAGCGTTATAAAATGGTTATTAGTTACTGAAGAACTTCATCGAATGCATGGAGGAGCTTGGCAAAATTATAAATAAAAATGTGCTATAATGAGCACATTTTTTTAAAGTTTTAAAGCGTTACTTCTTTCTTCAAATGGATTGAATTTATTTATTCGATCATAATATAAAATACCTTTTAAATGATCGATTTCATGTTGAGCAACAATAGCTAGAAAATTAGTTAATACAATATCTTCTTCTTTATCTTTTAATAAATTATAAGCACGAACTGTAATTTTTTGATGACGATATACATAACCACTATGTGGTTTATCAACAGATAAGCAACCTTCACCATTTTCTAAATAAGTTAATCGTGCAGATTCACTAATTATTTTTGGATTAACTAAACAATAAGAATGTTCTCTACCTTCACCATCAACTACATAAATTGCAATCATTTGTTTATTTAAACCAATTTGAGGTGCAGCTAAACCTACTCCGGATTGAATATGATATTTTTCACTTAATTCAGGATCATTAGATATTTTTAAATATTCCAACATATCTAATAATGTCTGTCTATCTTCATTAGATAAAGGAAGTTCAACTGGAACGCTTGGTTCTCTTAAACTTTTTTTGTTATCTTTTACAATTTTAAAAATTTTCATATTTAAAATTATAAACTATTTGAGGTAAATTGCACTTTATATAATTAAAAATTATTAACAATATTTTAAATATTCAAGTAAAATTATAAATATGAAAATAGCAGTAACTGGTGGAACAGGTAATATTGGTAATGAAGTATTAAAGGCAATTTTACCTTTAGACTTTGTTGATAATGTTAATATTTTAGTTCGTAAGAATAAATTAAATTCTAAAAAAATAGTAGAGTTTTGCAAGGAATTTCCTGGAAAATTACAGATTTTTGTTGGCGATATGAATGACAAAAATACCTTAAAGTCTTTAACAAAAGATGTTGATTTAATAATAAATTTAGCTGCTGTAATACCACCAATTTCTGATAATTTTCCAAAATTAGCAATTGAATGTAATGAAATTGGTTTAAATAATCTAGTAGATATTTTAGAGCAAAATAATCAAGAATCTTTATTTATCGATATGTCAAGCGTTGCTGTTTATGGAAATCGAACAGAAAAGCATCCTTTTGTTGAAGTTGGTGATCCTTTATTAATAAGTGTAGGAGATATCTATGCTTTAACAAAAGTAAGAGCTGAATTTAGGATTCTTGAATCAAAATTAAAGAAACGGGTTATTTTAAGAGAATCTGCTGTTTTACATGAGAACTTAATGAAAGATAATATGAAAGATGGAATTATGTTTCACACTTGCTTTAATGCACCTCTTGAATGGATAAGTAGCAAAGACACTGCAATTTTATTTAAAAACATTTGTATCAAATATTATAAAAATGAATTAAATGAGCATAATTTTTACAAAAAAGTTTTTAATGTTGGTAATAAACTTAATAGAGTAACAGGATATGAAACATTTAACGAAGGTTTCAAAATGCTTGGAGCTAATTGTGATAAATTTTTTGAACCAAATTTTAATGCTTTAAGAAATTTTCATGGAGCATGGTTTAGAGATAGTGATAAATTAAATGAGATGTTTCATTTTCAAAACGATGAAATTTCTTCATTTTGGGACAGATTGATAAAAGAAAATAAAATCGTTACTTTAGGAAAGTTTGTTCCAAAAAAATTAATTAAGAAATTTGTGATCGAACGATTATTTGAAGATGAAAACTCACCTCGTTATTGGATTAATCACAATGATATTCCTAAAATAAATGCTTATTTTATTAACTTAGATACCTATAATAAGATACCTAAAACATTTGATGAATTTGGATTGTTTTCTAAACAAAGTAACTATCAAGAAATTAAAAATAATGTAAATTATCAAAAAATTAATTTATTTTTTGACACAAACAAAAAAGATGAAGATATTGATATTAATGATTTAATTAATGTTGCTCATGCACATAATGGAAAATTGTTAACAAAAGAATTTAAAAAAGGTGATGTGTATCAACAATTAACTTGGGAAACTCAAGATAAAGAAATTTTTAAAGCAACTCCTTATACAATTTTACGAGCCGGTCATTGGTACAATCCTAGTTATTATAAATATTCATGGGAATTTGATCGTTTAGCTAAGACTGATTTAATTTACAAACAAATCTGGTTTGACTCACGTTTAGAAAGTGAAAATAACTTATATTATTTCGATGAAAAATTAAATTTATGTATAAGATAGGTTAAATAGTTATATATACATTTTTAACCTTTTTATAATGTTTTTTATTAAAATACATATAGTTTCTTGCTTTAAAAAAAATATAAATTATAAAATAAAAACAAATAAATTATTACATAGAGGTAAAAGAATGTTTAAGTTTAGAGTCGACGAAAATAAAAGACAAGAAAAATTGAAACAAAAAGCATTAGAAAATCAACGTGAATATACTTATAAGAAGATGGTTGCTTATGAGAAAATTCATAAAAAGGAGAGAAAAATTGCTCCTAAAGATTCTTTTATTTCCTTACAACACATAAATAAAATTTATGATAATAAAGTTCAAGCAGTTTATGATTTTAATTTGGAAATTAAAAAACACGAATTTATTGTTTTTGTTGGACCTAGTGGATGTGGTAAATCAACAACTCTTAGAATGATTGCTGGTTTAGAAAATATTACTAGTGGCGATTTATATATCGATAAAGTTTACGCTAATGATTTAGAACCTAAAGACCGTGATATTGCAATGGTTTTCCAAAGCTATGCTCTTTATCCTCATATGAGTGTTAAAGGTAACATGGCTTTTGGTTTAAAAATTAGAAAAAGACCAACACTAATGGTTGATAAAAACGGAGAACCAAAAAAGGCAATTAATAAAGGCTTAATTAGAGATTTAAAATATGAAAGAAAAAATCTCATTGCTTATTTAAATGAAAATAAAAATTTAACAGAATTAGAAGCTAAAAACATTAATGAAGGAATTGATGAATTAAATAAGAAAATTGCTTATTTAGAAACTAATCCAGTTGATGTTTATAAAAATAGACATATTCCAAACGATGAAATAAATAAAAGAGTACTAGAAGCCGCTGATATTTTACAAATTAGAGAATATTTAGATCGTAAACCAAAGGCTTTAAGTGGTGGACAATGTCAAAGAGTAGCTCTTGGTAGAGCAATTGTTAGAAATGCTAAAGTATTTTTAATGGATGAACCTTTAAGTAACTTAGATGCTAAGTTAAGAGTTCAAATGCGTAGCGAAATTATTGAACTTCATAATAAATTAAAAGCAACAACAATTTATGTTACCCACGATCAAACTGAAGCTATGACCATGGCAACACGTATTGTTGTTATGAAAGCAGGATATATTCAACAAATTGGTACTCCGGTAGAAATTTATAATCATCCTGCAAATATATTTGTTGCAACCTTTATTGGAAGTCCAGCAATGAATTTATTTGAATGTACAATTAAAGATAGTAATTTAAAGTTTGCAGACGGAACTACCATTAAGTTACCAAAATGTTTTGTTGATGCTAAAAAAGAATTTTTTGAAAAAGAATATCTAAATGTTTTAAAAGAAAGAGAAGAATTATTAAGTAATTTTGTTGAAAGAAATAAAATTTTAGAATCTTTAAAGCTTTTAAAAGAAAAAGAAGTTACTCCTAAAATAACTAAAGAAATTGCTAAATTAGAAAAAGATTTACAAGTAGTTTTAGATAGTAATGAACGCTTAACTTATTTAAATGAAGCTATTACTAAGTATGAAGAATATAAAAATTTAAAGGAAATTCCTGTAATTTTTGGAATTAGACCTGAAGATATTTATGATAGTAGCAAGAACTTAGATAGTGCTTATGTTTCAGAAGCAATTAAAAGTAAAGTTAAAGTTGCTGAATTAATGGGCCATGAGTATTTTATTCATTTAGAATTTAATTCAAAACCAATTGTTGCTAAAATAAGTGCGAAACATCTTATCAATGTAGATGATGAATTAAGTTTTGTATTTGACTTAGAAAGAGCTCATTTATTTGATAAAGTTTCTACTAAATTAATTAAATAATGAAAGAAAGAATATTATCAAAATTTCATGATCAAAATGATTTAAAAACTAATAAAAAAGTATATATTGCGATACTTGATTGTTTAATATTAATAATTTTTAGTGTAATTTTAACAATTTCTGGATTAGAGTTAATTAAACTTAGTCCTCATTATAATGAATTAAATACAACATTAAATGAAGAACGAAATACTTGTTATGATATTACAAGTGAATCAAAGTTGTATACATATATTGAAGATGAAAATAATGAAAAAACTGTTGAAGATTTAGATATTACTTTTGCTAGATATGCTTATCGTCATATTATTTATGCTTATGAGAAAGATCCTTCAAGTTTTCTTGAATATAATATTACAATTAAACCTTATGAAGATTTTACTTATGAAGCAGCATCTTTTTATACTGATCAATTAGCTTATTTTTATGTATATTATGTTCCACTTTATAACGAATATAATGGGCAAACAAATGATATAGTTGATTTTAATAATGTTGAACCTAAACAATATTTTATTAACTTATTAAAAGATCATACTTATGGAAGTATTTTTGTTTTTGATGATAATAATGAATTACCTTATTTAAGAAGCGAAGTTGCTTTAAATATATATCGTTATTATTTTTTAAATGAAGAAAGTTTAGAAAATGGTTTAAAAAACTATAATTTTTTAATTTCAACTTTTAAAGCTATTTGGGAAATAGAAGCTAAACAACTTACTTCCTCTTCACGTTATCAAGAACATTATGTAATTTATAAAGACATTTATCGTACTTTATCAATTTACGTTACTTTAATTTGCTTATTAAGCTATTTAATTTCTTTTTTAATCTTTAATTTTTCCATGAAATTTATATTGAAAGATGGAAGAACTTTAGGTTATTTAATTTGTCGAGGTGCTCTAATTTCAAAAGAAGGATATTCTCCTTCCTTCATTGAAATTTTAATTCGAAGTACTATTGAATTATTTTTCTATTTTGGAAATTTAGTATTTATTTCATATTTTGCTACTGGATTAAATAGTGGATTTTTCTATCCACTAGTTGAAATTAATGGAAGTGGTATTAGTATGTTTAGCATTAGTGCGATATTCTTATTAGTTCCAATTATTAATTTATTAACAATTTTAATTCGTAAAGATAAATTATCATTAATTGATTTAGCTAGTAAAACAAAAAGTATTGATATTAAAAATGTTAACAAGCAACATTTAGAGATTAAGGATAAAAAAGCATATACAGAAGAAGACTTAAATCCAAGTGCGATTATTGATAGTAGTAATATCTTAGATTCTTCAAGTTTTAATAATACCGAAAGGAAAAATAAATAAATTAATCTTTTTTTCGATAAATTGTTGGAGACATTCCAAAATGTTTCTTAAATTCTTTACTAAAATAAAATTGATTTTTATATCCTAAGTTTTCACTAATTTGATTAATAGTAAAATCATGATTTTTAATTAATTCTAAAGATTTTGACATCTTTAAATTTATAATATATTGCATTGGAGAAACTCCCATAACACTTTTAAAAAGACGAGATAAATAAGGAGCAGTAAAATAAAACTCATTAGCAATTTTTTCAATAGTTAAATCACTATCTGTATAATGAACATTAATGTATTTAATTATTTTTGAAACAGCAATTGATTGTTTTGTATCGTCGTAATGTTCTTTATAAGCAAAATTTTCAATTAAAATTTTAAAAAAACGGTATAAATAGGAGGTTATTAAGTAAAAACGAGTTTCATCATTAGCTAAAATATCTTCATTTAACATATTGATAGCAGTTTTAATAATTTCGTTAGAGTTTTCTAAATGAAAAACAAAGTTTTCTTTAGAATAATTAATTAAATTTAATAAACCTTTTACACTTTCGCCTTCAAATTCAATCCAAGCATAACTCCAAGGATCCTTACGATTTTGTTTATAAGTATAATTAGCATGAGGAGGTAAAATAAATATATCTCCTTTTTCTCCTTCAAAAACTTTATTGTTGCTATTTGTAATAATTCCTTTACCATTTAAGATGATATGAATAATATAGCAGTTTTTATTACAAAAAATCATGCTTTTAGAGGGACGACATTTTTCATAGCCAATAATCAAAGGCGAGATAGATAAAGATATGCTTCTAGTTATATATTTCCAATATAATTCGGTTTTTAGGTTAAGATTTTCCATATTTTTATGATAATAGTAAAACTCCGAAATGTCAAAAAAGTATATACATTAGTAAATTATCTTTATTCTATTTAAAAGAAAAAATTAATAAAATGAAAGCGCTTACAAGGTATTATGGAAACTAGTGAATTAAAATTTAGTCGAGGAGATTTAATTAGAAAGCCTAAAGCAAAGAGTCTTTATTCAAAATTAGGAATAACTCTTTTCCTAATGACCTTACCTACAATTGTCTATATTTTCATATTCCATTACATGCCTTTAGAAGGCTTATTAATTTCTTTTAAAGATTATAATTCTTTCCAAGGAATTTTTGGATCACCTTGGACTTCCATGGGTGGATTTAAACATTTTTATACTTTTGTTACTTCACCTAACTTTTTATCAATTTTAAGAAACACTTTAGTTTTATCTTTATTAAGTATTGCTTTTAATAGTATTTTACCTATTATATACGCTTTATTTTTAAATGAAGTTAGAAATAAAGGTTATAAAAAATTAATCCAATTAATAATGTATGCTCCTTATTTTATATCAGTAGTAGTTTTAGTTGGAATGTTATTTGTATTCTTTGATGTTGATAGTGGAATCTTTACTAAGATTTTAGTAGCTTTTGGTTTTGATCAACAAAATATGATGGAAAATCCAGATGCATTTGCAGCAATTTATGTTATTAGTGGAATTTGGCAAGGTTTAGGATGGTGGTCAATTGTTTATATAGGAACATTATCTAATGTTGATCCTAATCTTCATGATGCTGCTAGAATTGATGGAGCTGGAAGATTTAGAAGAATTTTTTATATTAACTTACCAGCAATTATCCCACTTGCAATAATTATGTTTATTATGTCAATTGGTAATGTTTTAAATGTTGGCTTTGAAAAAGTCTATTTAATGCAATTATCAACTAACCTAAGTAAGAGTGAAATTATTTCAACTTATGTATATCGTATATCTTTCCCAGACTATGGGTTACCTCAATATAGCTATGCGACAGCAATTGGTTTATTTAATAGTGCAATTAACATCGTAATTTTATGTATTGCTAACTTTATTTCTAAGAAAGTTAGTCATAATTCTTTATGGTAAACAATATGAGAAGAAGAATTAATAAAGATAAGTTATTTGATATTATTATTGGCATTTTAATGGGAATTATTGCCTTAATTTTCTTGCTTCCTTTAATTCATGTTTTAGCTTGTAGTTTTTCAGATGCTGATGAAGTTTTAAGTGGAAATGTTGGTTTATTCCCAGTTGAATTTAGTTTAGATGGATATAAAAAAGTTTTTGAAGAAGATAGTTTATGGCGCGGATTTGCTAATTCTTTACTTTATACATTTATTGGAACTTTAATCCAAGTTAGTTTACAAATGTTATGTGCATATCCTTTAAGTAGAAGAGACTTTAAAGGAAGAAAATTTATAAATATCTTTTTAGTTTTAACAATGTTTGTTAGTGGTGGAATGATTCCAACCTTCTTACTTATTTCTCAATTAAGAATGATTAATACGATTTGGGCAATTATTATTCCAGGTTGTGTTAGTGTATTTAATATTATTGTTATTAGAACTTATATAGAAACATCAATTCCTTATGAACTTCAAGAAGCTGCGCGAATTGATGGATGTGGAGATTTTGGAATTTTCTTAAGAGTAATTCTTCCTTTATCTCGTCCAATTATTTTAGTCATGATTTTATATGCTGTTGTTGGATATTGGAATAATTACTTCAACGCTTTGTTATATATTCAAGATAGTTCTTTATATCCATTACAAAGAGTTTTACAAGATATGTTAGCTAACAATAGTTCATCTATTGGTGGGGATATTGATATCGCTTCAAGTGAACAATTGAAGTATGTCACGATTGTAGTTTCAAGTATACCATTACTTGTAGTTTATCCATTCTTCCAAAAATACTTTGAAAAAGGTGTCGTTATGGGAGGAGTTAAAGGATAATTGGAGGTTATTTATGAGAAATAAGAAAATAATGAGTTTAACATTTATTAGTGCAGTTAGTGGCTTACTTTTAAGCTTAACTGGATGTGGAAACACTGTTACTTATGATATTGATAACTTTTTACCAAATGGTACTGAAGAAAATCCATATCAAATAGTTAAAGAACCAGTAACAATTAAAATATTTGCTCCTCATAGTCAAGGAAATCCTGAATATGAAACTTTAACCATGTTTAAATATCTTGAAGAAATTACTAATTTAAAATTTGAATTTACAACATGTGATACTAGTGCATATTCTAATCGTCGTTCAGCTATTTGGAGTGACCCAAATTATAAACCTGATTTATTTTTATTTAATAATCCAATTGCTGAACTAGTGCAATTTCAAGAAAATAATTTTAATGCACATGTTCCTTTTAATGATGATAATTACACTGATTCAACTGGTTTAGTTGGTAATGTAATTGAAAATTATATGCCTAACTATAAAGCCTTACTTGAAAATAATTTTAATATTAATAAAGAAGTAGAAAGTGCAGTTGACGCTGTTACTTTAAGTGATAATAAAATGTATTCAACTTTAAGTGTTAAGGATGTTGCTCGAGATATTACTTATAAGATGTTTATTAATGACACTTGGATTGATAATTTAAATGAAGATTATCCTTCACTTAATTTAAAAAATGCAAGTGAAATGGAAACGATTGATGATTATCTTGAAGTCTTAATTGCTTTTAAAAAATATGATGCTAATCGTAATGGAGATCCTTATGATGAAGTTCCAGTTTCTTCTAAATCTCTTGAATATTTAAGAAACTTTATTTTAGCTAGCTATGGATATGTTAGTTATGGTTGCGAATTAGAAAGCGATGGATCAAAATTTACATTTGTTCCAACAACTGAAGCTTATCGCAAATATTTAGAAACTGCTTATGATATGTGGAATTATGTTGATGATGCTAATCCATCGAATAAAAATTTAATGGATAATGCTACATTTTCTACAACTACTGATTCACAAATGGCAAAAAAAGGAACAAAAGGATTACTTGGTAGTTTTGTTGCTGCCGCCCCATTTATAATTACTGGATATTCTTCAGAAGGTGGATATGACGAAGAATATGTAACCATTCCTCCTTTAACAAGTTCATATTATCAAGGTGAACCAATCCATTTAGGTTTTGGTTATTTCCAACCAGATGGAGCATGTATCCCAACAACTTCAATTTATGTTCGTGAAGTTGCTCGTTTACTCGATATTATGTATAGCGAACTTGGTACCCAATTAATTAGTTATGGAGTAGAAGGTGTTAATTGGCATTGGGATAATGAAGAACATACTAGTTGGACTTTTGATGTTCCTGAAGAATATAAATCAAATAGTGAAGAATATCGCGCAACTATTACTCCTAATGTTGGAAGTGCTAGTGCTTTATATTGGAGTAATGATTTTGTAGGAAAAATGAATGATAAAACTATCTCAAGATTAAATGAAATGAGTGAAATTTATTTACCATATTTAAAAGATCCTGAACCATCAAATTATAAAATGACAAGTGCTGAATATAGTGAAATTAGTACTATTAAAGCTACTTTAGATGTTCAACTTGAATATCTTGAATCAAGCATGATTAGAGGAGAAGGTGGAGTTAATCCTCATAATGATAGCGATTGGCAAAGCTTTGTTAATAAGTTAAATGGCTATGGCGCTACACGTTTAGAAGAAATTTATAATCAAATGTTAGGAAGATATTAATTATGAAATCTTTTAAATATTTTGCTCTTTGTATGATTGGAAGTTTACTTGCTTTAAGTGGTTGTCAAAATAATGAACAAGAGGTAGTTGATGAAGATATACATCCAACCTCAATTCTATTAACAGCATCTAAAAATAGTATTTTTCTTGATGAATCTGTTGAATTAGAAGTAACTTTTAATCCAATAGATACAACGAATAAAAATTATACTTATACAATTTCTCCAAGTGATATAGGTGCAATTAATAATGATATATTTACTCCACTATATGCTGGAAATTGCTTAATTACTGCTACAAGTGAAGATGGCAATTTAAGTAGTTCCGTAAGTATTGAAATTTTAGAAAATTATGTTTCAAGTGAAGAAGTAATTGATTCTTTAAAAGAAAGTGAATTTATGACTAGTGAAACTTTAAATTATGAAGAAAATTCCTTAGGTTTATCAAATTCTAATGAAGTTGGTGTTAACGAAAATAAATTATATAATGAAGAACTTTATCCAGTTCCTAGCGACGCTATCGTTTATAAAGCAAGTGATTATAATATTACTAAAGATGGAAATAATAATGCAGGTAATCTAACTAATTTAATCAATTCATTAGTTGATGTCGAAGGAGTTAAAGTTATTGAATTTGAGGATGAAACTTATAATTTCAGCAATTCCGTAACCATTAATAAAGTAAATGATTTATATTTAGTTGGCAAAGAGAATACTAAATTTGTTTATGATGGATGGATGAGTTATTTAACCGTTTCTCAAACTACTAATTTTCATGTCAATAGCATTAAATTTGATATGAATCCTTCTCCAACCATAAGCGGAACGATTCTAAAAGTTGAAGAAGCCGATACAACCGCAACAATTACTGTTCAAGTTTATGATGAATTTGATATTTCTAATGAAAGATACGCTTTATGGAATGCTCAAAAAACCGGATCATATGCTGAATATTATTATGATGAAACTTATGATGCTTATGTTCCTGATCGTAGTAAAAACCTTTATTATAACCCAGGTTTAGCAAATTTAAGACCGATTACTAATAATCAATTAGAAGTTACTCTAAATAAAAACTTTGGTCCTTCTCCATATAAGACTCCTACATTAGGGACTGTTGTTTCAGTTGGTTTTATGGTTTATGAATATTTTGGTTTTAGTTTAATTGATTGTAATGACACTTATTTTGAAGATGTTACAAGTTATGTTAGCGCTGGAATGGGAATTCGAGCAGATAAAGGTAAAAATTTATATTTAAATAGATTTAATTACATGCGCGAAATTGGTACTAATAGATTACTTACATGTACAGCTGATATTGTTCATACATGTGCTCTTGAAGGAGATTTAGTGATTACTAATAGTATTCTTGAAGGAAGTCATGATGATGCTTTAAATATTAAATCTTTTTATACCAAAATTAGTAGTTTTAGACAAAATGTTATTACTGTTAACCAAACTCAATCAGAAGTTGTTATTGATTATGATGTTAACGATGTGATTGATATTTATGAACCAACTACAATTGGATATAAAGATACCTTTACGGTTTTAGAAGTTAGTAAAAATGGTTCAAGTTTTGATTTAACTCTTGATCGAAATTTACCTCGAGGTTCAAATTCTTATTTAAATTATTTAGTAGGCAATGTTACAAAAGCTACTCATATGCGCTTAGAAAATTCTGTTATTAAAAATAAAAGAAATAGAGGAATTTTACTTCAAGGAAGAGATAGTGTTATTAAAAACTGCACTTTTATGAATGTTGTTATGGGAGCAGTACAAGTTTTAGGAGTAGAAGATACTTTTAAGGAAGCAATTGTTCCTAATAATGTAAAAATTTATAATACAAAGTTCCTACAATGTTATGATGATTTATCAATTTTTACTTATGGAAGTAATGGAAGTATTCCAAATACTTTAAAAAATGTTGATGTATATAATAACTTCTTCTATAAAGGAAAAGGAACTACTTTATGGATTAGAGGAAGTGGAGATTTAGATATTAATAATAACTTATTTTATGAAAGTGATTCAAAAACTAATTCAATTGCAATTGATGATAGTATCGATATTCGAATTAATGATAATTACACATTATTTGATAATGTTAATACAACTTACAACTTAGTGTATGAAAGAAGTAATACCTCTAATGTAAGTATTAGTGGGAATGTTACTGGAGGAAGATAAAATGAAAAAAAGAAATTTTGGGGTAATTTTATTAAGTTCAACTTTGTTATTTTCAACAATTAGCGTCTTAGCTAGTTGTAATAATACTCAAACAAGTGAAGTTCATGTTGAAAGTGTTTCAATCTCTAAAGATGTTACAAGTTTAAATGTAAATGAAACTTTAACTTTAACATCAACTGTTTTACCAGATAACGCTACTAATAAAGAAGTTAAATATACTTCTTCAAATACTAGTGTTGCAACAATTAATAATAATGTTCTTACTGCTTTAAAAGCAGGAATTTCAACAATTACAGTTACTAGTGTTGATGGAGAAAAAACCGATAGTTTTTTATTAACTGTTAGTGATCCTGATGAAAATAAGCTTGACTTAGATACTTTATTAACAGAAATTGAAAAAGATGAATATAGTTTAGAAAATGTTGAAACTAAAGAGAAATATGGTTTAAGCGATGTTAATAATGTCGGTGTTAATAAAGAATATAGTGAAACAACTTTATATGAAATTCCTAGTGATGATAACTTTGAAAGTGAAGTAATTATTAAAGTTGATGAATTAACTTTAGATGATTTAGTTGAAGTTGGCTTAAATGAAGTTAATGATTATAATTTAGTTTTAGGAAGTCTTTTAAAAGCTAAAAATCTCAGCGAAAATTTAAAAAAGCCTGTAAAAGTCAAATTAAATTCAAGAACTTACAATTTGGATGGAGACTTAGCAAGTAGTGGATATTTATTTGATGTTACTAATTTAAATGATGTTTATATCGAAGGAAATGGAGCAATTTTCGAAGTTAGTTTTTCTAATTTAAATTATAAAGGTTACGTTAATTTATCTAATTCAACTAATGTATATTTTAAAGATTTAGTTCTTAGACAAAAAATAAGTGCGACCTTAACCGGAAGTGTTACTAATTTTGATAAAGCAAATAAACAAATTACTGTTAAAGTAAATGAAGAATTTTATCCTTTAGTAGAAGAACTTCTTAAAAATAAGAAATCTTTAAGAACTTGGGTTGAATTTAATAAAAATACTTTAGCACCACTTCAAGAAGGTAACTTTGTAGTTGATGGATTTTCAGATTATGAAATTATTAAAGAAAGTGATGAATATTATATTAAAACAACTTTTACAAGTGATATAAATGAAGGTCCAATTAATACTTTAGTTAATTTAGCCTTTGCTCAATATGATCAAGCTGGATTTACTATTAATAACTCAGAAAATATTTATTTAGAAAATATTACTATGAATAATGCTAGTGGAATGGCTTTAACTAGCGGTACAACATCAAATTTATATATAAATAGATTTAATTTAGTAGTCAAAGAAGATAGTAGTGCTTTAATGACAAGTGCTGCTGATGCAATGCATTTTTCTTTAATGGATGGAGATGTTAGTGTTACTAATAGTATTATTGAATATAGTCATGATGATGCTTTAAATATTAAACATGGTTATTTTTATAGTTTAAGAAGTGTTTTAGCTAGTAGAAAAACTTTAGAAATTCAAAAAATAACTTCTGAGATGCCTTTACCTGAAGTTGGTGATAAGATTGCAATTTATAATGAAGATGATTTTACAAGTTATAATCCTTCTAATGGGTATTACACAGTTAGTGAAGCTACTGATAAAGGAAGTTATTTTGAAATTGTTGTTAATGAAAGACTTAGTGGAACAGCTTCATGGGGTAATGCAAGAGTAACATTCCTTTCACATACTCCTAACTTTACATTTAAAAATAATATTATTAGAAATAAGAGAAATAGAGGAATTTTAGTTCAAGTTCCTAATGCTTTAATTGAAAATAATACATTTATTAATGTAGGACATGGTTCAATTCAAGCAGCTACGGCAATGGATCAATTTAATGAAGCAACCTTACCTCAAAGTTTAATTATTCGTAATAATAAATTTATTAATAATTTATATATTAAACCTGATCCATTATTAGGAGATATCTCAATTTTTGCAATTTCTAAAAATGGAACTGTTGCTCCTAGTGGAACTTTATCTAATATGCAAATTAGTAATAACTACATTAGTAAAAATGGTAATGCTAGTATTTCTTTAAGAGGAGTTAGTGATTCAGTTTGCGAAGATAATTTATTTTATAACTGTAGTAGAACTCAACCAACTGGTGAAGGTTATAATACTTTATTCCATTTAGATAATGCTAGTGATATTACCATTAAAGGAAATTATAACGAATATACCTTAGATAATGGTTTAAGTGGAATTATGACTAATGGTACTACTAGTGAAGATATGATTACTTTAACTGATAATACAAATGTTGATTTTTATAAGGTAGATGATGTTGGACCAGAAATTGATGTTGATAAATTTACTTCTCCAATTACTTTAGATGGAAGTGATAGTGATTGGGTAAATAATCCTCATATTGATATTGAAATTACTGGAGCAACCGATAGTGAAGGAAATCAAGTTAATTTAGAAAATATTCAAAACAATTTCAAAGTAAATAAATTAAAAATGGGTTATAACGACACTGGTATCTATTTCTATTTTGATATTTATGATAATTTATTAGAATTTAAAACTATTAATGATTTCTGGACCGGAGATTGTGTTGAATTATTAATGTCAACAATTACTAATTTACCAAATGCTGATCTACAAGTATTTAAAGAAGATGGAGGTGTCTTACAAGCAGCTTTTGCTCCAACTTGGGATATGTATGGAGATCATATAGTCGCTAGTGCTAGATCAAATACAAAATATGTTGATAATGATGAAATTACTTCTGTTTTAACTTCAACAGCAACAGGATATACAGGTGAAATATTAATTCCATTTACTATGGCTCCTGAATTTAAAGAAGCAATTGACAACAATCAAAGAATTGCAATTTGTATTGTTGTTGCTGATGGAGATCGTCAAAATCAAAAACGTGTTCAAGCCGCTAACGTTGTACATAATGTTGAAAATAATAAAACACGTACAGCACGTATGGCTCAATATTTATTTAAGTAACAAAGAATCTTAGATTCTTGAAATAAATTTTTAAAGGAGAAAGTTGAAGATGAAGAAAAAATTTATTCCTATTGTTGCTTTAACTTCATTGATTACCTTTGGAGTTTTATCAACAACGCTTGTCAGTTGTAACAACAACGTAGTTGAAACAATTGAAGTTTCATCTATTACCTTAACTTTAAGCAAAAATGAGGTAAAAGTAGGTGAAACTGTTACAGCAACAGTTACAATTAATCCAACTGATGCTAGTGATAAGACTTACACTTTAAGTGCTAGTAAAGAAGGAGTTGTAACAATTATTAGTGGTAACACCTTAACTGCCATTGGAGCAGGGGAAGTTGTCATCACTGCAACCTCAACAAGTGGCGCCAAGACCGCAACAGCAACATTAAAAGTAACTGAAAACGTTGTTAATGTTACTGATATTACTTTAACCCTTGATAAAACAACTGTTCTTGTCGGAGAAACAATTAATGCAAGCGTTGAAGTGCTTCCTGATAACGCCACGAATAAAAATTATACCATAACTTCAAGTGATACTGCTAAATTAAGTGTAAATGGTAATGTTTTAACAGCTTTAAAAGATGGAAAAGTTAATGTTACTGTTACAAGTGAAGATGGAAATTTAACTGATACAGTTGAAGTTACAATTAATCCAGTAGATGTTGATCCAACATTAACTTTAACAGGAGAAACAAATTTAACAGTTGCTGCTGGAGTTGATTTAACTTTACCAGTTGCTACTGCTAAAGATTATGACGGAACAGATATTACAAGTGAAATCATCGTTGAAGATTATGATGATACTTCCTCAATTAGTGAAGATTACAAGACTTTTAATAGTAAGATAGCTGGTGTCCATACTGTTAGCTATTATGTTGAAAATGCTAGTGGGAATTATGATGAAGCTGAAGTTACTGTTACTGTAACTCCAACTAATGAAGAAACATTTGATGTTAGCGGATATCAAGATTTAGAAGCTTTAAAAGAATACGGAACTTTTAAAGAAAACTTTGAAAATGGTATTCAATCCCCACTTTATAAAGGTTTAACTGATAGCAATCGTTCAAGCTATTTAAGTGCAACCGATGAAGGAATTAGTGGTAATAGTTTAATTGTTGACTTTAATAAAACTGCTGGAAATGCAAGTTATTCATTATTTATGTCTGGATTTAAAGATTACTTTATTAGAGGAGTTCCAGTTACTTACGAAGTTTCTTTTGACTATAAAGTATTAAGCAATGCTGCTAATACAGGAGATTGTTATGTTGGATTAAGCTGGGATGATTCTAATGGCTTAAATAAACAATTTGTTAGTGTTACCGATGGAAGTGTTGGTCATTATACAACTAAATTTACTGAAGTTAACGTTCCAGATGATGATCGTAATGCTTATTTCTTCTTCTTTAAATTAGGACCTACAAGTGAACCAGTTAAGATTGCTATTGATAATATTGAAGTTACTGCAATCGAAGCTGCTCAAAGTACACTTGTTGTCCCAACAAGTGAAGAATTAATGGCTGATGGCGGATTTACATTTAACTGGAAAGAACGTTCTTCAACATTTAACCAAGGTGAAACTATTATTGTTAATAATATTGAAGATGAAACAATTAAAAATGCAATTTTAGCTCATGACACTTCTTTTGGTGAACAAGTTATGAAGTTAACTGGAAGAGATGATCATACTTTTGCTGGATTAAATGCTACAAATATGATTTCTGGCATGGAATTAGTAATTGATTTTGATTATTATTCAGTTGATGATAGTGGATTATTAGTTTTACCAATGGCTTCTGGAGTTCAAAACGGAAATTTAAGTGAAGGTAGTGGTATTACAACAACTACCGTAGATGGAAACATTAAACATATTAATATTACTTATAAGATTTCAAGTGGAGTTAATGCTCTTAATTTCTATCCACAAAATGCTAATTTTGAAATTTATATGGGTAATATGACTGTTAAACTTCAAGAAAGTTCAGTAGTAGTTCCAGAAGATGAAACCGATCTTGGACATAAAGTTGGTGATTCATGGACTCAAACAAGTAGATCATTTGGTAGTGAAAATAAAGGATTTTGCGAAGTTACTAATGATTTTGCTACCCCTGAAACTGTAACAGGAGAAGGTATTGGAAGCGCAATTACTCGCTTAAAATATAGTGAAAGCGCTGCTAACTGTACAGTTGAATGGTACCAACCTGGTTTACAACAACTAGAGGCTGGACATAAATATAGTATTGAAGTAGTTTACTTTATTGAATCTATTCCTTCAGGTTCAAGATTTATGCTTAATTTTGATAATAATGTTTTCTTAGATTTAGAAAATGGTATCGGTTATCATAAAGTTACTCTTGATTGGACTGCTACAATCTCTGTTAATTTCTTCTCTTTCTATGCACCAGAAAGTTTTGCAAATGCAGTTGTTTATGTTGCTAGTACCACAGTTACTTTAACTGAAATTATTAAATAATTAATCTAATAAAAATTCCCCTAGCAGTTGCTAGGGGAATGTATTTGGAGTTGACATCTATGGATATTGCTAAAGGGGAAATATTAAGAAGAATTCGCTTAAATAGAAAACGATTAAATGATGAGATGTATCGTTATCCTAAAATATTTACTTTAGGAGAAGAATGGCCAGGAGATTGGACTGGTCGAGGAATTTTAGCATTAGTTAGTTTATATAAAGCTTTAGAAGGATATAAAGAAGAACAACTAGATGTTAAAAATCAATTAGATGAAATTTTCTTACATTTAGATGAATTTATTAATCAAGATGGATATTTAGGGAAAGTATTTGATTTTAAGATTTTAAATGAACAACAAGTATCAGGAAATTCTTGGTTTTTAAGAGGTTTAATTGGATATTATAAATTAACTAAAAATTCTAAAATATTAAATTTAATTAAAAAAATATTTGATAATTTCATTTTAAAATTATTACCTTTTTATGATAAATATAATAACCACTATAATATTCAAGGTGAAGTTAGTGGTAGATTATCAAATATTATTTTAGATTGTTGGCAATATAGTACTGATATTGGATGTGCTTTTATAATGTTAGATAGTGTTGGAAGTTATTTAGAAATTAATCCAAGTTTAGAGCTTTTAGAGTTTGCTAATCATTTAATTAATAAATTTATGGAAATAGATTATGTTGAAAAAGGATTACAAACTCATGCTACATTAAGTTGTTGTCGAGGAATTTTAAAGTGTTTTGAAGTAAGTAAAAATGAAAAATATTTAAATTATGCTAAAGAAATCTTTGAAAATTACTTAAAATATGGAATGACTTTGGATTATTCAAATTTCAACTGGTTTAATAAAATTGATACATGGACAGAGCCATGTGCAATTATTGATAGTTTTATTGTTTGTACTAAATTATATAAATATACTAAGTTACCTAAATATCAATATTATTTAAATAGAATATATTTTAATGCTCTTAGAGGAGCACAAAGAAGTAATGGTGGAGCAGGCTGTAATACGTGTTTAAGTTCAGTTAATAATGAATTAAAAGTACATTTATATGAAGCTTTCTTTTGTTGTACAATGAGATTTGGTGAAGGCATTTATTTTATTAATAAAAATGTTTTATTTAATAATAAAGAATACATCGATATAAATTTATTAACTGATCATTATTATGAAGATGAAGATAAGTTTATTGAAATTAATGGAAACATTTATGAAGATAAAGTAATTTCAATTAAAACTAATTTTAATAAACCATTAAGAATTTATTTAAGTGAATTTATAGATATTAAATCTAATGTAAATTTAGTTCGTAAAGATAATTATTTACTTATTAATAATCCTAGTGAAGTTAAACTTGAGATAAATTATCAAAAACATCAAGAAAACAAAATGAATTTTGTTGGAGATATGATTTTAACTTTAAAAAATAAAGAAAATACTTATTCAAAAATTGCAAGTTATATAGAATTAGATAAAGAGGAAGCCTTAAAGTTAACTCAACACCTTTAAATTTATGTTTAAATTAGCTAAGCCAATCTATTTAAAAAATCATTTAAAAGAATTAAATTCTAATGTTTTCTTTACTTTAAAATTTAAAAAAAGAGAAGGGATTTGCGGGTTTTTTTCTTCAAATAACGAGTTTAGAATGTTTTTAAATGGAAAATTTATTGCTTATGGACCTTCAAGAGCTGCTCATAATTATTATCGAATAGAGAAAATTGAATTTAATAATTTAAAAGAAGAAAACTATTTAGTTATTGAAGTTAATGGTAGTAATGCTAATACTTATTATACTTTAAATTTAGAACCATTTTTTATTGGTGAATTAGTTGATAAAAATAATGAAGTTATAGCTTATACTGGTAAAGATTTTAAAGGCTATAATAACATTTTCCGATATCGAAAAGTTTTAAGATATTCTTTCCAAAGAGGATTTAGTGAAGCTTATCATTACGATGAAAATTATAATAATTTTCTTAAAGGAAAATTTAATTTATTAAATGAAGATGAATTAATAATTTTAGATAAAAAAGAATTTTTAGAAAAACATGTTAAAGATGTTAACTTTGTCAATTCACGTTTTAAATTAGTTGAATCGGGTTATTTTTTATTTAATGAATCTAAACCACTTTACGATGATCGTTATATGCATTTAACGGGTTTAAAAATATTTGATTTAAATGAATTAGATGTTAATCCAAATAAATTTATATGTAAATTAGATTATTTTAAAGATAAAAAATTAGACCGTGAAATAAAAACAAAAAAATATTATACATATTCTTTTAAAGAGTCTCTAACTGGATTTATTAATTTAAAAATAAAAGTTAATAAACCTGCAAAAGTTTATATTATTTTTGAAGAAATTAATTTAAATTTAAATGATTCAGATAAAATTGAGATTAATCCATTTAGAAATACAACTAATAATGTTATTTATTTAAATTTAGAAAAAGGTAATTATGACTTTATTAGTTTTGAACCATATAGCGCTAAGTATATTAGAGTAATTATTGAAGAAGGAGAGGTAACTTTTTTAAATGTTAGCATGATTGAATATGCTAATAGTGATATTAAAAATTTTAAATATAGTTTTTATAATAAAAAAATTCAAAAAATAGTTGATAGTGCCTTAAATACCTTTAGACAAAATAGCGTGGATTTATTTAGTGATTGTCCAAGTAGGGAAAGAGCTGGATGGCTTTGTGATAGTTATTTTACAGGTAAAGCAGAAACATTAATAAGCGGAACTAATTTAGTGGAAGACAACTTTTTAGAAAATTATGCTTTATTTAACAGTGCAAATATTCCACAAGGATTAGTTCCAATGTGTTATCCGGCTGATTTTTTTGATGGAAATTATATTCCAAACTGGTGTTTATGGTATATTTTAGAAGTTTATGATTATTTAAAGCGTAGTAATAATCAAAAAATAGTTAATCAAAGTAAAGAAAATATTAAAAATATTATTAATTATTTTAAAAAATATGAAAATGAAATTGGTTTACTTGAAAATCTTGAAGGTTGGATATTTGTTGAATGGAGTAAAGCTAATGATGATGAATTTATTAAAGGAATTAATTTTCCTTCAAATATGATTTATAGCGAAGCTTTATGTAAAGCTGGAATACTTTTAAATGATCCAAATTTAATTCAAAAAGGAAATAAATTAAAACGTATAATTAGAAAATATAGTTTTAACGGGGAATTTTTTGTTGATAATGCTATTAGAAATGAGAAAAATCAAATTTTATTAACTTCAAATATTACTGAAACCTGCCAATATTATGCTTTTTTCTTTAACGTTGTAAATAGAAAAAATTATTCAAATTTATTTAAGATTTTGAAAAACAAATTTGGTCCATTTAGGGATGATAAAGTATTATATCCTAATGTTTATAAATCAAATGCTTTTCCTGGAGATATTCTAAGATTATTTATTTTAAATAAATATGGTTATAAAAATGAAGTAAAAAAAGAAGTTGTTCAATATTTTTATAATATGGCAAAATTAACTGGAACTTTATGGGAACACGATTCATACCATGCAAGTTTAAATCATGGATTTACCAGTGTTGTAATTAATATCATTATTAGTGCTTATTTTGGTTTAGAAGAAATTAATAATCAAACTAGAACGTTATATTTTAATAAAAAACATTTAAGTGATTTTGCTAAAGTTGAACTTCCTTTAATTAATGGAAAACTTATTTTAGAAAATAATAAAGACGGATTAATAATTGATAATCAAAGCGATTATCAAATAATTTATAATGAGTGAAGTAGAATTTGATTTAACAAAATTATCTAAACTTTTAAGTTCTTTTTCTTTAATTACTAAAGTTAGAATTGTTATTTTTGATAAAAATTTTAATAAAGTTATTTCAAGTGATCTTGATGATTCACCTTATTGCCAATTAATTCAAACTAATCAAGAAAATTTAAAAAAATGTAACTGTTCAAATTGTGAAGCTTTTTTACACTGTAAAGATAGCGATGAGCTTTATATTTATAAATGTCATGCTGGCTTATTTGAAGCGATGTTAAATTTAAAAATTGAACATAATATCGTCGGTTATATTATGTTTGGTCAAATATCTGATATCAAGAATAACTTGGAAAGATTTAATTTTTTAAAAGGAAACATTGATAATATTGAAATTTCAAATTTTAAAAAAGAAGAGATTATTAATAGTTTAACTTATAAGTCTTTAGATGAAATTAAAGCAATTTCAGTAATTTTATTGGCTTTAAGTAAATATGTTTTAAGTGAAAAATATGTTTCTTTAAAAAGAAACGAATTTAAAAAAGAATTAGATAATGTTATTTTAAATAACTTAGAAAACAATAAATTAACTAGTAACTTCATTGCTAAAAAATTAGGTATAAATAGAACTAAGCTTTTTTTAAACGCTAAAGCTTATTTAGATATATCATTAAATCAATATATTTTAGAAAAAAAGTTGAGTTCTGCAAGGTTTTTATTGGAAAATACCGATTTATCCATTGAAGAAATAGCTTATAAAACTGGATTTAATACTTATAGTTACTTTCTAAAATCATTTAAAAAACGTTATAAAATAACTCCTTATAAATATCAACTTGCATTGAAAAATAAGTAATAAAATACATACGATTTTGCAAAAAAGAATAACGATAATTCATATATTAAGCTCTAATTTAATTTTAAAATTAAATTATAAATGGAGATAAAAATATGAGAAAAACAACATTTGCTTTATTTTTTGGTAATCGTGGATTTATGCCAGCTGAATTAATTTTAGATGCTAGGAGAGATATGGTAAAGGCAGTAAAAGATGCTGGATATGATTATTTAATTATGGATGAAAATGCTACTAGATATGGTGCAGTTGAAACTCGTGATGAAGGAAGAATATATCATGATTGGCTAGAATCTCATAAAGGTGAGTTCGATGGAGTTATTTTATGCATGCCAATTTTTATCGATGAAAACGGTGCTATTACAGCTTTAAGAGATGCTAATGTTCCAATTTTAATGCAAGCTTGCCCTGATGAAATTGGAAAAATGGATTTTGCTCATCGTCGTGATGCTTTTTGTGGAAAATTTTCAGTAACTGATGTTTTTTCACAATATAAAGTTCCTTTTACAGTATTAAAACCTCATGTAGTTAATATTTTAAGCAAAGAATTTCAAAATAATTTACATGATTTTGCACAAATTTGCCAAGTAGTTAAAGGAATGAAACGTTTTACGATTGGTTGTATTGGTGCAAGAACAACCGCTTTTAAAACTGTTAGATTTGATGAAGTTGCTTTAGAAAAATATGGTATTACAGTAGAATCTTTTGATTTATCAGAACTATTTCATTTTGTAGATGAATTAAAGGATGATAATCCAGAAGTTATTAAAAAAATAAATCGTCTTGAAAATTATACTAACTTTAGTTGCTGTCCAAAGGACAGATTAGTAACATTAGCAAAATTTGGTGTTGTAATTGATAAATATATTAAAGATTATCATCTTGATGCTATTACTTTAAGATGTTGGAACGAAATTGAAACTTATTATCGAGTTTGTCCTTGTGTATTACTTAGTGAATTAAATGATCGAGGAATTGTTGCAAGTTGTGAGATTGATTTATGTAGTGCAATAACCATGCGCGCATTAAGTTTAGCTAGTTCACTTCCTAGTGCATGCCTTGATTGGAATAATAATTATGGAGATGATGAAAATAAAGTAATTTTATTTCATTGTGGGCCAGTTGCTCAAACTTTAATGACTAAAAAAGGTTTAGTTACTGACCATAAAATGTTTTCAAAATGTGATCCTGATTCAGGATGGGGAAGTAACGAAGGAAGAATTAAAGATTTTGATATGACTTTTACTAATTGTAAAACTGAAGATGGCAAGTTAGTTGTTTATGTTAGTGAAGGTAAATTTACAAAAGACGAAATTGAAAAAGAATTTTTTGGATGTGGCGGTGTAGCTCAAATTGATAATTTACAAAATAAACTTATTTTATTAGCTAGAAATGGTTTTAAACATCATACAACAGTTGGTGTTGGACATTTAAAAAATATTTTAGAAGAAGCCTTCAAAGTTTATCTAAATTATGAAGTAGTAGATATTGATAAATAATATGATACTTGCTGGACTTGACATTGGAACAACTGGATCTAAAATAACTTTATTTAAAGATACAACCTTTTTTGATTCTTTTTATACCAAATATGATTATGAAGTAGAAGATATTAACTTAATTGATGTTAATAAAATTTTTGAAGCTATTTTAAAAATGCTTAAAGAAGTTTTTAGTAAATATAACTCTATTGATGCACTTGGAGTAACTTCTTTTGGAGAAACTTTTGTTCTTCTTGATAAAGATGATCATATTTTAATGAATTCTTATTTATATACAAGTAAAGAAGGTTTTAAAGAAGCTCATACAATTGAAAGAAAACTTACTAAAAGAAAATTAGGTTATATTAGTGGTCAAATTGGGGATAATATGTTTTCTTTACCAAAATTGTTATATATAAAAAATAATAATAAGAAAATATATAAACAAATTGATAAGATTATGTTAATTGAGGATTATATTGTCTATAAATTAACTAAAAAAAAAGCAATAGATTATTCTTTAGCTTGTAGAACTCTAGCTTTTGATATTAATAAAAAAGAATTTAGTGATGCGATTTTAAATGAATTTAATATTAAAAAAGAATTATGGTCTAAACCAGTTAAGAGTGGAACCTTTGTTGGATATTTATTAGATGAATATCAAAAAGTATTTAATTTATCTAAAAAAGTCAAAATATATTGTATAAGTCATGACCAAGTAAGTAATACCTTAGGTTCAGGAATTTTAAAACCTTATGATGCTGTTGATGGGAATGGGACTTGTGAATGTATTAGTGTTTGTTATAAAAAAGAAGATATAAAGCCTTTTTTATATAATTATGGTTATGGAGTAATTCCTTATTTATATAATGATTTATATTTATCTTATATATTAAATTATAGTGGCGGATCTTTAATTGATTATGTATTAAAAACTTATTTTCCTAAGGATTTAGAAAAATATAAAGAAAATATATATGAATTTATTGAATTAAATTTAAAAGATGAAATTAGTGATGTTCTTGTTTTACCATATTTTCTTGGTAATTTAACTCCTTATAAAGATAAAAAGATTAAAGGAGCAATTTTAAATTTATCACTTGATACTACAAAATTTGATATTTATAAAGCTACTTTAGAATCGCTTTGTTTTGAAATGAAACTTAATTTAGATATTTTTGAAGAAAACGGAATTAAGATAAATAATTTATATGCTAGTGGCGGGAGTAGTGTAAATGAATATTATTTACAATTAAAAGCTGATATTTTTAATAAGGATATAATTCAACTTGAAAATAAAGATGCTGGTACTCTAGGGTGTTTAATATTGCTAGGTAAAGAAGAAGGTTTATTTAGTTCATATGAAGAAGGAATTAAAAAAATAGTTGCGATTAGAAAGGTTTTTCATCCAAATCGTAAGAATTTTGAAGCATATAAAGAAAAATATTTTCGTTATAAGAAAATATATAAATGCATAAGGAAGGTATAAAATGATTAATAAATTAGACTATATTGGTAATGAGTATCAACTTTATGGAGTTAGAGTTATTTCGTTAGTAAATGGAAAATCTAACAATGTCAAACTTTTAGAAGTGAAAAACGGACTTGGTTTAGAATTGGAAATTAATTTAGATCGAGGGTTTGATATAACTTCTTTAAAATTTGAAGGAGTCAATTTTTCTTATTTATCAAGTTGTGGTTATGTAAATAGTGCTTATTATGATAATAAAGGTGAGGGTTTTTTAAAATCTTTTAGTGCAGGATTTTTAACTACTTGTGGATTAACTCAAGTTGGATCTCCTAATACTGATGAAAATGAAGAGTTACCATTACACGGTACGTTTTCTAATATCCCAGTAAATAATTATTCTTATTATATTAAAAATAATAAGATTTACTTAAAAGCAGAAATTCTTGATGAAAATATTTTTAATTACAAACTTCAGCTTCTTAGAACGATTGAAGTTAATTTATTAAAAAACGAATTTAAGCTTAAAGATGAGATTATTAATCGTGGAGATAAGATAACCCCATTACAAATTTTATATCATATGAATTTAGGATATCCGTTTTTAGATGAAAATATAAAACTAAATATTCCTTCAAATAAAATAGTCCCTAGAAATGAAGAAGCAGAAAAATATATCTCTACCGCATTAAAATTTGATGAACCAACTAAAAATTATTTGGAAAGATGTTATTATCATTATTTTAATAAAGATAATGTTAGGATTAGTGCCTTCAATCCATTATTAAATAAAGGTTTTGAAATTTGTTATAATTCAAATAACTTAAAATATTTTACTGAATGGAAAATGTGTGGAATTCGTGATTATGTTTTAGGTCTTGAACCAGGAAATACTTTGCCTGAAGGAAGAAATATTATGCGAAAAAGAAATGAACTAGAGTTTATTAATCCAAAAGAAGTCAAAAAATTCGAATTTAAAATAAAATTATTTAATAAGGAGAAATAGTATGTTAGTTAATTTAAATGAAGTTTTAAAATACGCTAAAGAACATCATTGTGCAATAGGCTCATTTAATACCCCAACACTTGAAAGTTTAAATGCTGTCTTAAATGCTGCTACAAAATTAAATGTTCCAGTTATTATTATGCATGCTGAATGTCATGAAAACGAAGCCCCATTAACAATGATTGGACCAATTATGATCATGATGGCTAAAAAAGCAAATATTCCAGTTTGTGTTCATCTTGATCATGGAGAACATTTTGAATATATTAAACAAGCAATTGAACTTGGATTTAGTAGTGTAATGTTTGATGGCTCTTCATTAGACTATGATGAAAATGTAAGACTTACAAAAAAAGTTGTTGAACTTGCTCATAAAAATAACATTAGCGTCGAAGCTGAAATTGGTATTTTAGGTGGAAGAGAAGCAGGAAATACTAAGATTTTAACTCCAAATGAAATGTATACTGATCCTGATTTAGCTAAAAAATTTGTTGAAGATACAAAAATTGATGCTTTAGCTTGTTCTTTTGGTACAGCACACGGCATTTATAAAGAAACCCCAAAATTAGACTTTGAAAGAATAGATAAAATTAGAAAACTTTGCAATATTCCTCTTGTTATGCATGGAGGAAGTGGCGTGCCTTATGAAGATTATATAAAAGCTATTAAGTTAGGTGTTATGAAAATAAATTACTATTCTTACATGGCTAGAGCTGGAGTTAATGCATGTAAGGAAATATTAAAAACCGATGTAAAATTTTTCCATGAAGTTGCTCATTTTGCTACGCTTAAAATGGAAGAAGATGTTACTAATGCAATGAAAGTAATGTACTTTATAAACTAATAAATTTAAGTAGAAACCTTGCAAAACTCAACTTTTTTTGTTGATTTTTCGAAATTCTTTAGGGGTTAAATTAGCAATTAATTTAAATTTTTTTGTGAAATAACTTGTATTATTAAAGCCGATTAATGCGGAGATTTCAGTTATGCTCATATCGGTAATTATTAATAAATTTTTAGCTTCCTCAATTTGACAAATTAGTTTATATGTAAAAATAGATAAATTAGTTTTTTCTTTAAATTTATGACATAAATAAAATGTTGAAACATTTAATCTTTTTGCTAATTCAGCTAATTTGATATTAGCACTAAAATTATTTTTAATAATTTCTTTGCAAGTAAAAATTAAAGAGTCATCATCTTTTTCCTCATTAGAGGTAATAGCTGCTTTATTTGATCTTTCAATTAGTTTAAAAATTATATTCACATAACTATCAATAATATTTTGATAAAGAAATTTCTTTTTTTGAGCTTCTTTAAATAAAAAATCATAAATTGCTTTAATTTGATTTAAATCACTTTCTTTTAAATAAAGAATAAAAGTATTTTTACTAAAATCTTCTTTAGTTGTTAATTCAATTTTATTTATACCTAAAGCATAAAATTCTAAGTTTTCATTTTCTTCAAAATGCATTGAATTTTTATTAATGATTATTAAATCGTTTTTCTTAACAAAAAATGTTTCATCTAAAGTAGTAATTTTTCCTTGCCCATTAGTTACTAAAATAATTTCTAAATTTGGATGTGAATGAATTAAAGGTTTAAAATTCTCATCAATTAAAGTATGAGAAATATAAAGTATATTTGACTTGTTATTTGAGGATAATTGAATTCGTTGATGCATAACAATATAGTTATATTTTATAACAATATTTATATATAAGATATATGAAAATAAAAATATAATTAAGATATGAAAGGAATTTATTTAGCAATCGATTTAGGAGCATCAAGTGGTCGTCATATTGTAGGCTATAAAAATGAAAATGATGAATTAATTTTAGATGAAGTATATCGTTTTAAAAATTCATATGAAATTATTAATAACCACAGAGTATGGAATATTGATTATCTCTTTAAACAAATTAAATTAGGAATAAAAGAAGCGCTTAAAAAATATCATCAAATAACTTCATTATCTATTGATACTTGGGGAGTCGATTATGTTTTATTAAAAAATAATAAAGAAATTTATCCAGCTTATTGTTATAGAGATGAAAGAACAAAAGCAGTAATTAATCAAGTTCATAGTCTAATACCTTTTAAAGAACTTTATAAAATTACTGGAACTCAATTTCAAGAATTTAATACTATTTACCAATTATATGAAGATTTAATTAGTGGAAGATTAAATAATTCAGATGAATTTTTAATGTTACCTGAATATTTTATCTATAAATTAACAAACATTAAGGTTAGAGAATATACTAACGCCTCAACTACAGGACTATTTGATATAAATAAAAAATCTTTTAGCAAAGAAATTATTTCAAGATTAGGTTTTAATGATAAATTATTTAATAAAGTTAATTATCCTGGAGAAGATGTTGGTTATTTAAAAGAAGATATTGCTAAAGAAGTGGGGGGAAATATTTTAGTTAAATTATGTGCCACCCATGATACAGCCAGTGCAATCGAAGGTATTTCACTTAATAAATATGTACCTTATATATCAAGCGGAACTTGGTCTTTACTTGGAGTTAAACTTGATAAACCAATAACAAGTGAAAAAGCTTTGAAATTTAATTATTCAAATGAACTTGGCCCAACATATGTTCGTTTTCAAAAAAATATTATGGGATTATGGATTATTCAAAATCTGTCTAAAGAATATAATATTGATTTTATAAATTTAGTTAACCTAGCTAGAAAATCAAGTTATAAAGAAATTTTTGATGTAAATGATAGTGTATTTTTATCTTCTAATAATATGGATCAAGAAATTAAAAATTATTTTATTAAACATAATAAAATTGTACCTTGTTCAAAAGAAGATGTTATTAACTCTGCTCTTCATTCTTTAGCCTATTCTTATAAAGTTGCTATTATGGAATTAGAAGAAATTACCTCTAATAACTATAAAGAAATTTATATTATAGGTGGAGGAGCCAAAAATAAATATTTAAATGAATTAACTTCATTTTATACATCTAAAAAGATTATTGCTTTAGAAATAGAAGCTTCATCAATAGGAAATTTACTAGTACAAATGGGAGGAAAAACTAATGAATAAACAAACTATTGAAACTTATAAAAAGTACGGAATTAATGTAAAAAACGTCTTAAAGTCAATTAAAAAAATAAAAATCAGTATTCATTGTTGGCAACTTGATGATGTTAATGGATTTGAAAATTCAGGTCCTTTAACTGGAGGAATTCAATCAACTGGTAACTATCCTTATAGAGCTAATAATTTTGAAGAATTAACTTCAGATTTAGATAAAGCTTTAAGTTATATTCCAGGAACTAAAAAAATTAATTTACACGCTTCCTATCAATCAGATGATGTTGTTGATAGAAAAGATATTTCACCTAAACAATTTGTTAGATGGGTAGAATATGCTAAAGAAAGAAATTTAGGTCTTGATTTTAATCCTACAATTTTTGCTAGTGATAAATTAGTTGATGGATTAAGCTTATCATCTCCAAATAAAGAAGTTAGAGATTATTGGATAACTCATTGTATTAATTCAATTAAAGTTAGTGAATATTTTGCTAGTGAACTAAATCAAAAATCACTTTGTAATATTTGGATTCCTGATGGATTTAAAGAAGTTCCTAGTGATCGATATACTCCACGTTTAAGATTAAAAGAATCATTAGATGAAATTCTTTCTTATAAGTATGATAAAAATAAGGTTGATATCTCAGTAGAATCTAAAGTTTTTGGGATTGGAGTAGAATCCTTTACAGTTGGTAGTCATGAGTTTTATATGAACTATGCTGCTAAAAATAATATTTTATGTTTATTAGATACTGGACACTTTCATCCTACAGAAAATGTAGCTGATAAGATTTCTTCTTTATTGTTATTTAATAAGAAACTTGCACTACATATTTCTCGACCAGTTAGATGGGATAGTGATCATGTTTTAAAACTTAATGATGATCTTCAAGAAGTTTGTGATGAACTTGTTAAATGTAATGCACTTGATAGAACTTACATAGGCCTTGATTATTTTGATGCTTCTATAAATAGAATAGCTGCTTTAGTAATTGGAGCAAGAAATGTTGAAAAAGCTTTATTAAGAAGTTTATTAACACCATGGAATTTATTAAAAGAAGCTCAAGATAATGGTGATCATACCCTTACACTTGCTTTACAAGAAGAAATTAAAACTTTACCTTGGCAAGATGTTTGGAACGAATATTGTAAACAAGAAAATGTAATGGATGAAAATGAGTGGTTTAATGATTTAAGAAAATACGAAAAAGAAATTTTAAGTAAGAGAGGTAATTGAGATGGAATTTATTAATGAAATTGTAGATATTTTAGATTTACTTTATAAACATGGATGGGATGAAAGAAATGGCGGAAATCTTTCTTATTTATTAACTGAAAATGAAATTGATGAAGTAAAAGATTTTAAAGTTAATAGAACAATAACTACATCATTTGATATGCATGATTTAATTGGAAAGTATTTTGTTGTAACTGGAACTGGAAAATATTTTAAAAATTGTAAGAAAGATCCTGAACATAATCTAGGAATTATTAAAATTTTAAATGACCATGAATATGGAATTGTTTATGGTTTTTTAAATGAAGGGAAACCAACATCCGAATTATCAACTCATTTAAAATCACATATTGAACGTTTAAAAGTTAATCCAAAACATAAAGTTGTTATTCATTGTCACACTACAAATATTATTTGCATGAGTCACATCTTAGAATTAAATGAAAATCTTTGGACTGAAATTTTATGGAAAATGCAAACTGAATCAATTGTTGTTTTCCCTGAGGGAGTAGGAGTTTTACCTTGGATTCTTTGTGGCGGAGATGAGATTGGAGATGCTACAGCTGTTAAGATGAAAAAATATCGTTCAGTCGTTTGGGCGCAACATGGAATTTTCTGTACTGGTGAAAGTTTAGATGAAACATTTGGCTTAATCGAAACTATTGAAAAAGCTGCTGAGATTTATCTTAAAATATGTGATAAAAAGATTGTTCAATCCATCAGTAATGATAATTTAAAAGAAATTGCTAAAGCTTTTAAGATTGATTATAAAAAAGGAATAATTGATTAAATTTTTAAATTTCATCCTAGTTTTAAACACTTTTTATATAAAATAAAGACTTTTTTGAATATTTTTAATTCTTTTAAATTAAAATAACTTATAAATAATGTTATTATTTATAAAAAGGATTTTTATTATGAAAAAAGAAAAGAAACCACAAACTACAGGTAAGAAAATATTAAAAGGTATTTTATTTTCGTTGTTAGGTGTTTTATGTGTCTGTGTTTTAGTTGCGGGTTCATATGTACTTTATGTTGTTATTGATTATAATCGTCTAGATGACAATATAACTTTAGAAGTTAATAGTAACGCTACTAAAGAAGAAGTTGAAACTAATTCAATATTAACAGTTACAACATTAAATTATGGATTTGGTGCTTATAGTGATGAATATAGTTTCTTTATGGATTCAGGATATTTAGAAGATGGAACCAAAGTCCATGGAAAATATGGAAAAGCAATTTCGTATGATGATGCGCTTGCTAATACTAAAGGCTGTATTAACATTGCCTCTTCTTTAGAAAGTGATTTTTATTTATTTCAAGAAATAGATCTTGATAGTGATCGTTGTTATCACATTAATCAAAATGATTATATCTTAGAAGAATTTACTAATTTTGATTCAACATTTGCAATTAATTTTCATAGTGCATATTTATTTTATCCCTTTAATGATCCACATGGTAAAACAACAGCAGGTTTATCAACTTTAAGTAGTTATAAAATTGAATCAGCAACTAGAAAAAGATACACAATAAGTGATGGTTTTGATAAATATTTAGATTTAGATAGATGCTTTAGTGTCAATAGAATTAAAACCGATAACGATAAAGAATTAGTTTTAATTAATTCTCATATGAGTGCGTATGATGAAGGTGGAGTAATAAGAAATAAACAATTAAATGAACTTAATTTATTTATGCTTGAAGAAGTTAATAAAGGTAATTATGTTGTTTGTGGTGGAGACTTTAATCATGACTTATTAAGTAATAATCCACTTTATCCTCAATTTAATAAAGAAAATTTCCCATTTAAAGAAATGATTAAACAACATAAGCCAGACTGGATTAATTATATGTTTAGTGAAGATGGCGAAACTATTTTAGATGATGAATTTAGTGTTTATGGAGGAGCTAATGAACCTTCTTGCAGAGGATGTGAAATACCTTGGACTAGAGGTTATAATTTTGTTACTCCAGTCGATGGATTTATTACTTCAAATAATGTTGAAGTTATTGATGTAGTTACAACTAAGGTTGGAGAAAATGGCTTTGAATTCTCTGATCATCAACCAGTAACTTTATCATTTAAACTCTTATAAAAGAAAAAAACCTTGCTAATCTAAGGTATTTTTAGGAAATTTATGGAAACAGGTATTAAAAAAGAAAAGTATTTTATTGTTAAAGAAACTGAAAGCGCAAAGGATATGGGTAGCGGAGACTTAGAAGTTTTAGCAACTCCAATTCTAGTTGCTTATTTTGAAAATGTTTCAAAAGATTTAGTTACTCCATATTTAACTGAAGGAGATACTACTGTTGGAATTAATATTAACATAAATCATTTGGCTCCTTCAAAAATCGGAAATCAAATTTTAATAAAAGCCGAACTTATTGAAATTAATAAAAGAATTTTAACTTTTAAATTAGAAGCTTTTGATAAGGACATTTTAATAGGTGAAGGAACTCATAAAAGATGTATTGTAAATATAAATAAATTTTTAGGAAAATTAAATTAATGAAAATAGATATTATTCAACCTTCAGGATATTGTTTTGGAGTAATGAACGCTATTAACGAAGCTATAAAAATTAAAGAAAATTATCCTTTTAATAATGTTTATGTTTTAGGTGAACTTGTTCATAACGAAGATGTAATTAGTTTTCTAAATAATCATGATATTCATACATTAGTTGTTAATAATAACGAAGAAGAAATTTTAAAAAAATTAAATACTAATGATATTTTAATTTTCTCCGCGCATGGTCATGATGAAAAATTAAATGAATTATTAAAAAATAAAAATATAACCTTTTTTGATACTACTTGTAAAAACGTAAGAAAAAATCTTGATTTAATAAAAGAAAATATCGATAAAGGAATAATTTATATTGGAAAAGAAAATCATGCTGAAACTAAAGCAGCAATTTCAATATCAAATAAAGTTATTTTATATGATTTAGATAAAGGTTTAGATTTTTCAAAAATTACTTTTAAAGAACCAATTATTATTAATCAAACTACTTTATCATTTTTAGAATTAAATAATATTCATAAAGAAATTTTAGAAAATATTCCAAAAGCAAACATTATTGATGAAATTTGTCCAGTCACTAGAATTAGACAAGAAAATATAATAAATTTAAAAAAAGATTATGATTTATTAATAATTATAGGTTCAAAAACTTCAAGTAATACGAATAAACTTTATGAATTAGCTTTAAAATATCATCAAAACAAAAAAGTTGTTATGATTGGAAGTAAAAAAGATTTATCTAATTTTGATTTATCAAATTATCAACATGTGGCTATTTTTAGTGGAACATCAACCCCTGATGAAATTATTAATGAAGTAAAACAATATTTAGAAGAGGAATATTCTTTATGAAAGAAGATTTTAAATTAACAAAGAAATTAGATCATTTAGCAGTAATTATGGATGGAAATGGAAGATGGGCAAAAAAAAGAAATCTTCCTCGTACTTTAGGACATAAAGAAGGTTGTAAAAGAATTGTTGAAATTTTTGATTTATGTAAAGAATTTAATATTAAAGTTTTTACTTTATATGCTTTTAGTACAGAAAATTGGAATCGTCCTAAAGAAGAAATAGATTGTTTATTTTCATATTTAATTGATTTTTTTAATGAAAATATAAATAAATTTATAAAAGAAGGTGTTAGAGTTCAACATATGGGTGAACTTGACCGACTTCCTAAAAATATTCAAGAATGCCTTTTAGATGCTATTAATAAAACTAAAAATAATGATAAATATGTTTTTAACATTTGTTTAAATTATGGATCTCGTCAAGAAATAGTTCGAGCAACTAAAAAAATAGTAGATGATGTTAAGACTAATAAATTAGATATTAATAATCTTGATACAAATATGTTTTATAAATATTTAGATAGTGGAAATTTACCTGAAGTTGATTTAATGATTAGAACAAGTGGTGAATGTCGTTTATCAAATTATTTATTATATCAATTAGCTTATAGTGAATTTATATTTACACCAACATATTGGCCAGATTTTAAAAAAGAAGAATTTATTAATTGTTTAAAGGAATATTGCTTACGTGATCGTAGGTTTGGAAGTATTAAAGAATAGAGTTTATTAAATTATTTAAACTTTCTAAATCAACTTGACATCTTTTTTCTTGTTCTAAAATTGTACCTTTATCAATAAAACTTGATTCAATCGCACAAATTTTTACTTTTCCTTGATAATTTAATTCGTTTAATTTTGCAAGAAGATGATATGAAAAACCATCTTTAATAGCATAAGGATCATAAACAATAATATTCTTATAATTTAATAATTTGTTTAATATATCTAGATCAAATGGTTTTTGGAAAATTGCATTTATAATTGTAATTTCATTATCTTTAAACATTTCTAACAGACTATTTATTTTTGGTCCAAATGAAATTAAAGCTAAATTATTTATGTTACTTTCTTTTTCAATAATCCATTTACCAAATGTTATATTTATTTCACTATTATCTTTTAAAGCAGTTCCGCTAGGAATTCTAATTGCAAAAGGATGATTAATTTTTTTAGATAAATTAAATAAGGCTTTGGCTTCCGCTTTATCTTTAGCCATTGTAATAACAAAATTTGGTAAAGACATTAATAAAGATTCATCAAAAATTCCTTGATGAGTTTCTCCATCTGACCCAACTAAGCCTGCACGATCAATTAATAAAGTTAAAGGAATGTTCATTCTTGATACATCGTGATTTAGTTGATCATATGCTCTTTGTAAAAAAGTACTATAAATTGAAATATAAGCTTTAGAAGAAGTTAATCCATAACCTGCACCAAACATGAAAGCATGTTCTTCAGCAATACCTACATCAAATGTTTGTGTTTTATATTTTTTAAATAAAGGTGATAATTCACTTCCAACTAAAGTACTAGGATTAATTAAAATGGCCTGTTTATTTTTATTTAATTCTTGATCCAATAATTCTTCATATATATGCGACCAAGTCTCTTCGTTTTCTTTAAGCGAATTTAATACTTTTCCTGAAGTAATATCAAAAGGTTTTACACTATGCCAGGAAGATACATTTCCATACTCACTTAACTTATAACCTTTACCCTTAATAGTCGAAACATGAATTACTACACTTTGTTTAAGTTTTTTAGCTTTGTTAAAGGCTTCTTCCATTTCCTTAAAATCATAGCCATCAACATTCCCAATATAACGGCAACCAAACATTTCAAATAAATTATTTTTTAAAACAAAGTTTTTAAAACTATTTTTTAATACACGAGTAAATTCATAAATTTTTTCTAAAAATTTATTTTTGTGCATAAAATTACGATATTTTTCTTTAGATTTAAGATATTTTGAAGATAGTCTAATCGATTGGAACATATTATGAAGTGCACCAACAGGTTGAGATATTGACATATCGTTATCATTAATAATAATGATTATCTTATGATGAAAATCGTTAAGGTTATTTAATGCTTCCATTGCTAAGCCATTAGCAATGGAAGAATCTCCAATTAAACTTATTATTTCGTAATGTTCATTATTTAAATCACGTTTAAGAGCCATTCCCATTGCTGCACTAATCGTAGTAGAAGAATGTCCGGCTTCAAAATGATCATAGATTGATTCTTTTCTTTTAATAAATCCATCTACTCCATTTTCTTTTCTTAAATTATCTAAAGATCTTCCAGTTAAAATTTTATGTGTATAACATTGATGCCCAACATCAAATAATAATTTGTCTTGATCTAAATTAAAGGCCTTATGAATAGCAATAGTTAGTTCAACAACTCCTAAATTAGAAGCTAAATGACCACCATTAACAGAACATTTTTCGATAATATATTTACGAATTGAATTAGCAAGATCGCTTAATTCGCTATTAGACATTGACTTTAAATTTACTTTAGAAAATTCTTCGTATGTATATATATGTTTTTCTTTTTTCATTATCTTAATTTAAACACTTCTTTATACATTTATAAAGAAGAATGATATATTAAAATAGCAACAATTAAGTTTTTATATTATACTATTATCTAATTATGATTAAGGCGATTTTTTTTGATTTAGATGGAACTTTATTACCTCTTAACGAACGTAAGTTTGCAAAAATTTATTTTAAAACTTTATATAAAAAAGTTAAATTTCTAAAAATTTCTAAAATGAATTTTTTCAAAGCTTTATATAAAGGAGCACTAGCTCAAGTTAAGAATGATGGAACAAGAACTAATGAAGAAGTATTTTGGGAAAGTATTAAAAATACTTTAGGAGTGGATTTATCTATATATAAAGATGTTTTAAATGAATATTATAATACTTCATATTTAAAAACTAAAAGGGCTACTAAACCATGTTCAGAATCTAAAAAAATAGTTGAATTCTGTAGGGAAAATGGTTTAAAAACAATACTTTCAACTAATCCAATATTTCCTAGATTAGCAGTTTTAAATCGTATGAATTTTGTTAATTTAAAAGAAGAAGATTTTGATTATATAACAAATTATTCTAATAGTACTTGTTGTAAACCTAATTCATTATATTTCAAAAAATTGCTTGAAACTTTAAATTTAAAAGCAGAAGAAGTCATTTTATTTGGTAATAACGAAATTGAAGATGCTAAATGTGCAAGGGAAGTTGGTATTAAATGTTATTTAATAGATCGTTGTTTAATTTCGCAAAATAAAAAGAAAGATATAACTTATCCAATTATAAAAATTGAGGAAGTAATTCCTACTATAAAAAAAGAGATTAGTCGTAATGACTAATCTTTTTTATAAAAATCTAATAAATATTTATCATTTTCTACTAATGGGAGAAGATATTTTAAAAACTCATCAGTAATATTATTTTTCTCACTATTAATATAATTTAAAGGAAGTAGTCTTATGTTATTTGCGACCATTGAAGAATCTACTAACGCAAATTTATATTTATAAGGTTCATTAGATAAACGCTTAATTACTACAACTTTATTACTACATCCTTTTAAAGCTTGTCTTAAAGCAAATTGAGACATCTTAATAGCAATCTTAGTTTCTAATAAATTAGGAGTAATAGTTGAAGCTCTTTGTAATAAAGATAATTCAATATAACGTGTTTTAACTCCAAGTTCTTTAGAAATTAAACTAGCTAAGGTACTTGCAATTCCTCCAAGTTGAAGATGTCCAAATTTATCTACAGTTGAATCAGCAGTAAATAAAAACTCTCCATCTTCATTTTTAATTCCTTCACTTACAACAACGATGCAACGTTTCTTCTTTTCATAAACTTTCTTGATGTCATCAAATATTTTATCAAGCGATAAGTTAGTTTCAGGAACATAAATTAAATCTGGTTCCAAGCCTTTAATTTTTGCAAGTTTAGCACTAGCGGCTAACCATCCAGTGTCTCTTCCCATGACCTCGATAATATTTACACGACCTTTTTCATAACTTAAATCATCGAGAGCAACTTGAATAATACAATTAGCAATAAAAACAGCACTAGTAGCATATCCAAGAGAAAAATCAGTGCCTTCTAAATCATTATCAATGGTTTTATTAATACCAATACAATTACATTCATAATGATGTTCTTTTAAATACTTACTAATTTTATTAGTAGTATCCATTGAATCATTTCCACCATTATAAAAGAAGTATCTAATATTATGCTTTTTAAAAACTTCTAATATTTTTTCAAATTTATCTTCTTCATTTATAAGATCCAATTTGATACGACTACTACCAAAAGCTGCTCCTGGAGTTGCTTTTAATTTTTCAAGTTTTTTAGTATTTTCTATTTTAAATAAATCATCATTAAGAATTCCAAGTAATCCATAATTTGCAGTATAAACATTTTCAATTTCTAAATGTTTAAAGGCCTCTTTAAATAATCCATAAGCACTAGCGTTAATTACACTAGTAGGTCCGCCACCTTGACCATAAAGAAGATTTCCAACTAATTTTTCTTTCATAATCTAAATTATATCATATCCTTTTATAATATATTTTAATAGCCACAAGAATAAAAATCTGCAAAAATACTTAAGATTTGCAGACTTTTTTCTTAAAATTAAGCTTTTTTATTAAAACTCACGAATTTTATAAACTGCAAAGTCAATCTTTTTAGCTAAAGCTTTAACTCCAGCTTCACTTAAGAATCCTTCGGCGCTACCGCTAACACCAATCTTAAAGCTAGTAAAGATTTCAGCTAATTTTAAACATTCAAGAGGTGATTTTCCTTTTAAATAGAAGTGGATAAAAGCACTAAATAAAGCATCTCTACTTCCAACAGTATTAACAATATCTCTTATAGTTATAGCATCGATATGGTAAACAACTCTTTCTTTACTATCAAGAATCATTGCACCTTCTCTACCTTCACCTAAAACAATGATTTCATTATGATATTTGTTATATAAATCAACTAAGAAATCCTCGTAAACTTTATCTTTTATTCCTCTTTCACTTAAGAAGACAATGTCACTATTTTCTAAAAATTCTTTATTAAATACATCATCAATTGTACCGATAATATGAACATCAGTTGCAACTTTTTTACCTAATTCTTTTGCCTTTTTAAGTAAAGGTCTATTAAAGTTTGAATTGCATAAGACAACTAAATCACTAGCTTCAATGGCTTCTTTTTCAACTTCATAATCGCTTTCAATTTCTTGTACATTCTTTAAATCACAATAAGTTTGTACATTTCTATATTTATCTACTAAAACGACCATATTTGGTGTTTGTTCCAAACTCGTCTTAACATTATTAATACTAATTTTACATTTCTTAGCTTCGGAAATTATAGTTCTTCCTAGTAAATCATTACCGACGTGAGAAGATAAAATTGTTTTATCTCCTAAAGTTGTTAAGGCTTTTGATATATTAAAAGCCGTTCCTGAAACTGAGCTGGTTATACCAAAGAAAGGATAATCAATAGGAAAATATTCAATTGGGAAATTTTCCACATTCAAAATCGTTTCGAAGTTGAGCAAACCAGAAACATAAATTGTACTTTTTTTCATTTTTTATCTCCCGTTTTCCTCATTATATCATGAAGAGTAAAAAAGATAATCAATTAAATGTTTTATTTTATATTTAAGCTTGAATTAACAAAACTTTAAGAATAAGCATTTAAAAAGTTAACGAAATAATGTAAACTAATAATTAATGTAAGCGCTTTCATAGGAGGAATTAATATGGGATTAGAATCCAAAAATATAAGGAATGTTGCTGTTTTAGGTCACCAAGGAGCTGGTAAAACTAGCTTAGTAGAAGCATTATATTTTACAGCTTATAACAAAGAAAAAGGTAGTGTAGAAAAAAAGAATACTGTTAGTGATTATTTAAAAGAAGAGAAAGCAAGATTGAGTTCAATTTCTACTTCAATTGTTCCATTACTTTATCAAGATCATAAAATAAATTTACTAGATATTCCTGGAAATGATGATTTTATTTGGGAAGCAATAAGTATTACTCATAGTGTTAAAGGTGCAGTAGTTGTTGTTGATGCTCAAAGTAAAGTCCAAGTTGGAACGATTAAACATTTAAATATGTTAAAGAAAAGAGGAATTCCAACAATTATTTATGTTAATAAAATGGATAAAGGTAATCCTAATTATGAAGAAATACTTGCTGATTTAGTAAGTCATTTTGGAAAAGTATGCGTACCATTTACAATGCCATTAGGACATAATGATAATTTTGACGGCTTTGTAAATGTCGTAGATTTAAAAGCTAGAAAATATAATGGTAAAGAATGTGTTGATGATGAAATTTATGAAGATAAGAAATTAAAAGTCTTTGAACTTCATAATACAATTTGTGAATCCGTTGCTTTAACTGATGATGAATTATTAGATAAATTCTTTAGTGGAACACCACTTACTAACGAAGAAATTCATGTCGGTTTAAGAAAAGGTGTTTTAAATGGAGAATTAATTCCTGTAATTTTTGGAAGTGCTCAAAATAATATTGGCTGTCATACATTATTATCGATGTTTATTGACTATTTACCTTCTCCAACAGATTTAAAACCATATGAAGGCTATGATGCCTCAAACAATGAAATAACTCGTAAAACCGATGTTAATGAACCATTTAGTGCTTATGTATTTAAAACTACAATTGATCCATATTTAGGAGCAATTAATTATTTAAAAGTTGATAGCGGTAGACTTCATTTAGGTGATGAAGTTTATTGTCCTCAAACAAGAAACACATATAAAGTAAGTTCGTTATTTACTTTATGTGGAAAAACGCAAACTAATGTTGATGAAGTAATTGCTGGAGATATTGCTTGTGTTTCTAAACTTGATGATATTAATACTTCCTTTACATTATGTGATAAAAATAATGTTATTGTTTATAAACAAGTCAAGTTCCCTACTGCAGTTGCCTTTAAAGCTATATCCTTAAAAGATAAAAAGGATGAAGAAAAATTAAATCCTGCTTTAGCAAAAATTAAAAAAGAAGATCCAACTATTGAAATTAAACGTAATGTTGAAACAAAACAATTATTAGTAGGTGGACTTAGTGATTCCCATCTTCAATTTATTTTCTCTAAATTAAAAGATAACTTCGGACTTGAATTAGTTTTAGAAGAACCAAAGATTTGTTATCGTGAAACAATTAAAAAATCTGCTCAAGCTGTCGGAAGATATATCAAACAATCAGGTGGAAGTGGATTCTATGGTGTTGTAGATATGAAATTTGAACCAGCTGAAGAAAGTGTCTTTACTGAAGAAATCTTTGGTGGAAGTGTTCCTAAAAACTATTTCCCTGCTGTTGAAAAAGGATTTTATGAAGCTTTAAATCAGGGTTTACTTGCAGGATTCCCTGTAATAGGAGTAAAAGCTACTCTAGTTGATGGAAAATATCATAGTGTTGATAGTAATGAATTAGCTTTCAAGATGGCTGCAATCTTAGCATTTAAAGAAGCTTATCCAAATTGTAAACCAACTATCTTAGAACCAATTTTAAGAGTCAATATTAATATTGATAATAAATATTTAGGTGATGTTTTAAGTGATCTAAATAGTAGAAGAGCAAAAGTTCAAGAAGTTAATGATAAAGAAGATGAAACTAGCCAAATTATTGCAACTATTCCTGAAAGTGAAACTCTTGATTATGTTACTAAGTTAAAAGCACTTACTCAAGGTAGTGGATTCTTTAATCGTACCTTTGAAGGATATGAAGAAGTGCCAGAACAATTTAAACAAAAAATTATTAATGAATGTTCATTACTAAAAAAATAGTTAAGTTTTAAAGGGTTTTTGTTAAAATAACATACTTTTTCAAAAAATAGACTACGTAAAGCTAGCTTAAATTAGCTCCGTAGTCTATTTTCTTATTAAGTAAAACAATGTTAAAATAAATCATGCATTTGTTTAAAAAAGAAGAAAAAAATAATTATCTATTTAATTACTTAGATGAAGTAGGAAATTATAAATTTGATGAAATAAAATTTAATGTAATTGATTCATTAATTTTATCAATATTATCTTATTTTAGATTTGACTTTATGATGAATAAAGCTAATAAAACTTTAACGCTTAAAGAAGCAAGTGACATTTTCTTTTTACATGAAGAACTGGTTAGTTATACAGCAAACAAACCTTATAAAAATACATTGTTAAAATATTTAGCAAAAACAAATAGATTTAAAGATTTAATTTTATTTAATTATCGACACGATTTAAATCCAATTATTGATCGTCAATTTGGCGCAATTTCTATTTTGCTTGATAAAAAAACAGTTTTTATTTCTTTTAGAGGAACAGATTTAACACTTGTGGGAGTAAAAGAAGATTTAAATATGAGTTTTCAAAAGATTATATCTTCTCAAATTAGCGCCGAAAATTATTTTAATTTAAAAAAATATCGTAGTTTTAAAAACATATATTTAGGTGGACATAGTAAAGGCGGAAACCTTGCTATTTATTCATATATAAATGCTCCAATTTCTTTAAAAAAGAAAACAAAACTTGTTTTTAATTTCGATGGTCCAGGTGTATTTGACATTGAAAATGAATCTGATTTAAATAAGATAGTTACGATAGTTCCAGAAATGAGTATTATTGGAATGATTTTAAATAAAAGAGAAAATGCGATTGTCATTGATAGTGATGCTTTTGGAATAGAGCAACATAATCCTTTTACTTGGACAATTAAAAATAAACGTTTTGTTTTATCAACTTATATTTCGCGAACAAGCCAAATTTTTAATGAATCAGTTAAACAATATTTTTTAGGTCTTGATAAAAAATCCCGTGAAGATTTTATTACAATTTTGTGGGAATTAGTAAGTTCAACAAATGCTAAAACGATTCCGGAATTAAAAAAAGATATTCCTAAGCAATTATTAAAAGTATATGATTCTTATAAATTATTAGATGATAATGAAAAAACATTATTTAAAAGACATGTTCTTTATATAGTTAAACTTTTTATTCATTCAATTAGATATTTTGAAAATTATAAAGAAGAAGTCCCTCTTAATGATATTAAGAATTTATATGATTTATTTTAATTGACAAAAAAAATTATTTATTGTAAATTATTTACAGTAAGGAAAAATTATCAATGGAAAGAATGACTATTCAAAGAACGATGATTTTAAAAGCAATTTCTTCACTAGGACATGCTAGCATCAAAGAGATTGATGAGTTTTTGAGTAATAATTCTCTTAAGTTACCATTAACAACTATTTATCGAAATATTAATGTTTTACTTAATGATCATTATATTCGTAAAGTAGTTGGATCTCTTGATAATGATATTTATGAATTAATACCAATAAATGAAGAACATTCACACTTTATATGTGAAAAATGTGGTAAAATAGTTGATGTAAAGTTATCAGAGGATTTTAAACAAACTTATGATGAAAATGGTAATTTTTACTTAAGAAAACATGTTACATATTATGGTATATGTAAAGATTGTTTAAAAACTAAGTGATAGTTTATATAAGTTACTTAAGGAGGAAAAATATGAAGTATAAGTGCTTATTATGTGGTGTCGAATTTGAAAGTGATGACGCAAATCCAGTATGCCCAGTTTGTGGAGCAAGTGGAGAAGATGTAGTTCCTGTTGAAGGAAATGATGAACTTAATTAAGGAGAAGAATAATTATGAGTAAATACGACGGTACAAAAACATTAGAAAATTTACAAACTGCTTTTGCAGGAGAATCACAAGCAAGAAATAAATATACTTATTTTGCAAGTGTTGCAAAAAAAGAAGGTTATGAACAAATCGCTGCAATCTTTTTAGAAACTGCAGAAAATGAAAAAGAACACGCAAAACTTTGGTTTAAAGAATTAGAAGGAATTGGTGATACCTTAACAAATCTTAAACATGCTGCTGAAGGCGAAAATTATGAATGGACAGAAATGTATAAAGAATTCGCTGATGTAGCTGAAAAAGAAGGTTTCCCTGAATTAGCTGCTAGATTTAGATTAGTTGGCGAAGTTGAAAAACATCACGAAGAAAGATATAAAGCTTTATTTGCTAATGTCGAAAATAATGAAGTTTTCACTAAAAAGACTGGTATTAAAGTTTGGAAATGTAGAAACTGTGGATATATTTATGTTGGTAAAGAAGCTCCAAAAGTTTGTCCAACTTGTGCACATCCTCAAGCATTCTTTGAACTTGAAGCTAAAAATTATTAATTAAATTTTATAAAAAAAGCCTTATTTAGAAGGCTTTTTTATCAAAATTACCTATTTTAAAGGAGGCATTTATGGAAAAGGAAGTTAAAAACAAGGAAGTTAAAACAACTCCAAAAAAGAAAGTTTACTTTGTTAAAAAAGTAGAAGGTAGATGGCAAGTAATATTAAGAGAAGGTAGTAAAGTTATTAAATACTTTGATACTAAAGTTGAAGCTGAAGAATTTGCTCGTACTACTGCAAAAAATCAAAATGGCACTGTTTTAGTTCATGCTTCTAAAGGCAAGAACAAAGGAAAATTCCAATAATATGCTAATTGATACATTAAAAAAAGAAAATTTATTAGCTTTAAAAAATAAGGATGAAAATAAACGTGCCGTTTTAAGTGTAATTATTAACAAGTACATGATTTTAGGTTATGAATATAAAGCTAATAATAAAGAAATAGGTGATACTGAATTAATTAATATTATTTCAAAAACTTTAAAAGAACTTGAAGAAGAAAGAAAAAGTTTCTTAGAAGCTAATAGAGCTGATAAAGTTAGTGATCTTGATAAACAAATTGAGATTATTAAAATTTATCTTCCTAAGATGTTAACTGAAGAAGAAATTAAAAATATTATTCTTTCTTTAGATGATAAATCTATTCCAAGTGTTATGAAACATTTTAAGTTAAATTATAATGGTAAATGTGATATGGCACTTGTAAATAAAGTTTTAAAGAGTTTATAATAATTAGGCAACTTTTGTTGCTTAATTATTTGGGAGTCTGGTTCAATGGTAGAACAGCGGTCTCCAAAACCGTTGATAAGGGTTCGATTCCTTTGACTCCCGCCATCTTATAACTAACATTTTGGTACAATGTAAGGGTTTTAAAATGAATGATATTTGCTCGAGAAATCGGGCTTTTTTCATTTCAAGCGTTTTACTAGTAGAGAAAAATTGATTTGAATCTACGGATTTTTGAATTTTGGTTTTACTAGAAAAATGAAAGCCTACTAGCAAAACGTATCTCTACTAGAAAAATGATACCTGCGTTATGAAAAATAATTTTTGTACAAAATTAATCCGTGATTCACAATCCTATTGGCGACAGTAGGGTTGGGCGATCTATTTTTTGTTTTTGAGAAAAAAGTCCCTAAAAGTCTCTTTAAAATATCGAAATTATGCATGTTTTATGATAAAATATTTCATTGAAATGAGTGGTGAGTGATGGGACTTCAAAACGCTATTAAAAAAAGAAAACTTAATAACGAAATCAAAGCAACTGCCAATCCTCAACAGTTAGAAGCCATTAAAACTATAGATGGTCCATTATTGATTATTGCTGGACCTGGCACTGGCAAGACGTTTACTTTGATAAATCGAACTTTAAATTTAATCGTTAATCATAATATTGATCCATCGAGTATTTTTCTTGCGACATTTACAGAAAAAGCCTCAAAAGAATTAACAAGCCGACTTTCAAATATGCTTGCTAAATATGAGATGGATTTCAATCCTAATGACATGTATGTGGGTACATTTCATTCTATTTGTTTGAAGATATTAAAAGAGAATGTTGAAAAAAGCAGGCTTGAAAAGAATTTCAAAGTAGTAGACCAATTCGAGCAACAATACTTTATTTATAATCATTTGTCCGATTTTATTAAAATTGAAAACTTTGATTTATTTATCTCAGTCAGCGCTTGGTGGGATAAAGCCGCTGAACTAATGAAAGTTATTAATCGTCTTCAAGAAGAATTGGTTAATTATGACGAACTTTTAAAATCGAATGTTGTCAGTAACAAATTTTATGGTGAAATTCTAAAAACCTATGAAGACTTGCGAATAAAGAATAATCTTTTAGATTTTAGTTCAATTCAAGTAGAAACTTATAAGATGTTAAATGAACATGAAGAACTAAAAGAAGAACTTTTGACAAAGATTAAATATGTTATGGTTGACGAATATCAAGATACTAACCACATACAAGAGAAATTGAGTTTATTGTTATCAGGCAAACAAAACAATATATGCGTTGTTGGTGACGATGACCAAGCTATTTATAGATTTAGAGGAGCTACGGTTCGAAATATTCTCGAATTTCAAAATCATTTTAAAAATTGTAAAAAAATTGAATTAGTGAATAACTATCGTTCAAATTCACGAATTGTAGATTTTTATAATGATTGGATGGAAGTTACCGATGGTCGAGACTTTAAATTTCAATGGGATAAATACCGTTATGATAAAAGAATTGTTGCTAGTAAAAATAGTGAATTTATGCATGATGCGGTTATTCAATTATCAACAAAAGAACCAGATTATCTAAATAAAAAAGTCTTAGAATTCATAAAAAACTTGCAAAAATCAAGTAAAATTTCAAATTTAAACCAAATAGCATTTTTATTTAGATCTGTAAAAAATGAGGATGTAATACAACTAGCTAATTATTTAGAAAGTAATAATATCCCGGTTTATTCACCTCGTTCTAACATGTTTTTTAAAAGACATGAGGTTAAGTCGATTGTTGGTTGCTTGTACTTATTATTTCCTAATTTTGTTAGAGATATTGAAACATCAGAACATAAATTTACATTGCATAAATTTTTAAAAGATTGTGAATTAGCAGCTATTCATATCTTGAAGAATCCTAAATATAGTGATTTTCAAAAGTGGTATAAAAGAACCTTAAATGATTTAAAAATTTTAGATGTTGCTCTTGATTATGCATTTACTGGAATTATATTCCAAATGTTATCCTTCGAACCATTTTCAGATATGGTAAAAGCCGACATGAATAGCGGTGTTTATGATACCAGAACTGCTAGAAATGTTGCTTTATTAGAGTCTTTAATTGCTAGATTTGAAAAGATGTACAACATTTCTGTTTTAACAAAAAACAACGCTTATGGTTACGTGAAAAAGTTATTTAATACATATTTTAGATTTTTATTGGAAGGCGGAATTACCGAGTACGAAGATGAAAGCGAATACGCTCCAAGTAATTGTGTTTCTTTTATGACCATTCACCAATCTAAAGGAATGGAATTTCCAATTGTGGTGGTTGGTTTACAAAGTGCAACACCAAGAAAGCAATATGATGAAAACGTAGAAAACATTGTCAAGGAGTTTTCTGGAAGAGGGCAATTTGAAGATATTGAATCCACCAAGTATTTTGATTTCTGGCGTCTTTACTATGTTGCATTTTCAAGAGCACAATCATTATTAGTAATGCTTTGTGATGCTTCTAAAAATAATGAACCTAGTAAGTATTTTGAAAGACTATATAAAGAATTACCATATGAGGCTGAATTAAACAAATTTAATTTTGAGAAGGTTAAACCAACCAATCTTAAAAATGCATATTCATTTACTAGTGATATTAACGTTTATTTAACTTGTCCTACTCAATATATGTTTTTTAAAGAATTAGGTTTTGAGCCTGTAAGGAGCGGAGGCACTTTGTTTGGTACTGTAGTGCATCAAACTATCGAAGATATAAATAAAAAAATAATTGCCAAGGAAGCTAATGAAATTACTGAGGATAAAATCAAAGAGTGGCTGGATATTAATTATGAAACCGCTAGTAAAGCAAATAACTCTTATTTAGGTGAAAAATTTTTAAAAGCAGGTCTTGAGCAAGTTCTTAATTATTACAAGAGAGTAAAAGATAATCCTGACCTTGTTTCTCAATCAGAACTACCTATTACCTTGGTTAATGGCGATTATATAATAAGTGGTAAAGTTGACTTAGTAGTTAATAACAAAGGTAAATATCAACTCCTAGATTTTAAAACTGAAAAAAAGCCAAATTTAGTAAAAGATGCTGATAAAATAAATAGAGTAAAACGACAGCTTGAAATTTATACATATTTATTCGAAAAGAGATATGGGATAAAAGTCGATGGGATGAGAGTGTATTATACAAGCGAACTTAATTCTAACCCATTTATTAACTTTAAGAAGGAAGATGAAAATATCAAAAAAACTATTAAAGAATTTGATAATGTTGTAAAAAATATTGAAAACAAAAATTTTGAAAGCAGATGTAGTGATCTTAACATTTGTAAAAACTGTGACTTTAGATTTTATTGTAGGAGGACTTAAGCATGACTGAAGGAAGAAATGATGAGCAATTAACTTTATTTGATTTGGATACAAAACCTATTATTAAAGGTTTCCCTGAACTTAGATGGACCGGGAAAAGACCTTTTAAGCAAACTCAATATTACCCAGCTCAATTAAAAGAAAGATATGGCAATCCTGATGCAAATGGATGGATTAACAAAATTTTCTGGGGCGATAATCTTCAAGTTATGTCTCATTTGCTTAAAGAGTACAGGGGGAAAATAGATTTAATTTATATTGACCCACCTTTTGATAGTAAAGCTGATTATAAGAAGAAGATCGAATTAAAAGGCAAACATGCAGAAAATGACAATAATTTTTTTGAACAAAAACAATATGGGGATATTTGGAACAACGATGAATATCTACAGTTTATGTACGAAAGACTGATATTATTGCGTGAATTACTTTCTGATAAAGGCAGTATTTATGTACATTTAGATAACAAAAGAAGCTTTCATTTAAAATTAATTATGGATGAAGTTTTTGGTAGTTCCAATTTTAGAAGTTCAATTATTTGGGATACATCTATTCCATATGTTGCTGGTAATAAATGGCTATCACCAAACTGGATTTATTCACAGGCAACTATCTTTTACTATACAAAAAGCAGTAATTTTATCTTCAATAAACTATATGATGAGGTAAAACAACCTTCTGGTGATATATCGAAAAAACCTTTAAAGGATGTTTGGGTTGATATTCCTAACTTTGCAGGCTTTTTGGGTTGTAAAGATAAGAAAACTGGTTATCCAACTCAAAAACCAGAAAAACTTTTAGAAAGAATAATAACTGCGTCTTCTAATCCTGGTGATTTGATTTTTGATTGTTTTATGGGTTCGGGCACTACTCAAGCAGTGGCAATGAAATTAGGACGTCGCTTTATAGGCGCAGATATTAACTTAGGCTCTATTCAAGCAACAAGCAAACGACTTTTAGACATTATGAGTAATAACGATTTATTTAGTGGCGAGAAAACAGGGTTTGAAGTTTATAATGTCAATAACTATGATTTCTTTAAAAATCCACTTGAAGCTAGAGATTTATTAATTGAAGCGCTACAAATTCAACCATTCTCACAAGGAAATGTCTTTGATGGTGAATTAGATGGAAGAAAGGTTAAAATCTTGCCTGTTAATAGAATCGCTACTAGAGTTGACTTGCAGCCTTTGACTTCAAATTTGCCATATAAGTCATATGAAAAAATACAAGAGCAGGATCCTAACGCAATTGTTGATAGAATTACTTTAGTCTGTATGGGACACGAACCAGATTTAAAAGGTTCATTCCTACAAATGGTTGGCAAATTTAAAATTGATGTTGAAATAGTAGATATTTTAAAAGACAAATCTCAATTAGAGTTTAAGAGAGATAGTCAGGCTAACATTCAATTTAAGCACAAGGTTTTAACAATTAAATCCTTTTATCCAATGAATTTGATGCAAAAATTATCTATTCAACAAGAAGAAGTAGATGACTGGACACAATTAGTAGACTCTATTCTTGTTGATTATAATTATGACGGCCAAACTCTAAATCCTCAAATTCTCGATGTTCCAAGCAAAAAAGAACTTGTTAAAGGAAAATATGAAATACCAAAAAACCACGGAAGAATAAAAGTAAAAATTACCGACCTTCTTTCAGAATCATATGAAGTGGAGGTAGTCGATAATGGCTAAGAAAAATAAACCCATTGATTACCCATTTTATGAAGCTCTTTTAGGATTTTATGAATCTAGTAAAAAAGAAATTTGGAAGTTTTACAAACCTGAAACTAGAAAAATTTTAAATTATAATGATAAAGAAAAAAGAGAAGATGCTTTTTTAAGAAAACCGCAATATTAAGCGTTACAAATTTATATATTAATAAAAGAATTACTAAATAACGCACAAATGTTTAGTATATTTGCCGATTGGTATAATAAAAAAGGTGCTTTTACTGGTCGCGCCCCATTTAGTACGAAACAAGATGAACAACTTTCTATTTTTGATTTTATGATGGATGACATAACTAAGGAAAGTTATGAACAATTATTTGATAAATTAAAAGCACAAGGTCAGAGTTATCCTAATTATATTTATGCTTTGACGATGGGCACTGGCAAAACCATTTTAATGGCTACCTGTATTTTTTATGAGTTTATTTTAGCTCATAAATACCCTGATGATTCTTTATATTGTCATAATGCTTTAGTGTTTGCACCAGACAAAACTGTTCTTCAATCCTTAAGAGAAATTCAAACTTTTGATTTTAAAAAGGTTATACCTAGTGATTATGTTAATTTTTTAACTTCAAATTTAAAGTTTTATATATTGGATGATTCATCAACCTCTTTGAATACTATTGATGGTAGTGATTTTAATATTATTATCTCTAACACTCAAAAAATTATTCTTAAGGAAAAGCATAAAGAAAAGAGTGCTACAGATAAATTGATGAATATGTCTCTTTTTGATTATGAATTAGATAGCGAGACACAAGACATTTATAGTTTTTTGGAAAACGAAGTAGAGGATGAAAGAGAAGTTGAAGTAAACCAAAGATTCCAAAAAATCATAAGATTAAAACAACTAGGCGTTTATGTTGATGAAGCCCATCACATGTTTGGTAAAGAATTATCTGCTTCATTAAACGATACGACTAATGAAAGTTCTTTGCGATACACCATTAACAAAATTGCTGATGTTTTAGAAAAAAGTTCTACTAAATTGGTAGCGTGTTACAACTTTACTGGAACACCATATGTTGAAAATTCAGTTCTTCCTGAAGTTGTCTATAGTTATGGACTTAAAACAGCAATTGATAATGAATATTTAAAGCAAGTTCAAATCAATGGATATGATAACGTTAAAAATGAAGAGTTTTTACGTAGAGTATTAGAAGATTTCTTTTTGTCGTATAATGGTAATTTGTATGAAGGTTTGACACCAAAAATAGCCATTTATGGCGCTACTGTTGATGAAGTAGTAAATGAAATTCAACCTCTCGTTGAAGGAATATTAAATGATTTAGGAGTCCCGTTAGGCACTATTTTAGTTAATGTTGGAGATCAAAAATACACCAAGGATTCTGATATTAAAAATTTTAACAATCTTGATGTAGTCGGCACCGAAGGAAGCTTAAAACAGGTCATTCTCTTAGTCAATAAAGGTAAAGAAGGATGGAACTGTAGATCTCTTTTTTCGGTTGCTTTATTTAGATCTCCTAAATCAAAAGTGTTTGTTCTCCAATCTACAATGAGATGTTTAAGAAGTATCACTGAAATTCAACAAAAAGCCAGAGTATATCTTTCAAAGGATAACTTTAATATTTTAGATGAAGAGTTGCAAAAGAACTTCAATCTTAATATTGCTACAGTTAATAGTTCAGGCGCTCCTTTAAAAACAGAGTATCTTGTTAAAATCGTAGAACCTGTTATTACATTGAATTTAAGTGAAATTAAAAAGACTTACAATATTCGCAGAAGGAACGTAGATTTAACTCATTATTCTATTGATTTAAGCAAAATAGACCTAGAAAAATATAAATCTACTAAAACCGTTAAAGAGGGGCTTGATACTAGACAACGATTAAAAGTAGAGGAATTTGTTAGTGAAACGAATCATAAATATTCTAAGTATCAAATTATTTATGAAGTTGCTAGATATTTAAACGAGTACGGTAATGTTTTAGATGTCGAACAAATTTTAGAAAATACATCAAATTTTGATGAAATTGTTGACCTAGTTTCTAAGTATAATGGCATTCTTTATGATGAGTTAATACCATCTATATTTAATTATTTATATTGGATAGAAGAAAAGGTTGAGAAGGAAGATAAACACGTACCACTTATCAAATACCCTAATGGTGTTGACCATTTTACATTTAGAAGTACTAAAGATTTAACAATCCAGAAGGATGAAAATTTAGTTAAAACTTATTCTTCTAAAAGTTTTCATACTGATAGATATTGTTTTGATTCAAAACCTGAAGAGCAATTATTCCTTGATTTAATTGTTGATAAAAACGTGTATAAGATTTATTTTACCGGCATGTTTACTGGAAAAGAGAATGGTTTATCAGTTCAATACATCGATCCCGAATCAAATGTGATAAGAACATATTATCCAGATTTTTTGGTTTATTATAAAGATGGTTCTATTGACGTTATTGAAGTTAAAGGCGATAACATGATTGATTCAAAAGAAGTTCAAGCAAAAGCTGAAGCCATGTTAGAAACCGCTCTTTATAGCGATAAAATGGATTATAAGATAATTAAAGCAAGCGATATTATGCATAATCGATATAGAGATGGCGATAAAATCAAGCGACCTGAAGACTTATTTATTAAAGAATAATACTTTTAAATATTACTGACCTATCATTGAACTGAACCCCATTTAGTTCACAGGAAAAGAAAAAACCTTCTATCGTTGAACTGAACCCCATTTAGTTCATTATAAGTATCAGATTTTTTATTAGAGAAACGAGTTATGATGTTTGTAATTTCAATAGTATTAGATAGATATTGATTTATTTTTTTACTTTTTGTTATACTTAATATCGACTTAAAAGGAGAATTAACAAGTGGACCCTGACCTATGTACCCTGCTGCTAGCTAATAATATTGATTTAAATGAGATAAGTATATGGGGCATGCCTTTTTATGCATGTATAATAGTCATCTGTGTTCTTCTTCTTGTTAGCGGATTATTTTCTGCTAGTGAAAATGCTTATACAAATTGTAATAGATATCATTTTCAGTCTTTAGCTAATAAAGGCAATTTTACTGCAAAATTAGTAACTCGCTTAGTTGATAAATTTGATAATACATTAGTTACTGTTTTAGTTGGAAATAATATTGTACAGACTATTATGTCATTTTTAAGTGCGATGATCTTTTATAATATATGTCTCGCATTTGGTTTATCAGAAGGTGTTGAGTCTGTTTTATCGACTATCGTTATGGCTGCTTTAGTCTATATTGTTTCAGATACAGTTCCTAAGATCATCTCTAAAACAATACCTAATAAAATGGCTATATTTTTAGCTTATCCTGTCACTTTTGTTTCGATTATTCTATTTCCGATTACGATTCTCTTTAGAGGGGTTTTAGCTTTAGTTCATAAAATATTCAAAGTTAAAGATCAGAACTTACTTTCTAAAGAACAGCTTATGCAGTCGGTTAGTGAAGCTATCAATGATGAAGATAATGTTGATGATGAGAATGAAGCTGAAAAGCTTTTTGAAAATGATGAGACAGAGATTATTGATAATGTCTTAACTTTTGATATGAGAAAAGTAAGGGATGTCTATACTTCTAAAGAGAAAGTTTTTTCTTTAAGTATCGATGAGTTAGATTATGAAACTATAAACTCAGTCATCATTGAAAAAGATTATTCGAGAATTCCGATTTATGAAGATAATAAAGATAATATTATCGGTATTTTAGTTTTGCGTCTTTATTTTGAAGAATATACTAAAGATAAACATTTCCCTATTCAATCGATACTTGAAAAACCTGTTTTTATAGATATTGATACTCCTTTAGATGATTGTTTTAAAACCTTAAATGTTGAAAAAGTCCATTTAGGAATCGTAATGGAAAATGGTGTCAATAAGGGCATTATCTCTATGGATGATGTTTTAGAAGAACTAGTCGATAATATTAAAGATGAAGAGAATAAAGATTTAGCAAAGGAGTTAGAAGATGAATAGTCATTTAGGTCTGATAATTGGTTATTCTATCGCTTTGGTAGTTTTATTTTTCCTCTCTTTCTTTTTCTCTTCTTCTGATATGGCATATGGGAGCGTGGATGTTTTAAGATTGCGTAGTGAACAAGAAAAAAATCCTTCGAAAAAAGGTCTTTTTTATGCCCGTAAATTAACTGATAACTATGGAAGAACTATTTCATCAATCTTATTATTAAACGATACTGTCAACGCTGGTTTAGATGCTGTTTCTACTATGCTCGGTGTCAACTTAGCTTTTCTTATTTTCTCTAGTCCAGAACAAGCTACACTTCAATCAGAAACATGGGGTTTAATCGCTTCGATGATCTGTTTAGTTATCAAGATTATTTTTGGTGAAATTATCGCTAAATCTTTTGGAAAAATATTTAATTTTAAATTATCAGTACTATATTCTCGCGTGATCGGATTACTCTCTTATATAACTTTGCCGATAACTTTTGTCGTCTCATCTTTTGGTGATATATTAACTAAACCCTTCTTAAAGAAAGTTACTGATGTTGTTATTAATGAAGATGATCTTCATGAGATGGTAGACGATATTGAAGAGCAAGGTATGGTCGATAAAGATAAAGCTACTTTATTGCATGAAACTATCCGTTATACTCATACTGAAGCTTACGAGATTATGACTCCGAGAGTTGATATTTTTGCTATTGATGTCGAAGATATGGATGAAGCGAAGAATAATCCAAAAATTTATGAATTTTCTCGTATTCCAGTCTATGAAAATACAATCGATAATATTATCGGTTATGTAAAATCTAAAAATTTAATGATCGCTAAGATCAAAAATGTTAATCCTGAACTTAAAGATATCTTAGAGACTCCTTTAAGAGTTCCTCGTTCGATGGAGATAAATGATATTTTGAAGATGTTCCGTACTAAAAAGAAACACTTTGCTCTTGTTATGGATGAATACGGCGGAGTTGAAGGTATCTTAACTATGGAGGATATATTAGAAGAAATAGTTGGTGAAATTTGGGATGAGAGCGATTATAAAGAAAAGCCTTATCATCAAAGAAAAGATGGCTCTTATATTGTTGATGGCTCTTTAACATTAGAAGATTTCTGCGATTTATTTGATCTTGACTTTGATGATATCGATACAGAATATGTTACTATCGGTGGTTTTATTATCGAGTTATTAGATGATCACTTTGCTAATTTAGGTGATATTTGTAACTATAAAGATTTAACTATGAAAATATTAGCGACTGATAAAAATGGTGCCGTCGATAAAATATTAGTAACTAAGAAAAAAAGTACAGAAGATAAAGATTGAAATTAGAGCTAGTATGAATATTCTAGTGCTTGGGAGCCATACCTAAAAATCTGTTAATTTTATAAGTACCAGGTTTTTTATATCATTATTAAAGATTTATAATAATTTATATAAAATTAAACAAAATAAAAGAGACGATAATAAGTGATGGGTACCCAGTTTCCTAGACATTAAATGTTTGTTAACTGGATTATATCATA
>ERZ779737.110-NODE-110-length-87565-cov-8.098274_pt1 | contig 87565 bp, 51 predicted proteins | sample MGYA00511889_ERZ779737 | MGnify/ENA primary metagenome ERZ779737 (study PRJEB29588, sample SAMEA2163575) | human gut metagenome | biome: human gut; feature: human-associated habitat; material: faeces | place: Denmark | collected 2008/2010 ...
CCGTCGTGTGTACCTTCTTCGGAGCGGGCCAATACGAGGTGCAGGTCAGCGTCGCCGTTGGTGATGAATCGCTTCACACCGTTCAGGCGCCAGCACTGGTTGGCTTCGTCGTAGGTAGCTTTCAGCATGACGCTCTGCAGGTCGGAGCCGGCATCGGGCTCGGTCAGGTCCATAGACATGGTTTCGCCGGCGCAGATGCGGGGGATGAAACGGCTGTGCTGGTCTTCGTTACCGAATTCGTACAGCGTTTCGATACAGTCCTGCAACGACCAGATGTTGCCGAAACCAGCATCGGCCTGAGCCACGATCTCCGCACACATGGTGTAGGGAGTGATGGGGAAGTTGAGACCACCGTAGCGGCGCGGCATGGTCATACCGTTTAGGCCAGCCTTCACCATAGCGTCGAGGTTCTGCTTTGTACCGCTGGCATATTCCACACGGCCGTTGGCACAATGAGGCCCTTCTGCGTCTACGCCTTCTGCGTTGGCGGCAATCACTTCGCCGGTAATCTCGCCGGTGATTTCCAATACTTTGTCGTATGAGTCCATAGCGTCGGCATAGTCCTGCGGCGCGTAGTCGTACTCATCCTTGTCTTTATATCCGCGTTCCTTGAGTTCGCAGATACGTTCCATCAACGGGTTGTTCAAGTGGTACTTGAGTTCCGGATGTTCGGTATAAAAGTTTGCCATAATTGTTAAAACTTTATTGTTTTATCTTGCAGGTGAAATGGAACACATTATATCCTTGATGAAGAAAAGTGTTTGTACAGGTTTACCATCTATCATACCTGGAGTGAAGGTTTGGCCTTCCAAAGCTGGTAGGACTTGGTCAAAACATTCTTCATTGAATTTTGGATCATCTGTACGAAGAATACACAGGTCTGTTACTTTTCCTTTTGGATCAATCCAAATGCCGATATCTGCAGTTAACTTATACAATTTATTGTCTGCCATATACTCTATCAGACCTTTAGAAAGCTTCATGTTGTGACTGATAACTTGAATCAATCCATTGATTCCGTTTGCATATTCAGCTCTCTTGTAGAAAGGTGTAAATTCGAGTGGAGTACCTTCAGCCGACAAAAAACTTCCCCCTTGGGAAACATCGTCTTTATAGATTTCCTGGCGTTTTGTTTTTCCGTTGGGGTAGAATTGTTGCAGCAATCCATTTAGCATGCCATCTTTGTATTGCCCTTGTGCCATGATTGCTCCGTCTGGGTAATAGTATGTTGCTAATCCGTTTCGGCGGTTATTGGTGTAGAACACAAATAGGCTATCCTGCGTACTGCCAGAGAATTTGTAATGTGTTTCTCCATGCAGTATACGAGAAGAGGCTTGTTTCTTGAATTTGCTGTACTCACTGCTTTGTGTAAGTTTCCCATTCAGTGTATAGAAAAATACCGTTGTCTTTTGTTTGCTTTCTTCTTGTACCAATGCGCATGAGGAGGCTTTGGCCTTTTTCTTGATAACATTTTGTTGTGCGTCAAGATAAAGGGTATCTTGTTGCGCCTGCATGGAAACACTGGCTAAAGCAAAGAAGAAAACTAAGAAAAGACGTCTCATGACTGCAAGATATATTGTGATTATTTACTGTTCTTCTTATAATACTTAATCATTTTAGGAATTACCTCTTCCACCGTTCCGTTGATGACATAGTCGGCGATGGCGTTGATGGGGGCATTCTCGTCGTTGTTGATGGAGATGATGATACCCGCATCCTGCATGCCGGCGATGTGTTGGATCTGGCCGGAGATACCGCAGGCGATGTACAGCTTGGGATGAACCGTTACGCCGGTCTGGCCAATCTGACGGTCGTGGTCGGCAAAGCCGGCATCGACGGCGGCACGGCTGGCACCAACTTCGGCGTGGAGTTCCTTGGCCAGTTCGAACAGCATGTCGAAGCCTTCCTTCGAACCCATGCCATAACCTCCGGCCACTACGATGGGAGCACCCTTCAGGTTGTGTTTGGCCTTTTCTACGTGGCGGTCGATGACCTTGACTACGTAGTCCGTTTCGGGCACGTACTTGGCCACGTCGTGACGGATCACTTCACCCTGATAGTCGGGGTCGAGGATTTCTTTCTTCATTACGCCTTCGCGGACGGTAGCCATCTGCGGGCGGTGTTCGGGATTGACGATGGTGGCCACGATGTTGCCGCCGAAAGCAGGACGGATCTGGTAGAGCAGGTTCTCGTACGTCTTGCCTACTTTCTTGTCCTCGTGGCTGCCGATTTCCAGCTGTGTACAGTCGGCGGTCAGTCCGCTGGTCAGGGCCGAAGATACACGCGGGCCGAGGTCACGGCCGATGACAGTGGCACCCATCAGACAGATCTGAGGCTTTTCTTCCTTGAACAGGTTGACAAGGATGGAAGTGTGGGGCAGGGAAGTATAGGGGAAGAGGCCCGGAGCGTCGAACACGTGTACGCGATCTACGCCGAAAGGCAACACTTGTTTTTCTACACCTTCGAGGCCGGTGCCGGCGCAGATGGCTTCCAGTTGGCAGCCCAGCTCATTGGCCAGCTTGCGGCCCTTGGTCAAAAGTTCGAGACTGACGTCGGCAACATGGCAGCCGTCCATCTCACAATATACAAATACGTTGTTCATAGTCTTTTTATCCAATCGTATGATTTGCAATCAGTTCTACAATCAGGTTCTCTACATCTGCGTCGCTGCCTGTCAGGGTCTTGCTCTCCTTGGCCTGGAAGACGATGTTCTCGATCTTCTTCACCTTGGTGGGCGAGCCGCTAAGACCGCATTGCTTGGTGTCGCCGTTGACGTCGGCTACGCTCCACTCTGTGATGTTCAGGTAGGGGCGTTGTTCGTACAGGTAGGCGTAGGGCAATTCGGGCAGGGCGTTGGGGTTGCAATGAGTGGCTGTCAGGGCTGCTTTCTCCTGTCCACCCATGGCACGTTTGTACTTTTGTACCAGTTTGGCATTGCGCGGACGGCAGGGAGCGGCGCTACCGTTTACGGTGAGTACGATGGGCAGCGGACCTTCTACGGTCTCCACGCCGCCGTCGAGGTGGCGTTTCACGCGGATGCGTCCGTCTTTCACTTCCTCAATTTCTTCTACATACGTTATCTGTGGCAAGCCCAGCTTTTCGGCTACTTGCGGGCCTACCTGTGCTGTATCGCCGTCGATGGCCTGACGACCGCCGACGATGATGTCATACTCGCCGATTTTGCGGATGGCTGTGGCCAGGGCATACGATGTGGCCAGTGTGTCGGCACCGGCAAAGGCGCGGTCGGTCAGCAGATAACCGCCGTCGGCACCGCGGTAAAGTCCTTCACGAATGATTTCGGCTGCACGTCCCGGTCCCATGGTGAGCATGGTGACGGTCGATCCCGGGTGTGCGTCTTTCAGGCGGAGCGCCTGCTCCAGCGCATTGAGGTCTTCCGGATTGAAGATGGCCGGAAGGGCCGCACGGTTGATGGTACCGTCGGCATTCATGGCATCCTTGCCCACACAGCGTGTGTCGGGCACTTGTTTTGCCAATACTACGATTTTCAAACTCATGATATTAAATAAATAATTAGTATAAGTATTTATCTTTTGTCGGAGCCAATGCCGGCAGGAGGGTTTGGGGCCTGTCCTGTCAGGATATGCAATTGGCTATCAGCTTGCAAATTTACTGAAAGTGTCGGGTTTGGCAAGAAATAGGAGCAGAAAATGCACAAAGCAGATGGAACTGAGCAATTTCTTTGGTTTCTTGTAGTACTCTGCTTGGTATATTTCCGGCGTTTGGCTTACGTCTTGGCTGCCGGGATGTATATCCCGGCGCGCGGGATGCACATTTCAGCACGCGGGATGTATATCTCGCGGCGCGAGATGAAACGTAAGTAAGGGAAAGAACATAGAAAGGCCACGCGTAAGTGCTACGTATGGTGGTAGTATGGGCAAGGCGGTACTGGCTTTGGATATGCAAAATGCCCGCCTTCCTCGTCAATAGGGGAAGTGCGGGCATTGCTTTAAAGGAATCTATTACTGGTTTAAAACAGTCGGACAGATGGTCAGAAGATGATACCGAGGCGGAATCCTGCGTTGTTCTGACCTTCGATGTCGCCGGTCAGTGTGGCCGTACGGTTGGTGGCATAGCTGTAGTAGCCGGCCAGGTGGAATCCCCAGTTCTTCTGCTTCGTGGGATAGATTTTCAGGCCGACTTCGGGCGAGGCATAGAAACCCCATGCCTTGTCGTAGAGGCCGCGTGTGCCGAAGTAGGTGGTGTTGCGGGCAAACATGGCTCCCAGCTTGGCGCCTACATAGGGGCACACTTGCGAGTGTGTGCAGAGTGCGTAGTTGACGGTGGCTCCGAAAGGCAACTGGAAGGCCGACCGTTGCTGGTCGGTCGTAAGGCTTTCGGTTGGCGAAAGTTGCAGTGTCTGCCGGCCGACGTATTGGTGATTGGTGTGAAACGATACGAAGGCACCCGCCGAAAGTCGGGGTGTGATGTCGTACAAGCCTTCGAAGTTCATTCCCCAGCCGCTTATCTTATCGGCAAAGTCGGTGTTCAGCGGGGCGTTCATCTGCCAGTCTACAATGAGGTGCGCCCTACGTTCGGGGTTGCATTGTGCGTTGGCTTGCTGGTTGATGCCCAGGATAAGGCAGGAAGCCAGCGTCAGGGTTTTCATCAGAGTTTTGATATATGTTTTCATTGTTTACCTCCGTTTCTTATTTGTTGGATTGGATATAGGGTGACTGTTCGAAAGCCTGTCCGATGGCATCGGTCATCAGCTGGATGTTGTACCAGGAGTTGTACTGGTAGCCCGAAGCGTTGGCGTACCAGATGACGGGCAGTTTGGCATTCTCGGTGCCATTGTCCGACAGGTCTATCATTTCCATCACCAGTGTGTTGGTGTCGTAGCTGTAGCTCACGGTGTAGGGGTAGTACCAGCCTCCCCACCAGGGACCCCAGTAGCCGTAGTCCCACCATCCATTCCAGTAACCGCCGCTTACGACGTGAGTGGTCTGTTCGATGTACGACAGCTGTACGCCCAAGTCGGCCTCGTCTTTCTGTTCGGGGTCGGTGATGCGTTGATATCCACGGCTGTTCATGGCGCTTTCGACGGCTTTAATCAGCTTTTGGGCGTTCTCGTCTTTCCAGTAGGTGGCACGGTAGGTCCCGGCTTCGAGAATACTGTCGGGCAGGAAGTAAGTTTGAAACTTGCCGAAGTCGGCTTCATTGTCATAGTCGGTGTAGACTACCATGTCGTTGTCCAGTTGGTCCATATCCGGATCTTTCTCGCATGACATTATGGCCAATGCCATGCAGGCCAATAACAAAATCTTTTTCATAATCTTCTGGTTTATTTTCTATGGTGAAGGAAAGCCCGTACGGATGGGGCTTTCCCGAATAAGTTTGCTTATCCGTTCTTCTGTATCAGAGGGAGCGTCCTTTGAATACGGTACTTTTCTCGATGGGCACGATGAAGCCGTTGAGCGTCATGCGGTTGGAGTTGAAGTTGGGGGTAATGTTTACGGATGCCTTATTACTGCCTTTGTAGAGCGTGATGTCTACGCGGGCTGAAATGCCGGTACCCATGACGTTGATGGACAGGTTAAGGTTCCCTTTCTTGTCTTTACGCAAGTCGTAGTCCGAGAAGCTGCCTTCTACCGTCACACCTCCCAGTCCGTTGGGACCGCTTACCGGTATGTTGAACGCCACCTGTACGACGGCTCGCTTGTCTTTGACGGATACGAAGTTGGTGTTGGAAGTCACGTAGGCGGTTTGACCGTATTTGAATACTACCCTGTCGGCTTCGAGGGTGAAGGCACGGTTTTCGAGTGCTTGTTCGGCTTCGACAAACAGCAGGCTGTCGATGTGCTCCTGCAATGCTTTCTTTTCGGCTTTCGTCAATTCTCTTTCTTGTTCTTGTTGTGCTGCGGCACTTCCTGCCAATAGAAGCAGGAACATTGTCATCATTAGAGTCAATTTTTTCATAATTCTGGTTTTTTAAGTTAGGCTTTATTTTTTGCTTGTCTGTTTATAAAACAAATTGAATCAGCTTTTACTGCTTAGTGTTTGATTAATAATGTTTAAGAACTGTTCTCTTTATCCTTTTTTAATCTTTGAACACTGCTGGAATGCTTTTTCCGGGATAAAGATAGCAAACGTTAACATAGCCGCAGTGCAGTAGTTGCCGAGCCGTACGAAAAGCGTGCTGAAGTGGTGGTGTATAGGGCTGAAAACAAAACGGGCCTCCACTTGGTGGAAGCCCGTTGCTGTATTAAGTCTGTTGTAAGTGAATTATTTGATTCCCAGTTTAGCCTTGATTTCGGCAGGCACAGCATCCTTGTGTACCAGGATGTTCATAGTCTTGTATGCTACGAAAGCTTTCGATGCATACCAGATGCCTTTGTACTTGCCGCTCAGTCCCCAAGAGTTCTTCACCATGAAATACTCTTTTCCGTTCTGATCCTTGGCAATACCGTAGATTACCATGCCGTGGTCGTCGGTAGTTTCCCAGTTGTCGAAAGCTGTCTGACGCATTTCCTGAGTAACATTGACTTCGGGCAGCGGTTTGCTGGTCAACTCCTTGCGCTTGTCAGCAGCAGTCATGCCTGTCCAGCGTGCCATGTCCGAACCGGTCAGTTCGGCACCGCGTGCTGCGTCGGGCATTACGGCGATACCGTCGCGGGTAAAGCCCTGTTCGCTTACGTCGCTACCCCAGGCAAAGGTGTAGCCTGTGCGGATGGCGTTGTCCATAACAGCCATCAGCTCGTCAATCGGCAGGTTGTAGGACAGACCGTTGCGCCAGTTGTCCTGGATTTCGATAGAGAACTGAGTGTAGAACGGATGGTGTGTGTACGAAGTCAGCGATACATAGTCGTCCGGATTGATGCCCAGGCTTTCGGCAAAGCTCTTCGGAGTGTATTGCTTGCCCTGATAAGTAAACGTTTCGGGGCATTTACCCAGATAAGTATCGTAGATGGCGCTGATGCCGTTCTTCCAGACCGGAGTCAGCTTGCTGAAGTTTCCTTTACCGATGGCTTGTACATAAGCTCCGGCTACGGCATCCAGTTCGTTGTGTACAGGCAGAGAGTCGCCGTACATGATGCCCGGCATGGCTTCCTGGGGTACAAGACCGTAATTCTTCATACAGTACATGATGTCGTAAAAGCTTCCGCCCGGCGAGAAAGAAGCATCGCCGTGGTAGCGTACGTAGTTAACTGCACGGTCGACCATCGTGTGGTGAACGACGAACATCTCGGAAAGGTCGTAAGTACCTTTGCCCAGACGCAACAGTTCGCTTTCCAGGAATCCGAGGCTGGAGAAGCTCCAACACGTGCTCGAACGGTTCTGGTTCTTGATACTGGTGATGGGGTTTTCTTTAACTGTGGTGAACACGAAACCCTCTTCTTTGGGTTCGGTCTTCTTCTTGGCCGACATGTCGAAGGCTACGAGAGCCAGTGCGGCAATGAGGATAGTTTTTTTCATCATGATTAAATTAGTTGGAAAATTCTGTTACCGATGGCAAAGATAGTGAGAATATCGCTAACAAAAGCTATCTTTGAGCGTTAATTCAAATGAATATATGAAGAAAACAATACAGATAGACAACAGTACGGGACTGGTGCTCGAAGGTGGAGGCATGCGTGGCGTGTTTACCTGCGGCGTGCTCGACAGCTTTATGGACCGGGGCATCCGTTTTCCGTATGTCATAGGGGTCAGTGCCGGGGCATGCAACGGACTTTCCTACATGTCGGGGCAGCGCGGAAGGGCCAAGTTCAGCAATATTGATCTGTTGGAGAAGTATCATTATATCGGTCTGAAGTATCTGTTGCGCAAGCACAATATTATGGATTTTGACCTGCTGTTTCACGACTTTCCCGAACGTATTCTGCCTTATGACTATCAGGCCTATTTCAACAATCCGGCCCGTTACGTCATGGTGACAACCAATTGCCTGACGGGTGAGGCCAACTACCTGGAAGAGAAGAAGAACAAGGAACGGGTGATAGACATTGTGCGTGCTTCGAGCAGTTTGCCGTTTGTCTGTCCGATAGCCAGGGTGGATGGCATCCCAATGCTGGATGGTGGTATTGTTGACAGCATTCCCTTGTTGCGGGCACGTGCCGACGGGTGTCGTAAAAACGTGGTTGTGCTGACTCGCAACCGGGGATACCGCAAGAAAATTCAGGGAACACGTGTGCCCCGTTTCATTTACAAAGAATATCCTTTGCTGCGTGCGGCCATCAACCGCCGCAGTCTGCTCTACAACGAACAGCTGGAACAGGTGGAAAAACTGGAAGAACAAGGCGAAGTCATTGTGATACGCCCCGTGCGGCCTGTTGAGGTAGACCGCATTGAACGCGACACTAAAAAACTTCTGGCACTTTACGAGGAAGGTTACCGATGTGGTATGGAACTCGAAGAAGTGACCTCGCATCCGTAAAAGGGGGCTTACACCATGTCTTCTCCCGTATGGATAACCGGCACGCGTACTGTTTTATGGAATGGAATGAAGCGCGAAACGATGGCAATGACCAGCGTAACGATAAAAAGCCATCCCAGAATATGCTTTAGTGCCAGCAGAGTGCCCTGTTGTTGCAATACGTTGTAGAGGGTATTTGTAGCCAGCTGCATAGCTTCGTCTATGCCATGCCCTTGTGCCAGACTGCTGCTTAATGTAGATTGCCACCGGGCGGCTGCCAACGGATCAGTGGCTGTGAGCGACTCGGACAGCTCTACCATATATTTCTGTTGCAGGTGGTAGAGCATGTTGCTGTAAAAGGCAGATGCGGCGACCGGCGTCAGCACCGAGCGGAAAAAAATGAGGAAAAAAGCATTCGACAACAGAAGTTTCGGTGGCATGTCCTCGACAGCAAACAGGGCGAAGGCTATGATAAGTGTCAGCATACCCAATCCGCGAAGAAACATCGGCAGGTAAAGCATCTCGTAGGTACTGTCGGGCGAGATACCGAAATAAAGCATCCCGAAAAACAGAGCAAAACAGGTCATGCCACCGGCTATGAGAAAACGAAACCGCCACCGTTGCCACCTGAACCACCAGAAACAGATGAAAGCTCCTAACATATAGCCCGGCAACAGCCAGATGTAGAGGGTATAGGTGTGAGTGGTGTCAACACGCAGAATGGTTGTCAGGTAGCTGGTGATCAGACTTGTGGAAGTACTGAAGAACATGACCATCATCATATAGAAATATCCTACAATGGCTTTCCACTGAAACAATGGCTTCAGGCTGACAAACGGATGTGAGGAATGGAACTGTTCCCAAAGAAAGAGGGCTATCAGCAGCGGAGCGATTACAATATAGATACAGATGCGGGTAGAGGCCATCCAGTCGAGCGTCTTGCCGTAAGTGATGACGTAGATAAGCATCAGAAGGCCGGTAGAGATGATGAGCATCTCGCGCGGATGCAGTTCTTTCCAGGGAATAGGGCGCGAAGGACGGTCCTGACGGAAGAACAGAATGACAGCCAGGATGGCCACCAGCAGAAGCAACATCATGAAGTAGTACATGTATTTCCAGTCGTAATGATAGGCCAGCAGGGCCGTGATGACCATCGAAAGTTGCCCGCCACCGAATACCAGTGGATAGAAGTAGGCATAGAATTCGCTTCGGATGTCTTTCGGGCTGAAGATGAACTTGATGCGCCGGATAATCCAAAGCATGAGGAAGCCTTTCAGAAATCCGATGATGAAGCTGGCGGCTATCAGCAATTCGATGTTGGCCTGACGGGCACAGAACCAGCTGAGAAAGAATTGGAGTGTAAGGTCGATGAGGAGCAGCGATTTGCCAGACAATGCTCCCAGAATTTTGGGTACGATGGGGTAGGCTATGGCCATGCCTGCCGATGCAGCATAGTAGCCGATGGTGATGTCTTCGGTGTAGACGCCCAGCGTGTTCGATACTTCTACCATACTGCCGGTATACGTGCCGTTCAGCATGGCGATGGGCAGCATGATCAGAAAGACGGTGGCTACTGACAGACGGTCGGGCACCCATTTCCGGGCAGGAATGTCAAGTTCGCGTGCTGTTTTCATTTCTTTCGTAAGGCTTCGGTTTCTACCATCATGCCTGCCCGGAGCAGGCTCATGCTTTTTTCGTCCACATCGTCCAGGTCGATGCGTACGGGGATGCGCTGCTGCACTTTGACAAAGTTTCCGGCGGAATTGTCGGTAGGTACGAGCGAGTACTTCGAACCGGTTGCTTCGGAGATGGCTGTTACATGTCCGTGAAGAATGCGATTGGGCAGGCCGTCTACTTTGATGCGTACGGGTTGTCCTATGTAGATGTTGGCAATCTGGGTTTCACGATAGTTGGCAGTAATCCATTTGTCCGACTGACGTACGATGTACGAAAGTGTTTGTCCGGCACTGACGTACTGGCCCGGCTCCAGTGTGCGTCGTCCCATATAGCCGTCGTAGGGCGCGGTTACTACCGTGTATGAAAGGTTCAGATTGGCCAGGTCGAGGGCTGCTTCGGCACGCAGGATTCCCGCTTCAGCATTTACATGCTTCTTGTTGGCTTCGTCGTATTGCGAATTGGCTGCTTCTTTCTGACGTAAGAGGGCATTGTAGCGGGCACGGGCAGCGTCGTAGTTGGCTTTAGCCTGGTCGAACTGTTGTGCGGGGACGGATTCTTCCTCTAACAGACGTTCGTAGCGGTGATAATCTTGCTCGGCTTGCCACAGTTTGGCTTGCGCTTCGGCCAGATTGGCATCCTGCTCGGCGATATGTGTGTGCGAGGTTCGAATGCCCGAGGCCAGTACGTCGCGTGAACCTTGCGCATCGAGCAGGGAGGCCTGTGCTTCTTTTTGGCGAATCAGGTATTCGCGGTTGTCGAGTACGACAAGTGTATCGCCTTTGTGTACAAACTGGTGTTCGGTGAAGCGTACTTCCTGAATGTAGCCGCCTACCCGGATATTTATGGGTGCGATATACTGATCGACAAAGGCGTCGTTGGTTATTTCGTAATTGATGTATCTCCAGAAATAGTTGGCGGTCCAGGTCAGTCCGGAACCGGCTATGAGGATACATATAATATTAAGGATGATGTTGCGCCGCTTTTGGCGTTTCAATCTTCTATATTTGGCTTGTAGTACAGACATGGTGGTTATGGATTGGTTAATGAAATTAGGTAATGGATGTTTCGGTCTGTATGTTCCCGATAGCTCGGTAACTATAATGCTCCCACTGCACGTTGCAGTTCGTAATAGGTGTATACGACTTGTGTACGTGCTGTTGTGAGTTGCAGTTCTGCGTTCAGGCGCAGGTTGTCGGCATCGAGCAAGTCGGTTAGAATGGCCAGCTGGTTCATATAGCGGTTTCGCATGATGCGGTAGTTTTCTTCGGCTTGCCGCACCGAGAGCTTCAGGGCTTCCACGCGTTCGGTTGCTTCGCGATGCTTCAGCAGTGCTTTTTGTATGGTCATGCGTATGCTTTGGGCTTTCTGCTGTTCGGCATTGCGCATCAGCAATACATTCTGTTGGGCCTCTTTCAATTTATGCTTGTTGCGATAGAGTGCCGACAGAGGATATGAAAACGAAAGCCCGATGTTCCAACTGTTGTTGTACATGTCGGCCAGCGTACGCGATACGGGTCGGGCCAGCGTGTTCGATGCAGTCAGTGACACTTGGGGCAACTGTTCGGCACGTGTCAGCCTGATGCTGTTTTCTGCCAGTTCGGTTTGCTTGCGCAACAGAAGCATGGAGGGATCAGTCTGTTCGGCCTGTTCTATGTAGTCGGCATACAGACCTGTATTGCATTCGCGGCTGAGCAATGCCGTGTCGGGGAGCAGGAGCAAGTGTTCGTCCAGTCCCAACAGGATGTCCAGCTGTTGCGATACAATCCGGATGTCATTCTCCGTCTCTGTTACGGCCAGGCGGTCGTCGGTTAGTTGCATTTCGCTACGCAGCACATCATTGTTTGTAATGATGCCTTCGTCCTTCATGCGTCTGATGTCTTTCAGTCTCCGTTCCGATTCTTCAATGTTGCGGCACAGTACGATGTGTTGTTTGTACAGGCTGAACAGGCTGAGGTATTGTTGTAGCATAGCCAGCTTGATGTCCGCTTGGTCGGTAGCTGTTTGCAGTCTGGCTATCTCTTGCTGAAGATCGGCCTGTCGGATGCCATATTTTATTTTGCCGCCTTGATAGATAGGTTGGCTGAAGTCTATGGCATAATTTTGCTGCCAGTCGGGCGATTCGGGATGTGTAGGATGGCTCAGTCCGTTTTTCCATACGACAGGCTGTCCTAAAAAGCCTCCACGTAGTCCGATGCTGATTTCGGGCAGGCGGGCAGAGCGTGCAGTCCGTGTCCGTTCTTCGGCCATTTGTTCTTTCAGACGGTCAGCGACCAGTTGGAGATGCTGGCGGGTAGCCTGTTCGAACAGTTGGTCGACGTTCAGATAGAGCGTATCGTTCGTAGCTTGGGCAAAGGTACAGGCGGGCACAAGTAGCAGGCATCCGATTGCGGCAAACAGTTTAATACGTTTCAATGGCATGTTGCAACTCTTTTAATAATTCATCGGTCTGTTTGAGTTTCTCGGTTCCGAGTATCTGTTCCAGCCGTTCATAGTAAGCCGTCAGTACGGGGGCAATCCATTGGTGGAATTCTTCACCTTTTTCGGTGAGATATACAAGCTTGTTACGGCGGTCTTTCGGATCTTCGTGCCGGCATACGTATCCCTTGCGTTCCAGATTCAGCATCAGGTTGGTCAGGCAGGCCTTGTCTTTGGCCGTGCGGACGGCCAGTGTCTGCTGGCTGATGCCTTGTTCGCTCCACAAACAACTCATTATTTGCAGCATTTCGAAAGTGATACCCGCGCCACTTTGTTTCAACAGCTTTTGCATAGCCTGTCGCGAGGCCATACGTGTCCGTATCAGTTGCAGAATACAATCTCTTGATGTCATAAAACTCATTCTTTGGAGGGCGCAAAGGTAGTATATCTCTGGTAAATAGTCAAATGTTTGACTATTTTCTTTGGGAAGCAGCAAGAACTTGATGGCAGGCTGGTAGTGGAGATGTTGTTTCCCGTTGTGAAGAATTGGAGTACAGAAGAGTCTATGAATCAGTTTTTTATTTCCTGTCTGTAGAATGAAATCAAGGAATAGAAAATCCCCCGACGCGGTTCCCTGCTTTTATTGAGTGATATAGACAAAGAGCATGAAGAGAGATGCCGGAAACTGGTCGGGGAATGGGCTGAGTAGTTTTGCCGAGGGCATTATCGTATCTGTCCTCCACCTAAGGCCTAGTAGAGGTTGATAAGACTTTGAATTTCTTTAAACCGGTTGGCGGTTTGTGATAACTGGGCTGACAGCAGGCTTTGACGTGCAGTGAGCACTTCTAGGTAAGTCGTATTACCGTTTTCCATCAATAGGGAAGTGCCGTTATAGGCGCGTTCCAATGCATCGATTTGTTGCCGGTAGTTGTCTTTCTTCCGTTTGCTGGTCTGGTAAGAGACAAGAGCGTCATTTACTTCGGTTCCTGCGTTAAGCAACTGTTGCCTGAAGGCCAGCAGAGCTTCTTCCTGTTGTGCCTTGGCTATCCGGCGTTTGGCTATCAGACTTCCCCGGTTGAACAATGGCTGGGTGAGCGAAGCTAAGGCAGAAGCAATGAACTTGCCGGGATTGGTTATCAGTCCGCCAATGGAATTGGTCCATCCTGCGCTTCCACTAAGCGTAATGGATGGATAAAAAGCAGCATTGGCTTGATTGGTAACATAGAAAGCCTGTTCCAACTGCCGTTCGGCCATACGTACGTCGGGACGTTGTGACAGCATTTGCAAGGGGATACCGGTACTTAGCTTTGCCGTAAACTGTTGTTCGGACAGCTTGCCACGCCGGTAGCTTTGGGGAGTCTCGGCTAAAAGCAGTGAGAGACTGTTTTCTACCTGGCTGATTTGTTCTTCCAGGTCGATAACCGAGTTCTTGACCTCAAGGTGGGTGGCCTGCATTTGTGAAACGGCTGTTTCATCGGCCAGTCCGGCCTCCATCAATGCTTGTGTGGACGATACGGTTTCTTCCCAGCTCCGGGCTGTCTGGCGGGAGATTTCCAATTGCTCGTCGAGCATTAACAATGTGTAATAAGTATTGGCTATGTTGGCTATCAGGTTGGAGTAGACGGCTTGTCTGTAGTCTTCGCTTTGGGCATAGGCTGCCTGAGCCTGTTTCTTTGCATTTCGCAGTTTGCCGAAAATGTCCAGCTCCCAGCTTGCCGTAACAGGCAGGGTATAGGTGCGCGAAACCTGGCTTTCCACTGCACTCAGACTTCCTTGAGGCCCAAGTGCAAAGGAGGGCAAAAAGGCAAGTTTGGCAGAGAGCAACGATGCCTTTGCCTCTTCGATACGCAGTCCGGCGGTCAGTACGTCGGTATTCTGTTTCAGTCCCCTTTCGATGAGTTCCTGCAGGTGAGGGTCGCTGAAGAAATCGTGCCAGTCAATGTTGGCTATACTGGCCGTATCGGCAGACAAGTCTGTAGCTTCTTCTCCGTACAGGCCTTCGGGGACAGATGCTTGCGGTTCGTATTTGGTGTATATACCGCAACCACTCAAGAAGAGTGGTGCGATTGCTATAAGGATTTTCTGTTGTATGTTCATAATAATCTCAGTTTACTTTTCTGTATTGAAGGCACTTTTTTCTATCAGTGTCTTTTCTTTCTCGTAGATGATTTGTGCATCGGGTTCTTTATGCATCGGGCCACGCAGTTTTTCCTGCAAATATTCGAAGACGATAAAGAAAACGGGGACCACGAAGAGCAGTGCTATGGTTCCGATGAGCATACCGCCCACAACACCTGTACCCAGCGAACTGTTTCCGTTAGCTCCGGCACCGGTCGAGAACATCAGTGGAAGCATTCCGAAAATCATGGTAAGAACAGTCATAAGGATCGGGCGGAAACGTGCTTGTGCTGCCGAGTAGGCTGAAGAAATGATTCCCATGCCTGTACGTCGGCGTTCCAACGCATATTCTGTAATCAGAATGGCTGTTTTGGCTAAAAGTCCGATCAGCATGATGGCTCCTGTTTGCAAGTAGATGTTGTTTTCAAGTCCTGCAATGCGGGCAAAAAGGAAGCTTCCCATCAAGCCAAAAGGAACGGACAGTATGACAGCCAGTGGTACGAGAAAACTTTCGTAAAGACATGTCAGGATGAGGTAGATGAGAACGGTACAGAGGGTGTAGATAAAAATAGTCTGTGCTCCACCGCTGTTGGCTTCCTCACGGGCCATACCGCCATATTCGTAACCATATCCTGAAGGCAATATCTGTTCTGCCACTTCACGGATGGCTTGTTGGGCTTCACCCGTAGAATAGCCTTCGGCTACATTGACATTTACATTGATTGTATTGTAAAGGTTGAAACGTTTGGCTATTTCTGCACCAAGTACGGTACGCAGTGTGACAAACTGACTGATAGGAGCCATTTCGCTGCCATTGCGTACGAACATGTTGTCTAATGCATGTTGGTCAAGACGGTTTTGCGGCGAGGCCTGAATCATTACACGATATACTTTTCCGAATTTGTTGTAATTGGAAACATACGAACCACCACAGTAGGCTCCCATCGCATTGAGTACGTCGTTTGGACTGATGCCGGCACGTTTGCATTTGGCGGCATCTACATCGACGGCTACCTGGGGAAAATTCATGGCATACGAAGTGTAGGCCATGGCTATTTCCGGTCTTTGATTCAGTGCACCGATATATTGCATGACTGATTTGTAGAAAGGTTCCATCTCACCGCCGGTTTTGTCTTCCATATAGAGTTCGATGGAGTTACCTGTACCATAGCCGGGAATCATGGCAGGCTGGAAACAGAATACTTGTGCTTCTTTGATGGCGCTGAACTGGGCATTCAGCCGTTTCATTACAGCATCTACAGTGTGTTCTTTGCCTTTTCGTTCATCCCAGTGGTACAGACGGATAATGACTGTACCATACGAAGTGCCCTGGCCGGAAATCAAACCGAAACCTGTGGTGCGTGAGTAGTGCTGGATTTCAGGAGTAGCCTTCAGTATTTTTTCTACTTTGTCCATGACTTTATTGGTTTCGACCAATGAATTACCGGGTGATGCGCTGATATTGATCATCATGGTTCCCTGGTCTTCTTGGGGTACGAGACCGGTCTTGGTGGTTGCCATCAGATAAACCAGCAATACACAGGAAATGCCCAATGAAGACCATACCATCCAGCGGTGGCGGAAGAAGAACATCAGTCCTTTTTTGTACTTGCCCAACATGGCATTGTAGGATGCGTTGTAGACTGCCCGTACCCGTCCGTTGAGGCTTCGTGCGCTTTTCTGTCCGTCTGCAGGTTTCATCATCATCGCACATAAGGCCGGACAGAGTGTCAGGGCGTTCAGACAGGAGATGCCGACTGCTACAGCCATGGTCACACCAAACTGAGTGTAGAACACACCTGAAGTACCTCCCATAAATTTGACAGGGATGAATACGGCCATAAAGACGCATGTACACGAAATGACAGCCATGGTTACATCGTTCATGGCATCTTTGGTAGCCAGATAAGGAGAACGGTAACCGACGTCAAACTTTGCCTGCACAGCTTCTACTACAACGATGGCATCGTCTACTACCGTACCAATAGCCAATACTAAGGCGAACAGAGTCAGGATATTGATACTGAATCCTGCGACAGACAGGAAAGCAAATGTTCCTATCAGCGAGACAATGATGGAAATCGAAGGAATAAGTGTGCTCTTGAAGTCGTGCAGGAAGAAATATACCACGAGGATAACCAGCAGTATGGCAACAATCAGTGTCTCGACCACATTGTCGATAGATGCGAAAAGGAAATCGTTGACACTCATCATGGAGAGGAAGTGCATACCTTCGGGCAAATCTTCAGCCAGTTCATTCAGCAGCTTGCTGATTTCTTCATTTACGGCTGTAGCATTGGCACCGGCAACCTGATAGACCATAAACATGACTCCTGGCAGTCCGTCGGCTTCGCCATGAAAGCCGTATGATTCACGTCCCAACTCTACCTCGGCAATGTCTTTCACGCGGAGTACCGATCCGTCAGCTTGCGAACGTATCACCATATTTTCGAACTCTTCCACTTCTTTCAGCCTTCCTTTGTATTTCATGGTGTATTGGAATACATGGTCGGAGTTTTCGCCTAACGAGCCAGTGGGCGCTTCGATGTTCTGTTCGCCCAGTACGGCTGTAATGTCAGAAGGTACCAGACCGTATTGTGCCATTTTCTCGGGCTTCATCCAGATACGGAGGCTGTACGTATTGCCCAACAGTTGCACATCGCCTACTCCCTGAATACGTTTGATCTGAGGGATGACGTTAATATCCAGATAGTTGGACAGAAAGTTCTCGTCGTAGCGTCCGTCCGGACTGATGAGGCTGTTGATTTGCAGGTAACTGTTCTGTCGTTTCATGGTGCTTACACCGATGGCCGTTACTTCGGCAGGTAGCAGGCCTTGTGCTTCGGATACGCGGTTCTGCACGTTAACGGCTGCCATATCAGGATCGGTTCCCTGTTTGAAATAAACCAAAATTTCGGCTGTACCGGCATTGGTGGCTGTGGAGGTGATGTATATCATGTTTTCTACACCGTTGATGCTTTCTTCCAGTGGCATGATGACACTGTTCATCACAGCATCGGCATCCGCTCCCGTGTAGGTAGCATCTACCTTGACTGTAGGTGGGGCAATGTCCGGATATTGTTCTACCGGTAGGGTATAGAGTGCTATAAATCCGACAATAAGTATCAGAATGGATATAGACATGGCCATAACCGGCCGTTTGATGAATATGTTTCCTTTCATAAGCGTCTGTTATTTTACTTGGGTTCCTTCGCGGATCATACCTGCTCCGCTGGCAATGATTTCATCGCCTGATTTCAGTCCTTCCACTACTATGTATTCTTTTCCATCGTTTACCGGGGCTACTTTGATGAGGGTTGATACCGCTTTTCCATCTACTATTTTGTAGACTAACAGCTGGTCCTGCAATTGTACGGTTGCTCCTTGAGGAATGACAATGCAGTTGGTATAAGTGCTGGGAATGAGAATGTTGCCTGATGCTCCACTGTGCAGCAGACGTTCTGGATTGGGAAATACAGCGCGTACGCCTACAGTGCCGGTAGACTTGTCGATGACTCCGCTGATTGATTCGATTTTTCCGCTTTCTTCGTAGAGCGAACCGTCATTCAGCTGTAATTGTATGGCAGGCATCTTTTGCAGGGCATTTTCGATGGTGCCGTATTGTCGGGCCAGTGACAGCAGCTGGTTTTCGGTCATGGAAAAGTAGACGTACATGTTTGAATTGTCGGACACAGTAGTCAGTGGCTGGGGCATACTCGAACTGACCAGTGTACCTACCCGATAGGGTAGCATGCCTACTACACCGTTGCTTGGACTTTTTACTTCGGTGTACGAAAGGTTGTTTCGGGCATTCACTTCCTGTGCCTCGGCCTGTGCCAGCTGTGCTTTGGCAGTCAGGTAAGCGTTTTTGTTGGTTTGCAGGTTGAAGTCGGAAACCACTTTCTGTTCGTGCAGCTTTTGACTGCTTTTGTAGGTAAGTTCTGCGGTGGCCAGGCTGGCTTTTGCCACTTCTACATTAGCTATAGCTGTTTGCAAAGCTGCTTTGTAGGGCACTTGGTCGATGACAAACAGCACTTGTCCCTTGTGTACAATATCGCCTTCGGCCACATTCAGTTTCTCAATGTATCCTGATACTTGCGGATAAATATCGATATCTTGCATACCTTCGATAGAGGCGGAATAAGAGGTTGTTATCTCTTTTTCAGCATTGGTGCTGATGGTGGTGATACTATATTCCTGTTGAGATTGTTTCTGTTGTTCCGAATGGCAAGCAGCGAAGATACCCATACTGCTGACTAAAGCAACAAGCCGTATTCGGTTTTGAAAGTTTTTTGTTGTCATATTACTCTTTTTAAAAATTTGCGCAAAAGTACTTTCTTGCATTTTATAAGTGACAACGAATTTTCTTGCAGATATATTGTATTTTCTACTTATATAGCTTAAAAAGAAACAAATATGGAAAATAGAATATATCTGGTGGAAAATGAAATATTGGATATATGACAGAATTTTCCATCTTTGCCGAAAAAATAGATGGAAGAAAATATTAAGTATATCGACATTAAAGCACTTAAATTGTATAACGAGCATGGAGGTTGTGTAGATGATTATCTCTTTATGACCGATAATTTGGATGATATCATGCAGGGGGATAAAACTGTTAAGCTAAAAGTGTTTATGATGTTGTATTGCATAGAAGGGGAGATAAGGTTGGAGTTGAACAATATAACATGCCGGTTAAAGGCTGATGATCTGTTGGTCAGTCTCTCGAATATGGTGATGAGTGAGGTGATGATATCTTCGAATTGCCGGGTGAAGATTATTTGTTTTTCTGGCCGTTTCATACAAAGACTTACACAAACCCAGAAGTATACATGGAAGTCCTTCCATTATTTGCATCGGAATCCGGTCAAGCATTTTAATGAGGACGAAAAGAATTTGTTTTCCAGATATTTGGAACTGATTGAGAAAAAGACTGCTTTGAGCACTGATCCGTTTCAGAAAGATATTCTGTTATATTTGTCGTCTGCGTTTTTTACAGAACTGATAGCTGCTGTCAGTCGGAAAATGTTGTGTCTGGAAGAGAAAGGCGACAGACGTGTCAATCAGCCGGACTTTATATTCAAGCGCTTTATGGAGGCTTTGGCTGCCGATAGTGGCAGACACCGGACTTTGGAGTATTATGCCAATCAATTCTGTTATTCTCCCAAATACTTGTCGCGTATTATCAAACGTGTGAGTGGAAAGAATGCCTTGACATTAATTCATGATAATGCTATAGAGCATATTATACAGGAATTGAAATTTTCCAGCAAAAGTATCAAGGAAATAGCAGCAGATTTTGAGTTTTCCAATGTATCTTTTTTTGCTCAGTATGTGAAAAAGCATTTGGGTGTTACGCCTTCCGAATACCGAAATAATAATTTTGTCCAGGAAGCGGGCATGTAAATCAGGAAAAAACAAGGTGCAGCTTCCGGAAACTGTCTGCTGATATAGTTGATAAAACAAAAAGCGCTAAGTTAAATCAGGAAAAGAAAAGGCGGAAATAGAGAAAAAAAAGTGCACCAGTTATTGCACTCATAGTGCAATAGTCACTGCACTGTCAATGCAGTAGGTAGTGCACTCGCAGTGCAATAACTGGTGCACTGATGATGCATAAGCTGGCATTGTGGTTTCTTCAATATACAACAATCCCCTGCAAGGTTTTGTGCCTTACAGGGGATTGTTTATGGTATCAGAAAGAAGTGGGAGCATGGTCCCCTTCTTTCTTTTTCTGAGCATTTGGCTTATTCAGCAACTTCTGTTCCCCAGTTTTCGCGGGCCAGACGCTTGTAGCTGTTGTAACGCCACTTAGCGTTGTCCTCGGCAGCCTGGAAGAGTTGTTCAGCTTCTGCAGGATATTGCTTCATTACAGATGCGTAACGAACCTCACCCTTCAGGAAGTCTTTGAAGCCTTCCCATTCGGGCTCTTTGCTATCCAGTGTGAACGGATTCTTGCCTTCAGCTTCCAAAGCCGGGTTGTAACGCCACAAGTGCCAGTAACCACACTTAACAGCTTTTTCTTCCTCAGCCTGGCTCTTACCCATACCAGCCTTCAGACCGTGGTTGATACACGGAGCGTAAGCGATGATGAGTGACGGACCGGGATATGCTTCAGCTTCGCGCAGAGCCTTCAGAGTCTGAGCCTGATCGGCACCCATAGCGATCTGTGCTACGTAAACGTAACCGTAAGTAGTAGCCATCAGACCGAGGTCTTTCTTACGTACGCGCTTACCGGCAGCAGCAAACTTAGCGATAGCACCTACCGGAGTAGCCTTAGAAGACTGACCACCCGTGTTAGAGTAAACCTCTGTATCGAGTACGAGGATGTTAACGTCCTTACCGCTGGCGATAACGTGGTCGAGACCACCGTAACCGATATCGTAAGAAGCACCGTCGCCACCGATAATCCACTGGCTGCGTTTTACGATGTATTGTTTCAGGTTGTAGATACCTGCGCAAACCGGACACTTGTCTTTAGCAGCTTCCAACATCGGAACGATGCGTTCGTAGATGTCTTTCGTCTTGTCAGCATCCAAAGCGTTGTCCAACCATTCCTGGAAGATAGCTTTGTACTCAGCCGGAGTAGCTTCGTTTTCGATGCCTTCCTGCATCAGTTTGGCAATGCGGGCACGCATCTTTTCGTTGGCCAGTTCCATACCCAGACCGAATTCGCAGAAGTCTTCGAACAGAGAGTTAGCCCATGCCGGACCGTGACCCTTCTCGTTCTTGGTGTAAGGAGTAGAAGGAACAGAACCAGAGTAGATAGAAGAACATCCTGTAGCGTTGGCTACCATTTCGCGGTCGCCGAAGAGCTGAGAAATCAGTTTCACGTACGGAGTTTCGCCGCAACCCGAGCAAGCGCCTGAGAACTCGAACAACGGAGTAGCGAACTGAGAGTTCTTCACGTTGGCCTTGATGTCTACCAGGTGTTGTTTGGTCTTCACGTTTTCTACGCAGTAAGTCCAGTTGTCGGCTTCGGCCATCTGGCTTTCCAGGTGAACCATTGACAAGGCTTTGCCACCCTTCTTCGGATTGCCCGGACATACGTCAACACAGTTACCGCAACCCAGACAGTCGAGTACGTCAACCTGCATGCGGAATGTCATGCCGTCGAATACCTTACCAACAGCTTTCAGCTGAGTGAAGTTAGCACCCTTCTGCTCTTCAGCATCGAGGATGAACGGACGGATGGCAGCGTGAGGACAAACGTAAGCACACTTGTTACACTGGATACAGTTTTCGGCATTCCATGCAGGAACGAATGCGGCAACACCGCGTTTTTCGTACTTGGCAGTACCTTGTTCCCAAGTACCGTCTTCGATACCCTTGAATGCAGATACCGGCAGCAAGTCGCCGTCCTGAGCATTGATAGGACGAACTACTTCGTTGATGAAAGCAGGATCGTTGTTGGCAGCCTTTTCGTCGTCGGCCAGGTTAGCCCATGCCGGATCGATAGTCAGCTGCTTGTATTCGCCACCACGGTCAACGGCAGCATAGTTCTTGTTCACAACGTCTTCACCCTTCTTGCCATAAGACTTCACGATGAACTTCTTCATTTGTTCTACAGCCAGGTCAACGGGGATAACGCCTGTGATGCGGAAGAATGCAGACTGCAGGATAGTGTTGGTACGGTTGCCCAAACCGATTTCCTGTGCAATCTGAGTTGCGTTGATGTAGTAAACGGTGATGTTGTTCTGTGCGAAATATTTCTTCACCTTGTTCGGCAGGTTCTTTGCCAGTTCTTCGCCTTCCCAGATGGTGTTGAGCAGGAACGAACCGTTCTTGCGCAGACCGCGGGTTACGTCATACATGTGCAGGTAAGCCTGTACGTGGCAAGCTACGAAGTTAGGTGTATTAACCAAGTAAGTAGAGCGGATAGGAGTGTCACCGAAACGCAGGTGAGAGCAAGTGAAACCGCCTGACTTCTTAGAGTCGTAAGAGAAGTATGCCTGACAGTGCTTGTCGGTATTGTCACCGATAATCTTCACTGAGTTCTTGTTGGCACCTACTGTACCGTCGGCACCCAGACCGTAGAACTTAGCTTCGAACATGCCTTCGCCACCTACTGCGATTTCAGCTTCCTGAGGCAGAGAAGTGAAGGTAACGTCGTCTACGATACCGATAGTGAAGTGGTTCTTCGGAGTCGGCAATGACAGGTTGTCGTAAACGGCAAAGATTTGTGCCGGAGTGGTATCTTTCGAACCCAGACCGTAACGTCCGCCAACGATAAGCGGAGCATTTTCCTGTCCGTAGAAGCAGTCTTTAACATCCATATAAAGCGGTTCGCCGTTGGCACCCGGTTCCTTTGTACGGTCGAGTACGGCAATGCGCTTAGCAGTCTTAGGCACAGCAGCCAGGAAGTGCTTGGCAGAGAACGGACGGTAGAGGTGAACAGCTACCAAACCTACTTTCTCGCCTTTGGCGCGCAGATAGTCGATTACTTCGCGGATAGCTTCGGTTACCGAACCCATAGCGATGATAACGCGTTCTGCCTCTGGATCACCGTAGTAGTCGAACAGACCGTAGTTGCGGCCAGTGATTTCGCTGATCTTCTTCATGTAGTCTTCTACGATAGCGGGAACAGCATCATAGAAGCTGTTGCATGATTCACGGTGTTGGAAGAAGTGGTCGGGGTTTTCAGCCATACCACGTGCTACCGGAGTCATAGGATTCATAGCGCGGCTACGGAATTCAGCCAAAGCTTCCTGATCGATCAGCGGAGCGAGGTCTTCGTTGTCCAGCTTCTCGATCTTCTGGATTTCGTGTGATGTACGGAAACCGTCGAAGAAGTTGATGAACGGAACGCGTGCCTTCAGTGTAGACAGGTGAGCAACACCGGCGAGGTCCATCACTTCCTGTACAGAACCTTCAGCCAGCATGGCGAATCCTGTCTGGCGGCAAGACATTACATCCTGATGGTCGCCGAAGATACACAGAGCGTGGCTGGCCAGTGTACGTGCAGATACGTGGAATACGCAGGGCAAGTTTTCACCGGCAATCTTGTACATATTGGGGATCATCAGCAACAGACCCTGAGAAGCAGTGTAGGTGGTAGTCAGCGCACCTGCCTGCAGTGAGCCGTGTACGGCACCGGCAGCACCGGCTTCCGACTGCATTTCCTGTACCAATACTGTTTCGCCGAAGATGTTTTTACGACCTGCGGCAGCCCATTCGTCTACGTGTTCAGCCATCGTAGATGACGGGGTGATGGGGTAGATGGCTGCTACCTCGGAGAACATGTACGAGATGTGTGCAGCGGCTTCGTTACCATCACAAGTGATGAATTTTTTCTGTTTAGTCATAACTAAATGAATTTTATAAAGTAAAAAATCGTTTTTCTTCTGTTTGGAAGTATTTGTTTTTCTGGGCTATATGCTTCTTTAGTATAAAAATCCGAATAGCCAAAGCGGTATCTGGTTATTACGTCCTATCTCTGCTTTGTGCAGGGCGTAGGTGATACCGGGGTTGTTCTTAATCTTCATACCTTCCGGGCATATCTTGAACGGCATGACCTCGTCTACCATAAACGAGACGTTCTTATCGCCTTTGTTCACCTTGTGGTCTTTCCACATGGTGTTTACAAAGAAGGTGTCGAGAACGTCCTGTTCTTCTACTTTCACCGGATAGATGGAGTACATCAGGTTGGGGTTGTGCATCATTATCTTCGATGGTTTTTTGGGGAATTCTTCTCCTTTCGGATAGACCATGTTGATAAGGCGTGCATCTGCCAGATATTTGATGTAATTCATCACCGTGGCACGCGATGTCTGTATGTCGTTTGCCAGTTGGCTGACGTTCGGAGCTTTCGGCCCGTCTACAGCCAGCAAATATAATAATTTTTTTATTTTAGAAAGATATTTCAGCTCGATTTGTTTGATAAGCAGGATGTCTACTTCCACCATCATGTTCATGGTCTTCAACAGATTCTCCGAGAAGTTGCGTTTTTCAAGGAAGAAAGGGTAGAATCCGTGGTGGATATAGTCCTGAAAATAATCCAGCGGGCGTACTTTCGATAAGATGCCTTTGGCTATCTGTTCGTGGCTGCTCAGGATTTCCTCCAGCGTATAAGCATGGAATTTCATTCCTGTCTGCAGGTTCAGGAATTCGCGGAAGGAGAATCCGCGCAGGTTGTAGCTTTTTACCACATCGCGCAGTTCAAGGTTCTCTTCTTTCAGTCGCATGACCGACGAACCGGTAAATACTATTTTCAGGTTGGGGAAGCGGTCGTAGCACATTCGCAGTTCCTGACTCCAGTCGGGGTGTTTGAACACCTGGTCAATCAACAGCACTTTTCCCCCACGGCGTTGAAACTCGTAGGCAAAATCGACCAAGCTATGTCCCGAGAAGTAGAAGTTGTTCATGTTGATGAACAGGCAGGAACGGTCGGTGCCGAATTTTTCTTTGGCATATTGCAGCAGGAAAGTTGTTTTGCCTACGCCACGTGTGCCTTTGATGCCGATGAGACGGTCGTTCCAGTCGATCTCGTCCATCAGGTCGCGGCGGACAGGGGCGTTGGTATGTTCTACCAGATAAGCGTGCGTACGATAAAATGCTTCCATGCTTTATATTCCATATTTATCAGGCGACAAAGATATAGCTTTTTTATAGATTTGCAAAGTGGAGATAGCAAAATATTGGAAATTAATTCTTATCTTTCCTCCCGGAAACAGCAGAAACAGGTGTATATGGAACTCTATCTTTTCAATCCCGATGCCGACATGGCGCTTGCAGACAACGGCGGACATTACATTGCTCCGGCTTCCGTACGTCGTATGACTGCGGATTTGGCTTGGTTACCTTTGTGGTATGCCGCACCGGGAAGCGGTGTGCTGATGTCGGAAGAGGCAGAATATGATTTTGCCGGGCAGATGCGACAATATTTCCCGTTGGATGTGAGGCCGGTAGTATGGAATCAGTTGCCGGAAGTTTCACCTGCAAGCTTATATCCCTGGGGATGGAATGTTTCTTTGCGCCGTTCTTTACTGAAAGCTGGAGTGTGCGAAGACGCATTGCCGACGGTGGAAAGTCTGAACCGGTTGCGGGCTTTAGCGGGACGCGATGTAGGATTGCGTATTCTGCAAGCCTTGGCAGGATTGCCTTTTTGTTGTGGTAGTGGTGTGGTTCTGTTGGATGTACAGGCGTGTAGCGATTACGCCCGCAGGCTGGGTAGTTGTGTGTTCAAGACTCCCTGGTCGGGCAGTGGAAAGGGATTGCTGTGGTGTCGTAGTGGCTTTACGGAGTTGATGTCCAGCCGGTGTGCGCGCATTATCCGTGAGCAGGGATTTCTGACAGGATTTCCTATATATAATAAGGTATTGGACTTTGCATTGGAATATCAGTCCGACGGGCAGGGAAATGTGGATTTCATTGGTTATTCACTGTTTGATACAGATGAACGAGGTGCTTATTCGGGTAATAGGCTGTTGTCCAATGAGGCAATCGAACAACAGATTCTGCATTTTCTTCCTTTGGCGGCCTGGCAGCAGATATGTATCTGTCTACAGCAAGAACTTACCAGTTGTTATGGTTGGGCATACAAAGGCTTCTTGGGAGTAGATATGATGATTTGCAGGGTGGGGGATGAGGAGAATGGTGAATATCGTGTTTTTCCTTGTGTGGAGGTAAACCTGCGTATGAACATGGGAGTGGTGGCCCGTCTCTTCTTCGACCGTTTTATGTTACCCTCTGCTAATGGATGTTTTCGCGTGGAATATTTCTCCGATCCTGCCAGTCTGCACCGTGCGCACGAGGCTGACAAGCGGGAGTCGCAGGCTGTGATACGCGATGGTAAACTTTTGTCGGGTTATTTACCATTGGTGCCAGTCGGTTCGGAAAGCCGTTATCGGGCTTACGTTAAAGTTGCTGAGTAACAGTTTTGCTATCTGTAATGTTCAAAAAATGTCCTTATCGTTTTATATATTCTTCCTTTTTATTATTTTTGCATAATGCAGCCGGAATTTTCCTGACTACTGAAAAACATTATCCATGGAAGACTATGATAAATTAATCAACGGACAGTTGGAAAGCATTTTGTCCGTAATGGACCGGCGTAACGTGTCGGCCGAAGATCGTATACGCATTAGGGAAGCGTTCGAGTTTGCCCGAGAGGCTCATGCCGGACAGAAACGTAAAAGTGGTGCACCCTATATTATACATCCGGTAGCAGTGGCACGGATTGTGGCCGAAGAATTGCAACTGGGGCCTAATCCGGTGATTGCTGCGTTTCTGCACGACGTGGCCGAAGATACGTCGTTTACACTCGATGATATAAAGGCACGTTTTGGTCCCGATGTCGCCTACTTGGTCAGAGTCGTGACGAAACAGAAAAAAATGCAGTATGAAACTTCCAAGCAGGTGGAAAACTTCAAGCAAATGCTCGACTCGCTGCATTACGACATCCGTGCCATCCTTATCAAACTAGCCGACCGCTTGCATAACATGCGTACGCTGGACAGTATGCGTCCTGAAAAGCAGATGAAGATAGCGGGCGAAACCGATTACTTCTATGCTCCGCTGGCCAACCGTCTGGGGTTGTACGGTATTCGTCGCGAACTGGAGAATCTAAGTTTACGCTACCGTTGTCCGCTGGAGTATCAGGAACTGGAACGAGCCATCGAAGCCGATAAGGCTGAAGACCGTCAGCGTCTGGATGCCTTTACCGGCGAAATGCTGGAGTTGTTGCGCCGCAAAGGCATTCAGGCGCGTACGGAAGTGCGCTATCGTATGCCTTACAGCATCTGGCGGAAGATACAGTCTACCGGGCGTGACTTCAAGCATTTGGATTACCGTCATGTAGTCCGGTTGATTTATCCGGCCGAACGTGAAGAAGATGAAAAGCGCATCTGTCTGCACATCTATTCCATCCTGACCGACCGTTTCAAGGAAAAACCGGGCAGCATCGTCAACTTTATCGACTCTCCCAAGGAGAACGGTTATCAGAGTTTCCATATCCGTCTGCTTAGCGAGCATGGCATTTGGGAAGAAATCCATATCTCTTCCGAACGTATGGTACTCAACTCCAAGCTGGGGTGTGCCGTTGAACGGATGGAAGGGGCGTGGGACAACTGGATTGCCAAGTTCCGTGCCTTGCTGAAGGATGCGGCCAGCCAGACTGCCGAAGGCTGGTTCATGGACAGTGTGGTAAGTTCGCTTTACAACGAGGATATTACAGTTTTCACTCCACAGGGTAAACCTATCAATCTGCCACAACGGGCTACGGTGCTCGACTTTGCTTTCGAACTGCACAATTCGATCGGGGCGCATGCCCAGTATGCCAAGGTGAATGGTAAACTGTGCTCGGTCAAGACTGAACTTCATCATGGTGACTGTGTGGAAGTCGGGGTTAATCCGGAATTTGCTCCTCGTCCCGACTGGCTCGACTGTGTGCAGACGTATAAGGCCAAGAGCTTCTTGCGTTCTTATTTGGGTCAGATAAAGTCTATTCCCAAGAACCGTTGCCTATGCTGCCATCCGTTGCCGGGCAATGAAGTGATAGGTTTCAGAGAGTTGGATGGTACGATAACCATCCATAAGCGCGATTGTGCTTTGGCTATCCGCCAAGCGTCGCAGGACGGTGATTCCATTGTCTCAGTCGATTTTCCAGAAGATAAGGATGTGTTCTATCCCGTGCGTATCAATGTACGTGCTGTCGACCGCTATCATTTACTGATCGATCTGGTGGATTGCATTACTAACGGCATGAAGCTTTCCATCTCTAGTCTGAATACGGAGACTGTTGACGAGATTGCCGATTGTACTATCAACTTTTCGGTTCATTCGTTCAGCGAGCTGCAGAAGGTGATAGCATCCATTAGCAGTATCGACGGAGTAGACGAGGTTCATCGGGTAGAACTGTAAGACTCGGCTGCCGTTGTGCTTTCGTTGCCACAGCGGTCTAGTGCGGTGACGGCAAAGTAGCGTTTCACGGTCCAGGGCAGTATAGGGGCATAGATGAATTCTGTGCCCTGTATGCGTTGTGCTACAATATTCTCGGGACGGCTGGTGTCGACAGGGTAGGTGTCGGATGCATAAATCACGTAGGTAGGTGCATTACGAGAATCATTGTCGGTGCCAGGTTTCCAGCTTAGTTTCCAGTAGCCTTCTTTCAGCTTTTCCACTTTCAGTGCAGTGGGGGCGGTAGGCGGTATGCTGTCTATCCATGTCATGGGTGGTTGCAGGGCAGGGGCTGTGTAATACTTTTCAGTCAGGATGTCGTACAGTTCCTGTGTGTTGTCCATCAGGTATTTTACCCGGTAATGTCCTTCTCCGTCCAGCTTGTGGGTACGCACAAAGTGAATCTGTCGTTCCACTTCGTCCACAGTCCAGTTGCCTTCGCTGGGATCCAGAAAGTAAATGCCCAAGCCGGGGATGACTTGTCGTCCGTTGGATTGTTCTTTCCAGTCGAGTGCGAAGGGATAGAATCCGTTGCCGCGGAAATACATCATGGGATACACCTGATCCTGTATGCCTTCTCCCAGCCAGCCTTGTACGTCCTGATAGACGGTGTGGAAGGCGTTCCATCCGCGCGAGGAATAACGCGAGGTGTCGCGGTACTTTCCGACCGGACAGGTGCTCACCTTGACCCAAGGCTTCAGTTGTTTTACACCTTTATATATATAGCGCACGATTTCCGTGATGTTGTCTCTTCTCCATTGGTCCAATGTGCGTCCCTTGCCGTATTTGCGGAAGTCGTACTTGTCGGGGAAGTTGGGGGCGTTTTCCGGATAACGCAGATAGTCGAAGTGCACGCCGTCTACGTCGTATCGTTCTACCACTTCGCGCACCAGGCTCATCAGGTATTCTTTGGTTTGCGGATTACCGGGATTCAGAAAGTATTCCCGTTTGTAAGGCACACAGATGGCAGGTCTTTTCTTGGTAACCGAGGCTTTGCCCAAGGCGGAAACGTGTTTCCGGTTTCCCAAAGGGATGGTTACCATCCAGGCATGGCACTCCATACCACGTTTGTGGCATTCTTCGATGGCAAAGGCCAGCGGGTCGTAACCGGGATCTTTTCCGACCTGTCCGGTCAGAATGGAGTTGTATGGCTCGATGGCCGATTGGTACAGCACATCGCCCCGCGTACGGGTCTGAAACAGTACGGTGTTGAAATGTGCATCCCGTAGTTTGTCCAGTATTTCTATCAGTTCATTTTTCTGTTGTTGTATCTTTTGGGGTGAGGTGGCACGTGTCCGGGGCCAGTCCAATCCGTAAACGGCGGTAACCCATGCTGCTCTGACTTCTTGTTTGGGCTGGGCTGTAAGTTTTTGCATACTTCCCAGACAGATTAGGGATATCAGAAGAAAAATGAGTCGTTTCATTTAAATCGTTCTTTTTTGTGCCAAAGATAGCAAAAATGCGAATAAAGTTGTGCCATTATTTAAAATACTGTTACATTTGTGCACTCTAACATAATAAAAAGAAACACACAATGATTACTTTTACACTTTGTTTACTTGCTCTTATTGCAGGCTATTTCATTTACGGTCGTTTTGTAGAACGGATTTTTGGTCCGGACGACCGTCAGACTCCGGCTTTGACGAAAGCCGACGGAGTAGACTATATGCCACTTCCCCGTTGGAAAATCTTTATGATTCAATTTCTGAACATAGCAGGTCTGGGACCTATCTTTGGTGCTATTATGGGAGCCAAATTCGGTATGGCTTCTTATTTGTGGATTGTGTTGGGTAGTATATTTGCCGGTGCTGTTCACGACTATCTGGCGGGTATGCTGTCTTTGCGACATGGCGGAGAAAGCCTTCCTGAAATAGTCGGACGCTATTTGGGACTGACAACCAAGCAGATTATGCGTGGTTTCACGGTGATTCTGATGATTCTGGTCGGTGCTGTTTTCGTGGCTGGTCCTGCAGGATTGCTGGCTAAGCTCACCCCGGATGCGCTGGATGTGACTTTCTGGATTATCGTGGTGTTCCTTTATTATATTCTGGCTACACTGTTGCCGGTGGATAAGATTATCGGTAAGATCTATCCGTTGTTTGCCATCGCATTGCTGTTCATGGCGGTAGGTATTCTGGTGATGCTGTATGTCAATCATCCTGCATTGCCCGAACTTTGGGACGGTGTTGAGAATACTCACCCGAATGCCGATACCTTACCTATTTTCCCTATTATGTTTGTCAGTATCGCCTGTGGCGCTATCAGTGGTTTTCATGCAACTCAAAGTCCGCTGATGGCACGGTGTATGACCAGCGAGCGTCACGGTCGGCCTATTTTCTACGGTGCTATGATTACCGAAGGAATCGTCGGACTGATATGGGCTGCCGCAGCTACTTACTTTTTCCATGAAAACGGTATGGCAGAAACGAATGCAGCTGTCATTGTCGATGACATCACCAAAAACTGGTTAGGTACGGTTGGCGGTGTGCTGGCTGTTTTGGGAGTAATTGCCGCTCCTATCACCAGTGGTGATACGGCTTTCCGTTCGGCTCGTCTGATTGTAGCCGATTTCTTGGGTATAGAACAAAAATCCATGCGGAAACGTTTGTATATATGTATTCCGATGTTCCTGGTGGCTATTGCCTTGTTGCTGTACAGCATGCGCGATGCGGCTGGCTTTGATATGATATGGCGTTATTTCGCATGGGCCAATCAGGCGTTGTCGGTATTTACTTTGTGGGCTATAACGGTTTATCTGGCACGTGAACGGAAAGGATACTATTTCTATGTCACTTATTTGCCGGCTTTGTTTATGACAGCTGTTTGTACTACGTACATTTGTGTAGCTCCCGAAGGTATTGGTTTGTCGGTGGATAAAGCGGCGATCATAGCTGTACTGGCTGCGGTGGTTGCTGCAGTGTGGTTCAGGATATGGTATTTCAAGACTGCTAAAAAACTTTGTTGATGAAGAAAATCAGAAAATCGACCGGACTGACCATTGCTTTGCTGATCTATGTTTCGGCAACGGCTGCTTATTTCCTGCCCCGTAATACGGAAATTGAGCAGGCGGAGAAGTATATTACGGTAGTGGCTTCGTACGTCATAGTGCTGTTGCTCTGGCTGGTGCTCCGTAAGAAAGAACAGCTGCAGCAGAAGCGGTGGGATGAAGAGCGTAGAAACTGAATATTTACGGATTAAAATTGAAATAATATGAAAAAACTGATGTTGCTTGTTTGCCTGTTGGTCGCTTCGGTAGCCGCCCGGGCACAGTTCGAGAAAGGAAAATGGGTTGTTAATCCTTCGCTGACAGGATTGGAACTGTCGCACGATACCGGTACGGATAAGACTTCTTTCGGACTGGAAGTTAAGGGAGGTGCTTTTTTGATTGATAACGTGGCTTTGCTGGTGAACGGTGCCGCCAAGTGGAATGAGAATGGAGCCGACATCTATTCGTTGGGTGTGGGTGGCCGTTATTATTTCAGTAAGGTGGGTGTGTTTCTGGGTGCTAATGTTAATGTGGATCGTTACGACTGGGGAAATCTGGATGACACCAAGTTCTCATTCGGGATGGAGGCTGGATACGCATTCTTCCTTTCGCGTACGGTGACCATCGAGCCTGCCGCTTACTGGAATGTGAATGGCGACCGCTCTAAGTTCGGAGTAAAAGTCGGGTTCGGATTGTATTTCTGATAGAACTGCTTTTCTGTGTGCCGCTTTGGCAAACAGGAGGATATAATAAAGGTGTGAACAGGGCAAGAAGATGCGCTGTCCACACTTTTTTTTATGCGAAGAGCTGGGCATAAAATTTTCTTCTGCTTTCTGTTTTTTCCCTTATTGTCTCTCATTTTTTCTCAAAGTATGAGAAGGGTATTCTCATAAGTATGAGAATAGTTTTCTCATAAGCGTGAGAATGTTGTTCTCATACTTGTGAGAAACGAATAAAATTATAGGGCGTTATGTGAAAAAGTAAAGTTGGCTTATGTTTCTTTGATATTACCATCCGCACCCTATAGGGAGATGCTCTCCTCGTCGGGTGCGGATGGTGCTGTTTTTATGCCTGTAGTTTTTCTTGCAGGAACTGTCCGGTATAGCTGGCTGCACATTGGGCTACTTCTTCCGGAGTGCCTGTGGCTACGATGTAACCACCTTTGTCGCCACCTTCGGGACCAAGATCGATGACATAGTCGGCACACTTGACAACGTCGAGGTTATGCTCGATGATGACAATGCTGTGTCCCCGCTTGATCAGCGAGTCGAAAGCTTCGAGCAGTTTTCGGATGTCGTGGAAATGCAGGCCGGTGGTAGGCTCGTCGAAGATGAAGAGGGTAGGGTCGGCCTTTTCCTGACTCAGGTAGTAAGCCAGTTTGACGCGCTGGTTTTCGCCTCCCGACAGGGTGGACGAAGACTGTCCCAGCTTGATGTAGCCCAAACCGACTTCCTGCAACGGTTGCAGCTTCTTTACAATCTTTTTCTGTCCGTGCTGCGTGAAGAATTCGACAGCCTGATTGACCGTCATTTCCAGTACGTCGTAGATGCTCATGTCGTGGAACTTCACTTCCAGCGTGTCGGCCTTGAAACGTTTGCCGTGGCACGATTCACACTCCAGTACCAGGTCGGCCATGAACTGCATTTCGACGGTGATGGTACCTTCGCCCTTACATTCCTCACACCGTCCGCCTTCGCTGTTGAAGCTGAAATAGCCGGCGGTGTATCCCATTTGTTTGGCCAGTGGCTGTTCGGCCCAGAGTTTTCGTATCTCGTCGTAAGCCTTGATGTAAGTCACTGGATTGCTTCGCGATGATTTTCCGATGGGGTTCTGGTCGACAAACTCTACGTTGCGCAGACTCTTCAGGTCGCCTCCTATCGATACAAACTCACCGGGGCGTTCGGTGCACTCGTCCAGTTCGCGCTTCAGGGCACGGTAGAAGATGTCGCGTACCAGTGTACTTTTTCCCGATCCGCTGACACCGGTGACTACCGTCATCACGTTGAGGGGGAAGCGTACATCCACACCTTTCAGGTTGTTCTCGCGCGCACCTTTTATTTCGATGTAGTTGTTCCAAGGCCGGTGGTGGGTCGGTACAGGGATGGTTTCTTCGCCCAGCAGGTAGCGTACGGTGTAGCTTTCGCTGCCCTTCTGCAAGTCCTTCATGTCCCCCTGGTAAACTACTTGTCCGCCCAGTCGTCCGGCTTTAGGACCGATATCGATGATGTAGTCGGCTGCGCGGATGATTTCCTCGTCATGTTCTACTACGACAACGGTGTTGCCCAGTTGTTGCAGCTGCCGCAGTACGTGTATCAGTTTGTCGGTATCGCGGCTATGCAGTCCGATGCTGGGTTCGTCCAGAATGTACAGACTTCCTACCAGACTGCTTCCCAACGATGTGGCCAGGTTGATGCGTTGGCTTTCACCGCCCGAGAGTGAATTGCTGAGTCGGTTCAGGGTCAGATAGCCCAGTCCTACGTCGAGCAGGAACTGCAGCCGGCTGTTTATCTCGGTCAGAATGCGTCGGGCTACGTCAGCATCGTGCTTGCTTAGTTTCAGGTTATCGAAGAAGACTTTCAGTTCGGTGACAGGCAGGTCTACCAGTTCGGAAATGCTTCGTCCGCCCACTTTCACGTAGCCGGCTTCGGGTTTCAACCGTGTGCCGTGGCATTTGGGGCAGAGGGTTTTTCCGCGATAACGGGCCAGCATGACGCGGTATTGTATCTTGTATTGGTTTTCCTGCAACATCTTGAAGAAAGCGTTGATGCCTTCGAAGTAAGGCGTCCCCTCCCACAGCATGCGGCGTTGTTCGTCGGTCAGCTGATAGTAGGGAGTGAAGATGGGGAATCCTGCTTTTTCGGCTCCTCTGATCACCATGTCTTTCCACTCGCCCATCTTTTCGCCACGCCAGCACACTACAGCACCGTCGTATACCGAAAGGGAGCGGTTGGGAACTACCAGGTGTTCGTCGATGCCGATCACCCGTCCGAATCCTTCACACTCGGGACAGGCACCGATGGGCGAGTTGAACGAAAACATCTGGTCGTTGGGCTCTTCGAAGGTAATGCCGTCCGCTTCGAACTTTGTACTGAAGCGGTAGAGGCTGGTTCCGCCGTCCGCCTGATAGAAACGCAGCAAGCAGGCACCGTCGCCCTCGTACATGGCAGTTTCGGCCGAATCAATCAGGCGGCTGATGCTGTCCTTCTCGGTCGAGACAGTCATACGGTCGACCAGCAGGAAGATGGTGTCGCCTTCCCGGGGCTGATATTCATCGATGCGTACCATCTGGCCGTTTACCTCCAGCCGGTTGAATCCTTGTTGCATGTCCACCTCCAGCTGCTGGGCCAGTGTGCGGTCTTCGCGCAGCAACAGAGGAGCCAGTACGGTGAACCGGGTTCCTTCGGGGTATTCGGTCATGCAGTTTACGATGTCCTCGGTAGAGTGTTTCTTTACCTCCTGCCCGCTGATGGGGCTGAAAGTTTTGCCCACCCGTGCATAGAGCAGGCGCAGGTATTCGTATATTTCAGTCGATGTGCCCACGGTAGAACGCGGGTTACGGCTGCTTACTTTCTGTTCGATGGCGATGGCGGGCGGTATTCCTTTTATAAAGTCGCATTCGGGTTTGCTCATTCTCCCCAGAAACTGGCGTGCATAGCTGCTGAGGCTTTCCACGTAGCGGCGTTGGCCTTCGGCATACAGTGTGTCGAATGCCAGCGACGATTTTCCCGAACCGGACAGTCCGGTAATGACAACCAGCTTGTTGCGCGGTATTTCGACATCAATGTTTTTCAGGTTGTTGACCCGTGCACCCTTGATGATGATAGATTTTGATTCGCTCATGTTTCGTCTTTCGCTTATTAGGATGCAAACTTACGCAAAAAACGGATGAAACAGTAATTTTGGGGTGGATTTTATAAGGTCCCACATGTTTCTACGAGCGTTTCCGTCTTCTGTACTCTGTTGGCGTCATCTGGAATCTTTCTTTGAAATGTTGCCGGAAGAGTTTCGGAGAAGTAAAACCGGTACGATCCCCGATTTCGTTGACGTTGTATTCCGGATGGGTATCCAATAGTCTGGCTGCTTCCTGTATGCGAATGTCTAGAATGAATTCTAACGGAGTCTGTCCGGTTGCCTTTCTGCACTTGGTGAACAGCAGTGTACGGGATATACCTAATTCTTGAGCCAGAAGTTGGACAGAGAGATCCGAATTTTCCAAATGTCTGCGTATTGCTTCTGTCGCTTTGTTGATGAAGTCCTGAGACTGAATGTCGTTGGCCAATTGCTGGGGAATATGCGTTATGGTGGAGGAAGGATCGGTTAATTGTTCTTTTACTCTCATCCGGTTTTTTATCAGGTTGTTGCATCGTGAAATTAGCAACTGGATATCGAATGGCTTCACAATGTAATCGTCCGCACCGGTTTGCCATCCTTTTAATATCTGCTCTTGCTCGATGCAAGCTGTAAGAATGATGACGGGGATGTGGCAGGTTGCTTTGGTCTCTTTGATAAGGCGGCACAATTCTGTTCCTTCCATTTCAGGCATTACTACATCGCTCAGTACAATGTCGGGCAATTCTGCCTGCACTTTTTCCCATCCTTCCTTGCCGTTGACAGCCGTCTGTATGTGGTAGAAAGGTGTGAAAAGCTCTACCAACATATTCCGTAGTGTCTGTTGGTCTTCTACTATGAGCATCTTGCATTTGCTTGCGGGAGAAGTCGCAGTTGTTTCTGCGTCTTTATGATCGTCGGTTAGGGGCAATGGCTCAGCTAAATTCTCTTCATTATCAGTAACTTCTTTGCTTTCCAACTCTTCTGCATTTGCTGGGGAAACAGGTTCTATTTCTTCCGGTTTGAAATGTGAATATCCTGTTAGTAAATGTACGCGGAAGGTGGTTTCGTCGCCAGGATTGCTGTAGGCCTCGATGCGTCCGTGGTGTAGTTCTACAATACCTTTAGTCAGATTCAGTCCGATACCGGTTCCGGTAGACGAATGGGTATAGTCTGCCTGATAGAAACGGTCGAATATACGGTTGATATCTTCCGGCTTGATGCCATTGCCGGTGTTGGTTACTTCAATAAGTACTTCTTCGTCGGCTTTCCGTACCGACAATACAATTCGACCTTTAGGCGATACATATTTGAATGCATTGGATAATAAGTTGTTTATAACTTTCTGCATTTGCTTGTCGTCGAACCAGAGGAGGATATGTTGATGGCTTTTTTCGAAGCGGAAATCTATGTTTTTTTGAAACGCATAATCTTCGAAGTAACGGTATTGTGAGTGGAGGAAGCCGACAATGTCTTGTTGTCGGGCATGAATCGTCATAAAACCTTGTTCCAATTTCCTGAAATCGAGCAATTCGGTAATCAGACTGTTCAGCTGCTGGCAGTTTTGATAAACCCTCTTCAATGCTATGTGCAAAGAACTGCCGGCCTGTTGCCGGGCCAATAATATCTCCATTTGTCCTAAGATAATGCTTAAAGGAGTCCTGAATTCGTGTGAGATGTTGGTGAAGAAACTTAGTTTAGACTGATTCAGCTGTTCTATGTCTTCGGCATGTTTCTTTTCGTAAATAATCTGTTCGGACAAGCGGATGCGTGTGTTGTGCATTTTCTGCAAGTAGAGCACAATCAGTAAAGCTGCTGCCAGGTAGATTGCATAAGCCCATCCGCTTCGATACAGGGGAGGAATTATCCGGATATGGAGTTGATGGGCAGACAAAGTCTCTCCGTTTTCGTCTGTTGCCTTGACTTTTAGTGTGTAATTACCAGACGGCAAGTTGGTGTATGTAATGAGATTTTCTTCGTTGAGTGGAATCCACTTCTCAGAATAACCATCCAGCTGGTAGGATAGCCGGTCTCGTTTGACTGGTAGAAAATTGGTGGTTGTGTATTCTAAGGTAAAGACATCCTGACCGGCATGAAGAGTAATCTGATCGGCCATTGAAATATCTTGTTTCAGAATTCCGGTTCCGTCCTGCACCGAAACAACGGCACCGTTAACAGTCAGCTTGTAAGGGTAAATGGAGTAGGTATGAGGCTTTTTGTGAAGGATATCTTCCTGGAAAGAGACCATACCGTCCAAGCCACCGATAAAGATTTCTTTGGTGGTCGTAGAATAATATAGAGAATGTTCGTTGACTGAGTTCAGGGGGAAGTCACGCCCACGTTCATAGTTGGTGAATGTTTTTGAAGCTTCGTTTAGGACGGAGAACCCTTGATCGGTCGTTACAATCATTTTGCCATCGGACAATTCGCGTATTTCATAAACGACATTACTGCCCAGTCCATTTTTGTCGGTATCAAAGTTTTCGAAACGGTCGGTTTCGGGATGATACAGATCCAGTCCATTTCCGTTGGAACAAATCCATATTCTATGATAGCTGTCTTCGTAAATGGCGTTGAACAGGTTACCGTTGATGCTGTTGGGAGTATTTGGGTCGTGCTTGTATTCTTTCAGTGTACGGCGTCGGATATCATATTTACAGAGCCTTTGGCCTGCACCGCTTATGATCCACAAATTATTTTGACTGTCAACATGGAGGGCGTATGTATAATTGGTAATGGCTTGTTCTTCTGTAGAAGAGAAGAAAGGTACAGATTTTCCCGTACTGGGGTTGAACAGAGCCAGTTGGCCTTGGCCTCCCAAAAGAAGTCTGTTCTGATGGGGAGTTATGCTCATAATGATGTCCGATGGGATGGTGGTTGTATCTTGCGGGTTGTGGCGGTAATGTTTAAACTGTCCGGTTGAGATGTCCATTCGGTTTAATCCTCCTAAATGGGTACCGATCCACAGAAAGTCGTTTTCGGCATCGTAGTATAAGCATTTTGCATGGTTGTGCGACAGACTGTTGGACGACTCATTATGTCGGTATTGTTGAAATCTGTTTTCTTTCTGTATGTAACGGCATATTCCACCACCTTCCGTGCAAAGCCATAAGTCTCCTCTGATATCGGTGGTCATTTCTCCTATAATAGGTGAGCTTAATCCGTTCTTGTTGTTAGGCACTGCATAATACTTCTGATAATATTGTGAAGTTGGAGTGAAATAGTTAACGCCTCCGTAATAGGTGCCAGCCCAGATGATTCCTTGACGGTCGCACATCAATCCCCAGACAGACGATTCTGTTAGTCCATTGGCTTCTGCTGCGTAGTAAGCTGTGAATTTACCTGTTTCTCGGTTGTATTTGTCCAGTCCGTGGAATGTTGAAATCCAGATATTACCGTTATGGTCTTCACAACAACGGTGTGTCTGGTTATGACTGAGGCTTTCCGGATCGGAATTAGAATGGGAAAAATGTTCTATCTTCCCATTTTTCAGGCAATATAATCCTTTCCCGTCATAGCTGGTTATCCATATCCATCCGTGGGAGTCGCAGAATAAGTCACTGGGGCGTACGTTCTCTATCAGACAAATCGTTTTTCCTCCTTTCAGCAAATAGAGTCCATTGCTTGTGCCTGCCAATAGAGAGTCTGCTTTTTGTAACAGGCATAAGATGTTTTGTCCGGCTGCACGTTCTGTTAAATGGAAAACCTCCTCTTTTTCCCCTTTTTCTTTCCATCGGTAAATTTGATCTCCCTGGCAATAATAAAGGTCTTGGTTAAAATAGATTGATTCTACAGGATGATTGGTCAAGCGGCTAAAGCGATTGGAAGGAATATTATAACGTACGAGCCCTTTGTTGCAACGGATGTAGACGTTTCCTTTGCCGTCACCAGTTATCTGATGAATCAGATTGCTGTGTAAACTTTCAGGTTGTTTTTTATTATATCTGAATATCTGTATATTTTGTCCGTTATAAAGGTTTAAACCGTTACGCGTACCAATCCAAATAAAGCCACGTTCGTCCTGATAAAATGTCATGCCTGAGTTGTGGGATAGTCCATCGGCTACGGTGAGGTGGCGAAAAAATATAGGAGTACTGTATGTTTGAAGAGTGGCCAGCAGCAGATAGAGCAATAATAAGTTTATTTTCATGGTACTTTTCCTGTTTTTTTCTTACTGTTTGTCTGATGCAAAAATAGATTGAGAAGTATTATTGAGCAATAGAATAGTGTATTTTTTAGCCTTGTTGTACGATTCTTGCTCATTTTTTGGACGAGTTGTCCAATTTGCAGATGGCTATTTATGACTGTATTCTTTAGCGGTTATCTGTTTGGAAGAGCTGTTAGGCTATTTGAAGCGTGAGGCTGAATCGTACACAAAAGAGGTTGAATCGTACAGAGTATGTTTTTAAGCAGGGTATGAACTTACATTCTCTTCTTTTGCACAATTCAGTATTCTGGTTTGTAGGAATGTGAACTACATTTGCATCATTGACAAAATATGTATCCTTTGATTAGGAAATGACTGGTTAGCTGAAGAAAAGGTAATACTGTTTTGTTGAAAGGATAACCAAACCGGAGAGGGCATTTCGGCATTCAGCTCTTGGGGTGAAGGGATGACCTCTTCCTTTTTCTGTGATAAAACGTTTGTGATATATGAAAAATAATGTATTGAATATCGGAACAGGTTTGTTTTTTGCTTTAAACTGTTTTTGTTTAGGGGAAGTTGCTGCACAGAACCGTGAAGCACAGATGGCTGAATGTTGTTATTTGCGTTATTACCAGGGAGCCCGTCAGGTGCAGGATGCCGCCAAAGGACAGGCCATTGAGAATTTCAGGCAATTTTATGCCAAACATACTTATTTGAATCTGAATAATTATTCCAAGGACTATCGCCCTTATCTGGAGACTTTGCAGGCAGATGGTACGTTTGCCGATTTGCATGACAAGGATGCGGGGAAAGTGGTTGGTGGAAATTCGGCCAACAGTGGAGGTTCGATTACGGAAGGGTACTATCGGTTGTGGGCTATCTCCGAAGCTTTCCGGCGAGGCGAACTGGATTGGCAGAAAGATGGTGAGCTTTGGAGGCGTTGCCAGAAGGCCATTGTGCATTATGGCGAACTGGAGATTTCGCGCGGTAACGAGTGGTATCGTTTTCATGCTTCGTGTTTTGCCTTGCCCGAGGCTGCCGTCAATATTTATTTTTGCCATTTGCCTCAAATGGATGCCGTGGAGAAGGGCAAAACGGATGACTTCTTGCTGAAAAAGGCATGTGACATGCTGAAGATGATAGCTTTACAGGCTTGGACGCAGCCCTATCGCAAGGATGAGACCGACCTGAATGTGGTGTCGGAAGAACGATTTCGCAAACATGTGTGGTGGGTAGGAGGTAACGGTGTGGGATATCGGGCACTGTTGCAAGCGGCTTTTATGTATCGTTCTATTCCTATGATCGATGTGCTGGCCGAAGTGTGCCGTAAGGGGATTACGCCTACTTCACAGACTACTTACGACGATTCTTTTTGGAACGAAGGCTTTACGGCCGATGGTGCCGGTTGGGGGCACGGACGTCAATGCTTGGTGTGGGGATATCCCATCGACGGTACTCGCGGAGCGTTGGGGATACTTACTTTACTGAAAGGCACTCCTTGGGCACAACAGCTGGATAGAAGAAATGTGGAAGCATTGATGAACTATTTCCGAGGGGCTAATTTCTATTATTACAAAGGGTATAAGCTGGCTTGCGTAGATCGCAGTTCGATGTTGTATATGGATGCTCCGGCTGCTATCCCTTACAGCAGTCTGTTGGATAATGTACTGGCTAACTGGATTGAATCGTTCACTCCTGATGAACAGGAGGAACTGAAACGTTTGCGGAGTGAAATACCCTCGATGAATATAAATATGAATGGTGATGGCCGCTACAATGGTACGCGCTGGTTTTTCAATAACGATGATCTGGTGAAAAAGAACGACCGTTACCACGTGATAGCCAATATGGCGTCGGTGCGCTGCGATGGTCTGGAAAGTGCTTACACCTTTGCCGATGCGTTCAATTATTACACGAACGATGGTGCACTGATGTTTCAGCGCCGAGGAAATGAATATCGTAACGTGTATGGTGCGTACGATGTGACTGCATTTCCGGGAGTAACTGCCCGTGAAGGTATGGAACAGCTGAAACCTGTTGAAAATTGGCGTGGCTATTGCAGCAAATACAATTTTGCCGGTGCTGCTACTTCGGGAGGCGAAAACGCTGCGGCAGGTTTTGTATTCGAGAAGATGAATGCTTCTGACAAGAAAGGAGTGAATGACAAAGGCCGTGGCGGAGCCGACCGTGTGATTTATGGAGTGAAGGCATATAAAGCGGCTTTCATTTTAGGTGATTATGTAGTAGCTTTGGGAGCAGGCATTACTAATCTTACACCCGAGGTAAACGGGAATATCCGTACCACACTTGATCAGACGGAGCGTACGGGCAACGTTTTTGTTCATCATGGCAAAGGTATTGACTGGATTGTACAACAGGGTGGTTTTGCCTATTCTGCTTTCCCGGAGTATCAGAAACGGATGCACTATGTCTGTGAAACCAAACGGATGGATTGGGTGAAAATGAATCCTGCCAACCGGGGACGAAAGAATCTGCCTGCTGAGGTTGATATGCTGCGTCTATGGATAGATCACGGAACTACTCCTACGGACGACACTTACGGTTATGCAGTGTACTGTGGCGATGGTTTGCCTGCCGACCGTTATCCTTTTCGGGTATTGCGCAACGATACTACGCTGCAAGCGGTTCGTTCAACGGACGGAAGAGTGACAGGAGCTGTCTTCTATCGTGCCGATGAGGGTTTGAAAGCTAAACATCTTCAGCTGTCTGTCTCTGCTCCTTGCGTAGTATTGATAGAACAGACTTCCGAAGGTACATTGCTTAGTGTGACCGATGCTTGTATGGATAAAAATCTGAAAGAAATCAGAGTAAATTGGAATGGTAAGACTTATATTTGTCCGATGTCGCAGGGCGAGCTATGCGGAAAGCCTACGGTTGTAAAACTGTAAACCTCCGGAGCAGAAAAATGCCTGAAACTTTGATGAACTGGTGATGAATGCCACGTGTGCAGGACAGAACTTGTTTGGGTGCTGACTTCATTGTATTGCTGTCGGCCACTGGTTATGAATTTACTGCATACAAGTGTGCAGCAGTTCTGCAACTGGCTTGCAGTGTCACTGCATACAGGTTTGCAGCGGCTCTGCAACAGGCTTGCAGTAACTCTGCAACAAGTGTGCAACGCATGGGGCACAAGTGTTTGTCTGTTTACAGGTTTGTACGATAGATAAGAATTAGAAAAAATAGAATACCATGATTAAAATGAAAAAGATTTTTGCTTTGTGTTTGTTGGGTAGTATGTCCTTGGCCAATTATGCAAAGGATTGGGAGAAACAGTTACCTTATCAGAATCCGAAACTTTCGGTAGAAGAGCGGGTAGAGGATTTAATCGGACGTATGACGCTGGAAGAGAAACTGTATCAGATGTCCGCCATTTATTTTGGAAAGAATGCCGAAATTTTTGATGCGACCGGTGAGTATTCCATGGACGAAGTCCGTAAACAGTTCGGTACGCACGGAGTAGGACACTTGAGCTGCCCTACAACAGACATGTCTGCCCGGCAGGCGGTCAGAACCGGTAACAAAATACAGCGAATAGCAGTGGAAGAAACCCGCCTCGGCATTCCGGTGATTATCGATGCCGAAGCTATTCACGGGCTGCGGGCGACTGGGGCCACTTCTTATCCTCAGTCTATTGCCTTGTCGTGCACTTGGAACACGGAACTGATGGGGCGCATAGCCGATGCTATCGGGCAAGAAACTTACAGTCGAGGCATTCACCAAGTGCTGTCGCCTACTTTGGATTTGGCACGCGATCCGCGTCACGGACGTCTGGATGAATGTTATGGCGAAGATCCTTATCTGGCTTCACGAATGGGAGTGGAATTTATTAAAGGCGTGCAGAAGAACCGTGTGATATGTAGTCCCAAGCATTTTCTGGCCAATTTCGTGGGCGATGGAGGGCGCGATTCCGGTAATGCCGGAATGAGCGAACGTGAATTGCGCGAAATTCATATGCCACCTTTCGAGGCAGCAGTCCGTGAGGCTCATGTAAAGTCGTTGATGGCAGCTTATAACTCTTTGGACGGCATACCCTGTTCGGCCAACCGTTGGTTGCTGACCGACGTATTGCGGAAAGAGTGGGGATTCGACGGTTATGTAGTGTCGGATTGGAGTGCTGTCAATCATGCACACGGTGCTCTTCATATCGCTCCGACCAAAGCCGAAGCTGCGGCTTTGTGTGCAAAGGCTGGAATGGATGTGGAGTTGCCACGATTGAATACTTATGTCAAATTGGGCGAGATGATCAGGCAAGGCAAAATATCCGAAGAAGATATTAATGAGAATGTCCGTCATATACTTCGGGTAAAGTTCGAAATGGGTTTGTTCGAACATCCGTATGTCGATGAGGCTTTGGCCGAAAAGTTGTGTGATGCTCCTCATTTTCGTAGCTTGGCACGCGAAGCAGCTAGGCAAAGCATCGTATTGCTGAAAAATGAGAAAAATCTTCTTCCTTTGAAGGGTGCCCGCAAAATTGCTGTGATGGGGCCTAATGCTGATGTTGTTCAGTTGGGAGGTTATTCGGCCAAAGGTGTTTCCGGTGTTAGTCCGCTGCAGGGAATCCGTAATATTTGGGGCAATCGTGCGGAGATAACTTTCACGAAAGGTTGTGGAATGACGGATAACAGCAAAGATGGATTTGAACAGGCAATCAAGAACGCCCGTGAGGCTGATGCTTGCATTTTGGTGATGGGAGGGGCTAACTGGCATACTGGCGGTGAGACTCGCGACCGTAATAACCTTGACTTGATGGGAGTACAGGAAGAATTTATCGAGGAAATTGCCAAAACCGGTAAGCCGATAGTAGTGGTGCTGGTCGAAGGCCGTCCTGTGACAATGACTCGCTGGATGGACAAGGCCGATGCCATTGTCATGATGTTCTATGCCGGTGAGGAAGGAGGTAATGCGTTGGCCGAAGTACTGGCAGGAGAGGTCAATCCGTCTGGTAAACTCTCTCTTACCTGGCCACGGAATACGGGCGATTTACCGATGTGTCTGCTTCATCGTCCTTACGGTCGTGAAGGGCGCATTGTAGAGTACGATAATAACGGGAAGGATTTTCTGCCGAAGGATCGTTATGTTTCCCTTTATCCTTTTGGTTATGGTCTTTCGTATACTACCTATACTTATACGAATCTGAAACTGGAAAAAACGGCAATAAAAGAAGGAGAAGATATCCGCTTTACGGTAGACGTTACCAATACCGGTCAGATGGATGGCGATGAGATTGTACAGGTATATCTGACAGATTTGTATTGCCGGATCACCCAATCGGAAAAACGCTTGAAAGCTTTCCGTCGTGTGCATATCCCTGCTGGAGAAACTTGTACAGTCTCTTTTACTCTGCCTTATTCTTCACTTTCCTTTCTGAACGAATACCTTAAACCGGAAGTTGAAGCAGGAGAGTTTGAGTTGCGTGTGGCTCCTAATTGTATGGAGGGGCTGACTGTACGCTTGACGGCTGAAGGAAAGTAGATGGCTTCTGGTTCAAAGAGAAAGTGCTGAAAGATTTGATAGGCTATCGTTATTGAAAAATAAAGAAATGAATCAGAACTGAATAAAACATCAATGTAATGAGAAGGTATATGAACATAAAGTTGAAAACATTAATAATGGGATGTCTTGTAGCTTCGTCACTCCAAGTGGGGGCTTTCGCGCAGGAAGCAGTATCTTACCCTGGTTATCGTCTGGTATGGGCAGAAGAATTTGAAGGTGCGGGATTGCCTGATTCAAACTATTGGAATACAGGTGATACGGGTGGTGTCATCAATAACGAATGGCAAGACTATCGGAAAGAGAACCTGAATTGTACCCGATTGGAGGATGGCAAACTAATACTTACTGCTTATAAAGATCCGCACAAAGGTGTTCGGGGCTGGGGAAGTAAAGAGGATTATCATTTTAAGTTCTCATCTGGAGAGGTACATTCTTGTGGCAAAAAGACTTTTAAATATGGACGTATTGATGTTTCTGCCAAAATTCCGACGGGTCGTGGCGTATGGCCTGCTATATGGCTGCTTCCAGACAAAAGTCCTTATGGGGGATGGCCCAATGGAGGCGAGATAGATATAATGGAATATGTATGGGGAGACGACGAAAAACATAGTACGACTTATTCGACCGTGCATACGTTTGACTCTGACAGGAACGGAAATAAAATAGGGTCCGGGTATGGGCATTCTTCTACTTTGGATACTGATTTTCATCTGTATTCATTGGTGTGGGAAGAGGAGCGATTGGATATTTTGTTTGACGATCAGGTCATCTTCTCATATCACAAGAAGGAAGATTCATATAAGACGTGGCCTTTCGACCAGCCGTTCTATTTGATAATGAATATCGCGGTTGGAGGTACTTGGGGAGATGACTGGGGCGTGGATGAATCTATTTTTCCGAAAACAATGGAAATAGACTATGTACGTTACTATGAGAAAGAGTCTTGTGAAGTGATAAATCCAGTTATTGACATACGCTACAGTGCCGATCCGTCGGCACGTGTGTTCAACGATACACTTTATATTTATCCCAGTCACGATCGTGACGAAGCCCGTTGGTGGGATATGGAGGATTATTATGTATACTCTACGACAGACATGTGCCATTATAAGGACGAAGGTCTGGTATTCGAACCACTGAAGCAAACGAGTTGGGCGAAGAAATATGCTTGGGCTCCCGATTGTGTAGAGAAAAACGGAAAGTATTATTTTTATTTTCCTACAGATCAGGATTATATCGGTGTAGCGGTAGGTGATTCTCCTGTCGGACCGTTCAAGGATGTGATTGGCAAACCGCTGGTAACACGTCATTCGCCGGGCATAAAGGCTCCACGTGATTTCATAGATCCGGCTGTATTTATAGATGATGATGGTACAGCCTATCTGTTGGTTGGGCAGAATGCATTGAACATCATACGCCTGAATGAGGACATGATGTCGTATGGAGGCAAGCCTGTGGTATTGAACAATGTGAATCAGTTGCCTTATTTCTTTGAAGGTATCTGGATGCATAAATACAAAGGCAGGTATTATCTGTCGTACTCAACAGGTCCTAATATTCCAGGTAGGGGACCGCAAATTGCTTATGCCGTGGCCGATTCCGTATACGGACCTTACCAATATAAAGGAGTGATATTAGAGGAGGTAAGTAGTGGTACCAATCATTCGTCTATTGTAGAATATAAAGGGCAGTGGTATTTGTTTTATCATACCTCAGAGCGGGCATTATCACTTATCCCAGAAGGATCCCCAGAACGTGACTTTATCCAATGGCGTCGTTCTGTATGTGTAGCACCTCTTTATTATAATGAAGACGGAACTATTCGTCTGGTAGAGGCAAAGAAAAGTTTCAAAATTGTCTGTGGAAAATAATGTGATACCGTAAGTTGTGATGTACGAATAATATTCACATAATGGTTTTACATTGTCTTTGTTGAGTATTTGCCTTGTTCGTAAGAAGTGTTTATCTTTGGCTATTGTAATGACAAACATAAATGGATTATCTTAAATTTAAAAACATGAAACAGAAACTAAGAAACAGTTTGTTTATTTTGGGGGCACTTGTCCCGTTGTTGTCGTGGGCGCAATTAGCTCCGCAAATTATGAATATTGATGCACGACAGGTAACTTCGCTTGACGGGCAGTGGAAAACCATTGTCGATCCTTTCGAGAATGGGTATTACGATTATCGTTTGAATCCATACGATGATGGTTATGCTCAGGACAGAACTTATTCGGACCGGACAAAGCTTCAGGAATATGATTTTGAAACGAATAAGACTCTTTTTGTGCCGGGCGACTGGAACACGCAACGTCCACAGCTTTATTATTACGAAGGAACGGTGTGGTATCGGAAACATTTTACTTACGATTTACAGCTGGGCAAGCGTCTGTTCCTGAATTTTGGAGCCGTCAACTATGAAGCTATTGTTTGGCTGAACGGTAAACGCTTGGGCAGTCACGTCGGTGGTTTTACAGCTTTCAATTTCGAGATAACCAATTTATTGAAAGAGGGGGTTAACAGTCTTGTAGTTAAGGTAGACAACAAACGCCGTCCTGAAGGAGTGCCTACCGTAAATGCAGATTGGTGGAACTTTGGTGGCATTACACGTCCGGTTACGCTGGTTGAGGTTCCATCGACTTACATTCGCGATTATTATGTGCAGTTGAAGAAGAACGATACCAATACAATTGAAGGATGGGTGCAGCTTGATGGTGATAGCAAGTCGCAGAAAGTGTTATTGGACATACCTGAACTGAAACTGAAGAAGGAAGTAGAGACTGATGCCGACGGATATGCTTCGTTTGAGGTGAAAGCCAAGCCTGTACTTTGGACACCCGAGGAGCCGAAACTCTACACTGTTTCTTTGGCTGCCCAGTCTGATAAAGTGACCGATGAGATAGGTTTCCGAACTATCCGTACGGAAGGTACCAAGATTCTGCTCAATGGTAAGGAAATCTTTTGCCGAGGAATCAGTATTCATGAAGAAACTGCTTATTCGAGCGGTCGGGCTTATTCGAAAGACCATGCCCGTACGTTGTTGGGATGGGCCAAAGAGTTGGGCTGTAATTTTGTCCGTTTAGCACATTATCCGCATAACGAAGCAATGGTGCGTGAAGCTGAGCGTATGGGATTCCTGGTTTGGTCGGAAATTCCAGTGTATTGGACTATTCATTGGGAGAATAAGGATACGTACCGGAATGCGGAACAGCAATTGTGCGACATGATCGGACGAGACAAGAACCGTTGCAATATCATTATCTGGTCGATTGCCAACGAAACACCGGTCAGTGAACCGCGTCAGGCTTTTCTTGCTTCATTGGCCGAGAAAGCGCGTAGTCTGGACAACGTGCGTCTGATTGGTGCAGCAATGGAGAAGTCGGAAGTAGAACCGGGCGTACTGACGGTGAACGATCCGTTAGGCAAGTTGCTGGATATTATCAGTTTTAATGAATACGTGGGATGGTACGACGGTAATGCCGAAAAGTGCGACCGGGTGAACTGGACATTCGACGTGCAGAAACCGGTCTTCATCAGCGAATGGGGAGGTGGTGCTCTGTATGGACATCATGGACCTAAGAACGAACGCTTTACGGAGGAATATCAGGAGGATTTGTACATTCGCCACGTGAATATGCTGAAGCGTGTTCCCGGATTGGCAGGTACGACTCCCTGGATTCTGAAAGATTTCCGTTCGCCCCGTCGTCAGGTGCCGGGTATACAGGATGACTTCAACCGCAAAGGTGTGGTTTCGGATCAGGGACAAAAGAAGAAAGCATTCTTTGTGTTGAAGAAGTGGTACGAAGAATTGAAGGAAGCGTATAAATAACCAATAAACGTATGGAACAATAGATTTCTTGAAAATCGATTTGGAAGGCGAGTGCGAAACATACGGTTTCTCTTTGCATTCCGGTGTTCGAGTTGGAGCTTTATAACCGCGACATGGATACACGGTAGAGCCAGGCGAATTTGAATTGCAAATAGGCGCTTCGTCGGAAGATATCCGGTTGACGGTCATGAAGTGATTGATGTCAGACTGCGGATGAAGTAGTCCGTGGAGATGATGAAGAGCGATGCAAGGGGCTAATCGGGGCTCGAACGCCGGTGATTGACAATTTGACATTTTGCATCTTTAACCCCGCGAGGCTCGCGTATTTCCGTCCGATGTATTTGGAATGCGGAAATATGCGAGTCTTTTTTTGTATATCGCTGAACAGTAATATGATAGTGAAATGTTTACATTTGAAATAGAACGGAAACCGGTCTTTTTTCTCTGCAAACTGGTTTTCGGAGGCAGAAAAAAGGTATTTTTTTTCTGTGACAAGTAATGTGGATACGGTTCACAAGCATTGTTCGTGTTCCGTACAAGCGTTGTTCGCGTTCCGCACAAGCGTTGTTCGTACTCCGTACAAGCGTTTTGCGAGTTAAAAAGGTTTTTTCTTGCATATTTTCTGTATGTTTATGTCATTTTGAGCATATATATTCTTGTTTATTTGTCTGCTTTGTGTTTTTGGCTTTCGGTGCTTGTTAGTGCATTGCTTCTTTTGACGATGTTGTGGCGGAAAGTATGCTGATTTTGTGACAAATTGTTAGGACGGTAGGGCGATTGTTACGATACAAAGTTTCTTTCCTATTCGTTATTTTCGCGGAAATGTTTAACTTTGCGACCTTACGTAGAATTTAGTTAATTGAAAATACCGGATTATGAAGATTAGAATACTATTATTGCACCTGTTGCTGTGTGTGTCGATGCTGACGGTATCGGCACAAAATATCGCGTCGGGACGCTATCCCAAACGTGAGTTCCGTGGAGCGTGGATTCAGGCCGTGAATGGCCAGTTCAAAGGCATGTCGACAGAGAAAATGAAGCAGACGCTGATAGAACAGCTGAATTCGCTGCGTGGGGCGGGTTTCAACGCCATCATCTTTCAGGTACGTCCCGAGGCGGATGCCTTGTACGCATCGCGTCTGGAACCCTGGAGCCGCTATCTGACGGGAGTACAGGGACAGGCCCCCGAACCGTATTGGGACCCCATGCAGTTTATGATTGAAGAGTGCCACAAACGTGGCATGGAGTTTCATGCGTGGATCAACCCGTATCGGGTAAAGACATCTTTGAGGAACGAGCTTGTGCCCAATCATGTGTACAATCTGCATCCTGAATGGTTTGTGACTTATGGTGACCAGATTTACTTCGACCCGGCCTTGCCCGAAAGTCGCCGTCATATCTGTCTGGTAGTGGGCGATATCGTTTCGCGCTACGATGTCGATGCCATCCACATGGACGACTATTTCTATCCTTACCCGATTAAGGGAGTCGATTTTCCTGACGATGCCAGCTTTGCCCGTTACGGAGGCGGTTTTGATAACAAGGCCGATTGGCGCCGCAGCAATGTAAATACACTTATCAAGCAGTTGCACGAGACTATCCGTGAGGTGAAACCCTGGGTGAAATTCGGTATCTCGCCTTTTGGCATCTATCGCAACGAAAGCAGCGACCCGCTGGGTAGCAAGACGAAAGGACTGCAGAACTATGATGACCTGTATGCCGACGTACTGCTGTGGGCACGCGAAGGCTGGATCGACTATAACATCCCGCAGATATATTGGCACATCGGACATCCGGCTGCCGACTACGAAACGTTGGTAAGATGGTGGGCCAAACATACCGAAAACCGTCCGCTGTTTATCGGACAGTCGGTACAGAACACCATCCAGAATGCCGATCCGCAGGATCCCGGAATAAACCAGTTGCCGCGTAAGATGGCTTTGCAGCGTGCTTACCAGACCATCGGCGGAAGTTGCCAGTGGTATGCGGCTGCTGTAGTCGAGAATCAGGGACGTTATCGCGACGCATTGGTTGCCGAATATCACAAGTATCCGGCTTTGCCGCCAGTGTTCGACTTCATGGACAATCAGGCTCCCGATAAGGTACGTAAGCTGAAACCGGTATGGACGGAAGACGGATACATTCTTTTCTGGACGGCTCCCAAGTATAAGGACGAGATGGACCGTGCCGTGCAGTTTGTAGTATATCGTTTCGATAGCAAGGAAGATGTCGATTTGGATGACCCCTCGCACATTGTAGCCATTACCCGTGACTGCTTCTACAAGCTGCCTTACGTAGATGGAAAGAAGAAATACCGTTATGTAGTAACTGCCCTCGATCGTTTGCAGAACGAATCCAAGCAGGTATCGAAGAAAATAAAACTGTAACGGAATAGATAGATGTCCCGATAGCCGACTTGATTGTCGGTATCTTCGGACAGAATAAAGGCGCGGATTTCACAGACACGACGGATCGCTTGTTGTTTTTTGATCCGTACACTCTGTGAAATCCGCGCCTTTTATATAGGAAAGTGTAGACCACCGCTTAGTAAAGCAGCAGCCCAGCCAGACCACAGGCAATAATCATCCCGATAGGATTCAGCTTGTACTTCTTTGTTCCGACAAAAGCCACCAGGAAAATGATGCAGCTGATGACGAACGAGTAAGTATCTTCGGTAGGCGAGCTGAAATTCTCGGTGTTCATCAGAACCAGCGCTGCGGAAGCAAGCAGTCCTACCACAGCAGGGCGCAAACCGCTGAATACGGCTTCTACTGCCGGATGCTTCTGGTACTTCAGGAAAAAACGGCTGATGGTGAGCATTAGGATAAAGGACGGAAGTACCACGGCAAACGTCGCAATCACCGATCCCCATACACTGCCCGTAGCCGTAAAGCCGACGTAGGTAGCCGAATTGATACCGATCGGACCGGGAGTCATCTGACTGATGGCGACAATGTCGGTAAACTCCTGAGGTGTGAGCCATTCGTAGCGTGTGACCACTTCGCCTTGTATCATCGAAAGCATGGCATAACCTCCGCCAAATCCGAAAAGGCCTATCTTGAAAAAGGTATAAAATAGTTGCAGAAATATCATATCTTTGTTTCCTCCTTTTTAATTCTTTATTCTTCATTCTTCATTTTTCTGTATCTTCCCCATACGTATCCGCCGACTCCTGCGGCAATGATAATCCAGATGGGCGAAAAGCCAAGAAGCCAGATCAGCAGGGCAGACACGACCGGAATCCAGACGTTGTACTTGTTTATCTTAGCCGATTTTGCCATGCTGAAGGTAGGGGCTGCAATCAGGGCTACAACAGCAGGACGTATGCCTTTAAAGATACGTTCGACAACCGTGTTTTCCTTGAAGTTGTGGAAAAACAGGGCAATGGCCAATATAATAAGGAAAGAAGGCAGAATGGTACCCAATGCGGTGACGATACTGCCGCGGATGCCTCGCAGACGGTAGCCGATGAAGATGGATATGTTGACGGCCAGAATGCCCGGTGACGATTGTGCAATGGCAAGCAAGTCTATAAAATCTTCTTTGGCTATCCAGTTGCGTTTCGTTACAATCTCGTCTTCTATCAGCGGCACCATGGCATAACCTCCACCGATGGTGAAGGCACCGATTTTGAAGAAGATGGAGAAGGCTTCGAGATAAATATTCATAAAATGATAAGAGTTTATTAGTCAGTTCTTAAGATGAAATGTGTATGTTGCCCTTTCTCTTACGATGGGTTTTCGGGCGACAGGCGCTTCTCTTTTTCCTGTAGCTTGTCCTTGGCATATTGGCTTGGACTGACGTTGAAGTGCTTTTTGAACACTTCGCGGAAATATTTGGCATCGTTGAAACCTGTCTTTTCGGCTATTTCCGTGATGCTGTATCTTTGTTCTTCCAGCAGTTGGGCAGCATATTTCAGTTTTATCAGGCGGATATAGTCGGCCGGCGCCTGGTCGGTCAGTGCTTTTATCTTGTTGTAGAAGCTGGTACGGCTCATATTCATCAGGCTGCAGAGGGTATCGACATTGAAGTTGGGGTTGTCCATGTTTTCATCAACGCCTTTCTTCACGGCTGCGATGAACTCTCGGTCAAGGTCGTTGCTGCAATTGCTGCAAGGTATGTCTGCGCCTTTGTCATTCAGCTCCAGGTTGGCATATTTGCGGCGCAACAGTGCACGGTTGGCCAGCAGATTGGCTATCGTAGCTCGCAGAATACCGATGTTGAACGGCTTCACTATGTATTCGTCGGCACCGCTTTGCAGGCCTTCGATGATGTTTTTGTCTGTGCTGAGTGCTGTCAGCAGAATGATGGGGATATGCGAAGTCTCGATATCTTTCTTCAATATCTGGCACAATTCGTCGCCACGCATTTCGGGCATCATAATGTCCGAGATGACCAGACTTGGCATTATTTCTTTTGCCATGACAAGGGCTTCCTTGCCATTGTTGCATACCTGAATACGATATTCGTCGGACAAGCTGTTTTGCAGATAAGTTCTCAGTTCGTCGTTGTCTTCTACTATCAGCAGTTTAGGCAGGTCTTCCGACTGTTGGTTGGGGTTTGATTGTTTTTCTGCTGGCATACGGACCTGTGCAGTCTGGACAGTTATATTATGTCCGGCATTTCCATCGTTCTGTTCCGGATGAGCAAGTGCCTTTCGGTACTTCCTTTTGTCTTTCGGGAACGTGACTTTGATGGACGAGCCTTTGTTTTCGGTACTGCTGAAGCTGAGTTTTCCCTTGTGTATGTTGACCAGTTTCCATACCAGTAGCAGTCCGATGCCGCTTCCTGTTATTTTTGAGTTGACGGCGTTACTTCCGCGGAAATGCATTTTAAACAGTTTCTTCTGTTCGGATGCCGGTATGCCGATTCCGGTGTCTTTTACTTCGATGCTCCACGAGTCGTTGTTGTCGGTAGCGCAGATTTGTACGCTGCCTCCTTCTGGTGTGTATTTAAGGGCATTCGATATGATATTTTTCAGGATGGAATCCATTTTGTCCTTATCCAACCAGACGTTGAGGTACTGGAAGTTCTTTTCATAAGTCAGGGCAATCCGTTTGACATCGGCATATGCCTTGAACACATGAATGGTTTCTTCAATATAAGTATTCAGCTCATATTCGGCTACGTGTAGGTTGCTGGAGTATGTATCTGCCCGTTCAAAATTGAGCAGGTTGGTAGTCAGACGCAATAAGGCATTCACATTCCGCAAAGCGGTGTTCAGGTTGCTTTTTCCTTTTTCGCTCAGTTGTTCGCGTTCTTCCACTTCTTCCAATGGGGCTTTTATCAGAGTTAACGGGGTACGGATGTCGTGTGCCGTATTGATGAAGAAACGAATTTTCTCGTCCGAAACTTTCCTTTGCTTTTTCATCATTAAAATACGCATGCCGGTAGCGACAATGCTTAACAGCAGGATGATGTAAAAGGCGATAGCCCATCCGCTCAGCCATATTGGTTTTTCTATGATGATCTGCATGCTGCGTTCTTCCAGAATGACATTGCGGTTTTCGTTCGAGATGGCTCGTATGCGCAAGGTGTATTCTCCCGGATTCAGGTTGGTGAAGCGGATGGTGCTTTCCCGGCTGGGGCGGCTCCAGGCATCGTAAAAGCCTTCCAGTTTCCAGGAATAAAGAATCAGCGAAGGGTAATCATAATTGATGGACGATACCTGCATGGAGAATGTATTCTGATCGTACTTCAGCCTGAGGGTTTCTGTTTCGTTGATGTCGGTCTTCAGAGGAGAGTCCTCGTCGTTGGGATAAACCGTCTGGTATAGCACACGCAGGTCGCTTAGTACCATTTTAAACTTGTAATCACTGGGAAGCACAATGTCTTTGCTGAATTCGATGGCACCGTCCGTGCTTCCGAAAATGAAATTTCCGTTTTTGCGCAACGTTCCCGAGGATGCGTTGAAGTGGTCAGACTTCAGACCATGTTCCTTGGTCCAGTTGTGGAAAGTTTTATCGACGGTGCTGAAGTTACTTAATCCGCTTTCTGTACTAAGAAATATGTTATCCTGTCCGTCGGACAGAATATCGTAAATGTTGTTGGATATCAGTGCGCTGTTCTCTGTATAATAGCGTTCGAACTTGCTTGTCCGGATGTCATAGATCAACAGACCGGCATTGTTTGTTCCGATATACAGCAGACTGTCGCCAGCCTGATAAAGAGAATAAATGTAATAAGACTCAATAGGCATGGAGATGGATTGCGGCTTTCCACTCTCTTTGTCGAGCAGGTAAAGTCCGTTTGTAGTTCCTATCCACATGTGTTTCTTGTCTTTTTCAAGAATGGTAGTGACTCCTGTCAGATCGTCGAAGTAGCGTATCTCCTTCTTCTTATAATCTATCTCTTTCAGGTTATAATAACCTCCCGACCACACTTTGCCTTCCGAATCCAGTGTAATGGAACGGATGTATTTGTCGGGGCGGATATTCAGGTTGCCGAACAAAGAAGGAGTAAAGAAGTTTACGCTGTTGTTGTGCTTGTTGATTTCGTAGATACCGGAACTGTATCCGCCTGCCCAGATGATGCCGGGAGCTACCTCGCACAGAGAGAGGAAAGCATGGTTCTTGCTATGGAGTTCCTGGTCGAACATACTGAGATATGAAGTCCATTTTCCGTTCTTCACCTCATAAAGGCTGATACCGTTGTTGGTAGCAAACCACAAGTCGCCATCATGATCTTCGATGATGGCATTTACCTGATCGTTGACGAGCGACTGACGGTTGCCGATGGAGTGTTTGATCCATTGATAGGAAGCATAGCGGTTGTTGCGTACGGTGATTCCTATGGGATAATTGGCCATCCAGATACGTTGTTCGTTATCGATGTAGATATCGCTGATGTTGTTGCCATTCATTCCATTGTTACTGTTGTAGTCGGCTACGATATATGGTTCCGATTCGTAGGTATGGACGTTGCTTTTGTAAATTCCGGCTCCGTCGGTAGCTATCAGTATTTCGTTATCGTTCAGAGCTTGGATGCAGTTGATGGTGATGTCCATCAGGCCGGCCTGAAGAGGGCGCATCCGGTGGTTGTCCAGTTCGTAGACATAGACTCCGCGCTGAAAGGTACCGATGAAGACCTTGTGTGAAGGACGGTGGTAGTATAACTCGTTGATTTGGAGTGTGAGGTTGTCCAGCTGTTCGCAAGGCGACACCTTTAGGGTATTGTTCTGAAGTTGGGCATAATGAATGCCGATGTCAGTTCCTATAAAGTAATGTGTCGAATCTATTTGTTCGATTCCTGTGATGTTTCCGTTTATTTCGTTTTGAATGGTGGTTACCTTGCTTGTATCCGAATGGAACAGGTAGATGAGGTCGGAAGTGCAAAGCCAGACAACACAGTTGTCATCTACAAAGCCATAACTGACAGGGGAATGGATTTCTTTGGCAAAAGCGCTTTTAGGAAGTTTGTAGACCAGTTGAAATGTGTCGTGTACGTCGTCGTAACGGAAGACACGCCCTTGTTTGCCTATTTCCCACAATGTTCCTTTCTTGTCGATACAAAGCCAGTTCAAGTTCAGGATAGAGCTTACCTCTTCTTCTCCGTCCATCAGTTTGTAGGGCTTGAAGTCTTTTCCGTTGAAGCGGTCTATTCCGTCGTGTGTAAGAAACCACATGTATCCCTTTTTATCCTTTTGGATAGCATATACTTGTCTGTTGCTTAGTCCGTTTTCTACTCCAATGTATTTGTAAGTCTGAGCTATGCAAAGCAGTGGAAACAGGAGGAATATGAAAGAAAGAACCTTTTTCAACATGATTGTCGGTTTTTATTGGCACTAACAGAGAATGTGCCCTTGTATTAAGATTACAAAAATAGGATTTTTATTTGAGATAAGCAAAAAGGAGGTGGCATATCTTACGGATAAAATAAATACGGATTGTACGTGAAGTCACTGAATAATTGAGGAATATCCTCGTGACACTGCGTACAATCCGTATGGTGTCCTCTAGAAAGAGGGAGGTAAAATGATTTTATTTATTATTCATCTTTTCTTCTACCCACTTGCGTGCGTTGACGAAGGCTTCTATCCACGGCGTTACCTGGTCGCTGCCCAAACGGTCGGCTGGGTAGTAAGCGTTCTGCCATGGGAAGATGGCACGCTCCAGGTGAGGCATGATAGCCAAGTGGCGGCCATCGGGGCTGGCAATACCTGCTACCGAGTAGTCGGAACCGTTAGGATTGCCGGGATACTCATCGTAGGTGTACTTGGCCACGATATTGTAGTGGTCTTCGTTGTAAGGCAGGGAGAACTTGCCTTCGCCGTGAGCCACCCAGATGCCCAGCTTGCTGCCACTCAACGAACCGAACATTACGCTGCGGTTGGTCGGGATAGTCACACCCAGGAAGCGGCTTTCGAACTTATGCGAGTCGTTGTGGAGCATGCGTCCGCGTTTCTCGTCGGTGGGGTTGATGAGGTTCAGTTCCATCATCAGCTGGCAACCGTTACATACACCCAGTGAGAGGGTATCTTCGCGGGCATAGAACTTGTCAAGCGCTTCTTTGGCTTTGGGATTGAAGAGGAAGGCGCCCGCCCAACCTTTGGCTGAACCAAGTACGTCGGAGTTGGAGAATCCGCCGCAGAAGACAATCATATTGACATCTTCCAGCGTTTCGCGTCCGCTTACAAGGTCGGTCATGGTTACGTCCTTCACGTCGAAGCCGGCCAGATAGAGTGAGTAGGCCATTTCGCGTTCGCCGTTCGTACCCTTTTCGCGGATGATGGCTGCGCGGATGCCGCTCGGTGTGCGACGGTCGGGGCTGATGCCGTATTGCGAGAGTTTGCCTGTGAATTCGGGCATGAAGGCCAGATCCATAGGCTGCATCTTGTAGTTCTCGAAACGCTTCTTGGCGCAACCGTTCATTGATTGACGACGGTCGAGCAGGTAAGAAGTAGAGTACCATACGTCGCGCATGTAGTCGATGCCGAACTGATAAGTGGCACCGTCTTTTTCGACGAGGATGTGACGCTCATCGGTCGGCTTACCAATCTTCACGAAGCCTACACCTGCGTCTTCGAGTATCTTCTTCACTTCGTCCTTGTGCTTGTCGGCTACCTGAATAACGATACCCGGGTTTTCGGCAAACAATATCTTGATGAGGTCGTTTTCCTTAATCTTGTCGAGGCTGATTTCCATACCGCCTTCTACGTTGGAGAAGCACATTTCGAGCAGCGTGGTGATGAGACCGCCTGCCGAGATGTCGTGTCCGGCCAGGATGAGGCCTTTGTTCACCAATTCCTGAACGGCGAGGAAGGCGTCGCGGAAGTATTCGGGATTCTGTACGGTAGGTACGTCGTCGCCGACTTTGCCCAGCGACTGTGCGAAAGCCGAACCACCCAGTTTCAGGGTGTCGAAGCTGAAGTCGATGTGGTAGAGTGTGGTCTTATGGTCGTTCACCAATACGGGCGAAACCACTTTCTTCACGTCGCTCACTTCACCGCCAGCCGATACGATGACCGTACCCGGAGCAATGACTTTGCTTCCGTCGGGATATTTCTGTGTCATGGACAAAGAGTCCTTACCGGTAGGCACATTGATTTGCAGGGCGCAGCAGAAGTCGCTCAATGCTTTGACTGCCGTGTAGAGGCGTGCGTCTTCACCTTCTTGTGAGCGGCAAGGCCACATCCAGTTGGCGGAGAGCGATACGCTATCCAGACCTTCGGCCAGCGGTGCCCATACGAGGTTGGTCAATGCCTCGCTGACAGAGAGTACAGAGCCGGCAGCCGGGTTGGCCAATGCGGCTTGCGGAGCATGACCCAGCGAAGTGGCGATACCTGCCTGACCACGATAGTCGAGGGCTACCACACCACAGTCGCTCAGCGGCAGCTGAAGTTCGCCTACGCATTGCTGGCGGGCAATCTTACCTGTTACGGAACGGTCCACCTTGTTGGTCAACCAGTCTTTGCAGGCTACAGCCTCCAGTTGGAGTACGTTGGCCAAGTATTCATGCAGTTTGGGCAGTTCGTAAGTCGGCATTTCGTAATGACGCTCTACGGTTTTGTCTACCATGTATGTTTTGGGTGAAGAACCGAACATTTGGTCAACGGCCAGGTCGAAGGGGCGTACGCCGTCAGCTTGCTCGAAGCAGAAGCGGTGGTCGCCGGTTGTTTCGCCTACGACGTACATCGGGGCGCGTTCGCGTTCGGCAATCTTACGTACGTGTTCGATGGCTTCTTCCTTGATAAGCAATCCCATACGCTCCTGACTCTCGTTGGCAATGATTTCTTTGGCCGAGAGGGTCTTGTCGCCGATGGGAAGTTTGCTCATGTCGATGTGTCCACCACATTCTTCTACCAACTCGGAGAGACAGTTAACGTGTCCGGCCGAACCGTGGTCGTGGATGGAGACAACGGGGTTAACATCTTCTTCGCAAAGGGCGCGTACTACGTTGTAGGCACGTTTCTGCATTTCGGCGTTGGCGCGCTGTACGGCGTTCAACTCGATGCCGCTGCTGTATCGGCCTGTGTCTACAGACGATACGGAGCCGCCGCCTAAACCGATGCGGTAGTTGTCGCCACCCATCACTACGACCTTGTTGCCTGCTTCGGGTTTGCCTTTCAGGCAGTCGCGTTGCGTGCCGTAGCCTACGCCGCCGGCCAGCATGATCACTTTGTCGTAGCCGTAGACTTCTTGTTTTTCTTTATGTTCGAAGGTCAGCACCGAACCGCAGATAAGCGGCTGACCGAACTTGTTACCGAAGTCGCTGGCACCGTTGGATGCCTTGATCAGAATCTGCTCGGGTGTCTGATACAACCATTTGCGCACGGGCAGGATTTCTTCCCACTCGCGTCCTTCTTCCGAACGGGGGTAGGAGGTCATGTAGACAGCTGTACCTGCGATGGGCCAGGAGCCTTTACCGCCACCCATACGGTCGCGGATTTCACCACCCGTACCGGTTGATGCACCGTTGAAGGGCTCTACAGTGGTGGGGAAGTTGTGTGTTTCGGCTTTCAGCGAAATGACACTCTTGATGTCCTTCACCTGGAAGTAGTCGGGTTTCGAGTGGTCGGCGGGTGCGAACTGCTCGATAACGGGACCTTCGGCAAAGGCTACGTTGTCTTTGTAAGCCGATATGATTTTGTTGGGATTTTCCTGTGTTGTCTTCTTAATCATCTGAAAGAGCGAGGATTCCTGCTCTACGCCGTCGATGATGAACGTACCGCCGAAGATTTTGTGACGGCAGTGTTCGGAGTTGATTTGGGCGAAGCCGAATACTTCGGAGTCGGTCAGCGGACGTCCGAGGTCTTTCTCCACTTTTTTCAGATAGTCCATCTCTTCTTTCGAGAGGGCCAGACCTTCCTGCTCGTTGTAGGCTTCGAGGTCTTCGATGTGGACGATAGGTTCGGGCTTGCGGTTAGTGGTGAATACTTGTTGGTCGAGTCCTTTGTACATGCGTTGCAGCATAGGGTCGTGGTCGGCGTTTTCGTCGGCTACGGGGAAGTACTCTTCTATGCGCAGAATGCCGTTGAGGCCCATGTTCTGAGTGATCTCTACGGCATTTGTACTCCAGGGAGTGATCATTTCGCGGCGCGGGCCTACGAAATATCCTTTCAGGTTTTCTTCACTTTCGGGGGTGGCTTCTCCAAAAAGCCAGCAGAGCTTTTCGCTTTCTGCCTGCGAAATGGCGTGTTCGCATTCTACGGCAATCACGCTTTTTTGAGGAGTTCTGTAGAAAGAAATCATAATTATTATAGCGCTATATTGATGATAAAATTCTTTATTATCAAGTTGTTTCGGGGATTATGGCTCCCTTTGTCCTTTTTCGTATGCAAAGATAGTGTAAACCGAGTGAAGTACAAAGCAAAAACCTTGTTTTTAGCTTTTACTTCGGAGGTGTGACATGTTTCACTTCGGTTTTAGAGTAGCGCAAAAGCTGCTTCACTTGCACGTACGTTACATTGGCATTTGCACGTACGTTACATCTTTCACCGCATTCGTCTGTATATCAAGTGATTAAGAATGGGGATTTTCATAGAGTGAAGCCAAGGAAAATGGGAAGATTCGGAAGAAGTGAAACCAAAAGGTGAATCTTCCGTGAAACCATATGTTTCACCGTATTGCACTGAAAACCAGTATGCTGAAAGCCGGGTGAAAGCGTGAAGGAAAATTGGAGAATTTAAGGTTTAAAGTTGGAGTTGGAGGGCTGAAGTTTCATCGTAATATCCTGTAGGTAACCTGTTTGTGGTGGAAGATGGATACGCGGACGACGCAGAGGGAGCGGACGAACGCGGAGTTTGATTTTTAAATACAGGCGGAGCGGATTTCCCCGAAAGTGGGGGGGAGCAGATATCGGTCTTGCAATGATTTTTCCCCAGTTAGGAAAAAATCATTGCCCAGTTAGCAAAAAATATTTTCCTAACTGGGAAAAAAACGAAGGGCTTTCCGCCCCATTCCGCGTATCCATTCTTCACCCGCATGATTCATTATTTCATTTTCAAAGTGCCACTTGACGTTCGTAACTACTTACTTTAGCCCTGCAACATCGGTAGTTGGCTGACGAAACAAGCAAGCCCTTCGCATATTACGAGCAATGCCGTGGGGGCGGACGAATAATTCCCGCGACTTCTATTTGTAATTCCGCCAAGCATAACCCGCGACTTCCACGTGTATTGCTGGCATGGCCTGCAAACCGTGCTTGTGTTGCTTTTGTTATGGGGCATGCCTGTGAAAACGCAAGAGTCAAAAACTCGTTTTTCGCTTTGTACTTCCCTTGGTTTGCACTATCTTTGCACCCATGATTCAGATTGAAACCATATTGGACATATTGTGGAAGGGCTTTATTATAGGTGTCATCGTGTCGGCACCGTTGGGTCCTGTAGGGGTGCTTTGCATACAGCGTACGCTGAACAAGGGACGCTGGTATGGTTTCGTGACAGGTATAGGCGCGTCGCTTAGCGATATATTCTATGCGTTGCTGACGGGATACGGAATGAGTTTCGTATTCGACTATGTGAATAAAAACATCTTTTATCTGCAACTTTTTGGCAGCATTCTGCTGCTGGCATTCGGCGTCTATACTTTCCGGAGCAATCCGGTGCAGTCCATCCGTCCGGTTTCGGGCAGCAAAGGCACTTATTTTCACAACTTTATTACGGCTTTTTTCGTTACACTTTCCAATCCGCTCATCATATTGCTGTTTGTCGGACTTTTCGCCCGTTTTGCTTTCATCAGTCCCGGCGTGCTGTTGTTCGAGGCTGTTACGGGCTATCTGGCCATTGCATTGGGTGCCCTTTCGTGGTGGTTCGGTATCACCTATTTTGTCAATAAAGTGCGGACTCGCTTCAACTTGCGAGGCATCTGGATGCTGAACCGTATCATTGGAAGCATAGTGGTGATAGTATCGGTCGTGGGACTGGTATTTACGTTGATGGGAGAATCTTTGTATTGACGAAAGAAGCAGATTTGGAAGATTAATCAGGAAGAGTGGTATGAAGGTAGCACAGAAACTGAAAGAAGAAAACATTGCCGAATACCTTATTTATATGTGGCAAGTGGAAGATCTGATACGTGCCAACGGGTGCGACATCGACCGTATGTGCAGCAACATCGTTTCGCGTTATCCCGAAGAAGAACGTGCCGTGCTGAAGGAATGGTATGGCAACCTTATTGAGATGATGCGTGCCGAAGGAGTGACGGAGAAGGGGCATCTGCAGATCAACCGCAATGTGATACTGAACCTGACCGACCTGCATGCCGCCCTGTTGTCGTCTACCAAATATCCGTTCTACAACGCAGCTTACTTCAAGGCGTTGCCTTTCATCGTGGAGTTGCGCCAGAAAAACGGAAAGACCGACGAACCCGAACTGGAAACCTGTTTCGAAGCCCTGTATGGCGTATTGCTGCTTAAACTTCAGAAACGGGAAATCACTCAGGGAACAGCACGTGCCATCGAAGCCATCAGCAGTTTTCTTTCCATGCTGGCGGCCTATTATGCCAAGGAGCGGAAAGGTGAACTGGAAGACCTGTGACAGGATTTCTGGAGAAGGCTTCTGCTCAAAGACGAAAATTGTTCATCGTAACATTATATTTTTAAGTATCAATTTTTTAAATGAATATTTTAATAACCGGTGCCAACGGTCAGCTTGGCAATGAGATGCGGGTTTTGTCCGCCGAAAATCAACAATATACCTATTTCTTTACCGACGTGCAGGAACTGGACATCTGCGACGAGCAGGCTGTGCGTGCCTTTGTAAGCGATCATGCAATCGACCTGATTGTGAATTGTGCCGCTTATACGGCCGTGGATAAGGCTGAAGACAACCGCGAACTGTGCGATAAACTCAATCATCTGGCATCCGGCTACCTGGCCGAAGCTGCCGAAGCTCGTGGAGCAGCATTGATACAGGTGTCGACCGACTATGTGTTCGACGGTACTGGGCACATTCCCTATACGGAAGAAATGCAGCCTTGCCCCAATTCGGTATATGGTATAACGAAGTTGGCAGGCGAGGAGGAAGCTATGCGGAAATGCAGCCGTACCATGATTATCCGTACGGCATGGCTGTACTCCATCTATGGCAACAATTTCGTAAAGACTATGATCCGCCTAGGTCATGAACGTGAGTCGCTCGGAGTTGTGTTCGACCAGATCGGTACTCCGACCTATGCCCGCGATTTGGCTCGTGCCATCTTCGCCGCTATTCGTCAGGGAATCGTTCCCGGCATCTATCATTTCAGCAACGAAGGTGTTTGCTCGTGGTACGATTTTACCGTAGCCATTCATCGCCTGGCAGGCATCACCACTTGCAAGGTCGGTCCTTTGCATACCGATGAATATCCGGCCAAGGCACCCCGTCCGGCGTATTCGGTGCTCGACAAGACGAAGATCAAGAAAACATTCGGCATTGAGATTCCCCATTGGGAAGCGTCGCTTGCCGAGTGCATCGGAAAATTGTTAGAAGAATCAGAAAAGTAATTCAGATATATGGCAAGTAATCAGGAAATAGAAAGACGACGTACATTTGCAATCATTGCACACCCCGATGCCGGTAAGACATCGTTGACCGAGAAGTTGCTGCTTTTCGGCGGACAGATACAAGTGGCAGGAGCCGTGAAGAGTAACAAAATCAAGAAAACGGCTACTTCCGACTGGATGGATATCGAGAAACAGCGTGGTATCTCTGTGACTACTTCGGTGATGGAGTTCGACTATCACGACTATAAAATCAACATCCTTGATACACCGGGTCACCAGGACTTTGCCGAAGACACTTACCGCACGCTGACGGCGGTAGACAGCGTTATCATCGTGGTGGACGGTGCCAAAGGTGTGGAAACGCAGACACGCAAGCTGATGGAAGTGTGCCGTATGAGGAACACGCCGGTCATCATCTTCGTCAACAAGATGGACCGCGAAGCCAAAGATCCTTTCGACCTTCTTGACGAACTGGAGGAAGAACTCCATATTCACGTGCGTCCGCTGACGTGGCCCATCGAGAGTGGTCCCCGCTTCAAGGGTGTTTACAACATTTACGAACAGAAGCTCAACCTCTTCCAACCCAGTAAGCAGGTCGTAACCGAAAAGGTGGAGGTTGACATCCATACCGAAGAATTGGACAACCGGATCGGACAGAACCTTGCCGACAAGTTGCGCAGCGAACTGGAGCTGATAGACGGCGTTTATCCCGAGTTTCAGGTAGACGACTATCTGAAGGGCGAACTGGCTCCTGTATTCTTTGGTTCGGCTCTGAACAACTTTGGTGTGGAAGAGTTGCTCGATACGTTTGTGGAGATAGCTCCCAGTCCCCGTCCTGTGAAGGCCGAAGAACGCATCGTGATGCCCGAAGAACCCAAGTTCACCGGTTTCATCTTTAAGATTACGGCCAATATCGACCCGAACCACCGTTCGTGTGTGGCTTTCTGTAAGATCTGTTCGGGCAAGTTTGTCCGTAACGCTCCTTACTATCACGTGCGTCATGGCAAGACAATGCGTTTTTCCAGTCCTACACAGTTTATGGCACAGCGTAAAACGACCATCGACGAGGCTTGGGCAGGCGATATCATCGGCTTGCCCGATAACGGAACCTTTAAGATTGGTGATACGCTGACCGAAGGCGAATTGCTCCACTTCCGCGGTTTGCCCAGCTTCTCGCCCGAAATGTTCAAATACATCGAGAATGCTGACCCCATGAAGCAGAAACAGCTGGCCAAGGGTATCGACCAACTGATGGACGAAGGTGTGGCACAGTTGTTTGTCAATCAGTTCAACGGCCGCAAGATTATCGGTACGGTAGGACAGTTGCAGTTCGAGGTGATCCAATACCGTTTGGAGAACGAATACAATGCCAAGTGCCGTTGGGAGCCCGTCAGTCTGTACAAAGCCTGCTGGATTGAAAGCGACGATCCGGCCGAATTGGATGCCTTCAAGAAGCGCAAATACCAGTACATGGCCAAGGACCGCGAAGGCCGCGACGTGTTCCTGGCCGATTCGGGTTACGTATTGCAGATGGCTCAAATGGACTTCAAGCACATCAAGTTCCATTTTACGAGCGAATTCTGATACGGAAGAGTCATGCAGTGAAGCGGAAGTACGGATGAGTTGCTTCCGGCTTCATGAAAGAAATAGGCGAAGCATTGACGAATATAGGCAAATATCCCAATTAATAAAGAAGGATATTTGCCCATTTCTTTTTTATGCAGTTAGCTTTTAAGGCTTTCTGCAAGTAGTATGAAATGTTATTTTATAACGAATTTGTAACTGCCGTTCAGTTTCTGTTGTGTGTCGGTCAGCACAATGCGGTAAATCTGTTCTCCCCATACTTTCGAAAGACGTGGGTCGGGCAATTCAATGGTTTCGAGTGTAGCCTTGAAGTTTGATGGATATTCGAGTGTAGCCTTTTGCCCTTTTACTTCGATAGTCACTTTTCCAGCCTTGCTTATATCAATCTTGCCCCAGGACAGGAAGTTGACCTGATTGGCTGCTTTCGCTTCTTTCAGGGAGAATTTATCTGTAATGGTAAGTTCTTTGTTACCAAGTTTGTACGAGCGAACCCAGTTCTTTACGGCTGCTTCTTCAGGGTAAGCTGTTGAGATATCGGCCGAAAAGTAGCGTTGCTTTTCACGGCATACTACGTTGGTGGCTTTATATTCCTGTCCGTAGCGTTGCGGAACTCCGTTTATGACAGGCAAGTTATGATAGTTGCTCTGCATGGTCCAGATGGAATAGCGTTCGCTGCTGAAAGTCTGGCGTGTATATGTTCCTACGCCGGCGTCGATCAGCATAGGCAATGTATTTATGTATAACGAAAAGGTTCCCACATCGTTGTGGTTATGGCTTTCGTTGTTGAAACCTCCTTTCGTGGCAAGAAACCATCCGTTGTTGTTGGTAAAGTAGCAGAATTCGGTTTCAGGATACCATGTGCAAGCCGGAATATAGTGCTCGGGGACAGTCTGCTCAAGCTCCTTATTGAATAACGCACATTCCAATGTTCGGAAAATGTCGCTACCCAATTGGATGGTAGGGCGTTTCCCTTGCAGGAGATATGCTGCAAAATGTATCATCTCTTCGCTGCCGACAGCCTTTCCGTAGCGGTATATCAACGGTGCATCGCCGCCACCTTTTGCAGAGGCATCGGCAAAGTTGACAACCCATCCGTTTCCTACATACGAGCGGCTGATATACTCGCCCATGCGGCGTATCATCGGATTATTGAATAGTGATAGTTTCCCATTGGTTCCGTTCGAAAGGATTTGCAGATAATCGTACATCTTTCCGGCTGCATGTCCCCAGTATGAAGGTCCTTCTTCGCAGGCGCCGTCCGATTTTACGAAATTGATAAATTTGTCAACAGATTGTATGGTGCGCCATACGGCTTCCGTAAGTTTGTTACGGTCGTTTTCGAGCAAGAGGAAACATTGCAATACGTTGGAGTTGCACCAGGGGTTCCAGTTGTTGATGATTTCTCCCGGTTTCCAGTGGAAAGCCATCCACCATTCGCGGTCGTTCTGCATAAAAGGATCCATTATTCTTTCCTGAATGCTATGGCGTATGCGTAGAGAAATTGCTGGATCGACTTTGTCGAATGTATCATGGAAGAAGTAATGCACCCATGCCAACAGAGAACCGTAGTTTCCTGAGCCCAAATCGATGACCTGTTCGCGCCAGTCGGGCAACGAGCGTTTCGTACTTTGACGCGTCAGGTGGGCTGACAGTACCCAAGAAGTCATTTCGCAACTGAAGAACACTCCATTGATAAGTTGGTCTACAAAGCGGCCTTTTCCTTCAGCCAGTTCGGCCATCATCAGTGTGCTGATGGCTTTTCTGTTGGCTTCGTATGGGTTTTGCATGATGTTTCTTTCTCCACTGCGTTCATATTCCAGATAGTCTGTAGCTCGTACTACCTGCCATCGGTAATTCAGCATTTTCTCTCCGGCTCGGATCAATGCCTGTTTGTCTTTATCAGAAAGCATGGCGTTCCATCCTTCACGGTCGGCATAGGCAGGGTAGGGCACCCATGCGGCGTCCATGACAAGTATTTCTTTCAGCTGTTCTTTGTTTACCGCGTTTTGAAGGAGGTTCCTTTCGGTGTATGCATGCGATGCTGTTGTAATAAGTAAGAGCAGAAACAGTGTGCTCCATGTACGTAATACCATGTTTTTTTTCATGATTGATGCAATTATTAGGTTAGTGAATATGTCTAAATGAGAGGTTAGAACTATTGCTGTTCGGATGGTTGTGGTTTGAATTCTACCGGATATAGTGTCTTACCGTCTTTGTCAACTGGATATAATGCATCCTCAAGCTGCAATCTTTTTATCATCAAACGACTCATTTCTTTAAGCTTCTGGGGATTGACAGACGCCAGATCGGTCGTTTCGTATGGATCTTCTTTCAGATTGAACAGTTTATAAGAAGGAATACCATCCTTTTCAGGGTTGTAATAATAGATAATCTTCCAGTCTCCTTTGCGATAGGTTGTGAAATAACTGCCACGGTGCTGGTGTGGAAAGTGGGTCAGTACATCATCTCTCCTGCTTCTGTCTTTTTTTCCTGCCATTAGCTTCTTCATATTGCTTCCGTCCAAAGTCAGATTTTGTGGAGTGTCAACTCCTGCGACTGAAAGTACGGTAGGATATATGTCCATTACTGTGCCAAACTGTGTCTGCACATAGTTTTGTGCTATTGGAAACTGTTTCTGAAACTTGTTGGACGGATCGGGTTTGGCCCAGGCTGCAATAAAGGGAACTCGGACACCTCCTTCGTATTCCGATCCTTTTTTCCCTTTTAGAGGTGCGGAAGATCCATAATCGGCTGCATCGCCAAGAGGTGCGTCGCCTCCGTTGTCCCCAAGAAATATGATAAATGTATTTTCGGCTATTCCCATTTCATCCAGTTTGTTCATTAAGTCCCCTAAAGACTTGTCCATTCCCTCGATAAGAGTAGCGAACGCACGGGCTTTGTCATTTTTCTCTCCTTGGGGATAATGGTTAATGAAACGCTCATCGGTTTCAAAGGGGGAGTGAACCGCATAATGGGCAAGATTTAAGTAGAATGGTTTGCCTTCGTCCACAGCTTTTTTTACTTCTTTCAAAGCTTCAAGGGTAAGCGCATCGGAAAGGAAGGTATTGGTTCCGTGATACTGTTTCAGGTCGGGAACCGCTCTGGCTCTTTGTCCTTTAATCCAGCCATAGCCATTCTCTCCGTGATAACTGCCTGGGTGTCCTATTGCAGAACCGGCTATGTTTACATCAAAACCGATATGACACGGGTCAGCAGCAAAACTGTCGTTGCATCCGAAATGTGCCTTGCCTACGTGAATCGTTTTGTATCCTGCGGATTTAAGTACTGAAGGATAGGTTACGTCAGTAGATTTTAGTCCTTTCCAGTTCCATTCGTACGGGCCGAACTGGTCTCTGTTGTTACTTTCTGCATTTATCCAGTTTGTGGTTCTGTGGCGGGCTGCATTTTGTCCGGTCATAATGGAGGTACGCGAGGGAGAACTTACACTTTGTGCATAGAAGGTAGAAAAACGTACTCCCTGATTGGCGAGACGCTCCATATTGGGAGTACGGTACCATTCATTCAAAGGTTGTGGAAGAACATTCCCTTTGGAATCTGTTATAAAAGGAACGGAAGTATCCATAACTCCCATGTCGTCAACCAGAAAGACTATTATATTGGGCTTTTCCTGTGCTTGAACGAGTGATATCGCTGATAAGGATGCGATAATGGCCGAATGAATTTTTTTCATAGATATTTGTTCTTTTGATTTATGTTTCATTTATTACTCTTCATCATTTTCTTCATCCTCTTTTGCATTTTCGGGTGAAGAAGCGTCTGTCCCTTTTCGATAAGCGGTCGGGTTGATATGGTATTTCTCCTTGAAACATTTGCTGAAGTATTTGGGAATGTTGAAACCTGTACGGTCAGCAATCTCCGAGATGTTCAGTTCCGGATTGTTTTTCAGCATGTAGGCTGCTCGTTTCAGACGGATGGTGATAATCAGGTCGTTAGGAGTCTGTCCGGTGACGGCTTTCAATTTAGTAAACAGCTTGGTACGTGCAATGCCCATTCGGGTAGCCAGTTGGTCTACATTGAAGTCGGCATTGTCTATCTCTTCTTCAATGATGGCCATTGCCTGGTCCAGGAATTTTTTATCAAGGGTATTGGTTGCCAGTATCTGCATGTCGGTCTGGGGTTGTTTGCTGAACTTCTCTTGCAGCATGATACGGCTGTTTACCAGATTGTTACAACGCGACAACAGCAGGTTGATGTTGAATGGTTTGGTTACGTAGTCGTCGGCTCCCATTTTCAGCCCCTCCATATTGTATTCGATAGCTGTTTTAGCCGTGAGCAGCACTACCGGAATGTGACAGAGGTCGAAGTCTTTTTTGATGGCATGGCATAGTTCTGTTCCGGACATTTCGGGCATAACAATGTCGCTTAGTACGATATTGGGTTGCTCGGTCCGTACTTTTTCCAGCCCTTCCTTTCCGTTGGTGGCAGTGACTACCGTATAGAACGATTCGAAGATTCCTACCAGCATTTCGCGTAACGAGTCATTGTCTTCTACGATCAGGATTTTGTATTTTTCTTTCGGGTTTTCATTGTCCTGCATGGCTATCTCCTGTTTGTCCAAGTAGGCTTTGTACTGGTTGTATTCTTTCAGGTCGATACCTGTCGAGGCATCCTGACAGTTTTGCTGAGTACAAATTTGTTCGGGAGTGAAGTGTTCGTTTCCTGTTTTCAGATGAATGCAGAAAGTAGAGCCTTCTCCTTCTTTACTGAAAACTTCAATAGTACCATGATGAAGTTCGACAATACCTTTGGTCAGTGACAGCCCGATACCGCTTCCTGCCTGTGACATAGAGTTGATATGATCGGCCTGATAAAAACGGTCGAATATTCTTTCGATGTCTTTGGGAGCGATTCCCTGTCCGTTGTCAGTTACTTCGATAATGACCTCATTGCCTCTTTTCCGGACAGAGATAGAAATGCGTCCTCCATCTGGTGTGTACTTGAAGGCATTGGATATCAGATTATTCATTACCTTCTGCATCTGCTTTGCGTCATACCACATCGGTATGTCATCATGGCTCTTTTCAAACGTGAAGGTGATGTTGCGCAGTTTGGCATAGTCGGCAAAGAGCAGATAATGCTCGTATACGAAGTCTACAATGTTGTACTCGCTTACTTTGATGTTCATGTAGCCTTGTTCCTGCTTGCGGAAGTCAAGTAGCTCGGTTACCAAGCCTTTCAGTTGCAGGCAGCTTTTGTAGGTACCTAACAGCTTGTTATAAATTTCGGGCGAAAGCTGGCGTGAGAGCAACATTTCCATTTGCCCGATGATGAGCGATAAAGGAGTTCGGAATTCATGCGAAATATTGGTGAAGAAACGCAGCTTAAACTGGTTCATCTGTTCGATATCGTCAGCATGTTTCTTTTCATATTTCAGCATTTCCTGCATTCTGATACGGCTTTTGTAGACTCGGTTCAGGTACCATACCGCCAAAACCAGAATGATAAAGTAAAGCACATAAGCCCAAACCGTTAGATAAAACGGAGGAAGTACCCGGATAGTCAGCCGACTGGGGGGAACCAATGTCTCGTCGGTATTTTCGGCTTTTACAATCAGAGTATACTTGCCGGGTGACAGATTGGAATAAGTAATAGTATTCTGCTTCAGGTCGTTCCAGCTTCGAGAGAATCCTTCCAAACGGTAGATGATGTTGGCTTTGTTGAAAGGCAGAAAGTCGGTAGTAGTATATTCTATACTGAAAATGTTTTGTCCGGCTCTGAGTGTAATTTCTTTGGTGAAGCTGATATCCTGTTTTAGTATTTTACTTTTGTCTCCTACTTTTACTTCTCTACCATTAACAAATAGTCGGTAGGGCAGAATATTGTACGAACGCGATTCTTGTTTCAGATCCTGCTCGTGGAATGAGATGGCTCCTTGAGTTCCACCGATGATGATTTCTCCTTTTCGTGTTCTGTAGAGGGCATTTTCGTTGAGGCAGCTTAAAGGTAGCTGATTGTAGTTTTTGAATGTTTTTTCCTTATAGTTTAGGATGGACAAACCTTTGTCGGTAGTAACCAACAGCCTGTTGCTATCGAGTTCACAAATGTTATAGACAATGTTACTGGAGAGTCCGTTATGGCTAGCATCGAGATTCTCAAAATTATCTGTTTCTGCATGATATAAGTCTAATCCGTTCTCGTTGGTACAGAACCAAAGCCGGTGCTGGCTGTCTTCATAGATTGAGTTGACACTGTTACTACTAAGGCTATGCTCAATGGCGTGGCTTACTTTGTAAGTAGACAGTTTATTGGTCGTTGGATTGTAGGAACATACTCCGTTATTGTTTCTGATAATCCATAAAATGCCCCGACTATCCAGTACAAGTCCTTTGCTATAGCGCGTTTTTTCGTACATTTCATCGTTTTTGAAAAAACGTTCGCATTTTTCTGTGGTTGGATCGAAGAAAATGATTCCATTATCAGTGGCAACCAGAAGTTTGCCTTGATAAGGGAGTATAGATTCAACATTATTGGAAGGCAGGTTGTGGGTGTGTTTCAGATAACGTGTACCTTTATTTGTTCTGATGTCAAGTTTGTAAAGTCCTCCCATGTGTATACCCATCCATAATACTTCCTGTTGCGGATCGTAGTAGAGGGCTTTTATGTTGTTTTTCATAGTTCCGTTTTCAGGCTTTTCAAGTGTATACCATTTGTATGTTTGTGTCTGCTTGTTGTAGAAGTTCACTCCGCCTCCTTCTGTTCCTATCCAAAGGTTACCTCGATTGTCTTCGGTAATACGGCTAACTATACTAGAGCTTAACCCTTCTTCTTCAATAGGAGAGGGTTGATATTCGCGAAATACTTGTTGCTTTGGATTGAAGTAATTCACACCTCCAAAATAGGTTCCTACCCAAATATTACCTTGACGGTCGCAATACAAACTCCAGATGGATGAATAGGACAGACTTTTCGGAGTCTGTTGTTTTTCAAAATGTCGGAATTCTTCTTTTACTGGGTTATATTTGTTCAAACCGTTAAAGGTGCCTATCCAGATATTTCCTTGCAGGTCTTCGCAAAAACGGTGAACGAAGTTGGAACTAATGCTGGCGGGATTATTGGGGTCGTGTACGAAATGGGTTATCTGTTTCCCTTGTATGCGAAATGCACCCTCACCCGAACGTGCTGCCACCCAATAGCAGCCTTTACTGTCTTTGAAGATGTCACTGATGTTTCCATTGGGAATAAGTGTTTGCAATTCTTTGGAGGGGGGAAGCAGATAAAGTCCACGATTAGTCCCGATGAAGATGGAATCATTGGATACAAGTAACCGACGTATGTTCCGTTGATTGTTTAACTTATATACGAGGCGAAGTTTGCTTCCATTGTATTTGAATATTTCGTAAGTAGTAGCTATGTATAAAGAGTCGGTAAAGAATCCTGCAGCTACGTCTTGAGTTGTCAGGTGGGTGAACTTATCTTCGGATATGTCATATTCTGAGGCTCCTCTATTTGTTAGGATATACAAGTGTCCTTTCCGGTCACCCAATATCTGATAAATGTCGTTGTACTGGATACTGTTAGGATTGTCCTTCTCTTTTTGATAGATTTTGAAGTCTTTTCCATTATATAGGCTGAGTCCATTAGCTGTTGCGAACCACATAAAATCGCGTTCGTCCTGATAAATGGATACTACAGAATTGTGTGATAGCCCATTGTCGGTTGTCAGGTGGTGAAAAGGTATGCTTTGTGAAAAGCACTGAAAAAAGTATAGAAATAAAAGATAAAAGGTTAGCAGAAATTCTTTTTTCATTGTATTTCGGTTTTATAAAAAGCAAAGATAGCTTTTTTAATTAAAGAGGAGATGTTTTTTCTAGGTAAAAATGGTCTTCTTTTATACGTTTTGCCTGTCATTTTTGTACATTCTCCGATTTTATCAGATAACGTATGCTTTTTCCCTTATCATGAATATTAGGCTACATCATATAATGTGTTTTTGGTTACATTTGTAATGTCTTTGTTGACCGTTTGAAAAATATAAAGTTATGTGTCTATGAAAAAGTCAATAAAAATAGGATTATGTACCGGAATACTGTGCTGGATTATTCTAAGTTGTATCGCGGATAATCATCCTGTTGGATTTGTTGCAGAAAATGTGATATTTGCAACCGAACAGTATGCCACGCAACTAAATGAACTGACGGATAGAGGAGAGAATCACATTCCTCGTACGATAAAGTCTGACGGGACGATGGTGTATGCTTCAACTGCCGGATGGGATTGGACAGCAGGGTTTTATGCCGGCAGTCTGTGGTATCTTTATGAATTGACGGGTGACGAACATTGGAAAAGTCTGGCAGAGAGATACACTGCGTTATTGGAAAAAGTGCAATATAACAAGTCGACTCACGATGTAGGGTTTATCATTGGTTGCAGTTATTTGAATGGTATCCGGTTAGGAGGGGAAGAACAATATAAATCGATTATTGTCTCAGCTGCACAGTCCTTGTCGACTCGTTTTCGCCCTGCAGCAGGAGTTATCCAGTCGTGGAATGTGCATTCGGGCTGGCAAGCGAAAAGGGGATGGAAATGTCCTGTTATCATTGACAATTTGATGAATCTGGAATTGTTGTTCGAAGCTACTCGCATGTCTGGCGATTCGACATATTATCGTATAGCGGTATCTCATGCAGACAAAACGTTGCAAAATCATTTTCGCAGCGATGGAAGCTCATTTCATGTAGTCGATTACGATGGAGAGACAGGAGAAGTACGCAGCCGATGTACAGCTCAAGGATACTCTGATGAGTCGGCATGGGCTCGTGGACAGGCATGGGCCATATACGGTTATACAATGTGTTATCGTTATACACAGAATCTTGCTTATCTGAAACAAGCCGAGAAAGTGTGTGATTTCATTTTTACTCATTCCAATATGCCGGATGATCTGGTTCCTTATTGGGATTATGATGCAATAAACATCCCTCATGAACCACGTGATGTTTCTGCTGCGGCTATCACTGCTTCGGCTCTTTATGAGCTGAGTGGGTATACTCGTAAAGAGCAATATCGGAAAACGGCCGATTTGATACTGAAATCTTTATCATCTCCGGCATATCGATCGCCTTTGGGTATGAATGGAGGATTTTTACTGATGCATTCGGTCGGCAGTATTCCGCATGGAAGTGAAGTGGATGTTCCGTTGGTTTATGCAGATTATTATTTTCTGGAAGCCTTGAAGCGGAAACGGGATATGGAAAAATAATTCGGATCATTTAAAATCAAGATACTATGATAATACGTAGATTATGCTTATGTTTTTTGTTGTTATTTTCAGTCGCTCGTTATCTGTCGGCACAAGTGATGGGATTTGAGGATGGAATACCTGCTGGTTTCCGGTGTGACGGGAATGGCAATTTGGCGTTGACTTCTCTTTATTATAAAGAAGGAACAAAGTGCCTGGAGTGGAATTATAAACCCGGTTCGGCATTGTATATACCGTTAGAGTCTCCTTTGGAACTGACGTCAAAAGTAAAACAACGATATGGCATTACGTTGTGGATGTACAATGAAGTTCCTCAACAGGATTCTATTCGTTTCGAATTTTTTTCTTCGGATAATAAGATTGTTTATCAGTTCGGGTTCCGGCTGGCTTCCTCCGGCTGGCGTGCCTGCTGGATTGGTTTTCAGCATATGGCAGGCAGTAAAGAAGGAAAGGATATTGCAGGCTGCAGGTTAGTTGCTCCTCAGCGGAAAGGACGTGTCTTTTTAGACCGCCTTCTCTTCCCTGAAACTGAAACCAATGAGCGGACTACTCCGGATATGCAGATGCCTTACAACAATTCTTTTGATTTTAGGGATTTATGGCATTGGTGTCGTGTCTGGCAATGGGAACAATATGAATATGATATTCCTTTATCTTTTGCATTGACTTTGCAGGAGCAAACAGAGCTTAAGACGATAGAATCCAGATTGACGGAAATGCTTTGTTCTTCAAAAGGTGATATGGATAAAGCTGTTTCTGACGCATATTCTGTATTTCAGCAGGTCGCTATCCGCCCTTCGGGTTCGGGGTTTGTGGGGGATCCGCTTGTTGCACCCGACGAGTTGAATCGGGAAAAAGGTGAGATTTCGTGGAATGACTTGGAAACCATGTTGTCTGGCTTTGCTTATGATGCGTATTATAATGGTTCTTCTCAGGCTGCTGAGTATTATTTTCAGGTTTGGAAATATGCTATTGATCAGGGATTTGCTTATGGAAGCGGCATGGGGACTAACCATCATTATGGATATCAGGTTCGCGATATTTATAAAACAGCATGGCTGATGCGGGAGGCTATTTGGAAGAATCGGGACAGGGACCAGATTCTTTCAGCCTTAGTGTTTTGGTCTGCTTTGCAGGAAACGCGTAAGCCTTGCCAGTACGGACGGGATGAACTGCTGGACAGCTGGCATACCTTGCTGATGCCTAAAATCGTGTCGGCTTTGATGTTTGTAGATGAAAGAGAGCGGGTACGGGCATTGAAAGGACTCTCGCGTTGGCTGTCTACATCGTTGCAATATACGCCGGGAACCATAGGCGGTATCAAGGTGGATGGAACGACTTTTCATCATGGTGGTTTTTATCCGGCCTATACAACGGGAGTACTGGAGACGGTTGGACAGTTTGTTTCGCTCACCACTCATACGGACTACGAACTGACGGTTGATGCCCGGCAGGTTTTAAAGTCGGCTTTTATTGCCATGCGTAATTATAGTAATAAATATGAATGGGGGATAGGCATCAGCGGGCGTCATCCTTTCGGTTTTTCAATGGGTGAGGAAGATGTTGCGGCTTTTGCTTATCTGGCTCTTTCAGGCGATTTGTCCGGCGAAGGCCGTGAGTTCGATCATCATTTGGCTGCCGATTATCTTCGGCTTTGTGAAAAAGATACGCCTGAAGCCCGTTATTTCAAAGAGCAGGGTATCAGGCCGGCTAAAGCTCCCGAAGGTTTTTGGGTGTATAATTACGGTTCGGCCGGCATTTTCAGGCGTAAGGATTGGATGGTCACTTTGAAGGGATATAATACGGATGTATGGGGATCGGAAATATATAAGAACGATAACAGATACGGACGGTATCAGAGTTACGGATCAGTTCAGATTATGGGCCAACCTTCGCGGCGGTTGAGTGGATATGAGGAGAATGGCTGGGATTGGAATCGTTTACCGGGAACCACTACGATTCATTTGCCATTCGACTTGTTGGAAAATCCCTTGACGGGAACAATGATGGCGCATTCCAAAGAGAATTTTTCAGGAAGTTCTTCATTGGAAGGTACGAACGGCATGTTTGCCATGAAGCTGATGGAAAGGAACTATCGGAATTTTACACCCGATTTCGTAGCCCGTAAGTCTGTCTTTTGTTTTAACGACAGGTTGATATGCCTCGGAACAGGCATTCGTAACAGCAATGAGAATTATCCGACAGAAACGACACTGTTTCAAAGTGTATTCCGAAACGGTATGAGCATCCGGTTAGGAAATAATGAGATGACAGAAGTCGGGAGTTCATTGGAAATGATGGGGGATACCTTGAATCCGCTTTGCCTGCAGGATGCTTACGGAAACTATTATTTTGTGAAACATGGAAAAGTCAGAGCACAGATAGCCAGACAGGAGTCGCGCCATGAAAAAACGAAAGAGGTAACCTATGGAGAGTTTGCTTCGGCCTGGATTGATCATGGTAAATCTCCTCAGGGTGAAAGTTATGAGTATATGATTTGGATACAGCCGAATGAGCAGGATTTGAAGAATATATCTGCGCAGAATACTTATACCGTACTTTTGTGTAATGATACGGTTCATGCTGTGCGCGATGCACAGACTGGAATTACCGCCTACGCAGCGTTCGATTCCGTTAGCTTGTCGGATGACGAGTTGCTTTTACGTCTACCGGCAGAGGCGATGATAATGTATCGGCACGTAAATGGAGGTATCCGAATCAGTGTGTGCGATCCTAACCTGAATATAAGTGCTAAGACTTATACAACGAAGGAACCAAGCCGGGTAATAGTTAAACAGATTCTGTTGAAGGGTGTTTGGAATTTGAGTTGTAAGGACGAAAAACTCTCTGTGAAACATCAGGAAGGAAATACCCTACTTACTGTCTTTTGCCAACATGGCCAGCCCGTGGAATGTGAGCTGCATTTAATCTCTGATAACTCCATAAATTAGGATTCAGAATCGGGTTAACTGAGTTTTTGCACGCATTCTTTTATTCCGTTAGTTTCTCATAGGTATGAGAAGACCATTCTCATGCTTATGAGAAAACTATTCTCATAGTTATGAGAATGTTATTCTCATACTTGGAGAACCGAAACGGACCTTAATAAGGCGAGGAAAAGATTGTAAGCCAAAGCGAAATCCGAAAATCAGGTAACGTGTCTATGGGGTAAAATTGTACTTAAAAGGGTGCTTTTTGTACGTCTTTTACGTGATTGGGTATTTGTATGTTTTTTACCGTTTTTTAGAATATTTGTGGGAGGAGGGATCGGCAGGAATACTCTACATTTGTCGTACTCATCATTGCGAATAGAGTTTAAATTAACATTGTTACTAACTTAAATTTAATTGAGATGAAAAACTTCTTCACTCCAATGAAGATACCTCAAAAGCAGGTATGGCTGTTGACTGCCTCCTTACTGTTCGGGCAGACAGCTTTTTCTTCAGAGAATCTTGTGTCGGAAGGAACAGCAGTTGCTATCACGCAACAGAATCGCAAAACGGTGACAGGTACAGTGACGGATAATTTTGGTCCGGTAATTGGAGCCAGTGTGTTGGTGAAAGGCACCACAAATGGTGTGATTACGGATGTAGATGGTCACTTTACGTTAGAAGTTCCTGTTGGAGCTACTCTTGTGATTTCTTATGTGGGCTACGAAGACAAAACCATTGTTTACAAAGGTGAGGCTAAACTGGACATCAAACTGAATGAAGGTATCCAGGAACTCCAGGAAGTGCAGATCATTGCTTATGGTGCCCAAAAGAAAGTTACGGTTACTGGTGCTATGGCATCTGTTAATTCTAAAGAACTGTTGAAAACTCCTGTTTCCAGTCTTTCCAATGCCTTGACCGGTAAAATGCCTGGTCTTTCATCGATTCAGAGCACTGGTCAGCCGGGAGCTGATGATCCTACTATCTTTATACGTGGTGTAGGTTCTCTTTCTACCGATTTGTCTGCTCCGTTGGTATTGGTGGATGGTGTGGAACGTTCTTTTAACCAGATCGACCCCAATGAAGTAGAAGATATCACTATCTTGAAAGATGCATCGTCTACTGCAGTGTTTGGTGTACGTGGTGCGAATGGTGTAGTATTGGTGACTACAAAACGTGGAACAGAAGGTAAGCCGAGAATGAATTTTTCGACTTCCTTTGCAGTTCAGATGCCTACCCGTTTGCCTGAATTTGCAAACAGTTACGAGTATGCGACAACGTATGTCAATGCACAACGCCGTGACGGAGTAGCAGAAGATCAATTGGCATTTACTGATGAAGCTATTGAGGCTTATCGCACTCATAGCAATCCGTTGGCTTACCCCGATACTGATTGGACAGACTTGTTGATTAAAAAGGCTGCCTTGCAGACTCAGCATAACTTCTCTATTTCCGGTGGTTCGGAGAGAGTGCGTTATTTTGCATCTATCGGTGTATTTACTCAGGATGGTCTTTTCAAATCGTTTGAAGACGATTATGACGGTAATTTCAAATATACCCGTTATAACTATCGTATGAATTTGGATTTTGATTTGACCAAAACTACTTTGATGCGTATTAACTTGGGTGGCCGGGTGAACAATAAGAATCAACCTAATTATGATGGTAGTGATATCGGTTATCTGTTCCGTGATATTTATTGGGCACCGCCTATGTCGGGTGCTGGTGTAGTAGATGGAAAATGGTTATGGATTGATTCTAAGACTCATAATCTGCCGGGTACTGTACGCGATGCTTTGTATCCTTATTATGGTAAAGGATATAACACTCGTAATGGCAATACACTGAACTTTGACTTCCAGTTGGAACAGAAATTGGATTTCCTGACCAAAGGACTGAAAGCACATGTAAAAGCTTCCTATAATAATACGATGAATCTGACAAAAGTATTCACTTGTTCGTATCCGTATTATGAAGTGGTTGCCAATGAAGATGGAACCAATAATTTCCGCCGAGTGGGAGATAAATCTAATTTGAGCTATTCGGAAAGCCCAGGTAAGGCAAGGGACTGGTATCTGGAGTTCGCGCTGAATTATAAGCGTGATTTCGATAAGCATCATGTGTCCGCATTGGCTATGTATAATCAAAGTATGACTTACTATGTAAGCGGACCTTCGCAGTTTGCCTCTATTCCCCGAAGCTATATTGGTTTTGTAGGACGTGTTGCTTATGACTGGAACAACCGTTATATGGCAGATGTGAATATCGGTTATAATGGTTCGGAGAATTTTGCTCCAGGAAATCGTTTTGGCTTATTCCCTGCTTTTTCGCTTGGTTGGATTTTGACTGAGGAGAATTTCATGAAACCTTTGAAGCCGGTTCTTGACTATCTTAAGATACGTGCTTCTTACGGTATTGTAGGTAATGACCGTACCAGCGATAATTCCCGTTTCTTGTATTTGCCTGATTCATATTCAACCGGACAGGGCAGTTTCTACTTTGGAAATACTTCCCAGATCTTGTTGCAAGGAGCTAAGGAATCAAAATTAGGAAATCCTTATGTGACGTGGGAGACTGCAGCGAAACAGAATTATGGTATAGATGCCTACTTCTTTGGCAGTAAGCTGAAACTTAATTTTGATTACTTCATTGAACATCGTAAAGACATTCTGATTACCCGCCAGGTATTGCCTACTTATTTGGCAGTGACGTTGCCTACGGCCAATTTGGGTAAGGTAGATAACAAAGGTTTCGAAATTGCTTTGAATTGGAGAGACCAGATCAATGAATTTGGGTATAATATTGGTTTTAATGTGTCTTACGCAAAGAATAAGGTTGTATTTATGGACGAAGTGAACTATCCTTATGAATATATGCGTCAGACAGGACGTCCGGTAGGTCAGAATTTCGGTTATAAATATGATGGCTTCTTCTCAGAAGAAGATGTTGCTAATTACGAAAATCTAAAGGGTAAGGAAGGCGGAATTCCTGATCATGGTTCCGGTTACACTCCGTTGCCTGGTGATGTGAAATATAAAGATCTGAATGGTGATGGCAAAATTGACCAGAATGATAAAGCAGCCATCGGATATCCTATTTATCCGTTGTTGACTGGAGGTCTTAATCTGGGCTTCTCTTATAAAGGTTTTGATTTTAGCATGACGTGGGCTGGAGCAACAAAAACTTCACGTCTGTTGAAAGACGTGTATCGCGAACCGTTTGGTTCAACCAATTCACGCTCCTTGTTGAAATATCAGGTAACGGATGCCTGGACTCCGGAAAAAGGAAACTCGGCTAAGGCACCGGCTATCACGTTTGTAAATAAGACCAATAATTATTTGGATTCAGACTTGTGGTTGCGTGATGCTTCTTATATCCGTCTGAAGAACGTGGAAATTGGATATAACTTCTCGGAGAAAGTCCTGAAGAAATTACATGTAGGTAACTTACGTGTTTATGCTACAGGTTATAACTTGTTGACTTTTGATAAACTTAAGATTGTAGATCCGGAATCGGATGCAAATGGTAACATCATGTATCCGCTGGTAATGGTAGTGAATCTGGGTTTGAAAGTTGGTTTCTAAATACTAAAAACGAATAATCATGAAAAGGATAAGAAAACATATTCATCTATTGGTGTTGTCTTTATTGGTATCCTTGTCTTCATGCGAAGACTTCGCTTTGGGCGAGAAGTTTCTTCAGAAGGCACCAGGAGGAGACATCACGGCCGATACCATTTTCTCTACTGCAGAATATGCAAAGCAGGTATTATGGTATAGTTATTATACGATGCCTTACGGATTTCCGACCGGGTGGAATACAACGACAGCCATGTGGGTCGGTGTACTTGAAAATTTGACAGACCTTGGCCAGTCTTGTATTGGTTATGGTGGTCCGGAAGAACTTTATTATAGCGGTGTGTACAATGCGGCATCCGAGGATAAGACTGGTGCAGCGAAAGGTGCGACTAAATATAAGTTTCAGGGCCGCTATTCCTGGCAAGGTATTCGTAATGCGTGGATCTTGATAAAGAATGTAGATCGGGTTCCTGACATGTCGGAAAGTGAGAAACTGCGTCTGAAGGCTGAAGCCAAGATTATTATAGCTTTGCAGTATTCGGAAATGTTGCGTCATTTTGGTGCTTTGCCTATTGTCGATCATGCTATCGATGTAGAGGAAACCAATCTGCCGGCTCGTGCCACCCTACAGGAGACAGTCGATTTTATTGTAAAATTGTTGGATGAGGCTATTGCTTGTAAGGAATTACCTTGGGCACTGACCGGTGATGACTTGAGCAACTGGAGTGGCCGTCTGACGCGTGCATCGGCTATGGGTTTGAAACTTCGCACGTTGTTGTTTGTTGCCAGTCCGTTATTTAATTCCGATTCTCCTTATTATCAGGGAGAAGCTTCTACGCAACTGATGACTTGGTTTGGCGGATATGACCAGAAACGCTGGGAAGCAGCCGCTGCAGCCGGTAAGGAGTTTTTTGATGCAATGGCTAGTGAAGGATTCTATCGTTTAGTCGATAAGAATACATCGGGTACGTACCGTCAGGCATTCCAGGATGCTTACTATACACGTGGTACTACCGAATCTCTGGTTTCGGTCCGCAGACATTATAAGACTAGCAATCTTTCTTTTTTATTACAGTCCATGCGTTGGGGTGGCTGGTGCCCGACCAAGGAAAGTTTTGATATGTTCCCTATGGCCGATGGTACTGATTTTGATTGGGATAACCCGGAACACCGTAAGAATCCTTTCATAAATCGTGATCCTCGTTTGAGTGAGACTATTCTGCTGGATGGTGATGACTTCCAGGGTACAAAAGCTGAAGTTTTCCAGAAGAAAGGCGATGATCCCAATAATTATCCTGCCGGCAAACATTGGAACAGTAGCGCCGCTTCTTTGGATACCAAGTCTTTGGCTACTGGTATAGCTGGTCGTAAATTTGCTCTTGACCGTAAAAACGAGTATAGTGGTCGTATTTTCCAATGGCCGTATTTGCGTCTGGCAGAGGTCTATTTGTCGTATGCCGAAGCTTTGAACGAGTGCGGACGTACAAGTGAGGCTTATCAGTATGTCAATGCAGTACGAGCTCGTGTCGGATTGCCGGGATTGGTCCTGAAAGGTGAGCAAGACGAAAAGACAGAATTCCGTGAAGCTGTGCTTCGTGAACGCGCTTGTGAGTTTGCTTGGGAAGAAGTACGTTTCTTCGACCTGATTCGCTGGAAACGTGAAGCTGACTTTACAAAGCATTTGCATGGTATCAATGTCTATCGTAATAAGAATACTTTAGAATACGATTTCTCTTTCCCGCAATTAGCAGAAAGAGCTTGGCAGAAACCCGGTGGTTTCTCTCCTAAATGGTATTTGAGTGCTTTCCCCAGTAATGAGGTGAACAAAGGGTATGGCCTTGTACAGAACCCAGGATGGGAATAACAAAAGATGATTCAATGAACAAAGTAACAAGAATGTACTTATGAAAAGAAGTATGAAATTTATCGCTGCTTTTTTACTGTTGCCATGCGTAGCAACGGCACAAGTAACAGACAGCATTCAACAATATGGACGAGGTATTTCTTTCGATATGAAGGAATCGACTGTCGCAGGGGCAATGGCTACATCCGAACAGATTTCGCATAAGACCAGTATTGACCCGTCGAATTCATTGTATGGACTAATTCCTGGATTGCAAGTTCTTCAAAACGAAGGATATGCCTGGGACGATGGCGCTACCTTATATATACGTGGAGTAGGAACCAGCAACAGCAGTACGCCGTTGATTCTGGTAGATGGATTTGAGCGGGAAATATCTTCTTTGACCGTTCAAGAGATCGAATCGGTTACAGTTCTGAAAGATGCTGCATCGTTGGCACTTTACGGTATTCGTGGAGCCAATGGAGTAGTATATATTAAGACCAAACGCGGTGCGGTTCATGCTCCGGTAATTAATTTTGGATATGAGTTTAATTTCTCTACTCCTAATCGTTTGCCCGATTTTGTAGATGGATATACGTATGCGCAAGCGCTGAACGAAGGCATGAAGAATGATGGACTGTCTCCTCGTTACAGCCAGCGTGAACTGGATGCCTTCCGTGACCAGACGTATCCGGAATTCTATCCCAATGTGGATTGGTGGGATGAAGCATTACGCGATCATGCTTATGGCAACAATGTGAATTTCTCGATTAGTGGAGGTGGTGAAAGGGTGCAGTATTATGCACAGTTGAATTACCTGAACAATTTGGGTATTTATCAGCCTACTGAGGAGAACGACGGATACTCTACACAGTTGAAATACTCTAAAATGAATATTCGTACCAATCTGGATATCAAGGTGAGCAATACGACGAAAGTGAAGTTGAACTTGCTGGGAGTTTTCTCTGAGAATAATCGGCCTCAAAGTGATATTTCCGATGTGTTCGGTGCTTTGTATCAGGTTCCTTCCGGTGCTTTCCCCATTAAAACTTCACAGAATATTTGGGGTGGAACAACCGTCTACTCCAATAACCCGATTGCGAATATTGCAGGTTCCGGATATCTGCGTACACAAGGACGCACATTGTATGCAGACATGAGTATCAATCAGGACTTGAGTTCTCTTCTGCCTGGCTTGTCGGCCACTGTGAATGTCGGTTATGATAGCTATGGATTCTATCAGGAAGGAAATGTGCGTACGTTTGCATATCAGTCGGCTGTGAAAGGTTGGGATGGCGCAGAAGATACTTATACAAAGTTACGTGAAGAAAGTGACTATACTTTTGATACATCTTTAAAGACTATGAATAGTCATTTTAATTTCAGTGCGCAGACCAATTATGACCGTAGTTGGGGAGAACATAAACTGAATGCCACTTTACTTTATTCTATGGATAAAAAGATTGGACAGGGACAAAACAACAAATATGCGTTTATGGATGTAGTAGTCCAAGGTCACTATACTTATAAGAACCGTTATATTCTGGATTTTGCCTTGTCTGGTTCTGCATCAAGTGTTTTGGAACCGGGTAACCGTTGGGGAATATTTCCTTCGATCGGAGCAGGATGGATACTTTCAGAAGAAGATTGGTTGAAATCGGATAATCTGAATTTGTTGAAGCTGAGAGCGTCTTATGGTATAGCAGGACGTGCTGACTTTGATGCTAATCTGTATAAATATTATTTTGGCAGTGGAAACAGCTATTACTTTAAAGATACCCCAACCAGTCAGTCAGGTATGAAAGAATATCGCATTGCGGTGGACGGGCTGACTTATGAGAAGTCTCACAAACTGAACGTAGGTGTTGATTTGATGGTATGGAACAAATTATCTTTGACCGTTGATGGATATTACGACCATCGTACCGATATTTTAGTGGATGGTAGTGGAGCGATTTCATCGGTATTTGGTATGACTGTTCCTATGCGTAATGACGGTATTATCAACAGTTACGGAGTGGATGTGGCTGCTAACTGGACCGATCATATCGGAGATTTTACTTATCAAATCGGTGGACAGTTCTCATTTGCCCGTAATGAAATTATTGAGATGAATGAAGAATACCGTCCGTATGATTATTTAAAACGTACCGGTCATTCAGTTGGACAGATTTTTGGTTATGAAGTGGAAGGTATTTATCAAAGTCAGGAAGAAATCGATCAGCGTGATGTTAAGCAATATTTGTCAGATGTGCGTCCCGGTGATTTGAAATTTAAAGATCAGAATGGTGACAAGCGTATTGACCAATACGACCAAGTGGCTTTAGGATATAATGAAACTTGTCCGGAAATCTATTACGGATTTAATGTGGGTGCGGAGTATAAGGGATTAGGTTTTACTGCTTATTTCCAAGGAGCTGCCAATTATAGTAAAATATTGGATACGAAGAGTGTATATCGTCCGTTGGTATCGAACAATACCATATCTCAATATTATTGGGACAACCGCTGGAGTGAGAGCAATCCGAATGGAACATTGCCCCGTCTGACTACGCAAGGATCTGATAATAACTATAATACCAATTCTTTGTGGGTAGCCGATGCTTCGTTCTTGAAATTGAGAATGTTGGAAGTATATTATCAGTTGCCGGAAAAATGGCTGAAGAACATTGCTTTTGTAAAAGGTATAAAGATCTTTGGTCGTGGACACGATCTGTTCTGTGTGGATGGAATTGATATTGCCGATCCAGAGTCTATTGGCGTTGCTCATCCTACAATGAGACAATATGCGTTTGGTTTTAATTTGAAGTTTTAATAAAACGTGATTAAGATGAAGAATATTAAAATAAAAGGACTTGCATTGCTTCTGTCGTTGTTTACGCTTACTGGATGCGACTTTATGGATTGTGATGAGTCCGATAACTATACCAAAGAGGATGTTCTGGATAGTTATACTCGTGTAAAACAGTTGGTGACGAACATTTATGGATATTTGAAAGCCGATTTCTGTTCGATAGACGGAGCTATGCTCGATGCTGCGACAGATGATGCTATTCATATATACGATTCTTCCAACATCCAAAGGTTTGTGAATGGTACTTGGTCTGCGAACAATACGGTGGATGATCAGTGGAGCAATTATTACACAGGCATTCGGGCTGCCAATTTGTATCTGGCAGAGACAGCTAATCTGACTTTCGATGACTGGAAATATTCCGATGAATATGAGAATATGATGAAGTGCTTTAACAATTACAAGTACGAAGTACGGTTCCTGCGTGCTTATTTCTACTTTGAGTTGATCAGACGCTATCATAATGTTCCTTTTGTTACAGAAGTATTGACACAGGAAGAAGCTAATCAGGTTACTCCCGCTACCTTTGAGACGATTGCACAGTTCATTGTGGACGAATGTTCTGATTTAGCTAACTATTTGCCGGTGGATTACAAGAGTTTTCCGGATGCAGAGACTGGTCGCGTTACCAAAGGTACGGCATTGGCTTTAAAAGCACGTATGTTGCTCTATATGGCAAGTCCGTTGTATAGCAGTGACAATGCGGAGAATTGGAAAAAGGCTGCCAAGGCTGCTTATGAGATCATTGGCTCTTCTTCCGAACTGGGTTATAAACTGGTGAATTATTCCGATTTGTTCAATGATACCAATAACAAAGTTGCCGAAGTTATTTTAGCTCGTGCCACTGGTGAGAACGGAGATTTTGAGAAGGCTAACTTCCCGATGGGAGTAGAAGGCGGTAGCACTTCCACTTGTCCTACTCAGAATTTGGTGGATGCTTATGAAATGACAGACGGTTCAGCTTTTGATTGGAGCAATCCTGCCATGAAAGCCAATCCTTATGCGAACCGTGACCCTCGTATGGGAATGACTATCGTTTATAATAATATGAAGTGGCCGGTTAACAATGTAGAAATCTGGGAAGGAGGAGCTAACGGACTTCCGATTGAAAATGCTACAACAACAGGTTATTATTTGCAGAAGTACGTCAATAATTCCATCAGTTTTGAGTCGGGTAGCAAAGTGACTGCTAAAAACCATAACTGGATTCTGTTCCGTTATGCAGAAGTATTGCTGAACTATGCAGAAGCAATGGTGAATGCTTTCCATAATCCTGATTATAAGGATGGTGAACTTCCTTTGAGTGCGCGTGAAGCTGTCAATCAGGTGCGTGCCCGTGCAGATGTAAATATGCCCGAACTGCCGAGCGGAATGAGTGAAGCAGATTTCGTGAAGCGTCTGAAGAATGAACGTCGTGTAGAGTTGGCTTTCGAAGGTCATCGCTTCTGGGATGTTCGTCGTTGGAAGGACTTGGACGATACAGCTGATATTTATGGCGTTAAGGTTGTGAAGAATGGTGACGATTTTGAATATACCAAATTCTTATTGGAATCACGTACCATAACAGACAATTTATATTTCTATCCGATTGCTAATACAGAACGGTTCAAGAATCCCAATTTGGGACAGAATCCGGGTTGGTAATAATCGTCTGGAGAGGTAATTAGATTGTTTAAAGTAGGTTACACAGATGGACATGAATTGAAAAATGGTGTGGAAGTCTGTGTAACCTTATTTTTTATCAGATTTGCAAATTTGTAGTGAGGATTGATACCATGAAAACTTTGAGATTTATTTTAGAAGCTGTTTTGATTTCATTCGATAAATTTGTTAAGCATGATTTGGATGAATGC
>ERZ779737.111-NODE-111-length-87184-cov-5.618853_pt1 | contig 87184 bp, 71 predicted proteins | sample MGYA00511889_ERZ779737 | MGnify/ENA primary metagenome ERZ779737 (study PRJEB29588, sample SAMEA2163575) | human gut metagenome | biome: human gut; feature: human-associated habitat; material: faeces | place: Denmark | collected 2008/2010 ...
TTGCGACATGCTACCTCTCCGCCGCAGTGCGATCCTGCCCGGAGGGCTTTTGATTTCATGGGAAATTACTCCGTAATTTTCCCATGAAATCAAAAAGCCTTCCGTCCCGCATACAACTACTTGTACGCAAAGACGAAAGGCTTATCCTTCCGCGTTACCACTTTGTTTGCCGCATAATCCGCGACCGCTCAATCCCGTCTCAACACAATCCAAACTGCATTTTTAACAGGCGTCCTTTTAACGGGGGAAACCGGTGACACCTACCGCCCGAAGGTTTCAATGCACTTCTCACAGAGGATAGCTGCCCCGATCCGCATACCGCCTCACACCGTCCGGCGGCTCTCTGCAATGCACTGATACTGAGGAGCCCTGTTCTGCTCATAGAATTTTTCTTTCTGTTTGATTGACAAGATAGCACTATTTTTCGTGGGCGTCAAGAGGGGAAAAAGAGAAAATTTTTGAGTTTTACAACCCGGGGCGAGTTTCCTCGCCCCGGTAAATTTTGAAATTACTGACTTACTTTGGACTTCTTGGTGATGCTTATTGCTGCCAGCCCTGACAGGGCTGCGAGCAGGAGGAGCGTCCAGAGTGCCTTGTGGCTGTCGTAGCCGGTCTGGGGTGCGTTCACTGCGATGTAGTCCGCCGCATTTCCCGTCACAGTGAAGTCGGTGGCTGCGGAGCCGTCCGCCCACAAAATCTCGAAGCTGTGGCTGCCCTCGGCAAGGGTGTTCAGGTATTCCGGTTTCAGTGTGACAATGGTGGAGCCCTCCGTCACGATATAGTTCGCCGGATCGATCAGTACGCCGTCCACCTTAACGCCTGTGAACTTGGAGAACTCGCCGTTTCCTCTGATCGCCATGCTTCCGTCCTCATTCCGTACCCAGCTGCTGTTTGCGCCATCCATGATGTAGTAGGAGGCAGGCGCCGGTGTTTCCGGTGCAGGGGTCGCCGGTGCAGAAGTTGCGGGAGCAGGCGTCGGGGTTACAGGCGCAGGCGTCGGTGTCGCGGGGGGTGCCCCTGCGGCGCTTATCATTATGGTGATTGAAATATACAATTGAACATCGCCCGCGTCCACCGTTTCGGGACAGATCACATCACCGGTCAGGGTTATTCCCTGCTGTTCAGTCTCACTGGGGCTATAAACTTTTTTCAGGGGCTCAGTATCCCATGTTACCGTTGCCGATGCCACCGTCTTGTTTGCTGTCTCGATACCCACCGTGGCAGGCAGTTTTTTAATGATTTCATCTGCGGCTGTTCCGTTTGCCACTGTGATCGTCGCAGGTGTGGTGATGCTCCTGAGCTTGTCCTTTCCCCCCGGCGCTGCCGGCGTCCTTGCAAACTCATATGACACGTAAAGGTTTCCGAAGTTTTCTTCCTTCCGGACTTTGGTTGCCGCCTCTCCGTTCACTGTTGCGGTTGTACTGTTCGTAAATTCATATCCGCTCGGAGCCTTCAGCATTACAGTTACCCCATATTGCGTTTCCCACTGTGCATCTTTATCATTCGGCGTCCAGCCCATTGCAGTGCAGCTTACTCCTTCCTGTGCACAGGTTGCGTCCACATAAGTGGGAATAGGGGAACCCGGTACCGGAGCAGGAATCGTAACATCTACATTTGAAATCTGAATCGGAGTGGTACTTCCTGACCCGCTTATGATCACGGTAATGGAGGTAGTCAACTCGATTCCGTTTGCGTCCACTGTATCGGGACAGGTCACCGTACCGGTCAGGGTTACACGCTGTTCCGTAAGCTCAGTGGCGTCATACTCATTTTTCAGAGGAGTAATGTCCCACGTTACCGACGCAGATGTCACCGTTTGGTTTTCCAGCATAATATCCACCGTTTTAGGCAACAATTCCTCAATTTTCCAGTAGAACATTCCGTTTGGTGCTGTGACCGGGTCGGGCGCAATGATTTCCTTAAGCTTGTCCTTTACCGTCGCAGCAGTGAAGCTGTGTGTCACGGTAAGTGTTCCATCTCCATTCTTGGTGGCGGTTGCCTGCTCTCCGTTCACCGTTGCGGTTGTGCTGTCCGTAAATTCATATCCGCTCGCAGCCGTCAGCCTCACGCTTGCAGTATATTCTCTTCCACCTACCACGGAGTCATCATTCGGCGTCCATGTCAGCACCGGTTTAGTGTTGCTCACGCCGGTCGTTGCACAGGCGGCATTCGCGGCGAGCCAGTTGCCTGCTGTCGGAGGGTCAATCGTAACTTCTACGCTTGAAATCTGCTCGAGTGCGGTTGGTTCAGGTGTTGCAGTAACGGCGTAAAGCATGCCGTCCGATACAGTTTCCAGCCATATCTTACATGTCGACAGATCTACATCTGCCAACCACGATGCCGTAGAAGTGTTTACTTTCGCGGTGCCAGGTGCAATCGTTGCACAGTAAATCGTATCCGTTCCATTATGTTTTCCCAGTACCATAAGATACACCGCTCCACTTGCGGCTGTATCCTTGTTTGTGGTAATTACTTTTGTTTCCGCATTATAGGTAACGGTTCCGATATTCTTTCCGGTTCCGTCCAGTCTCAGAATCATAGGACTATCCTTGGAAACCGTCGTAGTTCCTTCTGCCGGTCTTCTGACGGAAGCAAACAGAACGTCGGTCAGCTTCAGATTAAGTGCAGGGCGGATGTCAGCAGGAGCGTACTGATTGTTGGAGCCGACGCCCTCCATGCCCTTATAAAGACTGGCACAGGTTATATTAGTATCCCACGTCCCACGAAGGAAAAAATCAGTTCCTTGGCTCCAGTATTTGTTGAAAGAAAGTACTATCTGATCTCTGCTTCCCGCATAAATTTGCTTTTGCATGGTTTCACCATCATTAACACTATACCCCATCAACAGATACAGCTTATCCTCCGTAGTATACGATAGCTTGTTTTTGGCATCGTACGATGTTATTTTGGTAGTATTCATCAGGGATTGCTCTGCAAGAGAAAAATAGCTTTCGTTTGCCGCCATCTCTTTCATCGTATTGCGTACAGAGCTTGCTCCATAGTGGTTATTGTATACACTCGAAACAGTTTTCCCCCCATAATCGCACTCCGTCAAATCATACTCATCAGGAACTTTGAAATATTGATTAGACAAAAGGGAACTTGCAGCAAAAATAACTGTATTGTCACCATTCACGCCATCATCCTTACCCAGAACATACCATTGCAGCTCGCTCCTATTTTCGTCTTTACCAAACGCAATCTTGCAGACATTGTTTGCGGTTCCGTCTGCATTGGGTGCAAATGTATTGTCCATCAACTGGTCTTTGCTTGCATAGGCTGCCAGACTGGGCTCATTGCCCGCTGCCTGCACCGTGATCGTGTTGTCGGGCGTCAGGGGAAGCAGTCCCAGAAACATGACCGCTGCCGACAGAGCCGCGATTCCTCTCTTTATTTTCTTTTTCATTTTCATGTCATATCCTCCTTGTAAATAAATCTACATTTTGGTACAATGATTGTATCATGTCCCTTAAGGGACAAGTCAAGTCTTTACATGAAAAAAATGGAGAAAAAAATGAAAGAAAACGAAGGACAACTTTTTCAAATCGGAGAAATCGTGAAAATCTTAGGAGTGACGAGAAAAACGCTTCTGGTTTACGAATACAACGGGCTGCTGACGCCTGCGGTCAAAAACCTGAACAGCGGCTACCGCTACTATTCCGCCGACAATATGACGCAGATACGCTCTATCCGCTCCCTGCAGGCGCTGGGTCTGTCTTTGCAGGAAATCAAAGAGTACTATTACAGTACGGAAAATATTGATGAGCATCTGGAGCGGCTGATGGAGCTGCGCGCAACACTGGACCGCAATATCCAGATGCTTCAGGTGCGTGCCGCAAAGCGCGGAGATCTGACGGTTCACCGTCTGACCCTGCCCAGACAGGTATGCTTTTGCCGCCGGTATCTGTGCGAGGACGTTGCCGAAGCCACACTCCGTCTGCATGACACCTACATTGCAGCCGCCAGAACAGGAAAGATGCCCCTGTATGCAAGAATGTTCACCATGCGAATGGCACAGGACTGCAATACGCTGGATCTTCTGTGCTGCATTCCGATGGAGGACAGCTACTCGGGAGAGGAGCGTATGGAGTTTGTGGAAACACCTGCAATAGGTATTTATTACCGTGGGCCTTACGAGGGAATCGGCAATGCAATGGGTACTCTGGTTGAATATGTGGAGAAGAACCATATTTCCGTGACGGGGCCGTACCGCGCAATCTATCTGGAGGGCCCGCCCAACCGCGGAAAGAACAGTCAGGACTATGTCACGCAGCTCGCGGTGCCGGTCAAGCCGTTTTAGGGCGTCATTCCGTCTCGGTCTCTGCCTGTAACAGTGTTAAAAATGCCGTGGGATCATATACTGTGACAGAAGACTTTCCATAATCTTTCACATTACGGGTTACAATGCAGTCCATTTCCGAGCGGACTGCCGTTTCCACCATGATTGCGTCCTCATAATCGCTGATTTCCGAAGAAATTGCCTTGCGGCAATCCATAGATGTGGTGTCTAACAAATGAAAAAGTGTAAATAATTTACTTAGAATTTTTCTCGTTTCCGAGTCATTATGGGTCAGGCGGTGCGTCAGGTAATAGATATTCTCAGCCGCCTTTGCCGTAATGTAGCCCTCAAATTGCCTGTTGGCGCAATACAGGAAAATCTTTTGTGCTGCTTCCGCAAACGGGACACGGGATTGCAGGGCGTCGATAATTACACAGGTATCCATCAGAACTCTCATATATTATTCAGTCTCTCCTCCTTTGCTTCTTCCAAAGTCATATCCGCAGGGAGCACACCAAACAGAGATTTGGCAACATCCACCCTGTCCTGATACGGATTGGACAATTTTGCAACTACTTTTCCGTTACGGGTAATATAAATATCCTCTGTTTCAGCCAGTATAAGATATTTTCCGAGATTCATTTTCAATTCGGTTGCGGTAATTGACATTTCTTCTCACCTTCCTTCCCGGGGAGAATTTCTCTCTCCTATATATTATTATATACAAATCGCACGATTTCATCAAGAAAATCGTGCGATTCTGCAAAACATTCTCTAAAACTTTCCCCGGATCAGATCCTGGCGGATGCTGAGGGCGCCGTTCTTCTTGTATTCACGGTCAATAGCATCCAGAACATCGAGTCTTGTGACCGGGCGCTTTTCCCATGCGGCAAGGTACGCTGCCTGCAGGGCGGCGGACTTGATGCTGCTGCCGGACAGCTCTGCCTGCTTGGAAATTGCGGTAAAGTCGATATTCTCCTTCGGCATCTCCTCCGGGAACACCTTCTCCCACAGGCGCTGTCTGATCTCCGCATCCGGCAGGTTCATGGGCACGATAAAGGTCAGTCTCCTGCGGAAGGCGGCGTCAAAATTGTTGAGGTTGTTGGTCGCAAGGAAGGAGATTCCGTCGTATTCCTCGATCTTCTGGAGCAGATACGCGATCTCCGCGTTGGCGTAGCGGTCGTTGGAGCTTGAAACCTCCGTCCGCTTGGTAAAGAGCGCGTCCGCCTCGTCAAAGAAGAGGATGGCGTTGGCATGCTTTCCGGTCTCAAAGATGGCGGAAAGGTTTTTCTCCGTCTCGCCGATATACTTGCTTCCGATCTGCGACAGATCAATGCGGTAAATATCGAGCTTCAGCTCGTTTGCCAGCACAGTCGCAGCCATGGTCTTTCCCGTTCCGGGCGGGCCGTACAGCAGGACGGAAAAGCCCCGCCCGTAGGGCATCTTCTTTGCAAAGCCGTAATTCTCATACACCACCGCCCGGTTCTTTGCATATGCCACAATTCTTTTAAGCTCCTGCTCGCTCTCCTGATTGAGCTCCATGTCCTCCCATGTAAAGCCGGTCTGCAGCCGCTTTGCCTTGCTGCCGAAATTGACCTTACATTCCTTGCGGATCGCTTCCGAAAGCATCTGCTCGTCTATCTGTTCCTCGCCGCTCACGGAAAGCCGGTCTGCGATCTGGCAGATCGCCTTGGGCGTCAGGGAATATTTGGACACTATGACGTCCAGATCCAGCTCGGGCGAGAAATGCAGCTGTTTTTCTTCCCCGAAATGTTTCCAGAACTCCTTTTGCAGCCCCGCGGAGGGTCTGTGGAACTCCACGGAGAACCAGACTCCATCCGTCACTGCCTCGGACAGCTCCTCCTGCTCCGAGGACACAAAGAGCAGCATGATATATTTTTGCAGCAGCGCCAGAACCTCCTGCACCGCTTTTCTGTCTTTTTCTTCATAGGGGACATGATCCAGATGCAGATATACGCCCTCGATCATGCATTTGCCGATAATGTCATAGAGAAGCGCTTCCCTGTCCCGGTACTCCATGTTGAGCAGAAGCGGCAGATCGACGCTTAAAAAGCTCTGTCCGGTAAGTCCCGCCAGATAGCGGAGCAGAAATTTCTTTCCCGTTCCCTGCTCGCCGGAGAGCAGGATCACGCCGCGCTTTTCTCTCTCAATTAATCCTCCCATCAGCTCCAGCATCTGCGCCGCCGTCTCATCCCCGGCGATGGGCGCCTCCTGCCCTTCTTCCCCTGCCAGTATCCTTGCATACGGATAGAGCTTTCCCATCTTTCCGGGATTTCCCATCAGAAAGTCCCGGATCCTCTCATTTAAGCACAGACGCTTTGACAGGCTGGATTCGTCCGCTTTTCCCTGAAACCGCCGGTCAAACACAAAGGTACCCAGATAGCCGTCCTCATCGGAGAGCAGCGCAATATCCTCATACTGCATAGGCATGAACAGCGCACAGATGTCGTACACGAAGCCCACTGTGGGACGTATGGACTCCGCCGGCTCCTCCTGCAGCACGCCGTAGATACGCTCGTATTTCCGGTTCAGATCCGGCATGAAGGAAAGCACAACCGCCATGATCTCGGGATAGGTAAATTCATGCAGCATCCGCAGTACGTCGAAGGGAAAAAATATGCCGTTCTGCGCCGCCGTCTCTCCCTTTTTTAAGAGGGTCTGGAAGATTCCCAGAATCACATCCTCCGTCCCGGTATTCGGGGAAAAGGGGCGGGGCTCCAGCGCCCGCATCAGCTCCTCGTCCCGGAATACCGTTCCGATCCTGCAAAAGCTTTTCTCCAGACTGTTTTCCTTTATGACAAGCTGCATGCTGCAAAGCATGTCAACAAACTGCATCCAGTCGTGGTACTGCTCCTCGACGGAGCGGTACGGGCTGTCGTCCAGATTTTGAAAATATAGCGTTGCCAATTCTAAATACTGTTTCTCGTTCATCGTAACTGCCAATCCTTATTCTGTCTTTCTTACGGGTTCTGCGCCAGGGATTCCCGGATCATCTGTCTCGTCCACTTCGACGCTTCCTGCGCTCTCCTGCGCCTTGCGCCGGGTCCGTCTACCTCCACCAGTTTTACCACGTTCACATGCTTGATGCCGCCGTAATTTACCTTGCCTTCTTCATTCAGCGTAAACTCTTTCGCCACCTGATCATCGCTGACGTTATCCGACACCGGATTGTCAGGATTTCTCCTGAGCTCCTCCACGGAGACATTCTTCACCAGCGCTTTCTCCACCCGGAATCTCGTACCGGAGGGCACCAGCACCTCCTCCTCGTTGGCAACCTTGGAGAGCTGCGTGATATCCACCGCACCCTTTCCGTTCAACTCGTAGAGCGCCAGCACCGCCTTGTCGTAACCGGCATTTTCCACGCTCTTTCCGAAATACATCAACGCCTTTTCTATTCTCTTTGAGGTACTGGTCAGGGATCTTGTATCGTACTCCTGCCCCCGCGTCTGGTAGCTGCCGCCGCCGCTCTTTTCACCACGGAAGGTTTTGACATTGGCTGCATGCATGTAATCCGCCTCCGTGCTTCCTTTCTCTTTCTCGCGGCCTCCGCGCTCCTCCAGTGCGTCCTGTGCCATTCTTGCCGACACTCTTGTCAGGTCAAAGATCTGGTTCAACAGCTTGTCGTCCTTGGTCTCCGCCTTATAGGACGCCTGATAGCTGCCGAATTTCTTTTCGTCCACACGTTTGTCCTTCAGCTTCATCTTGCCAAACATGCCGCCCCACTTGCTGCCCACGTTCATGGTCATATAGGCTCCGGTGGTATAGATGTTCAGCGCAAGATCCTGCGCCTGCAATGCCATTGCATCGGTTCCCTGCGTGACCGCACTCTTGGCAAAGAGGGTCAGCTCCGGCAAAAGCTCCGTCTTGGATCTCACGCCGTTGATTTCATTGTATTTTTGCTGGAGCAGTTCGGTATCTTCCTTTAAATAGAACAATGTCTCCTGATCCCTCATCAGCTCTTGCTCTACCGCACGGCGCTGGGTGCCGTCCTTATCACCCTTGAAGCCCTGCTCTGGTTTCAGCAGAAGGCGTGTAATTGCCTTATTGATCTTGCGCTCCAGTGATTTGAGGGAGCTCTTTCTGGCACGAAGCACCTCATTGTAGACATCGGTCTGCTCTTTCAGTTCGTTGCTTTGCTGGATCCTGTCCTGCCTCTCCACGTTGCGCCCGATTTTTCGCTCATGCTCCTCTCTCGCCGCCTTCAGCTCATTCAACTGGATCTTATACACGGTCTCATGGGGGAACTGCTTGTTTTCCGCAAAGTTATCACGCAGGATCCCGGTATCCAGCGGGTCGATGTTGGTATACATGACCGCTGCCTCATCCAGAGACTCCGTTCCCCTGACGCCCGCATTGTGGGAGCCCTTCAATATCTCGTAAAGGGAGTGGTCGTGGGAGGACACCATCCATGCGATCAGCGCCAGACGGAAGTCCAGAAGCTCCTTCTGGCTCGCACCCATCAGGCGGTATGCGCCGAGCATACGAAGGGTCGTACCGGAGACGCCCGCCGTCTGCAGCATACCTTCCGCCGTCACATCTTTGTCGATCTTGAAGTAGGCAGCGCCTTCCTTCCATTGCAGCTTTTCCTCGCCCTTCTCATTTCTGACGACAGAGAAATCCCGCTCTCTTCTGCTGGGCTCTATGCCAAGCCTCTCATAATGGCTCAGGCCAAGACCTTTCTCTCCTTCCACAAGGGTATCGGTGCGCTTCTTGCGCTTCAACTGGTTGCCTATGGTGGCGTTCCAGATACGCTTGATGCCGCGCCACCAGCGGGAGAGTGCGGTGCCTTTGCCGCGCAGCTCCTCATCGCGCCTCACAAGATCCATCGCCATGCTCTTGGTATCAAAGACGTCTTTTCCTTCCTGATAGCGGGACTGTCCCTCCAGCAGGTCGTAATTGATACCCCACAGGTCGGGGGAGAGGGTCATCATGCCCTTCTCCCGGGTAATTCCCTGCAAAACGCCCTTGAAGGAGGTTCCCCGGGCAATCTGCTCCTTGGTATGGCCGCCGTTGATAAACATGCCGTTATACAGGAGGGTCATCTGCTCTCTCACGTTGCCGTCGCCGTTGATGACCTCATCCAGCATCTCCTTGTTTGCCTCGTCCGCCTCTTCCTGCGTGTACTCCTGTCCGTCCTCTTTCTTGTCGCCCGCCAGAACCTTCTTTACCTGCCCGGCGCCGCTGTTATCACGGCGCCCCTGCATCAGAGCTTCCACCACTGTTTTGTTGATCTTGACATCCGTGTCCTCTCCGTTGAAGATCTGCGCAAAATCCGTCAGGCTCTCCGCAGCTTCTATGTTCTGCTGCTCCTGCCCCTGCGGTACTCTCTCGCCGTCCCCGTAGTATGCGGTCAGAATGCGGCTGATCTTACCCATGGCGGTCTTGACCGCCTGCTTGGTGTAGGACATATGAAACAGCTTTGCTGCCAGATGATCCTCGTATTTTGTCGCTTCTTCCTTCCACTTCGGATGCCGGTAAATTACTTCATAGGCTTCCTTTGTAAAACTATCACCCATAATCACTTACCCCACTTTGATCTTCTTCACATAAGAGGCCTTGTTAGGCTGTTCGCACAGTATCCGCTCGGACTCTGCATTCCAGCCGCCCCTCTCCCGGAAGAAGTCGCCTCCGTTCTTGTCGGCTTCCTCTTTTGCCGCCTTCAGTCTCTGACGGACAGTCTCAAACCTTTCTTTCAGCGCGTCCATATATCTGGGTTCGATCACACCCTCCAGATTGGTGGCGAGAAGCTCCGGTGACATACTCATCAGGGTCTGGTACATCTCTTTGTCCATCATGCCGAATTTGTATTTTCCGTCGTCCGTGAAAATGCTGCCGGTATTCTCGCTGTCCATCTGCACGGATCTGCCGAACGCAAAATCGTTGTCAATTCCGGTCACGCCCTTCACGGTCAGCGTCTTCGCCTCATCATCCCTGTCGTACTGGACGAAGTAATTTCCTGCATGACGGTCTACCTGTCCGGTAATCATGTCGACGATCTGGAAGTTCAACAGCTTCTTCTGTGCCTCCGCCGTAAAGTGAACCTCATACCCCAGCTCCATTGCCATTTCACGCATACGGTACGCCGGAACACCCTCCGCCTGATCCATGATAAAGCCTTTCTTCTGCACGCCGTCCTCATTTACCACGATCGCGTCCCTGTTGCGCACGATGAGACCCTTCTGTCCCAAAAGCTCCGCCACTCGCTCGGAAGCAAAATTGCGCGCCGTCATGTCGGCGTTCCTGTCAAGCAGGAGGCTTTCCGCCAGTGCGGTGTCCACCGTCACAAATTTCTGGGATACGCCCTTTGCAAACTCTTTCCAGTTTTCAAGGTCTGCCTCTATCAACTCACGGGGATTTCCTCTGAAAAGCTCGTTCCACTCAGTATATCTGGACTCGTTGATCGTTCCGTTGTCTCTCACAAATACAATCATATTGGCAAAGGTACGCATATCCACGTCGGTTCCGTGTTTTTCGAGGGCTTTCAGTCTCTTTTCCATCACCTCTCTCAGCTCCGCATTCTGCAGCATGGGAAGCAGCTCGTTTGCACTTTCTATGAAGCCTTTCAGGTATTCATCCCCCTTGAAGTAGAATACCTTTTCTCCCTCCTGCAGCCGCTTGACGTCAGAAGCGCCCTGTCCCACATTCTGCCTCTGTCCTTCTACGTGGAAGGTCTTGATCTCCTGCGCCTCCACCACAACATCTAAAAGGGTCAGCGGTACGTTGCCGCCTGCCTCCATTGCCTTCGCCCTGAACTCCTGTGCAATTCCGGGAATGCGCTCCTTAAACTCCGTAAAGGTGCCGGAAATCTCCTGAATACCGGAAACCAGTCCGCTCACATCGCCGATTTTCTCCGCTCTCTCCAGCACGTTTCTCGCTTCCCGCAGATTTTTCTCGATGTAACCGAACATGCTCATCAGCGTCATAAGCGTTGCGTCAAAGAAGTCCTCCGGGGAGAGGGTAAGCGGCTGTGCCAGATATCTTGTCAGATCCTTCAGCCAGTCCCCGCATTCCGTCAGGGATTTCAGCACGGCGGTCTTGTCTTTCTTCTTGAGCTTCTCAATGCCCTCAACCTGTTTGGAGATTGCACCTACCTTCTGGGAATAGTCGCCGAAGCCGCCCATGAGCTTGCTCATTTCTGCTTTTTCCTTGGACAGGTTCTCTGCGATCTCCTCTTTTTCCGCCTCGTAGGTCTCCTTGGTCAGATATTCTCCGTTTACCGCGTCCACACAGCGGCTGCGGGCAAACTGCTCCACATAGCTCCGGTATTTCGTATAGAATCTCTTATTCTTTTCCCAGATGAACTTCTGTGCCGCCGGAACGGTCTCCTCCAGCGCCGGATTTTCCCGGAGCATGGCCTCGTACGCATCCATGGTCTTAAAGGAGGCAAACAGATCCACTGCATGGAGGGTCATATACTCCGGCGTCAGCATCTCCTCCGTCAGACGTACTTCACTGAGCTGCTTTGCCAGTTCGGGTAAGGTGCCCTGTCCTGCCACATCCCTCGCGATATTCCGTGCTTCCATAATGTCAAAGCTGTCTGCGCCCGCTGCGGGGTTTTCTATCTTTGCCGCCGCTTCCTTTTCCACAAACTGCCTGCGGAAAGCACCCAGATATTCCGCGCCCACGGCTTTCGTATATCCGATCTTCTCAAATTCGGGGGCATACTTCTTATTCACGGCTACTATCTTTTCATCCATCTGCCCGGTGCTCTGCAAAAGATCCTCATGATTCTCCTTGAAGGCAACCGTCTGTTCCATCATGGGCTCATTCCGGAAATAGGTTCCCGGCATAACGCGCAGTGCCTCGTACTCTCTTCCAAGCTGGGTCTGCATAATCAGGTAAGTAGCGTACCCATCCTTGTCTTCCATCTGTTCGGGGAGCTCCCGCACCAGGTTCTGAACCGCTTCGTTCACCCTGCCCATAAGGGATTCTTTTTTCCGGTAGTACGCCTCTATAAACCGTTTCTGGAACGTTTCCGGCATGAACTCGATCCGATCCAGACCAAGGGTAAGCTCCGTCTCATGGCACTCTGTCCACGCGCTGTTCTTGTCCTGCATATTAAGCACCGAGCTGTCCACATCCGCGGACGAGAAAAGCGTATGCATTTTGCCCACTTCCAGAACGGCATTGAAAAAGCGTTCCGGATCGCCGGACTCCAGCTCTTTCCGTAAAATATCCGCTGAATCCAGCATGTTTACCTGATCGCTCTCCTGCGGCCTGGAGTAATACATGCCCTTTACGATGAACGGCAGCCTGCACTGTGCCGTATTGAGCCATCCCTTGAACTGCTTGATGTTCATGGACGGTACTCCCTCGTACTCTTTGATATAGTCCGCAAGCTCCTTCATCCGGGAAAGGAACACAAGCTGGGTCTGCTCATCCTCCTGCCCGATATGGCGCGCATCCTCCGCGATCTTCCGGAATTTCTCGATCATGAGCGGAGACTGTGCCGCCTCTTTCTTCTTCAGCCACTCCTTCTGATCCGCGTAGGTGTCCTTCTTCTCCTCAAGCTCCGCCAGCTCTGCTTCCAGTGTCTCTCTGTCCTTCTGTACCGGCGCCTGCTCCTGATCCAGTTGTTTTGTAAACTCAGCGGCCTCCATCGACGGAAGGGAGGATGCCGCATCCGCTTCCTTGTAATCCGCACCCACCAGGGCAATCATGGTTGAGATACTCACTATATAACCGCCGATGGCATTATAGGTGACAACCAGATTGTAAAGCCTTAAGTCTGCCGGATCAGTCAGATCAATCAGATCCCGCATGTACTCAACCATATGGTTATCCACCTGGATATTGGAAAACCACTGCTCCAGCTGGCGCCTGTTTTCCTGTATGTACTCGATGGAAGGTATGCGGTGATGGAAGATGGTCTCCAGCATCTCATAATGCTCGGACATGCGCTGCTTATACATGCGCAGACCTTCCATATTTTCCTCATAGTACGCCTCAAAACGCTCCGGATTCTCCTTGTCCTCCGCAAAGGTTCCCGCCGCCAGCTTTTTACACATGACAGCAAAGTCAGCATCGCTCATGTTCTGGAACGCGGGCAGGTTCTCCGCGCTGTCGTAAGAACGGAAAATAGGCTCCCTCAGCAACGAGTTTTCGTCTCCCGTCCTCACATATGCTTTGCCGGTGAGGGTATACTGCATTCTGGTATACTCCTGATACCGCTCGAGCTCCTCTATCTGCGCCCGGATCTCCAGTGTCCCCATACCGGGCTCTTCCTGCGCATCCAGCTCCTTCTTAAGATCCCTGATCTTCTTGCTGCACAGATTGTAAAAATCCTCCAGCTGTCCGGAATTGAGCGTTTTGCCGGGCGCGTTCAGCATGCGCAGACCTGCCTTGTAAACATCCATCCGCTGTTTGTGGTATTCAGGGTGCGTTGTCTCCGCATGCGGACTGGTTATATTCGTATAGGATTCCTGTACGGCTGGTGACATGTAATAGGTTTTGTAAGCTGCTGCCCGCGCTACATCCGCCTTCTCCACTATCTCTTTGGCGCCCTGAAGCATCTGCTCCATGGTGAGGGGATCCGTTGGCTGTAAGCCGGCTTTCTTTCTCATTTCCTCCCGCTCCGCAGCCATAAAACAGGATTCATCCAGACTGCCCTGACTGTACGCTTTCACCATGTAAAGCCCTCTCGCCTTCTGGGCATAGGATCGGATGACGCTGCATTTCATGTCAAAGAGCTCTTTTTTGTCCGCGCAGAATGCATCCCGGATGGAACGGCCTTCCGCATCGTCCGGGTCGCGGTATTTTGCCGCTTCGGCTATCTGCATGCTGATGAGGGAAAGCTCCTGCAATTCCTCATTCCTTGCCATCAGCTCCTCTTCCGTGTAGTGACCCAGCTCCCTTGTGTCATAGTCTCTCATGCGTTCCAGATAGGGCATCACCAGAGGCTTCATAATCCTGCCGATTTCCTTGGCACTTTCTTCCGCAGCCTCGTCGTCCGACCCCTGCATGGTCTCGTTCACACGGATCGACAGAAGGGCGCGAACCACCGCCTCGTTCTGCTCCTGCTTGCCGTTTTCCATAAACAGCATATATTTTCCGGCTTCCTTTTCAGTCAGCTCCTGTGCGCGGTCACCGTAAATCTCTCCTGCCAGTCTGTTAAAGATTTCCTTCTTTTCCTCATAGCGCGTGGAATAAACCGCAGACTGTTCTTTCATGGTCTGCGCCTCCTGACTGAAATTGTACTCTATCGGAATGAAATCCTTCAGGGAATGATAGGATGACTCCGGCAGCTTCTTTCCCAGCACAATATGTCTGATGCCGTCCATGACCGACGCCGCGCGGGAACGGATCCGCGCCATCTTTTTCTCCTGATCCTCCAGCCTGATATTGACAAGCATCTGCATTTTGCTGGAAGATACGGTCCGGTCGTCAAACTGGATCGCGCCGATGGTACGGGAAACCTCATAGCAGGTTCCGTTGTACTCCATCAGGTTGAAAAACTCCTTGTAGAGCTTATCCAGCACTTCTTTGTTCTGCGCATATTCCGTCGGATGCTTCTCAAACATTTCCTTGATCTTGGCTGTCTCATCATACTCATAGTCGTGGGTCATGTTTTCCGACTCAATAAAGGGGTATTTTTCGCGCATGTCCTCCCGTAATGCCAGAATCTCCGGTTTGCGGCGCTGCACCTCCTTCTCGATCAGCTCATTTGCAACGGTTCTGTCCATGCTTGCCGCATCCTTTGCGAGAGTGGTACGAACCGCTATATTATCCTGTAATGCCTGCTCCTGCTGCTCCTTTGTCAGCTCCTCAAACTGTTTTTTCGCATCCAGCTCGGGGTGATACTTAAAGCCCAGCGCACCGAGCGCCGTCTCAAACGCACGCTCGCCCTTCTGATACATTTCCTTCATATGGACAAGACGGATCTTCTGCTCCTCCGCCATAAGACCGTTTGCCGCTCCGCCTTCGTCGAACAGCGCAATATGTCTCTTCCAGTTGTCCAGCATGTACCGAACCTCTGAAAAATGCTCCATCACATACTTCGGCGTCAGCATATCCGCCCGGAGCGTTGCCTCGAACATTGCCTTTCCCTGCGCATCTATTGCCTGCTTCTGCTGGATGGAAGCGACACGGGCATCAAACTTCTGCTGTATTTCCTGCCCTTTTTCCTGCAAAACCGCTGCCTGAGGCTGCATGGTCTGCTTCATTTTCCTCTTTCGTTTCCAGTCCTTTTCATCCGCTGCCAGCGTCGGCATATCCGCCGCCATGGGCTTCTGTGCCACCTGCTTTACCTGCGGCTTTTGCGTAAGCTGTGCGAGATCCATCTGCGCATGCGCCTCGCGCTGCTTCATGTAATCCGCTATCGTATCTTCCTTCTGCATGCGATCCTGTGCGAACCTCTGCAGCCCCTCGTTTGTCATATCCTGTCTGAGATGAAACATATTATCCATGTACTTTTTCCCCCTTTATATTGTGCCTGCTGCCTCGTCGATCGCAATCTGCGCCGATTGCTCGTACCGATCGAAATAGGACAACTCCAATGTGCTTTGCTGCCGTTTCTTTCCGAAGGTCATTCCCATCTTTTCCAAAAGGCGGAGCAGCGTTTCGCTGACAACCGCAAATCTGCATATGGTCTCCGGAGAATATTTTTTTCCACCGGTCTGCACCGCAAAACGGATCATATCCACCGGCGCCGTGATATTCTTGGAGTAATTCACCATAAACGGAATGCTCATCTCCCCCGGCTTATCCTCCCTGACTAGCAGAAGTCCCGCGGGCTTTCCGTTATCCATCGCCACGGCGCTGCAGTCCGCCGCATACGCCTGCCTGTCAAGCGGCAGCTCTACCAGATCGTCCTCCCGCTCCGTAATCTCCTGATAGAACGGTCTCAGGCTTTCCTCCGTACACTCCGAAAGCGCCTTCACGTTATTGCCTGCTCCCTGCAGATACTTTAATCCCAGCAGTTCTCCCAGCGTACAGGAGAAGCTTCCGATTTCTTCCTCCCCCTGCGCGAAGGGATACCCCGAAAGCAGTCTTTCCAGCTTGGGATATTCGCCGGGAACGTATCTCACCCGGAAGATCCGGTTGGGTGAATGGTAGGCGCGGTACAGAAGCTCTGCGAAGAACCGCTGTCCTTTGCCCTGTCCCCTGTATGCCTTCTCGATATATATGTACTGCAAGGTCAGCACGCCGTCCTCCCCGCTTAAGACTGCCGCGCCGCAGGGCTCTCCCATGTCGGACATTCCCCAGAACTGCACTTCCGTTCCATCCTCCGTCCTTGTAAACAGCCATTCCGGTATCATGTGCGCGTAAGCACCAATCCGGTCTCCCTCCAGCAAAAAGTATTCTTCCATTCCGCTTCTCCTTCCTTTTACTCTTAATCCTCTTCCTGATCTCCCAGACCGACCATGTATGCATACGGCTCAAAATCGGCTCTGGTAAACACCTTTCCGGTCTTTACAAACTCGTACTTGATCGCCATCAGATAATGCTTCATGCCGACCTCTTTTCCGTCGCCGTCCGCGGCGGCAAGAAATGCGGCGTTCAAGATACAGTTCTTGATATTACCACCCACGAACTCAAACCGTTCCGCGAGGAAACGGATGTCCACATCATCCGCGAGCGGCGTTCCCTTGGGGATCGTGGTACGCCACAGCATCTCTCTGGTGTCCGGATCCGGGAACTGAAATTCCACGATATATTTCATACGTCTGAAGAACGCAGGATCAATATTGTGCTTGTAGTTGGTTGCCAGCACGGAAACGCCGTCATACGCCTCCACCTCCTGCAGCAGGAGCGCCGTCTTATTGTTGTTGGACGCCTGATTGGAGCCGCCGTCGTCGGATCTCTTTGCAAACAGGGTATCGCACTCATCAAAGAACAGCACCACATTACATTTCTTCGCCTCGCGGAAGATCATGGAGATGGATTTTTCCGTCTCACCCACATATTTGTCGATAACCTTGGACAGATCCACGCGGTACAATTCCAGATTCAGCTCATGGGCGATTACCTGCGCACACATGGACTTACCTGTACCGGGCGCCCCGAAAAGCAGGACGGAAAGTCCTCTGCCGTAGGGGTACTTCTTGGTGTAATTCCAGTTGTCGTACACCTGCTTTCGGAAGTTCATCTGGTCGATGGCATGCTCCAGAGTCTCCCTCTGGCTGGCATTCATGACGATGTCCTCAAAGCCAAAGTTTGCCTTTACCTTGGTCGCCTTCTGGGTCAGCTCCGAGCTCATCTGGTTGTAGCAGCCCTCAAACAGCTTCGCCCTCGAGATCAGAATCTCATGGTTCATAATGGAAAAGCTCTTTGCCTGCTTCAACGCCGATTTGATCTTTCCCGGGGTGAACAGGAACTTGGTCGCCATCTCGGGCAGCTCCACATCTTTGTCCAGACTGTATTCCTTGGAAAAGTATCGCCAACAGTCCTCCCTCTCCTGATTGCCCGGCGTGGGAAGCTCAAGCTCCGTAAATTCCATGTCGGTCACGCTCTTTAAGGGCAGCTTCTCCCGGCTCATCAAAAAGATCAGGATGTCATGCTCCTGCAATCTGGAAACCGCCAGATCCATGTAGCCTATGTATTTTTCCTTTTCGTCCTCCCTGTAATCCAGCTCATTCAGACAGCAGCAGGCGTCCGTGAAGATACATTCCCTGCGCACCGCCCAGAGCGCCTTCTCCACAAAGGCGAAGTCATAGACGAACAATTTCTTGCAGTTTAAGGTGATTGCCCGGATGCCCTTCTTTTTGCAGAACTGCCTGATAAAGAATTTGCGTCCGCTGCCCTCGTCCCCGTACCAGCTGAAGATGCGCACGCCCTGCTCATAGGAGATCTCCATTGCCTCAAGCTGGGTGGTGTTTGCCATGATGGGGTCAAGCTCCTTGTCGTCCGTCAGCATATGGAAGAAACGCTGATAGTTTTCGTCAAGACGCAGGGGATTCTTGCCAAAGAGAAAGTCGATGATTCTCTTATCCGGCGTCAGGACCGTGGAAAACGGCATATTGGAATTGACACGCAGATCCATGATCGGCTGCAGATTCTCCAGACACACCGACATGTGCCCGGAGGCGGCGGTGATGGAAAATTCCTTTCCGAAATACAGTCTGGCGGCGGATTCCACCGTGGGCGCCGTCAGGGAAGCGTTCTCATTCACGATCTGGAATACGGAAGCGTAGCTGGTCTGGGTGGAGGACAGCAGCGCAGCCGCAAGCGCAAAGGTGGTGAAGTGGTCAAACGAAAGCTTCTTGCACAGCCGGTAAAAGGGATATTCCTCCGCCTCCGTCAGCGCAATGCGCTCGTCGATGAAGGCGAGCATCTCCTCCACATGCAGATCTTCTCCCTCCTGCGCCTTCGGGCTCTCCGAATGGCTCTCCTCGTTCAGCGCGCCCAGAAGCTCCAGCATTTCATCGTCCATGCTCTCCTGTGTCTGGGCAGCTCCCGCCTCTGCTTCCTCCCCGCTCTCCGGCTCGGAAAACTGTACCACCCGGTCATTACACAGATTGTAGGCAATCTCGATGTCCGGGTACATTATGTTCTTGTACTGTCCCTGCCCTGCGGCATATTTCCCCATCAGGATCTTGATATAGTCGGCAAGTCTTGTGTTCACACACGCAAAGATATAATCCATATATTCTTCGTAGCTGCCGAAGGGTGTTTTTCGCAAATTCTCATTGAACCTGTTGTTCATGCTCATCCTCATCTTCCCCGCTACCATGAAAGCGTCATGGTAAGTCTGTTCCTGCCTTCCCTGTATTCATATGTCACCGTGTCCATCATATTCTTCACCATGAATATGCCAAGCCCGCCGATCTGCCTCTCCTCCGCGGAAAGGGTGGTGTCGGGATCTTCTTTTTCCAACGGATTGTAGGGCTTTCCGCAATCCTGAAAGCACAGGGAGATCCTTCCTTTCTCAATCTCCTCGTCGATCCACGCCTCTCCCGGTTCGTCCCCGTAAGCATAGCTTGCGATGTTCACAAAGATTTCCTCCGCGCAGATCGCCGTCACCGTCATTTTCTCCGGAGGGCAGCCGACGCTCTCCAGATCCGTCTCTATAATTTCCAGAAGCGTATCCAGCTCTTCCTTCTGCGCTTCCAGCTCGATTGTCTTTTTGATGATAGCGTCCTCCATGTTTACTCCCCACTGTATAATGTTCCATCCGTCAGATACAGTTTTCTGTGCTCCATGCCCTCAATGGCGTCCCTGTCATGGGTGGCGATCAGCGTCGTGATGCCGAGAAAATTGATCCTTTCAAACAACAGCATGATCTCCCGCGCCTGCTTCGGATCCAGATTTCCGGTGGGTTCGTCCGCCAGCATACAGTACGGATTGCCCACAATGGCTCTCGCCACGCAGACCTTCTGCTGTTCCCCGCCGGAGAGCTCCGATACCGGTCTGTCATACGCGCCGTCCATGCCCACCACGCGCAGCGCCATTGCCACCTGCGTCCGGGTATCCCTCTCCTTCGCACCCGCCACGCGCTTCACGATCGCTACATTCTCATAGACCGTCCGGTCATGCATGAGTCTGAAATCCTGAAACACAAAGCCGATCCGTCTGCGGTAAACCGGGATTTTGTCCCGTTTCAGCTTTCCAATGTCCTGTCCGTTCACCCACACGGTTCCTTCATCCGCGATCAGTTCCCGGAGCAGGAGCCGCATCAGTGTGGTTTTTCCCGAACCGCTCTTCCCCATAACAAATGCCATCTCCCCGGGCAGGATGTGAAAACTCACCTGCGACAGGGCGGTTTGCTGTGTATCCGCAAATGTCTTGGTAACATTCTCAAACCGTATCATGTTTTATTCGATCACAAGTATTTTGCTGAAGCCTGACATCTCCAGAACGTTCATCACAACATCCGACACGTTTGTCAGTTTCATGCTTCCGCCCTTGGAGGCGGCTGTTTTCTGTCCGATCAGAAGGGCGCGCAGTCCCGCACTGGAAATGTACGGCACATTGAGAAAGTCCACCACCACATCCTTCTGTTTCTGGAAGGCATTCAGAATCGCCTGCTGAAGCTGGGGACTGGTGTTGGTGTCCACTCTTCCGTCCACCATCAGTCTCATATAGGTTTCACAATCCGTTGCAATTACATTCATTCTTTTTCCCTCTCTTCCTATTCTCTCGTTCTGACTTCAAATGCAAGCATGGTCAGGTCGTCAAACTGCGGCGCCTCGCCCACAAACTCGTCGATATCCTTCTTTACCTCAGCCAAGGTCTGCTTCGGCGTCATACCCACGCTGCAGTTTAACGCCGTGAGCATTCTGTCCTCCCCGAACAGCTCCTCATGCGCATTTGTGGCTTCCGGCACGCCGTCCGTATATAGGAACAGCTTATCGCCCGGATTCAGCGTGATCTCATGCTGGGTATACGGCATACCCTCCATGGCGCCGACCACAAAATCGTGGCTTTCCCGGATCAGCTCATAGCTGCCTCCTGCGCGCATCACTGCCGGGCACTCATGACCGGCGTTTGTATAGGTCAGCTTACCTGTGGGAAGCTCGTAAATGCCGAGCCATACCGTGACAAACATATCCGCCTCGTTGTTCTCGCACAACTGGTTGTTGACTCTCTCCAGCACCACCGCTGGTTCTTCCCCGAGCTGCGCCCGGTTCTTGATGAGCGTCTTGGCAATCACCATAAACAGCGCCGCCGGAACGCCCTTTCCCGACACATCCGCCATCACCAGTGCCAGATGGTCTTTTCCCACTAAGAAGAAGTCGTAGAAATCTCCGCCGACCTCCTTTGCCGGATCCATCGAAGCGTAAATGTCAATTTCCTTATGCTCCGGGAAAGCGGGGAAAATGCAGGGAAGCATGCTTGCCTGAATGTTGGTTGCCACATCCAGCTCCGCACCGATCCTCTCCTTCTCCGCCGTCACCTCCGACAGATTCTTGATATACAACTGCAGATCCGAAAGCATATCATTGAAGGTCTGCGCCAGCTCTCCCACCTCGTCGCCGGAGTCCACCTTCATCCGCACATCAAGATTTCCCTGACCGATCTTCTCCACATTCTGCGCCAGCTCCTGAATGGGTCTTGTGATGGTGCCTGCCACCGCAAAGGAGATCATAATGACGATCATTCCCACCAGTGCAAAGAAGATGATGAACCGGATCATCACGTTGGAGAGCGTCTTGCTCACCATCTGCTGAGCGTCCGCCGTGATGCCGTCAATCGCCTGCTTGGTAGCGATGGAGGGTGCAATGACCTCATTCACATCAATGCAGATACACAGCTTCCATCCGGTCTCCTCCAGCGTTGCGTATGCTATGTAGCTGTCCACGCCGTCAAGCTGCGCCTGCACCACGCCGGAGTCGTTGTTCTGAATAGTATCCAGAATCGTCGCATCTCCCTCGATATGGCTGCCGAGCTGCTGGTCGAAATCCTCCTTCATAAAGTCGGGGTGTGCCAGAAACGTAAGATTGGGATCCAGCACGAAGGCACAGCCGCTCTCGCCGATCTTGGTTGCCACGATCTCATCCAGCATATCCTGAACGGTAATGTCCATGGACACCACGCCCTTGATCTTGCCGTCCTCGCCCGTGAAGCTCCTTGAACAGGTCACACAGAGTTTTCCGTAAAAGTCTTTATAGGTATCCATCCAGATGGAATCGGTTTCCTTGGAAGCCGTGATAAACCAGTCTCTCTGGCGGGGATCGTAATCCGCATTGTAAAGGTTGGATCTGGAATACCGGTAGTAGATTCCGTCATTGGTTCCCAGATAGATATTGTCCATCATGGAGTTGTTTTCCAGCTCCGGTGCAAATATGTACTCACAGTTTGACAAAAGCCTGACTTCCCTTTGCAGCCGGGCTGTGTTTTCCACTCCCGGGGCAAGCATGTATTTGGAGCAGGCGACACCGTCCTCCGTCTCGTAGGGCAGGGGCAGGGAATGTCCGGGAAACTCAGATTCGTTGGCGTACAGATTGCTGATATAGGCAGCCGCACAGTCGATAGTGTTACGAAGCCTGATCAGCTTCTCATTGGAGATCTGCGCCTGCTTTACGGCGATCCTTCCGAGATTGCCCTCCATCTGGGACTGCAATGCCAGCTTGCTGTCCTCGGACGCGGTGTTTCCCAGCGTGGTGTTCACATCCTGAAACTCGTTCGTCAGTCTCATCATCTGCATGTAGGAATTGATGGAAATAATCATCAGGGTTCCCAGAGACATCAGGAGAATGACCAACAAAATTTTGATTCCGATCTTCATGTTCTTGAACATTTTCTATTTTTCCCCCGCTTTCGTCTTTTTCCATGCGGAAAGTAAGATCCCCTCCACCAGCTCTGTGTAGGACAGCTTTGCCGCCCTTGCCTCTCCGGGCAGAAGGCTTCTCGGCTTCAATCCCGGCACGGCGTTGATCTCCAGCGTATAGGGAAGTCCGTCCTTCTCCGATACCATGAAGTCGATACGTGCCACATCTTCCGCTCCGGTGAGCCGGAATGCCTTCTTTGCCATATCCGCCATCTGAGAGAGCAGCTCCCCGGGCAGATCCGCCTCCCTCACGCCGTAGTCCCCGGTAAATACCTTGAGGCACTCCGGGTCATCCATATCCCTGCCGTCCTGTATCTCCACGCCCTTCACACAGGGAAACGCTGTGATTTCTCCGTCCCGCTCTAAAATACCCACCGTGTAGAAGGAGCCTGGTATAAATTCCTCGATCAGAATGGGGGATTCGTAGGAAAACACTTCGTTTATTCTGGAAAGCTCCTGCTTATTGCGGATGAGGGCAATTCCGAAGCTGCCGCCCTCGGAGGGCGCTTTTGCCACGAAGGGATAGCCGAATCCGTCCGCATCGAAGGATCCTTGTTCAAATTCTTCCTTTGTCAGCATCTGCCACCTGGGTGTCCTGATGCCGCAGCGGTCAAACAAAAGCTTGCAAAGAATTTTGTCGTTGATGATCGCCGCCGCGTGGGAGCCGCTTCCCGTAAACGGGATCCCCTCCTGCTCCAGAATTGCCTGTATGGTTCCGTCCCCATGCCCTTTTCCCTGCACGCAGACATACACCATATCTGTGCCAAGCGACCGCAGCGTTCCTACCAGATTCTTTCCGTAGGGAACCATGTGCGTCTCATAGCCGCACTCCTTCAATGTCTCGTTTATGTAATGTGCATTTTCGGTGGAAGCATCCTTTTCACTGGAATATCCGCCATATACGATTGCTACTTTCAACCTGCCGTATCCTCCTGTACTTTCATTTTCTTATATACAAGCTGTGTCACAAAGAACACTGCCACAGCCGCTATAAACACGATTCCCATCAGACGCACGCCCCGCTCGTAGCCAAGTGCGATCACCAGTGCAAACATGGTAGGCCCAAGCATCTCGGTGATCTTTTTCAAAAAGCTCAGATAGGACAGTGATTTGCTTGCCCCCATGCGCTTTACCGAAGGCAGCGCCAGAAAATAGTTGTTCTGGACGCTGAAGCCGAAGCTGTCGCCCACGGCAAGACACAGCACCGCGATGATCGCAGTGGTCATGCCGCCGAAGCAGCCCACCAGGAGCAGTCCTGCCGAAAAGAGCAGATTGTATATATAGTTGGAAGTAATCAGCTTTTTGTCCCGCTCGATGAGCAGCTTTGAGAGCTTTGGCCCCACGTAGACGATAATCATGCCGTACAACAACTGCGCTCTTCCCACATCCGCAACGCCCCTGCCGATACTCTCGAAATACAAAGGTAAGAAATATCCCAGATAAGAGGCAACGATACAGGAGGGCGCGATCATAAATACCGAAAAGCTGACCACCTGCAATTTGTCCCACACGGAAAAGCCCTCCCGGACTTTCTCCTTCGTGACCGTCTCCTCCTTTTTCTGCAGCACCGCGTTCTCCATGCGGATAATCATAAAGCTGCAAAGAAGGGTCAGCGCCGCCGCCATGAAAAATACATTCTGATAACCGAACTTTTCCGCCAGAATAGCGCCTAAGGAGGAACCGCAGTTCATTCCGGCATACAGTCCCGCATTCAGCATGGAAAAGCCCCATGCCTGCTCGCTGTCATTTTTCCCGAACAGCGCCAGATTGCGGAGCGTCATCCAGCAGAAGCCGTAGCCGAGACCCACCACCGCACGCGCGCCGATAAATACCGGAAGTGTCGGGGAGATTGCAGAGAGGAAGGTGCCAAGCGCCACCAGAAGCAGTCCGATTCCAAACGGCAGCTTCCAGCCCTTTCTGGTAAGGATCTCCGTGGTAATGAAGATCGCCGCACAGGTGAGCAGGGTTTCCGCGGATTGCGGAAGCGCCGCCGCGCCGTTGGCGCTCATGCCAAGGAAGGTTTCGCCGAAGCTCTTTGCCATGATGGGGATAAACGCGGAAGATAATCTCGACGCAAAATAGAACACGAAGGCGATCTGCCGCACATAGGACAGCGCCGTGGGCTGTATTCTGTCCTCCTGCTGCTTGCGCTCCGTCGTCAGCTTGATCATCAGCCAGACAATCTCCACCGAGAAAAATACGGAAATTACCAGCGTTGTCAGCAGCTCCACCGCCGTACTCCAAAGCTCCGCACGGATCACCGCCTCCTCTAAATGCTGGTCATACAATTCAAATCGAAGATACTGCTCCTTCTGGAAGTACGCGGCAAATGCAAACGCAAGCTGGATCACCACCAGCACGGCAATCAGCATCGCCATGATGTTTCCGGTCTCGATTCGTCCCCTGATATGGAAAACGGGCCCCTTCCAGAAAAAGAAGAAAAGGGAGATCACCGCGCTTCCGCCCAGAATCAGGATACAAAGTCCCAACATGTGCTGTAACTGCGGCGAGTCGCTGCTGTTCAATATCCACAAAAATCCCATTGTCAGCATAACGGTGAGCGCTGAGCCGATAAACAGCGACCACCTGATCCTCTTCTGTTCCAAGTTACGTTTCCTCCCGTTTCTCTACTGTAATATAATGGTTCCGTCCGCGATCCGGGCAGCGTCCAGCATGCCCTCGCTCTGGGTGAAGGTAACGGCATTATTGTCCAGATAGCTATGCTCATCCAGAACGCCGGTGGGCTCCAAGAATACGATATGCAGCCGGCTGCGGAGCGGTTTGAACTGGCTGAGCAGATGTAAGAGCTGCTCTTTTTTGCGCTCCTCCACATAATGCTTCAATAACAATGTTACATCATAAGGGCTGTCCCCGTACAGTCCATCATATAACTTTCTTTCATTTCTTCGGATATAACGCTGCATCTGGCTTTGTTCCGCAATGACGGGGGTCTCCCCCAGCAGGATTTCGCAGATCCGTCCGATACAGTACCGCGTTCCCTTCCGGCGCAGAAGCTCCGGCGCCTCCTTTAAAAGCGTCCTTAAGGTCTCCTCCCCCAGATAACCGCCGTTGACATCGATTCCCAGCCACTTTGCGTACAGCTCCAGAAGCCGCAGGGGTGCAGTCTCCACCGGCAGAAGTTCGCTGCGACTGTCCAGTTTCTCCTGAAAATCATTGTAAATGCTGGAATATACCGAGAGATACCTGTGGAAAAAGCTGTTCTTTTCCCGGTATACCTCGGGGAATGTCTGCATGAAATTATCACCCGGCGCCTCCGCCTTGATGTTGCGGATGGTCACGTTCTCTCCGATCACCTCCGCCATAATCCACAGATAGCGTCCCGTGATCTCATAGAGGAGCACATCCGATTTGTTGATGAAGCGCAGCCCGCCCATGGACTGCAAGAGCCGCTTCTTATCCAAAAGACTGCTGCCCGCGTCCAGCATGAGCTCCTGCCCCTCCACCTCGTTTGCCGCCGCAACATACAGGTAGCAGACACAGTTTTCCGGCAAGGTCATTTCAAAATGCAGCCTGCCCCACGGACAATCCGCCATTCCGCTGTCCAGATAGGGCAGCACGATATAGTGATCTCCGCCCTCCGCGCCGGAACGCACGCCGTCGTCCTCCGTCGGCTCCATCCCCTGAAACAGCGCCTTTTTCAGTCTGTTCTGCCTGATAGAATACTGTATTCCCGCCATAGTCTCCTCCGTTACCTGCCATCCTCTAACATGGATCGTATCTCAAGCTTTATCTTTCCGGGATAAAGCAGACAATTTTCGTCCGGTCTGATATCCGCGCCCTCGGAAGCCGCATAGACGCTGCCCTCCGCCGCGATGCTGAACTCGGAAAGATACGCTACGCACTCCAGTGCCTCCACCGCGTGAAAGAGCTTGTCGAACCGCAGCAGCTCGCCGAAGTTCTGCTCGCCGCGCACATAGTCCAGCTCCTTGCGGATGACCTGCTCGATCTGCTCCCTGCAATCCTCGTAATGAGGCTTCACATAGACCGTGCCGCTTGTGGCGACCGCCTGATAGACCGGCTGCCGCACGGTTACTCTGGTGGAGAGCAGCCTTCTCTCTTCCAGCCAGTTTTCGATCTCCCGCCTGTAAATCTTCGGCAGCTTCGGAAATTTATCCGGCATTCCGGGCAGCACCGCGATCTGCACCTCGTTCTTCTCCGTATCCATCCACGCATGTACCTTGGAGATGCAAAGCCCCGGAACTGCGTGGACAAGCGCCTCGTAATCGCTTCCCAGCACCGCCGTGTATGGGGTGTTCATATCTGCGATAAAGCGCTTTCTCACATCTTCAAGGGTCTCTTGAAATCTGCCGCCGCTTCCCGCCGCAGGGTTATAGAAGCGCACCGTATCACGATATCCCTCCGGGACAAACTCATTTCCGGCGCGCACATTGCCTTCCTCGCCGAGCGTGACCGCGATGGAAGCCAGATACAGCTTCGCGCCCACATAATCTCCCGCGTCCAGAATCACAATCTTTCCTTCGTTCTCGTACAGGTAATAGGAAAGCTCCTGCTCTCCCATTCTGCCGGGCTTTACGAAGTCGTACCGCTTTCCGCCGTCCTCGGCGTCCCTCTCCGCAATCAGGGAGAAGGTGTCCGTCACGATATGCTGTCCGGGCAGGGCGATCTCCTGATCGTCGTAGCCGTAGATCTCCCCCAGATAATATTTACGCATCATCTCCTCGTTGTAGATGACGATTTTTACCGCATTTTTCACATGCTCCGGCGCGTAGCCAAAAAGCTTTTTGTCAAACCGGAAGGTATGCTCCCCGTATGCATTCCGCTCATGCAGGTACATCCGTCCCTGCTCCGGCTCCCCCTCACATTCCCGGTACATTCTGTATGAGGTTCCCTTCTGCTCCTTGCAGAACACCCGCACATATCCGATTTCCAGCATGGGACAGTTGAGCGTGACGTCCCCCGCCTTCTGGAAGGAATGGGTGATAACCAGCGTTTCTTTCTGGATCACGGGAAACAGAAAGCCACTCATATGAATTAACGCCGGGGCAATGTCATACTCCGCGCGGCGCAGCACCGCACGCCAGACATACCCGGAAACGCCGTTTTCCTTGTACTTTTCCATGGGCTGCTCCGGCTGGGTAAACCGGATCAGTCCCGTTGCCAGAAAGCCGTTGGTCTCGTCCTCCACCTCCATGGGGACAAAGCCCTCCGCGGTATAGCAGCTCCACTCCAGCTCTCCGAAAAGCTGTCTGCTCTCCGGGGTAAACGCATTTCTCCGGTAACGGTCAGAGATCTCCGCATACAGGATTCCCTGCTCTCCCGGCGTCAGCGGCTTATCCAGCACCACATACAGCTCCATTCCGGTCTTGGGCTTCTCCCCGAAAACAAATGCCTGAATGTCCACATCCCGGTTCAGCACATAGCGGTAATCCCGCAGTCCGTTCTCGTCCTTTCCGTAAATGCCGATCACCCGGCTTGCGGTCATTTCCCGTTCCAGCGTGGTCTCAAAGCTGATGTTTCCCACGCGGAAGCGCTGGTCTGCGGGAATCAGAAAATCCTCGCGCACATTCCGGGGCTCCAGATATACCTTGGCGCCGCTTCCCTTCATAGGCTTATAGCCCATAAGCTGCAACAGCTTGGCACGCACCAGATCCGGCACCTCGTCCATCTGATTCTGCTGCAGGATCTGGAACGCAGACAGATTTTCCAATATGGTGATTCCCGGATCCGCCGGATTGTAATTTGTCCATTCGTCCGAATAAATGGGAATCTTTCCGATATTCTCTTCCATGAGCTGTTCATGCGATTTTTCCGGAATACTCTTTGGATTTAACATACTCTCTGCTCCTAATTGCTCTGTTCAAAATGTATTTTGTGAACGCCGCTGGTAACCAGCACATAGGGATTTCCCTCAAGCGCCTCAATGTCCGTCTCATGGCGGCCCGTCTCATCCTGATATCTTGCCGTAACCATCAGTCTGTGCAGGAGCGCCTTTCCCTTTTCCATGTTGAGCCGCAGCTCAATCTGCGCTTTCTTCACCATTCTTCCGATGTCCCAGCCCAAGTTTTTGATGGGATCCAGATACTCCTGCAGAACACGCCTCAGATCCTGCTGTACCTCGAAGGTATCGTCGGCGCGGATCACCTGCACCCATGCCTCCACGGAGATCTCCGCGAAAATGGGCTCCACGATCTCCAGCTCTCCTCCGCTGGCTGCCAGCTCGCATCTCTCCTGTAAATGCTCCTTGAGACGGTGGCGCATATGCAGGAAGGAATGTTCTCCGTCACGGTAATCCTGCATCAGTATCACCATGGTGACAGCGCCGGGGGCGAAGCTTCCGTCCTTCTTTCTTCCCACAATGACCTTCGCCTGCGCGATCTGTCTTGAGAAATTCAGGGCTTCCCTCTCGTAATCCTGCACGGAAACCAGACGGTTTCTGGCGTTCAGGGTGGTGGTTCCCCGGCGGAGCGCCTCCTCCACCGTCTCCATGTTCATGCCGCCGTATGCCCGGATGGGATTGTAGATCTGCTCCACAAACAACAGCCCGCCCATGGAATCCTGAATCATGCCCGGCGCGATATTTGCCGTTTCCCCGTCACAGCGGTGCATGACTACCTGAAAAGCCACGCCCTTTGTATTGCGCGGGATCTGGACATGTACTCCGTCACCGAAATGAAGCCTGCTGTTCATGCGGTCTACAACGTAATGTCTGTCTCCCGGCAGGGAACGGTCAAAATTGTCCACCTCTTCCCATTTTACATAGAACTCCTCTATCTCACCGAGGAAGGAATACTCCGCTCTTGTGTGCAGGGGATCTTCCGTCAGCATGCGCTTCATTTCACTCTCCGAGAAAAGCCCGATCTCGTTGACCCACAGGTCTATGTAGAGGATGTTCTGCGCATTGAGTGCAAACTGCATATTGGGCCCGAATACATCTATATAGTAGGACTCCTCCGTCATGGTATCGATGTTGTCCACCTCGACCGCGTTGATTTTGATGTCGCGGATCAGCGGGCGCTTGGCGGGGTGATCCTCCAGATATTCTTTCTCATCCGCAATGCGGATCCAGTACGCCTCCTGTCCCTCCAGCGTTCTCTTTGCCATGTCCGAGGGGGGCATGAACAGCAGCGTTCCGGTGTGGCTCAAGCCTTCCGTGCGGTCGGAGAGCTTCAGTCTGGAAAAACCGTCCCTTGTGGAGTAGGAGAAGGTGAGCCTGCCCGACTGATACCCTTCCACCTCCTGCGCCCGGATCATCAGGCTCACGGGGCCGTCCTCCATCTTCTTGTCGAAGCCCAGATAGAGCGCCGTCTCCTGATAACGGCTGATGGAAAAGATGGGAACCATGGGGTTCTGCGCCATTGCCTCCGTCAGCTCTCTCTTGCGGCTTCCCTGAAAGCTCACCAGTCTGGACGGTCTTTCAAAGCGGTTTCCGTAGCTGTAGGAAATCTCCATGCTGCGGATTACGGGGTAGTGGTGCAGCGCCGGCTGGGAGAAGCAGTTGTCCGCCCTCGTCACCTGTATGCGGATGCTCCTGCCGTCAAAGCCGCCTGCCTCCAACGGCTGCCAGTCCTCCGGGCACACGAAGCTGATCTCGCACTCCCCGGATTTTCCGGTGCTGAAAAGCTGCTGTACCGGCGTTTCGGTCACAAGCCTGCGCCAGCCGGTTCCGTTGTAATAGGAGAAGGATATTTCATCCGCAAATACCTCTGCGGGCGCTCCCTGCGCGTCCTTCTTGGGTTTCTTCTTGATGACCTTTAACTCCGCCGTCTCCTGCTGTCTGGAGATCTCAATGAGATGGGTCTCAAAGTCCATGCGGAAACGGAGGGTGATCCGTGCACCCGGCTTGGAGAAATACTCCTCATTTCCGATGTAGAGCTCCTGATACAGGGAGATGGTCTCCCCGAACGGACAGAAGGTATCTGTGGCAAGCTCGGAGGTTCCGTTCCACAGAAACTCGGGGGCGCGCCCCTCCCCTGCGGAGGAAAAGCCAATCTTCGACACCATGACGCTCTTGTCCGGTATGCCTTCCGGCTCCAGAAGCAAAAGGGAATACTCCCTGCCCTGCTCCGTCACCTTGCAGCATTTCCCGGATTTGCGGAACGCAAGGCAGCTCTCGCTCTCCTGTCTGATGTCCTCCACCGGCGCAAAGCCGTCCTTTGTGTAATAGTACAGATGGTATTTTCCCTCGGCGATCTCCTTTACAAGCTCCGGCGCGGAGCCGATCTCCATCAGGATATCATTGTCCTGCACATCAAAAAGATGGGGGTGGTAAAAGAGCAGCCCGTATTTTCCGTAGCCCTCCCCCCTGAAATCAAACAGGGAAAAGGGATATGCGGAGAGCGGTGCGTTTTCTTCCGTCGCGGAGCTGTCCTCCGCTTCCTCCTCCGCCTCGTCCTCGTCCATGACCCGTGCCGCCTGATCCACATAGGAAACCGGCGCAAAGCTGCCCAGAAGGGGGATGACCTTTCCGTTTTTCCCCGACGCCATGAATGCGCTGCACAACCGGGATTCCGTGATATAAACGCTGTGGGAGGTCTCAAATACCAGATTGGCATCATCCTCCGGCCCGCCCAACAGCTTGATTCCCTTTTTCAGCTTGAAGCCGGGAATGGTCTCCGACGCCAGACGCATCAGCACGATGCTGTGGGAGGGGAACGCGGGCTTCAAGGATATTCCCAGCATGTTCATCAGCTCGATGTAATCCCGCTCAAGCAGCGTGTTGTACCGTCTGACATTCTCCTCCATCTCATCCGCATACAAAAAGGCAATGACAGAGCCTATGTCGGGATGTTCCTCGTCAAACTGCCATTCCGGCACATATGCCGCCGCAAGGCTTTTGATCCTGGCGATAATGTCCGCTCTCTTTTGTTCTTCTATGATGTAATCACTGGTCGTTACGCTCTTCCATTGTCTCATATGCTTCACTCTCTTCTTCCGGCTCTTCGCCCAGATAGAACGGGAATACCATATTTTCCCGCACGTTCTCGCCCCGCACGATGTAGTCTATATTGACGAACAGGCAGCCCGGCTTGCTGTTCTGATCCATGTTCACATTGACCTGCTCCACGCGCGGTTCATTCCGCATAATGTCCGAGGCAATCTCATGTGCCATCAGGTTCAGCGTGGTGTCGTCCGTCTGTGCAAACACATAGCTCATCACGCTGCTGCCGAACTCCGGTCTCATAAAGCGCTCTGTCCGCTGGGTCATCAGGATCAGGTAGACGCTCTCCCGGATGCTCTCTTTTCCCGATACACAGGTAAATCTGCCTGTGGTGGGATTGATCTGCGGCGGGAATTTCATGCCCGTTCCCAGAAACTTTTCCTCTTCCATGGTTACTCCCCCTTCTATCCGATCTTGATCGGCGCTCCTCCGATACTGGTGGTGCCGCTGCTGGACGCCTTTAACATGGAGGACGCCTCCAGTGCCACATTGCCGCCGGAGAGCCCTAACTTTCCGTTGGTTTCGATCTGGCTGCCGTCCGTTGCCTCCACCTTGAATTTGCCGCATTTGATGCTGACCGTGCCGCTGTCGGCGTTCATTACCACTTCGATGTTGTCTCCGACGGATATGGTCAGCTTCTTTTCGGTCTTGATGTCGATTCTTCCGCTGCCGTCCTCCGTCTTGATGGAGATCTGGTTCTTTCCGTCCTTATCGCCCATGAGGATCTGCTTCTTTTCATTGTCGAACAGAAGTCTGTGCGCCTGTCCGGGCGTATAGATGGAAATTTTGTCGTTTGCGCCGTTTTCTTCCTCGCAGTCGTCAAACTGGATGGTGCTGCCGTTCTTGGTGATGATCTTTTTATACTGGTTCTTCTCATGCACCGCCTTTGTGAGGAACGGGTTGCTGTCCTTGGGTACGCAGCCGATCACATAGGGCTTTTCGATATTGCCCTGCTCAAATGCCAGCAGCACCTGATCGCCCACCTCCGGCAGGAAGTAATGTCCCCATTTCTTTCCGCTGGACGGCATTGCAAGCCTTGCCCATTGCAGCTCGTTTGCCTCGTCGTCCCTGACCGGAACCTGCACGCAGATCCGACCCGGCATATTCTGATCGTAGTTCTTTGCCACGATCCCGACCACAACGCCCAGTATCCGATTGTCTCCCGTCTCGGACTTCGTCACCTGCTTTGCGGCGATCTCGTCCATAATGTCATACAAGCCCATGCTTTTCTCCTCTGTCCGTCCGCTGCGGTGCTACAAAAGCCCGCCCGACAGTCCCGATATATTGCCCGACACGCTGTTTCCCATTCCTGCGGATACCGCCGTGATCCGGGTGTCGTACTGCCCATCTTTTCCAAGAACGTGGCAGATCCTGTTGATATAAAAGGTGTTCTCCGCAGGCTCGCCCAGGCCTGTCAGCTTGATAAAATGCCCCGGCAGAAGCTCCGGGACTCCCACCATCTCGCACTCCATGGTGCCGTAGCGGTAGGACATGGTCTCCATCAGGGAATTTACCCTGTCCTCCGCCTCCTCCTTGGAGGTTATGGTGGAATCTATGTAGACCTTCTGGCTGTCCTTTAAAAGCGGTTTTGCCTTGCTTCCCTCCGAAATCTTGTTGGAAAACTTTTTCTTGGCGGAGATCAGCTTTGCCTTGGACACATCCATGCCCCGCACCACCACTTTTTCCACCAGCCCCGTCAGATCGTAGGAGATGTCGAAGCTGTGCATGCCCGTCGCCGGGCCGATCTCCAGCAGAATGGAGGTGTCGGACTTTGCCTTGCGGAAATATACCACTCCGCACTCGGTGAAAAACTCAAAATTGTGTTTTTTTGCCGCCTTTACCACAAATTCATAATCGCTCTCCGCCACCATCTCAATGGTTTTGTCCTGCGCTCCCGCGCCGCCGTTTGCAAGCGCTCTCTGCTTATCCGGCGTGACGTCCACCTTGATGTCGCGCATGACTCTCTCGCCCTGGGAGCCAAGCTTTTCGTAGGCGGTCTTATCCAGAATTTCCTTTACGGCATCGGAATAATTCTTTGCCTTGAGCTGAGCGGAATAGCTGCCCGCCATCATAATGCCCTTCACATCCATCGCCGTCACCCGCACGCAGGGGACATCGTATTTTTCAAACAGGTAATTCATCCGGGTAATCACGCCCACAAAAACGCAGGTCGCCGTCCCGCCGTAGCCCAGATATACCTCCACGCGGCAGCCGAGCTGGAGCTTGGTCTTTTTCTTTGGAAATTCAAAGCTTCCCGTGGATTCGTCGTAGACGTCGTAGACGCAGAACTCCGCCACGGATGCCTCAAAGCCACAGGTCAGATCGATCCTGATGTCGGACACGGGGTATCCCTTCTTTGCGTCCGCCAGAGATTCGCCGTTTACCTTGATGACTGCCACCGGATGCTGGAACTGCATATATTTCTTTTTCAACTCGTCAAACTCATAAGCTGCCATTGGTTTCTCCCGTTACTTGCTCTTGAACATGTCCTCAAATGCCTGTTCCCACTTCTTCTCCGTCTGGTACGGCTCATCGCCGCCGATCGCCTGATCCTGTCTGATCTGTATGGCTACCTTGGCGCGGATGGGAGCACCCGCCTTGTTGAACATGGTGTACTGCACATTGACACCCACCAGCTCGCCCCAGAATATCATCTTGTTCCACGCAAATCCCACCAGACGGGTGAAGTTCTGCACCATGGCGGCAATGAAAAGCTCTGTCTGATCCTGCACGGAATATTTTTTCCCCGCAAGCGCGCTCATGCCCTGCTCGATCCGCTGCGTCAGTCCGCCCACCGAGGCGATCTCACTGAGGAGCGGCATCTCCGCATCCATCATAAAGGCGTCCTTGTTGTTGGTATCGTCAAAGATCAGCTCCATTGCCAGAGTGGTCTCGGAGGGTATGTCAAACTGCTGGAACTGGTTTTCGCCGGAGCCGCCCACGCTCTCCCTGCGGATCTCGCCGCCCATGCCCTGAAATGCGATGCTGGAGGGGTTGAACTGCACCGGTACCAGAATATAATTCGCCTCATTTACCACGCCTGCCAGCGTCTTGTCCATGGACAGGGCATTGAACATATTGCCGGACGCCGCATAATTGTTCTCCTGCAGCTTTGCCGCCGCGGCGGACAATCCGGTAAGGCTGCCCAGATTCTTTTTCCCTGTCATATCATCCAGATCGGGGATCAATTCCGGTCTGTGCATTAACATATAAGCTTTGTTGATATTTCCGGTAACGCCGGAAACCAGCCCCTGCGCTATCGTACCTGCACCATATGCCATAGATCTCTTCCTGTTCTCTACAAATTGATAAGATTATTGTACTGGCTTTTCAGGTTTCCCGTCGCCATGGAGGTAAGGTTTCCCTCCTCATCCCGGTTTCCTTTCTTGTTCAGGATGTCCGTATACCGTTTTCTCCAGTAATCAAGATAGCTTGCGCCGTCCATGCTGTCCTTGGGGGCGCTTCCCATGAGCATGCCGATCTGTACTTCGGCGCGGATGGGATTTCCCGTGGTGCTGAACATGGTGTACCGCCCGGAAACGGCGTTCAGGACTCCGGTATACCGCAGCGTTCCCCACTGGAAGATCATCATTCTGTGATCCTCATCCCGCAGAGCCGCCAGAAAGCCTTCCACCTGGGGTCTTACGGTGTATTCCTTCCCCTTTATGGCTGTCGCCACGTTTTTTACAAGGGTGGTCGCCCCCAGCGTGAGCCTCTCTTCCATAAAGGCGTCCGCAATGTTGGTGGCATCGAAGATCAATGTAAAATTCACGTTTATGTAAGGATCAAGGGCGCGGTACTCGATCCGCCCCGCCTGATTGGTTCCTACCGTTCCGTAGTTGCTGATGGGGGAGCGTCCTCCGCCTCTGGCTATGACCTGCAGGGAGGAGGGATTAAACTGCACGGTAAATTTCTTTCCGCTTAATGCCTTGCTCTCCAACGCATTGACCAGACTCTCGGTATCTGCACCGAGCTGACCCGTGGCATGCACGATGGAGCTTGTGGACACCGCAGCCTTGGATAATTTTTGCAGCCCGGCATTCTTCATATTCATTGCGGTGGTGACGGTTTTCACCCTGCCCATTCCCACGGACTGTCCGAATCCCAGCACCTCATCAGGATCCTTCAAGTCGACCTCCTTGGGCGCCGTGTCGGGAAAAACCAGCACGGCTTTTGCTATATTTCCGACCAGTCCCTTGGCATCCTGCTTAATCGACTGACCCAAATCGCCTAAACCCATTGACTGTTACCTCCTAGAGCCCGCGCCTGCGCCGCTCCGTGTCCATTCGCTTCTCCAGCTTTCCGTACACCTGCTCGGATATGTCGCCGAGCTGTCTCTGTACCTTTTCGTTTATCATCCTCGCGATCTCTTCATTCTGTCTCGTCTGGATTTCATTGATCCTGTTGTTGATGACCTGCTGCGTGGTACTGCTCTCCACCGTCTCCTCGGTGATCTGCCGGTTCTCGATGCGGTTGCTTCTGTGCAGCCCCCTGATCTCCTCCAGCATTTCCTCCTCCAGAGTGGTTTCCTCCTGACGGTGCAGCAGCTCCACGCGCTCTATATTTTTCTGGGTCTCCCGGTGGATCTGTTTTACCTGCTCCGGCAGATATTCCCTGAGCACCTGTCTCGACTGTGTCTCGTAGACCGATTCCTCGGAAAGCTCCTGTATATTGTGGATCAATTCCGTTTCACTCCGGCTGTTCTCAAACTGGATATCCCGGATCAGCATATCCGCCGCATCGGGCATCACCTGCCCGGAGGCTGTCATAAGCTCCGGTGTTTTCTGGTATTTCTCCAGCGTCTCAAAGATTCTTACGGTCTCTTCCCCGAACACCTTCGTGAGATGTTCCTGCACCAGCTCTTCTCTCTGTTCTTCTCTTGTCTCGCGCTCCAGATAGTCAAGCAGCACTTCCTTTGGCTCCGTCAGCGCGCGCAGGGCGTCTTTTCTCGCCGCCTCCCGGTTGATCCTTCCGGCTTCCCTGCTCTCGGTATGCCCCTCCACCATCTGCTGTAAAAGCCGGCTGTTTTTGATGTTGTTCTGGTTGATCTGCTCCAGCTGCTGCTTCAACAGCATTTCCTGTCTGGTGATGGACTGGATCTGCTGTCCGTGTATCTCTGTCTTTTCTATGTTCTGGATCACCTGTCCCGGCAGTCCGCTCCCGGTTCTGTCCTGCGCCTCGTCGTCCCCGCCGTCCTGTGCGGCGTAGGTCATTTCCTGCTCCGGCACCCTGCCCTCCGCCCGGGTCACCGCAAGGATCCGGCGGTTGTCCGTAAAGAACTGCTCCATTGCGCGGATCTCGTTGGTCTGGTACTCCTGCACCGTTTTGGTGTAGGTGTCCGCATCCCGCAGGCTGATATAGTTGCGTTCATGGTATGCCTCAAACCGCCGGAAGGTATTTTCCGTCGCCTGATAGACGGCTCCCGCAAGCTCATACCAGACATGGCTCCGGGACAGCAGCTCCTCCGTCCTGAGTGCGTACATCTGATGCAGCGCATTCAACAGAACTGCCTGCACCATCTGGTTCACCGTCTGCGTGTGGCTCTCGTTTACCTGTGTCTCATCCCCCATCTCATAGGTATTGAGGTAATGGTACACAAGGGGCTGTTCCTCCGTGGTGGTGTAATTTTTCAGCTTGTTCAGCAGGATATTCTGCGCCGTCACGGTCTGCTCGCTGATCTGCATCTCCGCGTCTGTGATGTATTTGTGATGGCTTATGGTTGCGGAGAGGTAATTTTTCAGCTCCTGATAGACGGCTCCCGTCTGCAGGCGGTTCATGATATTCTGGTGAAGCCAGAGAATGTTCTCCTCCTCCCGCTTCTCCTCATCTGCCTCCTTCACCGCCGCGTCCTTCGCCCTCTCCTGACGGTATTCCAAAAGCTGGGAAAGGATCTCGCTCTCCGACCAGTACAGGTCGGTAAGACGGTTTACATTCTTCATTTCCTGCCGGATATTCTGTACCTGACTGATAAACTGTTTTACATCCGTCACGCCCACCCTTGACAGTACGGACTCGATAAATACCTTATCCTGATAGGTCATCCGGTAGGTATCCGACACCAGAATCCGGTTTAACACGTTGTTGATGACGTCCATTTTCAGGGTGCGGTTTTCAAAGACCGTCTTATTGTCAATCAGCGCCGTCATGCCGCCCTCTTCCAGATAAATCTCAGGCGGCTCTGACATGAAATGCAGCATATCCTCCGGCTCTAAACCGCTTCCGATCATCTTGTAGTTGCCGGTGAGACGCTCCGTAAAATTATCGTTAAGCTGCAAAATAGAGGGATCGACTGTCAGCTCTATCGGTGTATGGATCGTCAACATGTCTTTTCCCTCCTTTCTGCTTTCTTAATTCTGTCAATGCTTTTTCAGAAAATCCGTGATCTGTTTCGCGCTCTTCTTCGCCGGCCACAGTCTTGCTTCCGGTGTTTTCATTTCCTGTCTGGTGGCGCTGGACTGCTCCGGCCAGCTTCTTCCGTCCGGCGTTTTCATCTCCTGTCTGGTGGCACTGGACTGCTCCGGCCAGCTTCTTCCGTCCGGTGTTTTCATCGCCTGCTTGGTTGCACTGGACTGCTCCGGCCAGATTCTGTTTGCCGCTGCGGAAAGGGCAATCCTCTTTGCCTCCGCCTCCTGCTTTGCTTCCTCTGTCTCCGCCGTCTTTATTTCCGCCTCGATTTCCTTGTTGAAGTCGGTGGCAAAGCTCTTATAATCTCTTCCGTGCTTTGTCTTTAAGTGTCCGTCCGTATCCTTTTCCGGCTTCCATCTGTCGGCGTCCGCCTTCTGTTCCATATCGCTGCGGCTGGGTTCTCCCTCCAAATGCTTGGCGGAGCTGTACTGCTTTGCCTTTTCCGAATGCTGATACTGCTTCGCATCCGGCGTTTTCATTTCCTGCTTGGTGGCGCTGGACTGCTCCGGCCACAACCGTTTTGTGGAGGCGGACATGGCGATCTTCTTTGCTTTCGCCGCTTCCTTTTCTTCCTCCGTGGTCGCCGACGCAATCTCCTGATCGATGGCTTTGTTGTAATCCGTCACAAAGCTCTCGTAATTCTTGCCGTGCTTGTTTTTCAGTCTGCCGTCCGTATCCTTCTGGGGCGTCCACTTGCCCGCCTCGGCCTTCTCCTCCATCTTCTTCCGGGAGCTGTATGAGGTCTCCCATTCTTTGTTATACAGATTGGAGTTGTAGTGCCGGTCTCCGGAGCCCTCCCGCTTTTTGCCGTCGAATTTCCATACTTTTCCGCTGTTCTTGTCCTGCTCGAAGGTCTCGGACGGAATGTCCAGACATACCATCTCGCGGTAGGCTATGGTCACGGTCTCCAGCAGAAGTCCGCTGACTTCCGCATTCAGTTCCCCGTAATCCTTGCTGATCACGGTACATCCGGTAAACACATAATTGCGCACCGGCTGCAAGCCCGGAAAAACGTGTTTGTTCACAAACAGGATCACCGGAAGCAGAAGCTCGGTTCCCAAAGGCAGAGGATCCACCCAGTTTACGCCCACATAGCGCTCTACCTGAAAGGTGAACGGCTTGCTGATCGGCTTACGCTTCAGGTGAACGTAATCGTTCAGTCCGCCCTCCTGAATATAGTCAAATTCATTTTCCCTGTGGATTCCCTTGACCGCCTTGCAGGGCAGGTCAAACACACCCTCCACCCGGAGCATAAAGGCAAAGTTGACAACGGGAGTCCTTCCTGTATTGACCACCAGCTTGTTGCCCCAGTCTTTTCTGCCCCCGATTTTGGTACCGCCGGGAAGCCCGCTGATGGATGTTATATTGTCCTGCTTCTGCTGATTTTCATCTGCCATATGCCCCACCTCCTTCTATCTGTGCTATCTGCTGGGTTTCATATCCAGAATACTTTTTTCTTTGCTCTTTTTCGAGGGATTAATGCTCTTGTGTATCTCGGAAATCTCATGGCACCAGCGCCGTCTGCTGCGGTGATCCAGCTGCATCACATCCTCGCTGCCCCAATGGAAATAGTAGGACAGAAACGCCATCTCCTGATACATCGCATCCTTGGGATAGAGCCTTAACCCTCCATAGTAAAATTTACCGGTGTCTCAATCGTCTCGCCGCAGTGGGGACATACCACTTTCATCACAGGGGGCTCCACATCGTTGATCTTCTGGTACATATCCTGTAAAAATGCAAGGTCAGCCGTAAACAGCTTTTCTATCACATTGGGCGTTACCATGGTAAGCCCTTCCAGCTCCGTGATCACCTTGCCCAGCACCACGATGGTCAGATAGGAGGGATTGCTCAACACTCTGGGATCTCTGGTTGCACTGATCTCGTCTCCCGCCGTGGCAAGGCGCATCTTTCCTCTTCTGTGTACCTCTCCGCTGCTGTCCACATAACCCTTGGGAAGTGTAAATTCGTAAACTGTTTCCATTTTATCTCCTCCTGTCCGCTTCTCGGATCTTTTTCTGTGTTCTCCTGACCTGATAGAAAGAGAAGCCGCCTGCTTCTCCTCCTATCAGGCCACCCGGAGCAAAGCCCCGGATGCCTGTATATTCTCCCTAGTTGGGGATGATCAGTTCTTCGTATGCAATCTCAACTGTCTCGATTGCCACTTCGCTCTGCAGCGCGTTCAGATCGGGGGCCGTGTACTTGGTTACCCATGCGTTGGTGAGCTGCCATACTCTGGTGCCGGTCACGGAGGTTGCTACCGTCTGGGGTGCACCGCCGTTGATGTCAATCATCTCGATCTGCACATTGTAGCGGGGCATCTGGCCTCTGGTCTCGCTGACACACTCCTGAATCCATGTCTTGAATGCACTGTCCAGAGTGTATCCCATCTTTAACGTTACATTTCCGTGCTTTACCAGTCCCGGAATCTTTACCGGTGCAAGGCTGTTTGCATTTCCCTGACGGAACTCGATCACATCAACGGTTGCTTCGATGCCTGTCACCTCGCTGAAAGCAGCGGTTCCTTCCACCTGATCCACATGAACCAGAAAGTTCATTTTTGTCAAGGGATAGTACAGTTGTCCTTCGGTTTGATATGCGGTTGCTGCCATAATCTTCTACTCCTTTTCTGTTTTTTCTTTCTATTCAATCTGCGTTTGTCTTTTATTCTGCGCTCTCTCCGCCGCCTGCGCTCTCAGCCGTGTGCTGTGTTACACGGAAGATCACAAACTCTGCAGGACGGGAAGGAGCGATACCTACGTTACAGATGAGGCGTCCGTTCATGATGTCGTCCTTGCTCATGGTAGAAGGTCCGATCTCCACGAAATATGCCTCGGAAGCGGAACCGCCTGCCAGCATGCCGTTTCTCCACATGGTGTCGAGGAAGCTGGAAATGGTCATCTGTACTCTCTGCCACAAAGCAACATCATTGGGCTCAAATACAACCCAGTTGGTATTTGCCTTGATGCTCTCCTCCACATAAATGAAGAGACGTCTTACGTTGACATACTTGAAGCTGGAATTGCTGCTTGCGGTTCTTGCGCCCCATACGCGGATGCCCTGTCCGGGAATTGCACGAATCAGGTTGATTCCGGCGGGATTCAGGATATCCTGCTCTGCCTTGTTGTAATTTACGTTCAGTCCGGTACAGAATACGGTCTCGTTTGCGGGTGCCTTATGTACGCCGCGGTTGTTGTCCGTTCTGGAGTAAACGCCCATTACCGCACCTGAAGGAGGGATAAAGTCGGGCTGGTTGGAGGAACGGTCAAATACCTGGATCCAGGGATGATACATTGCGGCGTAGGTGCTGTCGATCATCTCGCGGTACTGCAGCAGATCCTTTGTCTTATACATATCCTTCGGCATATCCAGAACTGCGAAACGGCTCTTTAAGTTCTCGCAGTGTCCTACCAGTGCTACCACTACCTCGGGAATGGTCACGCCGGGAATTGCAAGCATGCTTACGGTGCTGTTCTCCTCAAAGGATGCAAGACCGGTTCTCTTTCCGGGACCGTTGTCCTCGCCGATGAAGGTTCCTGCATTTACCTTGTTCATGGAACCGTCCAGACCGCCGTCCAGTGTGAACATGCCGCTGGTGTTGCCCTCGCCAAGGATTGCTTCCACCGGGTTGCCGATGGCATCGGATACTTCAATCTCTGCCTTTACCAGCTCACTGTTTACCAGACGATAGCCGAAAAAGTTCGGGTTTGCAACGTTTGTGCTCAGGCCTGCGTAGTTCTCTACTTCCTCAGCATAACGGATGCTCATGTCGGTCTCTACCAGATAAACAACCGTCGTAGGGATCAGTGCGGTGTCCACTACCTTGCCCTTGAACTCCTGCTCAAATACAATGCTGTTGTCGAAAATGCTCTTGATGCGGTTGTACTCTTTTCCTACGATTACCAGATCTCCCTCACGGAAGCCTTCCACTGTCTTTGCGATGTATGCGTCGCCGTTCTTTCCGACAAGCTGCATCTTACGCTTAGTTACGGTGTTCAGGGTAATCTGGATCTTATTTCCCCATTTACCTTCGTTTGCTGCCGTAACGGTAAGGAAGCCCTTCTTGGTGGATGCCTTCTTTGCATCTGCGGGGATTACACGGGATACGTAGCAGCGTGTTCCGCCGTTTGCGAAGAACTGCTCCACGCTGGGCGCCAGATAACGGTACTCACCGTATCCGAACTCGCTTAAGGGTCCTCCGAACTGCTTTACAAAGCTGCGATAGCTTGTTACCAGACTCGGTGCTCCGAGTGTCTGTCCTTTCTCCGCAAAACCGATAAAGCCTGCGGTGGAAGTTCCTACGCCTTCCATTGATCTGGGAGAATTGTCATATTCTTCCACATATACACCGGGTGAAAAATATTCTGCCATTTTATTAGCTCCTTTCTATTCTCTTTCCTTGTTATACCAGTACCTTGGTCTGCCCCGGTACGGTAATTTTAATTGTTCCGGCTCCTAGGCCGCACATCAAAGTTGCCTCGTTGGTCAGGCAGGGGGCTCCCCCCACCATCACCTTGGGATTTGCCGGTATCCACGGCCCCGCCGGAACCATGGTGCAGGGCTGCGGTGTCAGCACTCCGAGTGCTGCTGCCGGGTTTGCCAGTGAAGTACACATTCCAAAAGGCTGTAGGTTTACGTTTGGCTGCATATCCTTTATCGTTGCGACCGTTTTTCCTTCCTCGAGGCAGGTCGTCTGCGAAGTTGCCTGCAAAGTGCAGGGTGCCGTGCCAAAGCTGCACATACAGGTTGCGCCTGTCACTGCTAAAATCCCCATCTCCTATGTCCTCCTTTCCTCAGTCTCTCCAAGCGGCTGAAGACTCTCGGTAGAGATTTTTTTAAAGGCCGCTTTTCCGTCCACCACATAACGGATCAGATACTCCGTTCCGTCACCGTCGTCCTGCATCCGAAGCAGGTATTTTCCTGACTCGTCTACCATGCCTCTCACAATGCGGACAATTTTTTCCTCCGACCTGCAGGCTGTCTGCAGAGGCTTTGTCAGCTTGATATTCAGCTTGTCCAGCCTCTTCTTGATTTGAAATTCTTCAAATTCCTGCTGCTGTTCGTGGATGACCGCGTAGGACATCTCCTCCAGTGGTTTGGTGTAGTACAGCCGCAGGGTCTGTCTCTTTTCCTGATAGCTGTCCACCGCTCCGTAAGCCTTTTTGAGAGAGACCGCTGCAATGGATTCCATGCCGGGACAATGCCCTTCGAGCGTCAGCATATCGATAAAACCGCTTGTGCTGATCTCGGGAATCATAGCCGCCTCCACCTCGGGAAAGCTTTCCGACAGCTCTGCGTAGCGGATCTTTACCACCGCAGGCAGAAAACCTGTCACCTGAATCGTCAGATCCATGTCGTTCCTGCCGCGATTCAACAGAACGTAAAGTCCCTCGTCACGCCGCAGGAAAGGAATGACTCTGTCTTCCACGGTAAATGCAACCTGCCTTTGCCGGATGGATGCTCCGGTTGTGGTGTCCACAAGCCGGACGATCAAGTCCAGTTTGTAATGAATCTCAGCATCTGCCACTTATCGCTCACTCCCCCTCTCTTTTCCCATAAGGTTGATCCCGAAGGATGCTTCACTGACGCGAGGAGGTTCAACCACCACTTCGCTGGACAGAAATACAGGTGCCGCCTTATAGAACAGGCTGATCTCATAGGGCTTGTTGATCGCCTGCCACACCCTTACCTTCTCCTCCAGTGCCATCTTCGCCTGAGACAGCACAATGGGAGGTTCCGAGCCATCCAGCCACGGTTGAAGCTCCTGAGGCCGCACAGAGCTGTTGTCATTGACGATCTGTGCCACCCTGCCAATAATTTTTTGTATATCCGGTGCTTTTAGTCCCATCTGGGAAGAACCGTTTATAAATACCATATAATATAAACTATATGGTTTTGGCGGCTGTAACAACTGTATCTTGCCGCGATCCACCACCGGCGGACGGGCAACCTGTGTTTCCTCTTTGATCTCATACAGGTAAAGTCCCACGATGTAGTCCACATCCTGTGATGCGGGCGAGGAGATCTCGATATTGTTGGGAGACGGCACGGGTTCCGGGCACATCTTTTCCCTGAGGGTTTTTACAATGTATGCACTGACATCCGCAATAATGGTATAATCTGCCATTTTTATGCGCCCCCTTCCAGTAATTGTTCATAGATCTGTTCGGCGATGGTCTCCACCGTGGGTGTTCCCACCGCGCCGTAAGCTGCTTTTTCAAAATTTTCCGCCTTGGTATCAAACAAGGCCTCGCTGTCCGCTCCGTTCAGATACAGACCCTGCATCTTCTCCGGCGCCGCCGTCAGTTCCTTCTCGGAGCCTCCGGTGGTCTCGTACTGCTTCTGCGCCAGCGTGAACAGGTAATACTCCTTTGCCTTTTGCAGGGTTACGGTATTGTGGGAGTCGTTGAATATGTAACGGTAGCCCAGCACCCCGCCCAGCGCCTGCAGGGAGATATATGCGTCGGTCTTTCCGGTGTATTTGTCGTATATGTACGGGTTTTTCTCCTGCGCCGTCTGCTTTGCAAGGCTTGCCGCAAGGTCAAGCGCCGCAGCGCTTCCTTTTTCCTGTCCGTACCATTCCATTGCGATCATGGCTGCTGCCTGCTGCCCGGAGGTTACGTTGTCAAAGCCGCCGTTTCCGAACATTCCGTTCAGAACATTGTCAAGCAGGCTTCCCAGCGCATCCGCCGTCAGGTCTCCGCCTCCCGCGCCCGCTACGGCGTCCATGGCATCGGAGAGCGCCGCTCCCAGCGCATCCGCCGCGTCCGCACTCAGCCCGGCTGCATTGTCAAGGGCGTCCTGCACCTGTGAGAGCGCCGCCTGCCCTGCGGAGGGATCCAGCGTTGCCGCCGCCGCAAGCGCCGTCAACTGGTTTTGCAGATCCACCGGGGAGGTCTCATCATCCGCGTTCCGGATGGCTTCGGTCAGATCGTCCGCCATGGACGCGATCCTTGATGCGACATTCTTTTCTCCCAATCCTGCCGCCGCTCTTGCTTTGTCCGACTCGCTGCTGCTCGGTGAGTTGAGGATGGCATTCAGTCTGCTCGCCAGATCATCGATATCCTTCTGCTTTGCCTCCATCTGCGCCGTCAGCTTCTTTGCCTCTGCCAGATCATTTTTATCAAGTGCGTCCTGACGCTGCTTCTCCAGCGCGTCCTTCTCCTGCTCCAGCTTTACCATCTCGGTGGCGTCCGATGCATTTTTCACCAGATCCCCATAACTTTTGCGGAGCCAGATCAGATGCGCTGCCACCGTGTCTAACAGGTACGGTGCCGCATCGTCCTTTAAAACCGAATTTTCCAGTTGGGCTACGCCGTCAATCAGCCGGAGCACATAGGTCTGTGCCGCCGCGTTGTCCATTCTCTTGAACTGCGCCTCCAGCATGCTCTGGTACTCCATGCGGTCCGCGTTTGCCGCAGTCTTCTGCTGGGAAAGGTACTTCTGGAGAACGGATTTCGCCGCTCCCTCCCCGACAGCGGTGCGGTACTCCTCGTTTACGCCCGCCCGCAGATCCGAGGTATATTTCGTAAATGCCGCGCTGACCAGATCCGAGGTCAGGGTTGCCAGCTCGCTGTCCTGCTGTACGATAACGCCGTCTAAAATATTCTGCAGGTTACAGAGCTTTTCCATGATGCTGTCACAGCCCGCCGTGTCGCCGCTCCCTGCCTTGGAGATCAGCTCCTGACTGTATTGGTATTCCATATCCGCCGAAACGGATTCGCCTGAAGCCGACATGCGCTTTGCCTCGTAGCTGCTGATGCTCTCCTGCACATTGCTGATGGAATCGCCGATCGCCGACACGATTTCGGAATTGACCACAAAATCCGCCGGTATGGTTTCTCCGTCGCTGTTCTGTTTCTGATTGCTTGCGCCCATGCCGCTTGCGTCGTTCTCCAGCGCATCCAGATATTTTTCCAGATTGGTGAGGGAGATCACCCGACGCTCAGCATCCACCGCCGTCATGATATCCTCCGTCTTCTGCGTCCACTGGGACGGCTTGTTCCGGGAGGAAAGCCCGTTTTTATAATTTCCCAATGCCTGCAGGGATGCGTCGCAGTTCCTTGTGGCATCGTTCTGTATGTCTTTGTCAAAAAGCGCTCCCACCATGCTCAGATAAATCTGATCGGATTCGTTCTTGTCCGTCTTTTCCTGCAATATCTGATACTGGATCCGCAGGGGCTCCAACTCCTCCATGGTTCTTAAATCGTAGGGATTGCTGATGTCAAACACGGACACCGCACTGCCGGTGCGGAGGTCTATGGTAATGCCGTCCGACTTGGTCTGGTGGGTAAACTCCAGATTTTCAATGACGCTTTTGCTCACCGGGGTTCCCGAAGTAGTGATGTCCGCAATCGAGGTCGCCTCGGATATCTCAAACCATGTGCCGTCCGCCAGTTCGGATTTGTAGTACATCTGCGTCTGATTGAAATCATTTGCCGAATCCAGAGCCACCTGATAGAGCTCATCCGTCAATGCGCTGATGTGAATCAGGTGGGAGCCGATGATGATCGTGGAATTTTCGATCCGGGCATCCTGCATATGTACGGAGCGTACAGAGGTGCTCTTGTCGCTCTCAAGCGCCGCCCGTACCACCGCCGTGCCGCCTGCGGCAAACAGCAGAACCACTGCGGTCAGGCAAAATAAGCGGATGCTTTTTTTCACTCTATGCTGTTTATGCTGTTTTTCCGTTCTCTCCCGCATTTTTACCCCCGTTTATTTCTTGTGAATGGTCTGGTCGCTGCTGTTGAACCGTGCCTCGCAGACAAGCTGTCCGCTGTCGTCATACAGGCGCAGGATCAGGTCGTCCAGACTGCCCTCCGCCGCCGGCAGATACCGGAAGGTCTCTCCTGCCGCAATCTTCTTGTCGCTGATCAGGTATTTGTCGTCCCCGGTCTTGATATTGTAGGACGCCACGCCCTGATCCGGCTGTATCTGCAGGTTGATCTCCAGAAGTCCGGTGACGCTGTTTACCGTCGCCGTATAGGTTCCGATCTGCGTATTCTCCGTAGTCTCGACCCGGTAAGACCGGATTGTCAGCTTATCGGAGTACACCGAGGCATCGATATTACAGTCATCCACAAAGTCTTCTCCGTCGTACAGGCGGATAAAGACGCTGTTTACATCCTTTACATCAAGCGCCAGATGGCGGATGGTCTTGCTTACATTGGTGCGCTCCCCGACCTGCACGCCGTCCACCCACAGCTCAAAATCGCTGATGGAAATGTCAAAATCCTCCGGCACGGAAAGCCCTATTTCAAACAGGTTGTTTTCCACCATGGAGTGAATGAAATAGTAGACGCCTTCGCCTTCATCCTCCACCACATAGCTCTGTCCGCCCTCCGCGGCGGTAAGGTCTGAGGAAGATCCTTTCAGGTAGGCGCTGACCGCCCCGCAGGTCAGTCTGTCAAAGCTGTAAAGCACCTGACTGTATGCAGACTTTGCATCCAGACTGTCCATCTGCAGCTCCTCGTATTCCGCCTGTACCTGCTCGTATTCCTCGAAGGTAAGCTGTCCGGTGGAATTGAGGATGGCTGCCCTCTGCAGCTCCTCCGTCTTTTTCGCCACTTCCTGTTCCAATGCCTGACTGGAATTTCTGGTGGAAACATAATTGTCATAGGAGGTCTTGACGGAATCCGTCAATTCCTTTTTCTGCGCCAGCTCCTCCGCATACAGGGACTGGTACTCCAGCGCCGACTCGTACAGGACATACGGATTGTCCTCCACATAGCGGATGCCGTCTATGGAACCCTTGAACCACTCTCTGGGAATCTTGATGAACAGGATCTTCTTTTTTCCCTGCCACGGTCTGTCCACCGCGTTCAAAAACTCTTCAAATTTGAGCTTGAAGGCTGCGGAGTCCAGTTTCTCTCCCCGCTTTGCCTGTGCCACAAAGCTGTCGATGATGCGCATGTTGGAGGAGCCGTAGTGCTGCTGCATCAGGTTGTAGTTGGTATTCAACTGCAAAAGACCGTTGGAGGTTGCCGTCCTGGTCTGGTAGAAAGCGTCGTCATGCTCCAATGTGTACGCGATCAGCTCCTCCTCTATCCCGCGGTCAAGATCCGCGTCGATAAAGGGAATTTCAAAATAGTACGAGGTGGACACGTCGATTCCGATCAATCCCCCGAGCTTTTCCTTTGCGGCTTCAAAGCTGCGCTGATCCGAAAGAAGGGTGGAATTTAAGGTTTCCAGCTTTTTCTCAATGGCGTCCACATCCGATTGTGTGGCAAGCCCGCCGGCCAGTCTCGCTTTGTTTTTCGCAAGGGATGTCTCATAGGAGAGAATCCGTTCTTCATTGAAGGCAATCCTCTCCTGAAGCACATAGACCTCAACAAAGCAAAGCCCGACTTCTTCATAGATGCCGTAAACGCAGTCCGTGATGCTGTGGTTGAGCGTGTCGATCTGGGACTGTAATTCCAGCGGCTTGTAGGTATATTCCATCTGATCCGACAAAGTCGGCTTCTCCGGGAATTTGAAATTTAAAAGCGGTGACCAGCGGAAGGTTCTCTGGTTTTTTTCCTTGAGCTTGATCGCCTTGATCGCCTGCGAATACTGGAGCTTTGCCAGATCCAGCTTGTTTTTCAGCTGGACGTATTCGCTGCTCTGCGCAAGCGCCATGCTTTTCGCCGTTGCCACCGTCAGTGTCTTGTCGGTGGGTGCGGGCACGGCAGCCGCCTCCGCTCTGATCGGAGTGAAACCGGCAAGAAGCAGGCTGCACGCGGTAAGTACGGAAAGCAGGCGGCATATTCTGTTTGGTGCGCTTTTCGGTTTCACTTCTTTCACTCCCTTCGTTATTTCTTCGTTATCGTTCCAGTGAGTACATCCAGAACCCGCCGTCCCTCTCTGTGCATACGAAGGTGTAGGTCACATCCTCCACCTGAAATGCATACAGGTAAACCAGCGCGTCCGTGGCATATTCGGTTACTTCATTTACCTCGTCATACGGCTTTCTTGCCTTCATGCCGATTTCTAACGGTATATCCGCTCCCTTTTTCTGCATCCGGTCTATGGCTGCAGCCTCCGGGAAGGTTACATAGCTGTTGCCCTCAAAAACAGGGGCTCCCAGTATCTTCCGCAGTTCCTCCACGGTGGAGATCCGGTAATCGCCGTAGACAAATTCCGTTTTGCCCACATAGATCTTGTCGGTCTTTGCCGTGTCGTCCAGACTGTTGTTTTCGGAGGACTGCACATAGAATGCGTCGATATCCTCCAGCATCACCACCGAGTCCGTACCGTCCTGATAAAGGATCCTGCTGCCGGTATACAGCTTTGCTATCTCCTCCGCGCTCTTTCCGAGAAGCTGTGTATATACCAGCTCCCCGTTGTGGAAGCTTCCCTTGAACACTTCCTTTTCGGCGGCGTCATACAGGGTTCCCTCGCCCTCAAACGCTCCTCTGGAAAACTGTCCGCTGTATTTCTTCGTTCCGCTCTCCCGGTAGAGGGTTCCCTCTCCTTCAAATACGTTATTCTGAAATTCGCCCTCGTACTGCATCTGTCCGATGGGATAATAGAGGCTTCCCTGTCCCGAGAACATATTCTTTTCAAAACTGCCCTGATATACCAGACCGCCGTCCTTGTTGTAGAGCTGTCCGTAGCCCGTAGCATATCCTTTTTCCACATTGCCCTCGTAGGCAATATATCCCGCCTTTGCCCTGATCTTGACCGGCCCTTTGACAAACCGCAGCGACAGGGAATTGTAGGAATACACCTTCGCCGCGCCCGCACCGTCTGTGCCTTCCCCAATGCCTGCGAAGGGATTGACCCATATCAGATAGCACAGGCAGAGGATTCCCACCACGACCACGGCAGCGTGTGCCAGCCGCTTGCTGATCAGGAAGCCGAACAGGGGATAATAATCCGTCTTGTTCCTCGGCTTGACGTTGAATACACTGGTCAGTGCCGACCTGATTTTGGTCAGGATGTTTGCCTTTATGAAACTCCAACTGGTCCAGTACTTGATTTTAGTCCATATCGGTGTGATACGCGCCTTTATCGTACTGAGCAGTACCGATATCAGATTGTTCATGGATTCCTCTCTCTCTCAGCTCCCGGGCATTTATTCGGAAAACAACGCACAGGAAACCTTTCTTCCATAGTCTGTATTCAGACATTTCTCACACAGGAAAAGATACCATTTTGCCACCTCATCATCCGGGCATTCCTTCAACACTTCCGTAAACAGGTTGCGTCCCAGATAGTAGTCTCCCTGATAGAACAGGTTCAGCGCCTTCCGGAATTTGTCCTTGGTGTCCAGCCTCCGCTGACGCTCCTTCGCCGGGTAAGCATCCAGAATCTCGTACAGCTTGAAGGTGCAGCCGCCCTCCTCCAGATATCCGATATATCTGCCCGTGGTCTCTTTTTCCACCAGTTCGTACACCGCATCCGTAACTGCCATGCGGATTCCCATGGAACGGAATTGCTCCACGTATTTTTCCAGCATCTTCATTTCCCGGGAAAGCATGTAGGTGAATGCCTGCTCGTCATTGCCGATCACACCGTACATAAAGGCGGTGCGGTGCAGCAGCACAAACGCGGGCTCCTGAACCTCTCCCTCCTGCGGCGCCGCTATTTCCAGTCCGAAATAGAGCGCTTTCCTCGTCTCCTCCCGGAACAGAAGCTGCAGGGTGGTCAGATCGCTGTTGTCGGAGAGCAGAATGCCCTCGTACTCCTTCTGCTTCTCCCCGAGGCGCTTGTATTCCCTGTCCATCCGGCGCAGGTACTGATCCTCGCCCAGCCCCCTGTTTTCGGGATACGCCACGAACGCCAGCGTCCCGGTAACATGCACGTTGTCGCCCGGCTCCACCTCTAAGATGGAATACTTGCCGAGGATCTGCTCGATCTGCTTCGGTGCAAAGCGGTAATAGTTCTGCAGCACCTTGTATTTGATATAGTTCATTCTGGCAACGTCCGTGGAGATCTGCCCCAGACTGTTTTTCAGCCGTCGCATCTCGTTGCTCTCGATCCAGAAGCCGTCAGCGCTGTTTTTCAAGGAATCCCAGTCCTCTTTTCCCTCCGCCACACGCGCCGTCACCCTCACCAGACTGCGCATCTGCCGTCCCTGCAAAAAGATCACCAATGCAAGCAAAAGTGAGGTAACCAGCAGAAATGCCGCCCCGTACACCAAAAACTCTCTCTGCATATTCGCTATGTCCGCCTGCACCGGCGCAAGGGAGATCTCCGTCAGGAGAATGTATTTCGGCGCCACACTGCGGCGGTCCGCATACACAAGCACTCCCGTGCCCTGCTTTGTCTCCCCGCTGACTACCGACTTTGACTGGATCGCCGTGTTTGCCAGCTGTTCTATGTAATATCTGCAATCCTCCTCGGAAAGGCATCCTTTATTCTTCGTCTGGCGCAGCACCCTTGCGGCGTATTCACCCCCGGAAAGCCTTTCGTAAACCGCTGCCGTCAGATAACAGGACTGTTCGCCGTCCACCGTCGTCACGGGCAGGCTCTGCTCCAACAGGTTTTGCAGGTCGTCGCCTTCCGTCTGCCATGCCGCAGCGGAATCCAGCGAGGTAAGCTGCTCAAGCTCTCCCGCGTAATCCTGCGCTCCGCTGATATAGACGCCGAACAGTGACAGGTACTGGGATGTCATAAAGCTCTTGGCCTTTGTGAAGCCCATATACGCCACCGCCGTCACCGCCACCACCAGCAGAAACTCCATCACCGCAAATCTTTGCAGCGACTGGGAGTGGCTGAATAGCATGACCGCCAGGATGAACAGCAATATTACGATTCCAAACACCAGTAATTGTATCATTCTTTATTCCTCTACTTCGTTAAGGATTCTGTTCCGATCTGTTTGAACGTGTTGACAAACAACCTCAAAAACGGCACATCTCCCCATATCACGTTGGATAAAAACATCACCAGCACCAGTATTGCCAGCACTGCCGACAAATGCAGCAGCAGTCGGAAGATGCCCTCCTGATTCCTCGCCCAGAAATCCCTCAGCCGCTGTCTGACCGAGCGCTTTCCCACGTGGGTCGTGGACAGCCGGATGTCCTTGTATAATTCCCGGAAATCCTGATAGCTCTGTTTGGGGATCTTCTTTAATAAAAGCTGGTAGCTCACATTCTTCTTTGTGGTCTTTTCCTGCAATAGCTCCCGGATCCTGATGGCGCACTGCATAACACATTCCTTCTGCGTGCTGTTTTCGTTCAGCTCCGCAAGATCCATGCAGTACCCCAGCACAATGCTGTCGTCCTTCAGAAGGTGTATCTGTCCCTGCTTCAAAACCAGCTCCAGAAGCGGGTAGGGCAGTGGGGACGACATGCATTGCAGAAGCAGATTCAGACAGATTTCTTCGCATTGTTCAAGGGGAATCGCCTTCGCCATGTAAAAATCCGCCAGCCTTCTCTCCTTTACATAGGGAAAGACCATACAGAACCGGTTGTTGCTGCTGAACATATCCACGCAGCAGTCCTCTCCCTTTTCCGAATGCTTTATGATCCGCAGCAGTTTTTTGACGGTTTCATGGTCTTTAACCGCCACAAGGGTGTAATAGCACTCCCTTGTGCCGTATATTTCCTCGCAGATCATTACATCATTGATCTCTCCCTGAAACACATCCATGACACTGCGCAGCGCCATGCGGTCTGATTGGTATATCATAGATACCCCCTCTTAGTTTTCAGTCTGCTCCTCGCCCGTCACCTTTTTCTTTACTATTGCGTATGCATATGTGCAGATCAGAGGCTTATCCGTGCAGTAGATGCGGATCTCGTACACGCCTTCCTTTGCGGGCGCCGTGTAAATACCGTCCGGCGTAATCTCGCCGCTGTCCGGCTCTGTCAGCTCATACGCCACGGAGCAGGGCTTCATATTGTTGTATTTGATCTGGAAGAAGTAGCTTTCCTTGGTTCCCACCACGATTGTCGGGGTGATTGCCGCAATGCTCTGGTTTCCGGTATCCGGGAACTCCTCCTGCAATTCATCCGAAGCGTAGCGGATCGCCACCCAGCGATAGGTCAGCACAAGCTGCTTCACATCCTGCAGAAGCCGCAGCGCCACGATAAAGCTGCCCTTGTCGTTCAGCACCTTGACTGCGGTCTCCGCCGCCACACCCGTCTGACCGGATGCAAACAGGGAAGAATTGCCGAACACGGTGGTCTTGGCGCTCTTTCCAAGCACCATGTCGTCCTCCAGTCCCTCATAGCCTACTTCCACATAGACATTGCCCTTGCCGAGACCGTGCATGATCTCTCCGGAGTAGCATACATCGCCCTTTCTCGCATTCTCGCCGAGAGGTATCTCCACAATGCCCGTCTCCATTCTGGGGAAGGAGGTTTCCCTTCTCTCTCTGTATTCCTCACGGTTTGCAGGTGAGCTGTTTCCTGCGGCTCCCGCCTGATAGAAGGGCAGCTTCTTGTGGAAATATTCCGTGTATTCCTGACGCAGTCCCGCATCCCGCATGGTGGGAATGTAGCGCTTTACCGCCTTCTCCTGCACCGACTCGATGAGGTAAGCGGACTCCGTGCGGACAAGCTTCAGATCCGCCAGCCGGATCACGCCGCTGTTGGCGCCCATGCTGCGGAACTCCATGCTGACTTTTCCGGTCTCCTTCGCCGCAAGCAGGGAGGGTGCCTCATCCACAATATTGATCTTCCAGTTGAAGCTGCCGCCGTTTGACACATCCACGCCGTTGATCATCACCTTGGCGCTTCCCGATTTTACCATGACACTTGTGTCATTTAATTCTTCCGTCTGGGCAAGAAACCAATATTCCTTCTCCATCTTCCTGCCCTGCTCCAGCGTAACGTTCTCCAACAGGATATTCAGCTCCTGACTGCCGTCCGGCGTACCGAGCGCCGGGGTCTGCAGCACGGCTTCGTAATAGAGGTTTGTTTTCTCCGCGCTGAGCTTCTCCACCTCTATCGCAGCCTTTACATAATAGCCCGCACAGATATTTGCCGGAATCCGGAAGCTGACCCTGTAATCCTGATTCTCAAACAGGACGCCGCCCGCAAAGAACTCCGTCTCCATCTCATAAACGCCGTCCGCATCCTCCGTATCCCGCAGGAAAAGCTCGTATGCCTCCTCAATGCGGTTATATTCATATTCCTTCTGGCCTTCCTGTCTGTTGATGGCGTAGACAGGCTGGTTTTCTTCCTCATGATAGCGCAGGCACAGGCTCGCCTGATTGGTGCGGAGCTGCTCAAAACCTGCAATTGTGGAAAGCTTCTTCACAACGGAGCTGTCCACCACGATCTCTCTGCCCGCATCATCAATGGCAACGCCGCTCTCCACCATAATGGATAAATCGTCCAGACTGATTACGTTCAGTCCGCAGACAATACCGCTGCCGCCCAACATCTGGTTCACGAACCTGCGTTTATTGTTCATGTAAAGCTGCTCAGCCTCAAAATCTGCGGATGTCAACATCTTTCCCTTGTAATACCGGTTTCTGTTAAATGGAAGTAATTCGCTGTTTTTCACTGATCCATCCCCTCTTTCCTGAAGTGTAGTGTTCTGTTTGTATTATTTTACCATAAAAGATTTTTTTGTAGATTAAAGATATGTTAAAGATTTTTTTGTTGGTTTTTGGCAAATGACATATAGATTCCCATGCCGACCCCCTCTCCGGTCTTGATCTCCATGCTGCCTCCCTCGGCTTCCACCATCTGCCGGATCAGATACATGCCGATCCCGTTTCCTTCTTTCTTTCTGTTTGACCCCTGAAAATCCAGCTCCGTAATGTGTTCCGCCTCCTCGGGGCGCATTCCTTCCCCGTCGTCCCGGTACACAATCAGGATCTCCTTCACGGTTTCCTCCACCGTAATCACGATATTTCCCTGTCTGTTCATGTAGCGGACGGAATTTTCGATTAAGTTAAAAAAGGCTCTCATCAGGGAAATGCGGTTGCCAAAAAACAGCACCTCTTCACGGCTGCTGTTCACCACGATCCTGATTCCTGCCTTTTGGGTAATGGTTCTGACATACTCCGACACGCGGCGCACACAGGCGAGCACATCGAAATATTCCTTTTGTGAAAGAAGATCTTCCTGATCATCGTCCAGAAGAACCTTGGAAAGTGTATTGAGATAATCGATATTGTTACAAATCTTGCGGATACAATCCAGCTCTTCCTCACGGCTTGCGCAGCTTCCGCTTAACAGAAGCTCCCCGTACCCCGTAATGATCGCAAACGGCATACGCAGGTTATGCGCCATGAGTCTTTTAAACCACACGACGTCGTTGGTAAGCTTTTCTACCTCCTGCCTTTTTTGCTCCAGTTCGCGATGCTCTTCCTGTTCCCGCTCAAGCATGGTCTGCTTTTCACGGTTCCAGAAAAAATTCCCTTTGTGCTTTGATTTCATGTCCTTATCCCCTGTATTTCCCCCGCTGTTTACACATCCTGAAAGAGATACCCCACGCCCCGTATGGCGCGGATGACCTCCGTGCGGTTCTCATCGATCTTCTTGCGCAGATTGGACACATGTACCATCAGCGTCCGCACATCGCCCAGATCCTCCTGTCCCCAGACGGTCTGGTAGATCTGTCTGTATAGCAGTATCTCGTCCGGTCTGCTGACCAGTGCCAGCAATATGTCGTATTCCGTCTTGGAAAGGTCAATTTTTTCCCCCCTGGCATCATCCCTGATACGGTATACGCTCCTGCTGCCGGTATCTATCATAAACTGCCTGAACCACAGCCTTCTTCCTTTTTCGTGTTTCTCTTCATCCTTTTTCAGGTTGCTGTTGATGCGCTCTATGAGCGTCTCCAGCTTGGCGGGCTTCACGATGTAATCATCGCCGCCCTCCCGGAAGGCATCCACGATATTGACGCTGTCTCCCAGACAGCTCATAAAAATAATCGGCCCTCCGTAGCCGCCTTCTTCGCCTCTCATTCTCTTGCACAGCTCATGCCCATCCACATCCGGCAGCTGCACATCCAGCAGAATGAGATCCATCTGCCTCGAAAGCAGCGCCTCCATTGCCTGTTCTCCGTTCAATGCACATTCCATCCGGTACCCCCGGCTCTTAAGCTGCATCGCCGTAACAGCGGAAAGCTCTGCATCGTCCTCCACCAGCAGTATCCTTGTCTCTGACGGTTCCTTAATCACGTTTGTTCCCCCTGCTTTGTCAAAAAAAGCGCCGTGCGGTCAAATATACTCTGCTCCGTGTTCAGCCCATCGGCAAGCTTGTTGACCAGAATACCCTCCTCCCGGTTCAGCGGAAGCTGTTTCTGCTTCTTTTCCTCCTGCTCCAGCGTGTCTGCATAGTATTCTGTGTCGGGGCGTTGTTTTGGTTTTTTTACGTTCACGTTTCCCTCTTTCTCTCTTCATTCTTATGATCAGAAAAAACTGCTTGACGATAATTTTTTTTTATTTTACACTTTTTTTAATATAAAGTAAAGAAAGACTTGGCAATGTTAAAAGGGGATAGGAATTTTATGAAAAAAAACAAAACTTCGGATCGTATGTCCATCTCGGAAATTCTTTTGCTCATCATTCTTCTTCTGTGCTACTTCGGGACGGTTGTCACTTTGGTTGCGGGTCTTAGGGCGCCGCTTATCCTGCTTTTTGTCCTGTATAGCTGTGTTTCCATGGCCTTCCTTCTGGTCAGCTATGACCGGATGACCCGCGTTTCCCTGAAACGGAATGAACGTTCCTCCCTGCCGCTTGAGGATGAATTGCAGATGATGTCCCAGTACAGGCAGGAAAATGTCTCCCTGAAACAGGAGCGGGATACGCTTTCAGAGGAGAAGGATACGCTTACCGCAAAATGCACCGAGTTAGAGCAGAAGGTTGCTTCCCTCACCGCCTCCTTAGAGCAGGTACAGACTCCCGCCGACAAGTCGGAGCTTTTGAGCGAGCTGCTGCCGCAGGAGGAGACTCCCGTGGATCTGAACATCATCGATGTGGTCAACAAGGTGATGGAGGAGATGGCTCCCTACGGCCGCAGGGCGGGCATCCAGCTTCTGCTCTCCAGTGCAAGCGACCGGCTGATGGTTCGCGCGGACGCTTCCTTCATACGCATTCTATTCCGCAATATCATTGATAATTCCATTAAGTACATGCACCGCAACGGCAATCTGGTGATAACCGTTTCCAACATCGGCGACGATCTCTTCATTGTCCTCAAGGATAACGGGGAAGGGCTTGCCACCAATGAGACCGACCATATTTTTGAGTTGAACTATCAGGGCTCCAACCGCGTCAGCGGCAACGGTCTGGGTCTGACACAGGCAAAGGCAATCGTGGAATATTACGGCGGTACCATCTACGCCAAGAGCAACAGTGGCAAGGGAATGGGTATCTATATCCAGCTTCCCGCAAGCGGCCGTTAAGAACAGACATGAAGTCTGCGAAATGAGGATCAGAATGAAGAGAGATAATGGTTTTATATTGTTGTTATTTTTATATCTGGTGATCGGTGTTGCCGGCATTGTTGTTTTTTTCAATGTTCCTTATTTCCGGTATCAGCCGGCATACGGCGCTTCCCCCGCACCCGTGGCGGGGAATGCAACGATCTCCGCACCTACCCGGGCGCAGGACGAAAGCAGTGAGGAAACGCTTCCCACACTGCCGGAGCTGCCTGAGACTTCCGCCGGGGAGACGGGCACGGAAACCGCTGAGACGCCCGCACCCGAGCCCACATACACCTACACCGCCATCCATCAGTCCAAGAAACTCTATATCCGGGACGACGCCTCCTTAGACGCCAACATCATCGGCTATCTGAAGCAGGGCGAATCCGGCGACGTGATCCGTATAGAGGGCGACTGGGTTCTGCTGCGGCACGGGAAGCTGGAGGGCTATGTCTACAAGAAATACCTGAATCTGGAAATTGCTCCGTAATCTTTTTTACATCAAAAACAGCAGTTCCATTGCCAATAGTAGTTTCTTGTTTTTCTCCATTCCGTATATTTCGTAAAAACCCACAACTATTTTTGTCAATGCCAGATCAGCAGTCCTATATGGTAGAAAACAAACGCCAGCACCAGAGAGAATACCAGATAGTACACAACGGACAGCGCCACCCACTTTTTGGAGTGGTTTTCCCGGAAGGTTGCCGCCACAGTCATGGTGCAGGGTACATTGAACACGATTGCCATGATAAAGCCGAATGCCTGTGCCTTGGTGATCACCTGCGGCAGAAGCGCCATCATGCTTTCCGTCATGCCGATGGACTTTGCATTGAAAGCCGCATTCACCATGTCCGTGTTGCTGTATAGCGCATTGATCACGCCGAGCAGGGACTCCTTTGTGATCATGGAAGAAATGTACGCCATGAACATCTGCCATGTCATACCGAACCACGAAGTTACAGGCTCTATGACCTGTCCGATCTTGGAAAGAATACTGTACTCACCGCCGAACCAGTTGTAGGAGAGCAGATAGAACACGATGGATACCAGCGTGATCACGCAGAATGCCCGGCTGAATACATCCCATGCCTTCATAAGCGTTTCCCGGATAATGTGTCCCCATTTGGGCTTGTGATACGGCGGAAGCTCCATGACAATGCCGCCCTTGTCCTGCTCACTGATGAGCTTTCCCCTGAAAATCCGGGAAACCAGAAACAGGGAGCCGACCGTGGTAAGCAGCATGATAAGCACAACCGCCATTGCCCCCGCAGGCCCGTAAAACACTGTGGCAAGCATCGGCGCCAAAGAAAGGGTCGATCCGCAGGGAATGCTCCATACAAGGATCATGGTGAGGAAGCGCTGTCCGGAATTATCAATGACGCGGCTTCCCGCTACGCCCGCCATGTTACAGCCCATACTCATCAACAGGGAGCAGATGCTCTTTCCCTGCAAGCCCAGCTTCTCCATTGCGGAGTTGAACACGACGGAGATCCTCGCCATATACCCCACATCCTCTATGATGGCAAAGGCGAAGGAAACGCCCAGAACAAATCCCGCCATGGATATGGTGAATGCCAGCACGTTGGGCAGTACCACATAGATCAGCTCCGCTAAAGGCTGCCATACATTCATGGAAGCCATCAGCTTCTCCAGCGGCGCGCCGATGACGCCCGCAAACCCGAAGCCCAGACCCATAATGGGAGCTGCCACCAGCATAGCCACCGAGAGCGCCGCCACGATGATGCCGATTGCCAGCCATTTGCCGGAATGTCTGCCCAGCGCTTTTTTGTCAAATCCCAACAATCCGACTTCCTTGTCCGGCTTCTTTACCACGCCGTCAAGCAATTCATCTATGTACTCATATTTATGTCTGCCGGAGATCATAAGCCCCCGGTCGGTCTTTTCCAGTTCGCAGACAGCCAGTTTTCCCGCCGTCAGCAGCTTCTCCTCCTTCTGTCCGTCGACCATGGAGGCAAAGGACAGCTCCGGATCCTGTTCATAATACTTCATCAGTCCCGCAGAGTCCGCTGTTTTTCCTGCATCTATGGCTTTTGCAAACTGCTCCTTGAGCGCCCCGTATTTCTTTGTCTCCGAGGCAACAAAGCTCATTACCGGAATCCCGATCCGCTCACTGAGCTTTTTGGTATCGATGCTGATTCCCTTTTTCTCCGCCACATCCATCAGGTTCAGAATCAGAATCGCCGGGGTTTTTGTGCCGATGTAGTCCGTATACATATACAGGGAACGCTCCAACTGGGAGCTGTCCACCAGAATGGCAACAAGATCTGCGGCGTCGGATCTGATAAAGTCCGCCGTGATCTTTTCCTCATCCGAGCCCGCCGACAGGCTGTAGCTTCCCGGCAGATCTATAATGCGGTAATCGGCCTCCTGATAGCGGAAGCTGCCTTCCTTGCGCTCCACCGTCTTTCCCGGCCAGTTACCCACATGCTGATGTGCGCCCGTAAGACCGTTGAATATGGTGGATTTTCCTGAGTTTGGCTGCCCAAGCAGCGCGATCGTCCTGCTCATTTACCGGCACCTCCCTCCACCTCGATTTTGTCGCAGTCCTGCTTGCTCAACGCAATGACAGAATCCCTGCAATAAAACAAAACCGGCTGATCCTTCAGGTTCTGGATGACCTGAATGGAGCTGCCCTCCACAATTCCGACACCGATCAGGCGCGAAATCAGATGGTGACTTCCTCTCACGGAATGTACGGTTCCGCGGTATCCGGCGCTTGCCTCCGATAGCTTCATAATCTTTCGTCCTCCTCTTGTCTGCATGGCTCCGACATTATATAATATTCTTAGTTCGCCATGTCTAACTTGTCTCATTTTACAATTTGGACGAAAATATATCTATGCCTTATTCAGTCAAAAAGGTCTGTTTAGCCACATGTTTATCTGGGAGAGGAGCCTGTGCCTTTATGAAAAAAGAAAGTGATATGAATCAGATCGCGCAGTTTATGGCAGGCGCGCAGGACATGAGTGTCTTTCATCAGGATACCGCCGACGGTTTTATGAATCTGACGGCTTACTATATTCTTCCGGGGATTTACCTGACCTTGAATGACATCCACACACAGGTCGTGCCAAGCACCCACGCGGAGCTGACACCGGATATCCTGTTGATCAATTACTGCATGGAGGGCAGATGTGAGTTTCGGATTGATGAGGACAATTACAGTTATCTGGACAACCGTCTGATGAATATTTCCTCTAAAACGGTTCAGGATCATTTCTACTACCCTTCTTCCTTTTACAAAGGGTATGAAATCTATATTCTTCCCGACCGGTTCACGGACAAAACCGTGGATATACTGCGTTTGTTCGGGATCGACATAGAGGAGTTGATCCGTCTGTATACCAAGGGTGCCGCATTCTATGTCTCCGACACGCTCTTAAAGCTCTGGAACCGGATTTCGGAAAGCCACGGCGCGGACAATTTGGGTCAGCTCCGCTTAAGTACCCTGCATCTGCTCAAATATATCGGGGATCACAAGCCCGAAAACACTCCGAATATTCTTTATCTCTCCCGGGTTCAGGTCATGCTCGCCAAAAGGGCGCAGGAGATGCTGACGGAGGATCCGGGCAGGCATACTTCCATGAAATCCGTCTCCGAGGCTCTGGGTGTCAGCGAATCCAGCCTGAAACGGTATTTCCGCGCCGTTTACGGCACAAACGTGTCCGCCTACATGCACGAAATGCGCATGAAATATGCCGCAGAGCTTCTGGCAACCTCCAAGTTTGGAATCTCGGAAATCGCAAAAGCCTGCGGCTATGCAAATCAAGGTCGTTTTGCCAAGGTATTCCGCCAGTTTTACGGAATGAAACCCTTGGATTACCGACGGCACCTTTAGATCGTGGTAGCCCAGCAGATACCCCTTTGCGGATATTTTGGCCTCGGGCAGCCATGTGCCATGTGCCGTACCCAGTCACAAGCCTGCACATTTCCTCCAAACTTTTCCACATAATGCCTCCTTCTCACAAACTTTTTCAACACGCTTCCTAAGATAACTGTAACTCTGTTTCTGCAATGAAAGCCATTTTATCCAGTTGTTCAAAAAAACCTACAACGTGACGCCCGCTGCGTGGGATTCTGATTCAGAAACAGCGGGATCCGGGTACTTGATCAGATCATAGAGCATGCCGTACTCGCCGAGGCTGCGCGTTCCCGCCAGCTCCATTCCGAGGTGCATGTATTTGTCACATTTGGATTTTGCATCGGTCTCCAGAATCACGGGAACCTGCAGACGGTTTCCCTCCGCAAACGCCAGCTCCACGGCCTTTCGCATATATCCCTGTCCCTGATATTTTTCACACACACAGACCAGACCCACAAATATATAGGGCTTTTTTTCTTTGTCCATCTTCTTTTGAAGCCCCGGACCTCCCTTGGACATGACCCTGAAAAAGCGTATCAGCTCCTTCAACGACATGGATCTGAACAGTGCCTTGATCAACGGCTTTGCCGCCTTGAAGCTCACCTTCTGTCCGGGCAGCTTGTAGGCAATATAGCCTTCTCCCTGTTCACTTGTGGCATAGAGGAAATTCCCCGCAAGCGCCATTCTCACATAACCGCAGATATAGTCCGTAACCGCTTCCCTGCCGGAATACAGGGACACCATACCCGTTTCCGTTCCGTAATCGTAGTAGCCGAAGGCATGCCCGATTTTATAAATTTTGTTTTCGTCCAACGTTTTTACAATCATACTCTCTCCATGAATTTCACAATATTTTCTGCCATGATATCCGGGTGGCTCATAATTTCACCGTGACCGTAGCAGATAAAGGGATGCTCCTCCGCATTCGGGAAAGCACGTTTCAGCTTCCCTATCGCTTTCTTCATATTCGGCTCCTTCTCCCCGATTATCTTTTAATTTTCTTTTTCAAATATCAGAATCTTTTCCGCAAAGCGTTTCACAATCGGCATCCACTCTATCAGTCCGTACAACGGCGTCAGCGTCGACATTCCGCGGGCGATGTTGTCGTCCTTTACTTTTTTGAACCCTGCAGCGATGTCGCCCAGATCGTCAAACTTATTTGCGCCCCATGTGAAGGTTGCGCCCGTCGCTTTTATGGATTTCTCGATGCCTTCCTTTTTCACAAAGAGGGGACACAGCGTTTCCATGCAGACATAGGCATTGTCAAAATGATCCCGGATAATCCCAAGCATGGTTTTTACGTCCTCCGCGGTCATATACATGGTAAGCCCCTCAATGATGAAAAGCATTTTGCCGCGCACCTTGACCTGATCCGCCCACGCCGGATCCAGCACGGAGCAGGCAATGGTTGAAATCCTGCCCGATTCCTTGTAAATGGAATCCCGCACCTCAATTGTCTCCGGCAGATCCAGATTGTACCAGGTAAGCTTTCCGTTATCCATGCGGTAAGCACGGGTATCCAGACCGCAGGCAATGTTCACCACCGTGCAGTCCGGGTATTTGGAAATAAAATCACTGACAATTTCATCAAACACAACGCTTCTCGCCACGATGCCTCCGCTCATGGCGGAGTCGTTTTGTGCCTTGCTGAAATCATAGTCCAGCCTATCGATCAGCTCCTCCGCCTTTGCGTCGTGGAATTTATTCTTTGGATTTTTACTGTGCATGGCACGGGCATAAAAGCATTGAAGCATGGTCTCCGCCGTACCGTTCAGTTTTGGTTTTATTTTTTCGTTGCTCATCCTTTTCTCCTTTTCCGCGCACGTCTTTTGCGCATAGCGGGTTTTATCGCCGACAAACCAGTAATCGCACACTGCTCCGCCGCCTGCCAGCGTATTTTCCCTGTTCAGCTTTGCGTGCATGAGGGCGGCTGTCTTGTGATCAATGTCACACATGACCGGCAGCACCTCCGCGTCCTTTTCCATCATCCTGCGGATCCGTTTGATCCCGGAGGGCTTGTTTGCATTGATCAACAATCCTATCACCTTTAATAACGGCGTCGACAACTCATCATTTGCAATTTCTCTCAGATCATCTCCCTTTTCATACTCTCGTTAGTTTACACTAACTAAAATATATCATCTGGCGATCCATAATACAACCGATAATGCAATTATTTTTTTGTTTATATAACGGAAAATACAACGATTTACAAATCCTACTAAAGGTGTATACTTAGAAAAAAACAGAAGAGGATGATCAACATGTCTTTTGAGAATGTAAAACAATACTTTGACAATGCGGGATTGGGGCAGAAGGTGCTCACATTTGATAAATCCAGCGCAACCGTCGCCGAAGCCGCCGAGACTATCGGCTGTGAGCCGAAGCAGATTGCAAAAACCATGTCCTTCCTTTTGAATGACAAGCCCATTCTGATCGTTACCGCGGGCGATGCGAAGGTGGACAACAAGAAATACAAGGCAACCTTTCATCAGAAGGCAAAAATGATACCCTTCGATCAGGTGGAAAATTATATCGGACATATTCCCGGCGGTGTCTGCCCCTTTGCGGTCAATCCCGATGTTACGGTTTACCTTGATGTTTCCCTGAAACGGTTTGAGCGGGTGTACCCGGCAGCAGGCAGCGATCACAGTGCGGTGGCTCTGTCCCTGCAAGAGCTGGAATACCATTCCGGCTATGTGGATTGGGTGGACACTTGCATTCTGCTGTAAGGTGTGACATGATTATGCAAGGTCAAAAGGAGAAACCGCATGCCCGCTAATTTTACGGAGGAGCAAAGACAAATCATACGGGAAAAGCTGATTGCCGTGGGCTATGATCTGATCCGGGAAATAGGCTTGAAAAAGATGAAGGTAGCTATGATTGCGGAACGCGCAGACATTGCGACCGGAACATTCTACCATTTCTTTGATTCCAAGGAAGCCTATGTGGAGGCGCTGATTGCCGAGCAGGATCTCAGAATGCAGGAGAAATTAAAACCCCTGCTTCAGGATTCCGGCAAGCTTACCCTGGAGCAGGCGGTTCGCTGGTTCCGTGATTCCTTCCGGACACAGAATAATTTTCTGATGGAGCTGACGACGGACGACTGGATCTGGTTGAAGGCTCACCGGACAAAGGACGGTCTTTTCAGCCCCTCCCACGACGAGCGGGAGGCACTGCGTTATCTGGCCTATGTAGACGGCATCCGACCGGATCTTGACATCAGGATCCTGATCAATTTCTTCAAAACCATATACAGCATGGCAGAAAACCGGGACACCTTCTTTGGCGATGTTTTTGAGACAAACATTGACCTGATATTTGACTGCATATACAGCTATGCCGCAATGCAAAAATGAGAATTGACAAAAGAGAATCCATATGGCAGCAAAAATAACAATGGTTGGTCTATGCGTTCCACTGGAAATGGTTCTTCCTCGGACTGGTGACCTCCCTTCCGCTTGCTGCGATCACCGGAGGAATCGTGGCACTGATCGGGCTTATCTGACGGATCTGTCCCTCTTATCGCCGGACAGACCCGCCGGTAAGAGGGATTTTATTCTTCCTTCGGAATCTGGCCGTCCACATATAAAATATGGTTGATCAGCCAATCTGTCAGGAAGGTTAAAATTCCCGTGATCTGTTCGTCCTGATCGTCGGTCTCTTCGTTATGCTTTTCTATAAATTCATCCAGCTTTTCAATAAACTGCTGATGCTGCACCTTCTGCGTAAAGATTTTCTTGTAATGGATGGATTCCATATATGCTTCTTCATCCGCAAAATGCTTCTTTGTATAATCGCGGAGCTTCTCCAGAATCAGGTTGATCTTGTCGTATTTATCAGGCGTAAATTCATCATGCAGCAGTTCATACGCCTCGTCCGCGTATGCAAACAACTGTGCATGCTCCTGATCAATCATATCAATTCCGATATAGTATTCCGGCTTCATTTCAAACATCGCTTTATCCTCCGTTCCGACCGGCTTTCAAGTCCGGTCTCTCCATACTTTCATTCGACCCTATCATAGTCCATTTGGGGGAGTATGTAAATATTCTGCAACATACATATTGCTGTAAATGTCCAAAATGGAATTTTTTGAGCGGTTGATTCCTATATCTGTCAGGTGTATCTCCGTCTCCCGCATTTGGGCTATGAACTGTGCTATATCCTCGCCAACGGATTTCGGTACGGATATTTTCTGATTTTCCCGCACAAGTTGGAATAAACGGAACACATCCAGACGGTGTTTTTTAATATCGCGGGAGTCTACATGGATTCCTGCTGCCTTTTTGCTTTTTAAATCCAGCCATGCCCTCATCTTCAGCGGAATAATGTGCTCTGCATCCAATATGGAAACGCCATCGGTGACAGTCCTTCCATCCAGAAGAAATTCCGTTTACCAATTCTCCCTCCTTATTCTTCCTTGGTTGGCAGTTCATGTTTTTTGCGAATCTCATCCAGGCACATCTGAATCCGCTCATTGGGATTGTTATCCATGCTGAGCAACAGAGAAATATCATCCGCACAGGCGTTTTTCGCCAATATAACAGGGTCATAAGACCATACCTCAATAACGGCTCCTCCAAAATCCCGAAAATACTGCTCTGTGCAAAGAAACTCTGCCGGAATTTTTGCAGCAGCTTTTTTTGAAACAGCAATCGCGCCATCCTGTTCAGTGATACCAATCATAGATTGCTGTGCCAGTGCCCGTATTCCACTTGTGATCCGGTTTTCAACCTGAATCGGCGTTTTCACATAAAGAATCCTTTCTACGGGAGATTTCAGCCGTTCATATCCTTTTTTTAAAAACTTGGATTTCCCGCATGCCGGCGTAACCCACTTATTTGTGCCTTCCGTATTTTGCGTGAGCAGTCCGGAAGCAAAGAGGTCATCCACCGCCCTCGTACAAGTTGCTTTTGAGAGCGAAAGCTCCTTTGCAATCTGTGTCAGATTTACAGGCTTCGTGCTCTGTTGGTAGTATAAATACAAAAAGATAAGTTGTGTTCCCGGTGCCATTTTATCTGCCACAGAAATTTCTGCCTTGAATTGTTCATGGAAAAAACAGCCCCAAAACGGAAGATATACTTGCTGGGAAAGAGAAATGAATGGAATGTGGTTCTCTATCAGATTCCTCCTTTGCAGTGCAGTCAGATTTTCCAGACACAGGGCACAGGGAACCGCACGTAGTTCTTGAAATTTCTTTAGTTGTTTCTTTAAAGTGGGTAGCCGCCAGGAAGAAGTCCTTGGCGTCAGAGTGATACATTTGTTTTGCCTCCAGACCAAAAGTTGCGGCGTGTATCCGTCCCTGATGTAATAGGGCGTGTCGTTTTCATATCTATATTCCATCTCTTCAATGTCCGAACCAAATACTGATTTTAGAAAAGATAACATATTCAGAAAACCTCCTGCACTCCGCCGCCAATTGTTTCATTCTGATTTTAATTGTACCGTTATGTACGAAACTTGTCAAGTTGTAATGAAACAGTAAGTAGCAACACACTTGGAGCTCCCGTCAAAAAATCAATACACGTGGCGAGATTCCCGGTATCATGACTAGATTTCATCTTTAAAGCCCGCTTTCTGAAGGCAATGATCTACATTGGTGGTCAGCACAAAATAATCCTTTTCTTTTCCAACTCGTATTTTTCCTTTCTCGGGTACAGCAGTACAAAACCGCCCGCCTACCTCTTCGCTGTCACCTCGAAAAGCCGTGCCATGACAGGTGTGTCATAATGAACGGTCAGGACATCCCCGACAACTTTAAAGGCGACCGGCTCATTCTGCGGATAAATGCAGGACACCTGTACGCCGTCCTTGGCGAAAGGAAGGCTGCCCAACGGTATGGATAATGTATCGTCCGAGCAATTTATGCCGGACTTGACATATCTGTCATTATTTTTTCCTTCCATCCGGCGCTTCCAGATTGCAAGATATGCCTTATTTTCCAACTGCAGTCCGCCACATACCCACATATCTTCATTGTCCGCAATATCCAACGGCCAGAACGGTACAGCACATCTGATGTCCCGGCGGATTGCCTTGTAACATGCGATGCCTTCCTTTACCAGCGCAAGACGCTCCGGCGGAAGCTCTGCCAGATGGCCGCTCTGGTGAATACGAAGCAGCATGGCGTTGATCATGTTATAAATCACTTCTTCCTTATTTCCCTGACGCATCGGATATGACCAGACCGCCGCCTGCTCCGGGGTGACGCCCGCTGCGGCGTTTGCCGCTATGGTCGCATAATTGCGGTAATCCTCCTGATCGGAGGTGGACTGAATACTGTATCTGGAAAGCAGCGCATAATCAATGCGGAGTCCGCCGCTGGAACAGTTCTCAATCACCAGATCCGGATACCGTGCAAATACATCATCGAGCCAAGCCAGATATGCTTTCTCATGTTCCAGAAGTCCCTGCCCGACACTCTCGGCGCCAATCTCCGTACCGATCCCCGGTTCAATGTTGTAATCCATCTTGATATATCCGACGCCGTAATCGTTCACCACCCGGTCAATTACTTCGTTGACATGTTCCAGAACCGCCGGATTCCGAAAGTCGAGCTGATACCTGCTGCGGTCGTACACCCGCTTTCCATGGCGCACAAAGAACCAGTCATCCGGCACCTTCTTCGCCTTCTCGCAGTGGATTCCCATAACCTCAAGCTCAAGCCAGACGCCGGGAATCATTCCCTTCTGGCGGATATAATCCGTCACCTCTTTGATTCCGTTCGGAAAACGTTCCCTGCTTTCCTGCCATTCGCCGACGCTGTCCCACCACTCGCCGGGCGCATACCATCCGGCGTCGATAACGTAGTATTCACAGCCGCACTCCGCAGCCGCATCGATGAGCGGAAGCTCCTTTGCAGTCGTGGGATCTCCAAAGAGACAATTCATATAATCGTTGAAAATCACCGGCAGATTTTCGTCGTCCTTGTTGGGTCTGCGGATCATGCGGCGGTATCTTGTCAGCTCTCCGATTGCTTTTTCAAAACTGTCCTCCGTCACACCTACGGCAACCGGAACGGATTCAAATGACTCGCCCGGCGCAAGGTTTTTGAACCAATGGGACTGCACCTCGGTGGGCCCGCTGACACACACATAAAAATGCGTATCCTGATCACTGATCTCGTAGTGCCACGAACCGTTATGCTCAATCTGCCAGAACAGGCTTGTGTGCGCCTCCTTGTTCTCCACATAGCCTAACGGCAGATACTTCTTCGTCGACCAGTTTCCGGTGTTGGTCACCTCCAGCACCTGGGAAGTCCGCTGATAGACGCCCGGCTGTGTCTGCGCCAGTCCCACTTCGCCAAATCTGTATTCCTTTATGCTCATTTCCTTCTGCCAGCCGTTGTAGGGAATCCGCACCCGCATTTTGGCGTCGGAATTGCTTTTTCCTTCTTTTTCAATTCCGGTGTAGCAGAAGGAGGACAAATACTCCAGACACTGCGTGCTGTCCCCTTCATTGATTACCTTGTTCACAATACGAATCACGGAGGTTCCCTTGTAAAATTGCATGCTTGTCTCTACGCGGACATGAGTTTCTTCCTTATCCTCCTGATAAATCACGAGCTTCCGTCCAATCTCATTCTCGTAATTTTCCATGCCGGCATAGGTCAGCAGATATCCCGGTGCTGTGCAGATATGCTTGTTTCCGTGCTTTTCATACGGACGGTTGTACCCTGCCAGATTGATCTGCACCAGTTGAAATGCCTCATCGATAAATTGATTCTTTCTCACCAGATCCTCCGCCTTGCATTCCGCTCCGAATTTGCATATATCCTCCTCGCAGAATGCCGCCTTAGAAAAATGAAGCAGCTTGATCTGATTCTTGTCGGTAATTCCAAAAACAATGTTGATTCCGTTTTCACTGATTTTTACATATTCCATCCGGGTGCCCTCACTTTATTTCTTTTATAGTTGTTATCTATCATAACACAAAAACAGCATATACCCTACGCAAAGCGCTCCGATGATCTTGACGCCGCATTTCTTCAACACCAGCAAGACAAGCTCCGCAATAATGATAGCTTTTATTATCTCAAAGCTTTCATTGTCCGACATTTTTTGCAAAGCTTCTGGTACAGGAACAGATCGTACTTTTCCTTCTCCTGTACTCTTGAGACAATTCAATTCCATTTTCCGAGCCGGACAAAAAAGGAAAGCCCTGATTTTACCGGCTTTCCTGTAAATCCATGTCATAATAAGAAAATTAATTATGCACCATTCCAATCTGCTTATCTGTTTTTCGTTCCGGCAAATTTGCTTGCCGGACTTTCCCATACCATGGGCAGGCCCGACAAACGATCCAAATAGACTTTAAATCCCTGCTGCTTCCATTTCTTTGGCGGTAATATCCACCAATTCCATGCAGCGCTTTTTCTTGCTTCCGAAGGCACCGCTCACGCTGCTCCATCCATCAGTTAAAGCGTCAAGCGCCGCGTTCTTCGCCATATTTCCAAGCCCTGCCACCTCTGAACTGCGCATGATGGTAAACTTCCCCTTTGCACCTGTAATCCAGACCTGGTTGTTGCGGTCAACCGGCGGGAATACAATCACAGAGCCAATGCCGTGCTTTGTAAGTTCGGGAACGCCCGCCTCAAACTTGACGTCCTTCATCGCACCTAAGAGTTCCTCCAAAGTGGCATAATTTCCTTTCAATTCCAGCTTGACGTTTTTCACGCCCATCATTTCTCCAAATCCCATATGAAAACCTCCTGTTTCATTTTATATTCGCACGAATAAGCAGATTGGAATGGTGCATAAGATCACTTTTTACTTTATTCAGTGCCTAAAGAAAGACATGAGAGAAAATCCCGTCGGCATAGGTATCGTAAACATGTAAATTGTTGCGATTAAGAAACCTACAGCTGCAACACCAAGGATTGCGATCCGGTTTGGCAGGTTCTTGAATACACCGACAATACCAAGCAGGAACAACACAACCGAATAAATGACTGTCACCAGATTAAAGGCATCTCCGTTCGTGTTGTCAGCTTTTCCCTGTTCCAGCATCTGATCTGCTTCCGCAATAACCTCACGGGCATTGTCAAAATAGGAATCCTGATAGGTCGTCCCATCTTCATATGTATACTCAAAGGGCGATGTCCATTCCTCCTGTGAAAGCGCCCACTCGATAGCTGCCTGAAAATCCTCGGTGCAGTTGTCATAGAGTAATGTGTCATACTTGTAGGACAACTTTTCATATTCCAACTCATCACCTTTTTCTTCTGCATAAGCCATGTCAATATAGATATCACTAATCGTGTTCCAAGTCATCATGTCCTGCATAAGCATCTGGGATGCTTCGTTCCACTCCGAATTGCCCTCTGCTGACAGATTGTTGCTCGTAGTATAGTTCGTCGCCTGATTGCCGCCATGGAGCGACCCGATCCATGATGCCCATGCAGTCGCCAGTGCAGTAACACCCAGCAAGACCGCTACAATAATTTCAATAATCTGATCTTTGCTTCTCTTTTCCTTATCCATTTTGTATCCTCCTGACAAATAATGTTCTTTTGAATGTTAATGATAATTATACCGTATGTCAATGAAAATTACCATTGGAATCGAAAAAAAATTGATATTAAAAAATAAGATCATATTTCAAAAAAACTTTCACATATACATTATTTTTCTAATATGAAAAAGCAGCAACAATTTCCCCAATCATTACTGCTTCTGTCGATTGCTCCCGGCGGGAACCAGACCCACGAATTTATTAAGAATTGTTTCCTTTTTCCTCAAGCAAAGAATTCATAGCCTGAGAGTTGCCACGGGTACAGACAAGCACTTTTGCTTTCCTGTACCCGTCCAGCAAGCAAAATCCGGTTTTTCAAGGGTACAGAAAGCAGTTTTTGTGCTTCTGTACCCTTCAGGCAAGTCGGTCCCAATTTTCATTGCCGGGCAAATTGGAAGTTATTACTTTTTTACCGCCGCCCCAGATGTCAAGCTTTTTCGCTGTAAACGTCCCCATAAGCACTGATATTATCGCAATAAAAAAAGACAATCCGCTTCGTGGTGAGTAACTCACTCGAGTCGTATTGTCTCTCTTTGCACGGCTTATAGCTTACGCGAATGTTCCCAGCGGGAATCGAACCCACAACTAGTGCTTAGGAGGCGCTTGTTATATCCATTTAACTATGGGAACCCATAACCCTGCATGAAAGATTATAGCAAAAACGGAGATACCCGTCAATGATTAAAAACGGCTATGCTTCCGTTATGCTATACTCCTGCTATATCTCCGGAAAGTTGATGAATCCCTGAAGCCAGATGATTCCCTTGAATCTTCTTCCCACTTCCGGCTCGCCGTAGAGATCCTCCGTATTGATGCAGAGATCAAAGGACAGCTCGTTGCAGTAGACCGTCATTTGGTAGATATCCTCTCCCGTCAGGCGGTTTTTCACGGTTCTGCAGGAAGTGATCTCGCCCAGAATGGAATATTGGTCGCACTCCACGCCGTAAGGCATGCAGTAGGTGTCGACCAGACTAAAGACATCCTCCTTCTGAATCTTCTTGGATATGGTAGTATACATATCCATATCCTCCAGAGTGAGCGTCTCGATTGCGTCCTCGTCGCCCCGTCTGGCGGCGGCGATCAGGTTGTTTCTGTTTCGGGATTCCTTCTGGATTTTTTTGCGCTGGTATTCGTTTTTCTGGATCGGCATCATCACCGTTCCCTTGACCGACAGTGCGGAAAGCGTCAGGGTCGTGCCTCTGATCGGCAGCTTGCCCTGCGCCTGCGCCTTCACATAAGGGATGCGGTTCTGCAGATAAAAGATCAGGGACACGCCCACCTTTATATCATCGCACACACCGGCATAGGATTCTTTTTCTGCGTGACGCTCCACGGAGACATCCTCCGTGGTGGTGACGCCTGTTCCCCGGAGATAAGGATAGTAGTAATCATAGATGAACTTGTCGTCATCCTCCTCATCAAATTCTCCGCAGACAGCGATACCCATATTTTCGGCAAAATCCTTGCGGAACTCACCTATCAATATTCCATCCGGTCCGGTTGTGTAAGCTCTCTCGGTGGAATTGACCACTACTTCCGTAAGCAGCTTCTTCAGCGCTTTTCTGTTGGGAAAGCTGCTAAAGCCGATTGCTCTCATATATTTATGCAAGGATCTCACCTTCTTTCCTTTTTCTTTTCCCTGCTCCCACTATTTGCAGGTGATCAATTCCTTGCCGCCCATATAAGGTCTCAATGCCTCCGGGATACGGATGCTTCCGTCCTCGTTCACGTTGTTCTCCAGGAACGCGATCAGACCCCTCGGCGTTGCCAATACTGTATTATTTAATGTATGCACATAGTAAGTACCATTTTCACCCTTTGTGCGGATGCCGAGACGCCTTGCCTGCGCATCGCCCAGCGTGGAGCAGGAACCAACCTCGAAATACTTCTTCTGTCTGGGGCTCCATGCCTCCACATCACAGGATTTCACCTTGAGATCGGCAAGGTCTCCGCTGCAGCACTCCAGCGTGCGCACGGGAATGTCCAGACTTCTGAAAAACTCTACTGTAAATGACCACATCTTGTTGTACCAGTCCATGGACTCCTCTGGTTTACATAACACAACCATCTCCTGCTTTTCAAACTGGTGAACACGATATACACCTCTCTCCTCGATTCCGTGGGAACCTACCTCTTTTCTGAAGCAGGGAGAGTAGGAGGTCATGGTGATGGGAAGACTTGCCTCGTTCACAATCTGACCCTTGAACTTACCGATCATGGAATGCTCGGATGTACCGATCAGATACAGGTCCTCGCCCTCGATCTTATACATCATTGCTTCCATCTCGTCAAAGCTCATAACGCCGTTCACCACATTGCTGCGGATCATAAAAGGAGGGATGCAATAGGTAAATCCCTTATCGATCATAAAATCTCTTGCGTAGCTGATCATTGCGGAATGGATTCTCGCCGCATCTCCCATCAGATAATAGAAACCGTTTCCGCTGGTTCTTCCGGCGCTGTCCTTGTCAAGTCCGTTGATCTTTTCCAGAATATCTGCATGGTAGGGAACCTCAAAATCCGGTACTGCGGGCTCGCCGTATTTTGTGATCTCCACATTCTCGCTGTCGTCTTTTCCAATGGGAACGGAAGGATCAATAATCTGAGGAATCTTCATCATGATATTTGTGATCTTCTCCTGCAGCACCGGCTCCTTTGCTTCCAGCTCTGCCAAACGCTTGGACTGTGCGGCAACCTCAGCCTTCTTTGCTTCGGCCTCCTCTTTCTTACCCTGCGCCATCAATCCTCCGATCTCCTTGGAGATCTTGTTCTTATTTGCACGCAGCTCGTCCGCTTCCTGCTGGGTCTTTCTGCTCTCCGCATCCAGCGCGATCACTTCATCCACAAGGGGAAGCTTTGCATCCTGAAATTTCTTTTTGATATTCTCCCTGACTGCATCCGGGTTCTCTCTTAAAAATTTAATGTCTATCATGTGTAGCCCTCCTTTTATTAGTCCATAACCTTTTCAATAAATACATGGTTTACCTTTACCAGATCCTTGGTTTCATCTTTTTCTTTCCCCGACTTGTCCACGATAATGCGAAGCACAGGTCTGTCCGGGAAATCCTTGTTCTGCCGGATCACGGTCCCGATCTCTCCCTCATTGGTGAGAACCTTAGTTCCGACCGGATATACGGCGGTAAACTGCAAAAACACGTCTACTATTGTACCATTAAACTTAATATTTTTAAAGGTCTTTAAGTATTCTATTGCTTCATGCACCTTCACCTTTTTGCATCCAATCCCGCAGATCATCTCGTCAAACGCATCACAGACATTCACAATCTGGATCGGCTCCGACAATTTGGAGGCATGGAGCGGATAACCGGATCCGTCAATCCTCTCATGGTGGTAAAGGATGATGCTCTTGCTTATATCGGATATCCATGATTCATCCTTGAGGGCAGAATATCCGTAAACCGGATGTTTCTTATATTCTGTCATATCCCCCTCGGAAAGTGCGGACAAGTCTGCATTCTGATAGGATCTTGCCAGATATCTCAGACCGATATCATGCAGCAGACATCCTACGCCGATATCGTGTACCACCTCCTGAGGCAGCTTCCTTTTTAGTCCAATCAGGATTGCCAGTGTGCAGATGCTGAGGGAATGTTCGTATATGTCGGCACTCCGCTCTTTGATATCATACACCTGTTCCAGCACATCCGTTTCCTCGGTGATCTTGCTCATCACATTGTCCGCTGTCTCGCAAAGCTGTGCCAGCTCCTCGTTGTGATGATAAGTATGGCGTTCCAGAATATCACGTATCTTTCCCTTTACGTGATCCTCCATCTCCGCCTGAAGTATGACGACTTCCTTTGCCATGGAGTCGGTGTCCTCAATATAAACTTTTTCTATCCCCAATTCCTTGAGTTTCGCAACATACTCCTGTTTCAGAACTGCACCTGCCGGCAGGATTGTGGCGTAATCCTCCGACAGTATCGCCCTTGCCAGTGTTTCTTTTCCTGTCAATTTCTCCAATGTTACACAACGCATTATTCATCTCCCATTGCCATGGAAAGAGCCTGCTCCTCTTCTTTACCAAGTGAAATGGCACATACTCCCTTCTTGATCTCCTTTGTATAAGTATAGCAGCCTTCCGTACTGTGAACCGAGTTTAAAACGAATCCGTTGTTATTCTCATCCAGAAGCGCCAGGGAAAAACTGAGCTGTCCTCCCATATGCTGGAATGCATCATACTTTACAATGCCCACTTTTTGAAAAGCAGATTCCATGTTCTTGTATAAAGTCCGGATATCTTTTTTGTTTTTATCTACGTTGATCCTCAGAAATTTATTGTCCTCATACAGTGCAACAATATCCTTCTCCAGACTCTTGCCTTCTTTGCCGGTTGTAAATTTATCGATACGATTCTTCAGCTTGGTTGTCTTGTTAATCTGAAAAATCAACAGAATCAGCAAAATAAGAATACACACCGCCATTCCAATGAAGATATAACCGATATCCAGCTTTGCCCATCCCATCTTCGTAAATAATTCGCTTGTCATCTTGTCTTCTCCGTCAATAAAAGATCCATTAATCTGTCCAGATCGTCATGGCTGAAAAACTCGATTTCCAGTTTTCCCGCACCATCACCCTTGGAAGTCACGGATACTTTTGTACTCAATGCCTGTTGCAGCTTGTCCTCGATGTCCTTGTAGATAATTTCAAGTGCCTTATCATCCAGCTTTTTCTTCGTCTTGCTGGGCTTATGCAGATTTTTTACCAGCTTCTCCACATCACGCACACTGAGCTTTTCATCAAAAACCTGCTGTGCAATGGTGTACTGCTCCTCCGGATTTTCAATGGCAAGAAGCGCTCTCGCATGTCCGGTACTCAGCATATCGTTGATTACCATCTGTTGTACTTCATCGCAAAGCTTCAACAGACGCATGGAGTTGGTAACAGCCGTTCTGCTCTTGGATACCCGCTCTGCTACCTCATCCTGTTTCAGGTTAAACTCTGTGAGCAGACGTTTGTATGCCTGCGCCTCTTCGATGGGATTTAAGTCCTCTCTCTGGATATTCTCGATCAGGGAGATCTCTACAATTTCCTGTTCCGTATAATTCTTGATAATAACCGGAACTTCCTTCAATTCTGCAAGCTTTGCTGCTCTCCAACGACGCTCTCCGGCGATAATTTCGTAGTGATCCTTTCTGTCCTGCACCACAATCGGCTGAATCACACCATACTGTTTGATGGAATCCGCCAGTTCCAGAAGTGCATCCTCATCAAAATTCTTTCTGGGCTGCTCCCTGTTCGGCTCAACCTTTGTAATTTTAACGAATGTTACAGGCCCCTGCTGCAGATCATTTTTCTTCTGCTCGCCCTTCTCTGCTTTCTCAACAACCGGACTGGGTGGAATCAAAGCGTCCAACCCTTTGCCTAATCCTTTTCCTAACCCTCTCGCTGCCATACTCTTTCTCCTTCTACTTTTGTTTGTTGTGCTTGATCACTTCGTCGGCAAGATTCATGTACGCTTCCGCCCCCGCTGATTTCGGATCGTACAGATGAATCGGCATACCGTAGCTGGGTGCTTCCGCAAGTCTGATATTTCTGGGAATCATCGTATTATATACAGTCTGATTCAAATGACCCTTTACATTTTCCACCACCTGCATGGACAGATTTGTTCTGGAATCGAACATGGTAAAGACAACACCTTCCATCTCCAATTCAGGATTCAGTCTTTCCTTTACCAGATTTACCGTATGGATCAACTGGCTTAATCCCTCCAGTGCGTAATACTCACATTGAATGGGAACCAACACACTATCCGCTGTTGTCAAAGCATTGATTGTCAGTGCATTCAGGGAAGGCGGACAGTCAATCACTATAAAATCATACTGATCCTTAATCCAGTCAACCTCATTCTTCAATATGTATTCCTTCTTTTCGACACCGATCAACTCAATCTCCGCTGCTGCCAGATTGACATTGGAGGGAAGAATCGAAACATTTTTAATGACATCCTTCAGTATACAATCCTGAATAGAACATTCTCCGAGAATCAATTCGTAAATTGTATTGTCCAAATCATTCTTCTCAACACCGAATCCACTGGTGGTATTTCCCTGAGGATCTGTATCGATCACTAATACTTTCTTTCCTTTTTCTGCAAGTGCAGCAGATAAATTAATAGAAGTTGTGGTTTTTCCAACTCCCCCTTTTTGGTTTGCAACCGCAATTACCTTACCCATATATCTTATTGCCTCCAGCTCATACTTTACTTTTAATCTGCTTGTCCATTATATCATTGTTTTTTCTTATTATCTATAAGAATTTAGTTTCAAATCATAAAAATAGCCACCTTAAAATGTTTCACACCCTTATAAAATGGGCATTTATGAAATGTTTCACGGAAAAATAACAATATCTAGGGTGAAAATGTTTCACGTGAAACATTATCTTGTGTCCAAAGTAATACAAAACCACAAATGTTTCACGTGAAACATAATTGAAACGCCCAAACCTTTTTTGTCCGGGCGTTCCGTTTTTCTAAAAGAGCTTGATTATATCGTTTCTTATTGCAAAGACAGCGGCTTGTGTTCTATCTGCAACATCTATTTTCTTAAAGATGTTGGAAATATGATTTTTCACTGTACGTTCGCTTATATTGAGAGAAGTTGCAATCTCTTTGTTGAACATTCCGTTCGCTACTTCAATCAGTACCTCAAGTTCACGTTTCGTCAATAAATCTATTTTTTCTTTATCAGCGTCTCTCGCAACCAATCTTGAATTGAGTGCCGGGATCAAACTGGGCTGAATGTAACTCTCCCCTTGCAGAACACCCATAATTGCTTTCTTCAATTCATAAAAATCTGTGTCCTTCAACAGATATCCGTCCACACCGATATCAACAGCCTTCAATAAATATTCCACTTCATTATGGACAGTCAGAATCAAAACCTTCAGATCCATCCCGCGATTCCGAATTATCTCAAGAACTTCAATTCCATTTTTATTTGGCATATTGATGTCCAACAACAAGACGTCGGGTTTTACTTGCTCCAGTTTTTCCAGACAACTAACTCCGTCACTTGCCTCTGCTATTACTTCAATAGTTCCGTCAAATTCCAAAAGCTGTTTAATACCCTCCCGCATCAGGGCATGATCGTCAGCTAACATGACTTTTATCTTATCGCTCATTTTCTCTCCCCATTTCAAAATTGAATTTACTTTTCAGACAAATCACCCTTCCGACTTTTCTTAACAATCTTACCAAGAATACAAATTGCAATCGCCGGAATCAAAAAATATCAAAAAATATAATACATTAACTTCGATCCATACATAGAACGGAGCGGAACAACTCTTCACTCCAACGGTATCTCAATTTCAACCTTTGTTCCTTCACCCGGATCGGACTGAAAATCAATCTTGCCGCCAAGCAGATGAACACGCTCTTTCATAATCAGAATACCAAAATGTTTCTCGTCCTCCCCAGCAACCTCATCAGGAGAAAAACCTTTGCCGTTATCTCTGATTATCATATGACAGCTATTTACTTTCTGCTCTATCACAACACAGATTCGGTTTCCGCCGGAATGTTCTATGGCATTTGCACATGCCTCCTGCACTACCCGGAAAATAGTCATGAGAATTAAATCGTTCTTACAAGAAATAGAATCTATTTTTGTCTCAAAATCAAAGGATCTGTTTACCTCCTTTAATTTTGCAAACATTCTTTCAAATGTCTCTTTCAAGCCAAGATCATCAAACTGCATCGGACGAAGATCAAATACAATGTTGCGCATCTCTTCTATTACAGATTTCAGACTTTTACTTACGGACGCAAGCTCCATCTTCGCCTGCACCACATCTTTATCCAGATACATATTTGCAAGTTCTACTTTATGTATGAGATGCGTCAGATTCTGGAGCGAAGTATCGTGCAGATCCCTGGCAATACGCTGTCTTTCTTTCTCCTGAATATCCAATACCTGAAGATTACGGGAAACAGAAGACTGCAAGGACGAATCCTCTGTTTCTCTCTTTAGTACATCCAGATAAGAATGCAGTCTGTTCAACCGGCTGTAAAGTAATCGGTTGCTGCTTTCCAACTCATACTTTTTTTCCTTGTGCGCATCGATATCTTCTTTATATATACTGTCCACATTTCTCGGGGAAAAAACTTTGAAGTCTTCATCCTCATGGGCATATACAGAATTTAAGTATTCATCTATCTCTGAAATACCGGTCAGGTTTTCATTAATCTTTTTTTCTATTTTTTTTGCTTCATCAAGAAAACCGTCATACATTTCCTTTAAAGAGGAAGCATTTTTTTCAGCCATATATTTTATCGCCTTCTATCAAATATGGTACTTTATACTTATAATATATCTCATTTTATCCCATATGGAAAGTTAAAATTTCAAGCTAGAATTTGAGCGGCTCTTTCGCAGGCAGACCCGCCTTTCTGGGATACTTCTTCGGTGTCGGTTTCTTCTTTTCAATCACGACCAGATTCCGGTAAATATCGGAATCCGGTAAATGAAACTCTACCTGTCTCTGCACAGCTCCGCCCAAAACACGGATCGCTCCGTCAGCACCTGCAAGCTCGTCCGTCACCTTTTCCGATTTATATGAAACAAAGAACCCTCCTACCTTCACATAGGGAATACAATATTCTGACAGTGTTGTCATATTTGCAACTGCACGGGAAATACACACATCAAATTTTTCCCGAAGAAGGTTCTCCTTGGAAAAATCCTCCGCTCTCCCGTGAACAGTGTTTATATCGGAAAGATTCAGTTCTTCAATTACTCTGTTCAAAAATAAAATTCTCTTATTCAGGGAATCCAGAAGGGTAATCTTCAAATTCGGAAATGCAATCTTCAAAGGGATTCCGGGAAAGCCCGCTCCCGTTCCCACATCAATCAAGGATAGATCCCCGGACAGATCGCATGCTCTTATCAGAGACAGACTATCCACAAAATGTTTTTTTTCCACTTCCGCCCGTTCCGTGATTGCAGTCAAATTGATCTTCTCATTCCAATCAACGATCATTTCATAATAGGTCTGAAACTGGGAAAGCTGTTTATCGGTCAGTGAAATTTGGAGTTCCTGTAAATCCTTCTGAAATTGATTGTCCATTCCTACCTCCGCATCTGTTAATTGCTAATTATGACTTCCTGCACTCAGGTAAACCAGAAGCACCGAAATATCCGCAGGCGAAACTCCCGAAATACGGGATGCCTGTCCCACAGAAACCGGTCTGTATTCCTTCAGCTTCTGTCTTGCTTCAATTCTGAGACTGGGTACCAGGTCATAATCAAGATCCGCCGGAATCATTTTTTTCTCCATCTTCTTGAATTGATCTACCTGATGAAGCTGCCTCTCAATATAGCCCTCGTACTTTATTTCAATCTCAACCTGCTGTACCACATCCTCCGGCAAAGTGCTCCTCTCAGGATCAACCTCCGCCAGAATCTCATAGGAGAGCTCCTGTCTGCACATAAGCTCCGCCAGAGAAGCCGCTGTTTTTAAAGTGCTGCTTCCGTGCGCCGTCAAATATGCCTGCACCGATGCAGATCCACCCAGCTTGGTATTCTTCAGACGCTCAATCTCCCTGTCGATCATTTCCTTCTTTTTTAAAAGCGCTTCATATTCTTCCTTGGACACAAGCCCAACCTGATATCCAATCTCACGCAAGCGGAGATCTGCATTGTCCTGTCTGAGCAAAAGACGATACTCCGCTCTCGAGGTCATCATCCGATACGGCTCCATGTTATCCTTTGTCACAAGATCATCAATTAAAACACCGATATACGCCTGCGATCTGTCCAGCACAACCGGATCTTTCCCAAAAAGAGAAAGTCCGCAGTTGATTCCCGCCATCAGACCCTGGGCGGCCGCTTCCTCATAACCGCTGCTTCCGTTAAACTGCCCGCCCGCAAAAAGACCCTTTACATTCTTAAATTCCAAGGACGGATAAAGCTGCTTTGCATTGATGCAGTCATACTCGATTGCATAAGCGTTTCTCACAATCTTGCAATGCTCTAACCCCGGAACAGTCCGGTACATGGCAAGCTGCACATCCTCAGGAAGGGAGGACGACATTCCGCCCACATACATTTCATTTGTATGAAGTCCCTCCGGTTCAATAAAGACCTGATGTCTCTCCTTCTCCGCAAACTTCACGACCTTGTCCTCAATGGAGGGACAATATCTGGGACCCGTTCCCTCAATAATTCCGGCATAGATCGGCGACCGATCCAGATTGGCACGGATGATCTCATGGGTTTTTTCATTAGTGTAGGTCAGATAACAGGAAACCTGTTCCTTCTGCACGGACGCCGGATCCGTGGAAAAAGAAAACGGCACAACCTTCTCATCCCCAAACTGTTCTTCCATTTTGGAGAAATCAATACTCCGCTTATCCATTCTGGCAGGTGTGCCTGTCTTGAATCTGCGCAGCTCAATCCCCATTTCCTTCAAGGAATCCGGCAGATGGTTTGCCGCCTGAAGTCCGTTGGGGCCTGTGTAGGTGATGGCTTCCCCGCAGAGACAGCGAGCTCTGAGATAAGTTCCCGTACAGAGAATGATACCACGGCAAAGATACTCCGCCCCGGTAAAGGTTTTGACACCCTTCACCTTCTTCTTTCCGTCCGGTTCTTTCTCCCATAATATTTCACATACTTCCGCCTGCTTTATGGTAAGATGCTCCTGATTCTCCAAAACCTTGCGCATGGAGCGGGAATATTCTGCCTTGTCCGCCTGGGCGCGGAGCGAATGAACCGCAGGCCCCTTGGAGACATTCAGCATCTTCGATTGAATAAAGGTTTTATCAATATTTTTACCCATCTCGCCGCCGAGAGCATCAATTTCCCTCACAAGATGTCCCTTGGAAGATCCGCCAACATTGGGATTGCAGGGCATCAGGGCAATACTGTCGACACTGACCGTAAAAATCACCGTCTCCAGTCCCAGTCTGGCACATGCAAGCGCCGCTTCGCAGCCCGCATGCCCTGCTCCGATCACACAAACATCCACTTCGTCCATCACAAAAGATTTCATCTCACTCATTCTTCTACCTTCAACTATTTTCCCATACAAAACTTAGAAAAAATCTCATCCACAAGATCATCCCCCACCTCTTCTCCCAAAATAAATCCAAGAGAACGGTAGGCGTTCATAAGATCAATGGAATAGAAATCCTCCGGCATTCTGTCGTCCAGACTTTTCTTCACAAGCATCAAGGATTGCAAGGTATCCTGCAACAATTCCTTATGTCTGATATTTGTAATATAAACTTCATTATGAAATGCAATATCTCCTTCAAAAAACAGATCCTTGATCTTTTTCTCAAGAAGATCGATTCCGGTCTCGTGCTTGATAGATGTCTTTACAATACAGGATCTTTCAATTCCAAGTTCCTCTGCCAGCACATCTTCATACACAACCGGCAAAAGATCTGTCTTATTAAATAAAACAATATATTTTTTTAAACCGATCAGCTCCATAATCTCTCTGTCACTTTCATCCAGAGGAACAGAGCTGTCAACCACATATAAAATCAGATCTGCGGAAGAAGCATATTTCTTTGCTTTTTCCACGCCAATTTTTTCCACAATATCTTCGGTAGAACGAATCCCCGCCGTATCGATAATACAAAGAGGAATCCCATTTATCCTTACCGTCTCCTCCAGCACATCTCTTGTAGTACCGGCAATTTCCGTCACGATTGCTTTATCCTCACCCAAAAGATAATTGAGCAGAGAAGATTTTCCCGCATTCGGTTTTCCCACAATGACGGTTTTGATTCCTTCTTTTATGATGCGTCCGCTGTCAGCGGAAGATAAAAGAGCCTTCACTTCCTCAATCAGTCCGGAGACCGTACCGTCCAATCTTTCCGGATACTCTTCAAGACTGATATGCTCCGGATCGTCCAAGGCAGATTCTATAAACGCTATTTCGTATAAAACTTTTGCTCTTATGTCTGCGATTTTTTTCGATACAGAACCCTTCAACTGGGACAGTGAAGTTTTTAATGCCAGTTCGCTTTGGGAATGAATCACATCCATCACCGCTTCCGCTTCCGACAAATCGATTCTGCCGTTTAAAAAGGCTCTCTTTGTAAACTCACCCGGCTCTGCATTTACGGCACCGGCACGCAGCACCTCTTCCAATATGCGCTGCATAATGAAAACGCCGCCATGACAATGGATTTCAACCGTATCCTCCGCCGTGTAAGTTTTTGGCGCAAGCATCACACTCACCAGAACCTCATCCAAAACCTCACCGCTTTTACCGTCAACAATAAAACCATAGTGAATCGTATGGGATTTGGCATCCTTCAATTTTACTGTTCCGTCTTTTGAGCGGTAAATACGGTCTGCAATTTCAACGGCATCCGGCCCGCTGATACGGATAATTCCGATTCCGGAATCCGAGAGGGCAGTTGCAATCGCAGCAATTGTATCTGTTTTCATAAATGATCTCCGATATATTATGAAATAAGAAAGAACTGCGGCATTAAGCAGACAGTTTCCCCGTTTTCTTAATGCAGCAGCTCTATATCATTTACAGGATGTTTATTTTTTTAAGGAAACGACAACTCTTCTGAAGGGCTCTTCTCCCTCGCTGTGGGTTGTAACATATCTGTCATTCTGCAATGCGGAATGGATGATTCGTCTTTCATAAGGATTCATGGGCTCAAGAGAAACAGGTCTCTTTGTTCTCTTTACCTTGTAAGCGATGTTTCTTGCCAGATTCTCCAAAGTTTCCTTTCTTCTCTCACGATAATTCTCGGTATCAACCTTTACTCTGATGTAATCATTCTGATCCTTATTTACAACAAGAGATACCAGATACTGTACGGAATCGAGGGTCTGTCCTCTCTTTCCGATCAAAATACCCATCTCGTCACCGCTTAAATTGATATCCATTTCTTTCTCTTTCTCATTGTAGGAAGCCTCTACGATCACCTCAAGGTTCATTGCCTTGAAAACATCTCTGAGGAAATCCTTTGCAACTTCGCAAAGCTGTGCGGGATCTGTATTCAAAGAAGCGCTTTCCTTCTTCTCTTTCTTTACCTCTTTGATCTCAGGCTTAACCTCTTCCTTCACTTCTTCTTTGATTCTTGCCTTGATCACTGCGGCTTTTGCGCCGATACCGAGAAAACCGGAAGAACCTTCTTCCACTACTTCATAATCCAGTCTGTCACTTGTAACTGTAAATTCCTGACATGCTGCCGTAATCGCATCGTTTACTGTCTTTGCGGAAAACTCTTTATACTCCATCTCAAAATCTCCTCCTCTTATTTTTTATTGTTACGTTCATTGTAATCCTTTACCATATTAGCCCTTGCCATAAGACTTCCGGGCTTAGCATTTGAAGTCGTACCTACGGAAGGAGATTCCGCTTCTGCGGTTCTTTCCGCTGCATTCTTCGCCTTATCGGTATAGGTCTTCGTATTCACAGTACCGTTGATTCCCTTGATACTCATATTTGCATACTGCTGGAGCTTGGCCTGATTTTCCTTGACCTTCTCCATTTTTTTCGCACTCTTCTCTTTATTCTTCTCAATGATCTCATTCAAGTCCATCTTGTCAATGTGCTTGTTGATGATCACCTGCTGGATACTTCTCACAACAGAACCTGCGATCCAGTAAAGACCCAGACCTGCGGGGAACTGATAACAGAAAAATGCGGACATAAGGGGCATGATCATATTCATGGTCTTCATGGAAGAAGCCATGGTATCTTCCATATCGCTGGTACTCTTCTTGTCCTTATTACTGGGCTGCTGCTGGGGCATCAGCTTTACGTTGATCCACTGGGTAACGGCAGAAAGAACAGGAATCGCAAGAGCGGCAGCTACCATAAGCCATGCTCCGCTGTTGATTGCAGTCTTTACAATGGAAGAAGGAGAATTTGCCATGTTCAGTCCGAGGAAATTATTGTAAATCTCCAAAAGACCTCTCTCTCCGCCATGGGAAAGAATGTAATGTCCGTTCATCTGCAGATCCGCAAATCCGTTTTCCTCTGCAAACTGGATCAGATCCGTATAATTCATGCTGTTGAAAACATCAATGATCGCATTTTTCGCACTCGCATCGAAGTTTTTCGCATAGGCGGCAGCCTGGCTCAAATCCTTTACCTTCTGAACCAGATCATTATTCAAAATATAATCCGCCAGAGTTCCGAATGCATTTCCGATTTTGGTTACATATGCAGGCATCCTGTAAATAACCTGATAGAGCGCAAACAGAATAGGCATCTGGATCAAAAGCTGCACGCAGCTTCCGGTAGGAGAAACGCCGTACTTTGCATAGACAGCCTGTGTTTCCGCATTCATCTGCATGGCAGAATCATTATCCTTGCGGTTCTTGTACTTCTCACGAATAGCCTGAAGCTCAGGATTCATTTTAGAAGAAAGCTTGGAATATTTCTGCTGCTTGACGGTAAGGGGAACCATCAGCAAATAAACAACGATCGTAAATAAAATAATGGAAAGACCTATGTTGGGAATACCGATCAGATCAAGCAGATTGAATATTCCTTCCATAATGAATCCCAACAGACTGGCAATCCAGCCGATGATGGGAGTCGTGCTCTTTGTCAATAAGATATAATTCATTTTTTCCTCCATGCCTTTTCAGGGACAGGATCATAACCGCCCTTTGAAAAGGGATTACAGCGCAATATCCTCCACGCAGCAAGAGCACTTCCCTTTACGGCGCCGTATCTCTCCACAGCCTCAAGTCCGTATTCCGAACAGGTGGGATAATAGGGGCATCTGGTACTTTTTAAAGGTGAAAGATATTTCCTGTAAAATTTTATGATAGCAATCAAAATTTTTTTCATAAATAAACTTTTACCACACCGTGAAGCTTTGCAAGATGCAAAAGAGCACTTTCAATCTCGTAATACCCTACATCCGCCGCACTCACTCTCGCAACGACTACCATATCCAAACCACTATTGAATACGTTTTCATGTAATCGGTAACTTTCTCTGACCAGTCTTGTAATGCGATGTCTTACAACACTGTTTCCAACTTTCTTACTCACACTGATTCCGATCCGATTCATACCAAGGCCATTTTCCTTAACATACATTACGAGGTATTTGTTCGCCCGGGATCTTCCGTTTTTATATACAAACTGAAACTGACGATTTTTTTTTAAAGACTCCGAAAATTCCATTGTGACACCTATTCTCTTCCGATCAATCTTTTACGGAGAAAAAAAGGTCACATTGCTGTGACCTATGCGGATAATTTATGTCTTCCTTTTGCTCGTCTTGCTGCCAGAACTTTTCTTCCGCCCGGAGTACTCATTCTGGATCTGAATCCATGAACCTTAGATCTGGATCTCTTCTTCGGCTGAAACGTCATCTTCATATCTGATACACCTCCTCTTTTCTGACCTTAAATATATAAAGTCTTCCTATAGTCATATTATTGGAAAATAGCATATTGATTGTACTGGATAAGTGCCTCAATGTCAAGCAAAATAAGGGATAAAAAATTTTTTTACAAGAAAAAAAGTTATCCACATTAACATAAATAATTCCACAAAATGTGAATAAAATGTGGATAACTTTGCAGGTTAATGTTAATTATGGTTTAAAATTTTAGACAAACCTTTATTTTGCGCTATTTTTGGCTGTTGATAAAAAAATAAAGTTATACACATCCTTTTCATGCCAAAATGCCGTTTTGTTGACTTATGAACCGTTTTATCAACAATATGTGGATAACTATGTTATTAACTTCTATTTGAAATATATTCTTGTTTATATTAATATGTTAGATAGGTGGATTTTCGGAAAGAGGTAAATAAATGGATACGATCGAATTAATCAAAGAGCAGTGGAATGAAATCAAGGAAACCGTTAGGAGGGAATACAGTCTCTCCAACATTTCTTTTGATACGTGGATTGCGCCGCTTGAGCCGAACTGCGTAATAGACAATGTTGTCTATATTCTGATTCCAAACGATAAATCCAATGCTTTTACCTATATTAATACAAAGTATAAGACTTTCTTTCAGGTAACCATATCAGAGATGTTTAACCACACCTATGATGTGATTTTTGTGATGGAAAAAGATATTCCTTCTTTATCCAATGCCGGAGCGAGCAATACCGTCTCCTCCAAGCCTGTCTATAATATCAATTATGAAAATGCAAACCTTAACCCTAAATATAAATTTGATACCTTTGTGGTAGGAAGCAACAATAAATTTGCACATTCCGCTTCCCTCGCCGTTGCGGAATCCCCCGGCGAAGCATACAATCCTCTTTATTTATACGGAGGAGCAGGTCTGGGCAAAACCCACCTGATGCATTCCATCGGTCATTTTATATTAGAGAGAAACCCAAACGCAAAAGTACTTTATGTTACATCCGAAGAATTTACCAACGAAGTAATCGAGTCGATTCGAAGTGGTAATGCTTCCGCTATGAACAAACTTCGTGAAAAGTATCGTACGATTGATGTATTAATGGTCGATGACGTTCAGTTTATCATCGGTAAGGAAAGTACACAGGAAGAATTTTTCCATACGTTCAATCATCTGCACAATGCCGGAAAGCAGATCGTCATTTCCAGCGACAAACCGCCAAAGGATATGACGACACTGGAGGCGCGTCTGCGGACAAGATTTGAATGGGGACTGATCGCAGATA
>ERZ779737.112-NODE-112-length-86438-cov-17.620550_pt1 | contig 86438 bp, 66 predicted proteins | sample MGYA00511889_ERZ779737 | MGnify/ENA primary metagenome ERZ779737 (study PRJEB29588, sample SAMEA2163575) | human gut metagenome | biome: human gut; feature: human-associated habitat; material: faeces | place: Denmark | collected 2008/2010 ...
ACTCCTCTGGCTGGGCATTCCAATTGTTATCGGTCCGCTCCACGGCCGATGAGGAATTCCGTCACGGCACGGGCCCGGTCAGTGATATGTTCGGGTGATTTCTCCCCATAGGGACAATGGGCCGAATCGGCCACATACACGTAATCCTGCTGAGGCATCAGGGCCCGGAGCTCTTTCCACACGGAAAGACCGCCGATACCCGAATCATATACCCCGATCATATGCTCTTGCTGATTCGGGAAGATTATTTCTTGAGGTACTCGTCGAGCAGGGCCTCTATCTCGTCCTCAGCCACCTTGCGGCCGATAATATTGCCCTCTGAGTCTACGAAGGTATTCTGGGGAATGAAGTTGACATTGTACATCTGACCCACCTCGCTCTGCCAGAACTTGAGGTCAGAAACATGTGTCCAGGTGAGCTTGTCCTCCTTAATGCCCTTGACCCATGCGTCATGGTCACGGTCCAGGGATACGCCGATGATCTCAAATCCGAGCTTGTGATACTTGTTGTAAATCTTCACGAGCGTAGGGTTGAAGTTGCGGCAGGGACCGCACCAGCTTGCCCAGAAGTCAATCATGGTCACCTTGCCCTTGGGATAGAACTCCGAGAGGGTGACAGGCTTGCCGTCAGGATCGTTGAGCGTGAAGTCAGGAGCCTTGTTTCCTACTGCGAGACTCTGCTCCTTCTGCAGGTATTCGTCCATGGCTGCAATAAATCTGTTCTCTGCAAACTCAGGCAGAGCCTTGTAGCCGGCTATCAGAGCGGAGAGGCTATCGGGAGTCATGTAGTAGTACTCTCTGTTCTGCATGATGAAATAGAGGGCGAAATCCGAAACGGGCGCCTCGGCTGTGAGAGCCTCGCGGGCAGCGTCCAGCTCTTCCTGGTACTGTCCGTATATTTCCATGGCGGAGTCACGCTCAGCCTCAGTGGAGGTGGGCCTGCGCATGTCCTTAATGACGTTCTTTATATCATATTTGTCACCAAGTGCCTTGGCCTGCTCACCGTAGCGGTTGAGAAGGGTCTGGGTAGGACCTCCGGTGATTACCGGCTCGGCGAAAGTGGTGTCGGTGGTGATTGTCACATTGGCATTCTCCAGAAAGAGAGATATCATGCCGGGTATTCCGTCTATGGTAATCAGATAGGACTCGGGTGTCGTCACTGAGCCCTTGAAGACAAATTTGCCGTTGACCACATCGGCAGTATCACGGATGGGATTCTCCCGGTCGCGGTTGAACAGATAGGCTGTTCCGTTTACAAGCTTGTCGCTGTCACCGGTTATGGTTCCCTTGATGGTGTAGCCGTTACCGCTACCGCAGGACGCAGCCATAACAGCGGCTGCAAGGATGAAGAGTAATTTTTTCATGATGGTAAATATTGTTTTGTTATTCATTCTCATTTCCGTTAAGAAACCACTCCTTGTACATCATGTACCCCTGGGCATTCTTATGGGCTGATTCCCGTACTGCCTCAGTGCCGTCCTTGACCTTCTTGGCAGGGACACCGGCATAGACCCCGGGCTCCAGCTTAGAGTTGCTGAGCACCACCGCACCGGCCGCTATGATGCTGCCGTCTGCGACCTCGACTCCGTCGAGAAGGATGGCACCCATGCCCACGAGCACATCATTGCCGACCTTAGCTCCGTGAATCACGGCATTGTGCCCTACCGACACATCGTCACCTATCTCCACCACAGAGCGCTTGTAGAGAGTATGCAGCACTGCCCCGTCCTGGATATTGACCCTGTTGCCCAGCCTGATGGGATTGACATCCCCCCTGAGCACTGCCCCATACCAGATACTGCAGTCGTCCCCTATCTCCACATCACCGATAATCGCTGCATTCTCAGCGATAAAGCAGCCTTTTCCTATCTTAGGCATGATTCCGTTAAGCGGTCTTATAATAGCCATACCAAAAATCTTTTGAAAATTGAGACACAAATATAGAAAAATAATAAACACACTGCACATCAATGCCACAATCACAATAAACATCAAGCGTCATACCGAGTCCTTCCTGCGGTCCTCCCCACCTCCGGCGGGTCCCCTCCCTTTTCGGGAGCCAACGCCTCAGAAAGGACTCGGTATGACGCTTTCCAGTATGTTTGACGAATACAAAAAAGACCGCATCCATATCGGATACGGTCCTTTAACTTTAGGAGGAGAACATTGCTATAACAGATGTCGCTCCTGAGGTGCGTCAGAATAGGTGAAGTGCAAGGAATCGAGGTTCACGGCGAAGGAGTTTACTTCTGTAAATGACTGAACCGTGATACCGAAGATGACGCCGCAATTCGCCTGTTATGACGCGCCGAAACTAGATGATACCCTGCTCGAGCATAGCCTGAGCCACCTTCATGAAGCCGGCGATGTTGGCACCCTTGACATAGTCTACATGACCGTCGGGCTGTGTACCGAACTTAACGCAAGCCTCGTGGATGCTCTGCATGATGTAGTGCAGCTTATCGTCCACTTCCTTGGCTGACCAGCTGATGTGGGTAGCATTCTGGGTCATCTCGAGACCTGAGGTAGCTACGCCGCCTGCGTTGACAGCCTTACCGGGAGCGAAAAGGATACCGTTGCTCTGGAACTCGTGGATGGCCTCAGGGGTGCAACCCATGTTGGACACCTCGCAGCAGCACCATGTACCGTTGGCGATCAGCTCCTTGGCATCGTCACCGTTAAGCTCGTTCTGGAATGCGCAAGGCAGAGCGATGTCGCACTTAACGCTCCATGCTTTCTTGCCGGCTGTAAATTTAGCGGCACCAGGGAACTTATCAGCCATATCCTGAACCTTGTTCCTGTTAGAAGCACGCATTACGAGCATGTAGTCAATCATCTCATCGGTGATACCGCCGGGAATCTCGCAGACTCCGTCAGGACCGGAGATAGCGATAACCTTTGCGCCGAGCTCCTTAGCCTTTGTAGCGGCGCCCCATGCTACGTTACCGAAGCCGGAGAGAGCGACTGTCTTGTCCTTGATGTCCTTGCCGGCATGGTGGAGAAGGTGCTGTGTGAAGTACAGAGCGCCGAATCCGGTAGCCTCGGGACGGAGGATAGAACCACCCCATGTGCCGCCTTTTCCGGTGAGCACGCCAGTGTTGTACTCGCGGGCCAGCTTCTTGTACATTCCGTACAGATAGCCGATCTCACGTCCGCCTACACCTACGTCACCTGCAGGGATATCGGTGTCGGGGCCGATGCATCTCCAGAGCTCATACATGAAGGCCTGGCAGAATCTCATGATCTCAGCGTCAGACTTGCCGACGGGATCGAAGTCAGAACCACCCTTTGCACCGCCCATAGGCAGAGTTGTCAGAGCGTTCTTGAAAGTCTGCTCGAAACCGAGGAACTTCAGCATGGAAGGAGTAACTGCCTTGTGGAAGCGGAGACCTCCCTTGTAGGGGCCGATAGCGGAATTGAACTGAACCCTGTAGCCGAGGTTGGTCTGAACCTCACCCTTGTCGTCAACCCAGGTAACCCTGAATGTGAAGATACGGTCGGGCTCTACGATTCTCTCGACGATCTTAGCCTTCTCGAACTCGGGATGCTGGTTGTAAACCTCTTCGATGGACTCGAGCACTTCGCGGACTGCCTGCAGGTACTCTTTCTCATTACCATACTTGGCCTCAAGTTTGGCCATGATTTCTGAAACTTTCATATTAAAAGTGTTTTAGTTGTGTTTGTTATTAAAAAGGTTCAATAAATTTCAATCTCTTATTTTACCTCCCATGTCGATCCGCTGTGCAGCAGCTCGTCCATGGTGTGGATAGTGGAGTGTGCCCTTACATCCTCCAGCTGGTCGCGGACGTTGTCGTCATAAGTCTTGTCTGGCACGTCACGGATGACTCCGAGGGCCACGGGATACTCGGGCCACTTCATGTCGATGAGCATGCTGTGCATTCCCATATCGGCAGTGTGGGCGTCATGCACCAGGATGTCGTCCTCAGTGACTCCGCCCTCGCCAATAGTCACCACCTTGAGTTCCTTGTTGACGAGCACCAGACCTTTGTTGCGGTCCTTGCCGAAAATCATTCTCTCACCATGACGAAGAACTATCGTGCGGTCGGCCTTAACTTCCTTGTCGGATATCTCGCGGTGCGAGCCGTCGTTGTAGATGACGCAGTTGACCAGCATCTCGGTCACCGAGCATCCGTCATGTCTTGCTGACGCAACGAATATCTCCTGATTCAGTTTCAGTTCCGAATCTATGCTTCGTGCAAAGAATGTGCCGCGTGCGCCCATTACGAGGGCTCCCGGATTGAAGGGATGCTCCACGGTTCCGTAAGGGGAGGTCTTGGTGATCTTGCCCAGAGGAGATGTCGGGGAATACTGCCCTTTTGTCAGTCCGTAGATACGGTTGTTGAAAAGCACTATGTTGATGTCGATGTTGCGGCGGATAGCGTGGATAAAGTGGTTTCCACCGATGGCCAGGGCGTCGCCGTCACCGGTAGCCTGCCAGATTGACAGATTGGGATTGGCCACCTTCATGCCGGTCGATATGGCAGTGGCACGGCCGTGTATTCCGTGGAAACCGTAGGTATTCATATAGTAGGGCAGTCGCGACGAGCAGCCGATACCCGATACGAACACGAAACGCTCCATGGGGTATCCACGTTCTTCCGCCACCTGGGGAAGAGCCCTCTGGAGAGAGGCAAGTACGGAATGGTCACCGCATCCGGGGCACCACCTTACTTCCTGATTGCTTTTGAAATCCTGTGCTGTATATTTCATGATGTCTGTCCTCCTATAATAATTTGTTGACTGCATCCACGACGTCCTTTACGATGAAAGGCTGTCCCTGCACCTTGTTGAGCTGATAGTAATTGAATTTCTGATGCTTTGCCCTCAGATAGTTGGCGAACTGACCGGAGTTGAGCTCGCAGACGATGATCTTCCTGAACTTCGAGAAGACCTCCTCCGTGTTGAGAGGCAGGGGGTTGATATAGTCGAAGTGAGCCAGGGAAACGCTCTTGCCCTGCTTGTGGAACTCCTTGACAGCCGTGTAGAGGTGGCCGAAAGTACCGCCCCATCCCACGATGAGGACTTCGCCGCTCTCGTCGCCGATGACCTTCAGCGGGGGTATGTCCACTGCGGCATGAGCCACCTTCCTGGCCCTGAGGTCCACCATCATCTGATGGTTCTGGGGATCGGAGGAGATCACTCCGGCAGGACTCTTCTCCAGACCGCCGACACGGTGCTCCAGACCGGGAGTTCCGGGAACTGCCCATCTGCGGACAAATGTCTCGGGGTCTCTCTCGAAGGGGCTGAACTTGCCGCCGCACTCGGAGGCGTCCTTGATGAAGGGAGGATGTATCTCGGGCAGGTCCTTCATGGAAGGAATGCGCCAGGGCTCGGAGCCGTTGCCCAGGAAGCCCTCGGTGAGGAGGATGACGGGCATCATGTGCTCCATGGCGAACTTGCCTGCGTAGAATGCTTTCTCAAAGCAGTCCGAAGGAGAGTGGGCGGCCATCACCATGATGGGGCACTCGCCGTTGCGGCCGTAAAGGGCCTGGTTGAGGTCGGTCTGCTCTGTCTTGGTAGGGATACCGGTGGACGGACCGCTGCGCTGTACGTCCACGAGTACGAGGGGCAGTTCGGTGATCATGGCCAGACCGAGGGCCTCGGACTTCAGGGAGAGACCGGGACCGGAGGTGGTGGTCACGGCGAAGTTGCCGGCGTAGGCTGCGCCGATGGCGGTACAGATGCCGGCGATCTCATCCTCGCACTGGAGGGTCTTGGCCTTGAGTTCCTTGTGGATGGCCAGCTCCTCGAGGATAGCGGTGGCGGGGGTGATGGGGTATGAACCGCAGAAGAGAGGCACTCCGGACTTCTCGGAGGCAGCGAGCAGACCCCATGCTGTGGCCTGATTACCGTTTATGTTGCGGTAGGTGCCCTTTTCCTGCTTTGCGGGCTGAACGTAATAGGTATTGGCTATCGCGTGTATGTTCGAGGCATAGTTGAAACCGTCCTTGAGCACTTTCTTATTGGTGTCAATCAGTGCAGGTTTCTTCTTGAACTTCTTCTCCAGGTATGCGAAGGTGTGGTCAAGCTCCTTGTTGAACATGAAGAAACACATACCGAGGGTGAACATGTTCTTGCACCTTACGATGGACTTCAAGTCCAGGCCGCTGTCCTTGAGACTCTCCTTGGTCAGGGTGGTTATGGGAGAAACTATGATATTGCGGTCCCCGATACCCAGTTCCTCGATAGGATTCATGGTCTTGAAACCGGCCTTCTGAATACCTTTCTCATCGAAGGCATCCTCGTCGAGGATGATGGTCGCGGTGGGCTTGGCCCATTTGGCGTTTGCCATCAGTGCTGCCGGGTTCATCGCTACGAGTACATCGCAGAAATCGCCCGGGGTGTTGATTTCAATGGATCCGATGTGTACCTGGAAACCGGACACACCTGAAACTGTGCCTTGAGGTGCCCGTATCTCAGCCGGATAATCGGGGAAAGTGGAGATCTCGTTACCGAAAAGCGCGGAGGAATCTGCGAACAGGGTGCCCGTAAGCTGCATGCCGTCGCCGGAGTCACCCGCGAATCTTATAACGATATCTTCAACATCAATAATCTTGTGTTGCATATAGGTTGACAGGTTATTTATAATTTTAGACAAATGTAAGGAATTTCCCTTAATAATGGGAATTTATTTTGCAAGATTTCATAAAATGTGAAAGGACTTCCCCGCAACCGGCGGAGAAGTCCTTCACTGACTCCCAGGATACCGCGGCGAGCCTACATCTGGGGCTGAGCCTGAGGAAGCTGCTTGTCGGGGGATATACCCAGTTCCGTCTTCACCTGAGCGGTGATGTCCATGCTGAGGGCGGCGTCAAAATAAGGTACGGCGCCGGACGAGAGATCGAAGACGTAGATCAGTCCGTTGGCCTTGCCTACCTTGGAAACGGCCTCATTGGCTTTCTGGGAAATGGGCGCCATGAGCCGCTGCTGCAGGTTGTTGATATCCATCTGGGCATTCTGCTGATACTGCTGGAGACGGGACTGAAGGTCCTGAATCTCCTGCTGCTTGGTGGCCAGGACTGAAGGAGTCCAGTTGGCACTCATCTGCTCATAGGTGGAGATCTTGGTATTGTACTCCTCGATCATGGCATTGTAAGTGGTCTGGATGTCCTGGTTGAATTTCTCAAGCTGTACGCGTGCAGAGTCCATCTCATCCATCAGGAAAACGACTTCCTGCATGTTGATATGACCGAATTTAAGTTCCTGAGCCGTAGCGGTTAATGCGGTCACGACCACACTCAGGGCGATTAAAGTAATCCTTTTCATGTTATTAATTTAAATTGTATTTGTCCTAAACAGCTGCAAATGTAATAAATATTCCGGTACGTGGAGCATCAGAACTGCTGACCTATCACGAAATGGAAGTTCGAGCCTCCCCTTTCCTGGTCCTGAACGGGGTCGAAGCCCCATCCCCAGTCTACACCCAGCAGACCGATCATCGGGAGCATGATCCTCACGCCGATTCCGGCCGAGCGCTTGATCTGGAAGGGATTGAACTCCTGTATATGCTCCCAGCAGTTTCCTCCCTCGAGGAAGGCCAGCACGAATATCGTTGACTGAGGCTGCAGTACGACCGGATAGCGCAGCTCTATGGTAAACTTGTCGTACACGTGACCCACGTATATGCCTTCGTCGTTGATTGGCGTAAGCGAATAGTTGGAATAACCGCGGAGGGAGATAATCTCCGAACCATAGGTATTGTAACCCGACATACCGTCTCCTCCGACCTGATAGCCCTCGAACGGAGAGTAGCCCAAGTTCTTATTGTAGTAGCCCAGATAACCGAACTGCGCCCTGGTCATCAGCACCAGGTCTCCCACAAGACGGACATAGAGGGCCCCCTTGAATGTCCACTTGTGATACTCTATCCAGCGGTAGCGGTCCTGGTCGGTCATATTGACGTAATCTACGTCCTTGCCCCTGAATGCAGAGTAAGGAGGAGTCAGCTGCACGGAGAACTGGAAATCAGAACCTTCTCGGGGATAGATGGCCTGGTCGGTGGAATTGCGGGCCAGGGTCAGCTTGTAGCTTATGTTATTGGATTTTCCGGTATCGAAGAGGAAGTTGTACCTCCAGTTGTGCAGGTTGTAGGTCTGCCAGCTGAGCTCGTGGTAAAGGACGAAATAGTTGTCAGGCCACTTCAGACGGCTTCCCAAGGCCGCGGCAATACCGTAAACTTCGTAATACTCGTCGGTATTGTTGATCTGATACCAGTAATAGGAGTTGGTCTGACGGGTATAGTATCCTGTCAGGTTGAATGAGGTAGGTTTCTTGCCGAAGAGCCAGGGCTCTATGAAGTTGATGGAACCCGCCGTATAGTATGTACCGTTGGTCTGGAACCTCAGGGACAGCGTCTGGGCATCTCCCAGCGGCACGGGCCTCCACGCGCCCTTCTTGAAGAGCCGTCTGATGGAGAAGTTGTTGAAGCTTACACCCACTGTTCCCACAAATGAATAGCCGCCCCATCCTCCCGAAAGCTCAAACTGGGAATTGGGTTTTTCAGCCACGTTGTAGGATATGTCCACGGTATTGTTTATCTGGTTGGGAATGACCGAGTAGCCGCGGGTATGGTCCAGGGCCTGCTCCGGGTCGAAGTTACCCATGGAGGCAATCTCCCTGAGAGAGCGCTCCAGCATCGACTGGCTGTACAGGTAGCCGGGCTTGGTGAATATCTGACGGCGCACCACTTTCTCGTTCGTTATGGTGTTTCCGCTGACGATTATCTTGTTGAATGTGGCGGGCTTGCCCTCCACCATGCGGAGCTCTATATCCACCGAGTCCCCCACGATGTTGGTCTCCACGGGCACGATGTTGAAGAAGATGTAGCCCTGGTCGGCATAGAGGGTATGGATGTCCATGAACTCCTTCTTGGGGTCACCGAAAAGTCTCTTCTGAAGATTGACCACATCATACACGTCCCCCTTCTTGATCATGAGTACGCCGTTGAGCTGATCAGCGGTATAGAGGGAGTTGCCGGTCCAGGTGATATTGCGGAAATAGTAGCGCTGTCCCTCGTCGATGACGAAGTCAATGCCCAGCCTGTCCTCCTCTATATAATATATGGAATCCTTGACGATACGGGCGTCCCTGTAACCGGCCTCGTTGAAGGCACTGATAAGCGACTGCTTGTCGTTCTCGTACTCTTTCTCATTGAATTTCTTGGACTTGAAGAGATTCCTTATACGCATGTCGCGGGTCTTGGCCATGGAGCCGACCAGCTTGCTTTCAGGCACATGGTCGTTGCCGGTGAATGTTATCGTCTTGATCTTGACCTTGGACTTGCGGTCCACCTTGAAAGTCACCCTGACGGCATTCTTGACTATTGTATCGTTGACCTGTATGACGTCCACATCGGCGTTGATGAAACCCTTTTCCTTGTAGTAGTTCTTGATAATCCCCACAGAGGAACGGAGTACGTACTCAGAGAGCGGCACTCCCCTTCGCAGACTCAGCCGGTCCTGCAGCTCTGACTGCTCGGAGTTCTTGACTCCCTGGAAGTTCCACCGGGACACCCTGGGTCTCTCCTGCAGGTGAAGGGCAAGAAAGACAGTGTCACCTCCGGCGGAGAGGGAGTCTATGTTGAGGGAGACATCGGAGAAATGTCTCTGTCCCCATATTCTGTTGACAATAGAGGTAGCCTGCTCACCGGGGATGGTGATCTCCATTCCCTCCCGCAGACCTGTCAGAGCTATGATCTGCTGCTCGCCAAGGTACTTGATTCCCTCTACCTTTATGCCTCCCACGATATATTTCCGGGGATGCGCATAATCCACCACCAGAGAGGATTGATTCTGCTGCGCATAGCCGGCGAACACTGAGCACAGCAGCAGGAGAGGGAGTAAAATACTTTTCACCTTCTTCATCTTCATTTAGAGTCGTTCGTTTCTTGGGTTATCTGGTCACCGGTCTTCCCGAAGCGTCTCTGGCGGGAGGCATAGTCTTCAAGAGCCTTTCGGAACTCCGCTTTGCGAAAATCGGGCCAAAGCACAGGGGTAAAATAAAATTCGGTGTAGGCACACTGCCACAACAGGAAGTTGCTTATCCGCTGCTCTCCGCTGGTACGGATCAGCAGGTCAGGGTCAGGAATGCCGGCTGTGGCCAGGTATTCCCCGTAGCGTCCCTCAGGAGCTCCGTCGGAAGCCCAGCGCCCGGCGGCCTGCTCTATATCCCACCTTCCGCTATAACTCAGGAAGATTACCAGGCTGAGACCGGTATTGGCGGCAGTCTCGGACATAGCGGCGTCTATGTCCCGGTTGAGCGCATCGGAGAGACGGGAACGGTTGCCCACGACAATGAATCTTATGTTGTTTTTCTCGAAAGTCGGTCTCTCGTTGAGTATGGATTTGGCCATCAGGTGCATCAGTTCAGTCACCTCCGCCTCGGGGCGGGCCCAGTTCTCCTCGGAGAAAGCGAAGAGGCTGAGCCATCTGACTCCGGCCTCCACGGCATATTCACAGCAGGCCCTGACACTCTCCGTCCCCTCATAGTGGCCGTAGATCCTCTCCTTGCCGCGCATTTTTGCCCAGCGTCCGTTTCCGTCCATTATTATCGCGACATGTGTTGGTATCATAATCTTGCATATTTGTTCTTTTCATTCCTGCGGTCCTCTCCCCACAGCAGTTTCTCATTCAGGGCCTCAAAGAAGGTATCCCTGCCGAAACTGACGCAGTTCAGGCCGAAGGGAGCCTTGCGCACGGTCACCCGCCTGCGCTCAGCGATACCGGACGAACGGTTGTCCGCCGATATCATGGTTCCGTGTCCGCTGGAACGGATGACCACCTCGACTACCGACGTATCGGGGATGATGAGGGGTCTTACGTTGAGGTTGTGCGGGGCCATAGGAGTGATGATGAAGACGGACGAGTCCGGCACGGCTACCGGCCCGCCGAAACTGAGCGAGTAGGCAGTGGAACCTGTCGCCGTGGCTATCAGCAGTCCGTCCGCCCAGTATGTGGGAATCCTCATCCCGTCGATGAGCACCTCTATACCTATCATATATGGCTCCGACCTCTGCAGTGTAATCTCGTTGAGGGCATAGGGATAGAAATCTCCGGGTCTGTCCTCGTACGAGACCTCCAGCAGACTGCGTTTCCTCACACTATAATCTCCTGCCAGCATCCGGTCTACTATCCCGCAGCCGGAATCGCCGCTGCCGGTGGAGGTCAGGAAGCCCAGACGGCCGAAATTGATGCCGGCGACCGGTATCCCGCTGTCCCCTACTATCGTGAGGGCATTAAGAAAAGTCCCGTCGCCGCCCAGGGAAAGGAAGATGTCCACATCTCCGGGCAGGTCCTCCGGACCGGAGAACTCCCTTATGTCCGTCCCGCCGTCCAGTCCGCGCTCCCTTATGCAGGAGGCCAGGGCAGAGCAGCACGTCACCCTCACGCCCTTGCGGGCGAGGTGCTCCAGCAATGTTCTTATCCTTCCTTCAGCATCCTGGCCGAACTTCCGGCCATATAGGGCGAAATGCATTTTCCAAGTGTTAGAAACGTAAACAGGTTGCAAATATTGCGATTTTATTTTAAAAAGAAACAGATATTATATAATTTTGTGTGTTTTTTGAAATTTACAATTTAGACCAACAATTTGCAGATATGAAGAAAGCCAATCTCATCATCAACATCGTACTGATTGCTGCCGTAGCGGCACTGTTCGTCCTGCACTTCACCGGCAGAGGCAATGCCTCACAGACACAGACAGCTGGAAGCGAGAGCGTTACTGCAACCAAAGGAGACATCGTGTACATCAACCTGGACACCCTCATCAACCAGTATGACATGTACAACGACCTCCGCTCGGAACTGCAGGGCAAGCTCAGCGCGATAGAGAATGATATCAACAAGCAGGGACGCGCACTCGAGAATGACATCAAGAGTTTCCAGGAGAAGATGCAGAAGGGTCTGCTGACCCGCTCCCAGGCCGAGAGCATGAACAACGACCTGGCACAGCGCGACCAGGATCTCCGCAACCTTACCCAGCAGAAACAGATGGAGATGGCCGAGGAGGAGAGCGTGATGTTCAATAAGGTGATGGACGCCATCAGCACCTACGTGGCCGAGTACAACAAGCAGAAACAGTACTCCCTCATCCTGACCACCACCACAGCCACCACCACAGTCCTTAACGGCAACGCCGGCCTGGACATCACCCAGGACATCCTGAGCGGACTCAACGCCGAATATATCAAGAACAGAAACAAATAACACCTTGAGAATCGCCATCCTATCGTGCTTTCCGCCATACCGCGGAGGTATCTCCCAGTTCAACACGTCCCTCTATCAGGAACTAGCCGGGAGATGCACGGTAGGAGCGTTCAATTTCAAGAGACAGTATCCCGAATTCCTCTTCCCGGGCAAGACCCAGTACATCGAGGACGGTACGGCCCTGCCGTTTGAGACCCGCCGCCTGCTGGACACAGCCAATCCCCTGACCTACATCTCCACAGCAAGAGCCATACGCGAATGGAGACCCGACCTGCTGCTGATGAGGTACTGGATGCCTTATTTCGCACCGTCACAGGGATACGTAGCCAGGCACATGGCCCCTGGATGCAAGGTCATCTCGATACTGGACAACGTCATACCGCACGAGCACCATTTCTTCGACCGTCCGCTGACCTCCTACTATATAAATGGTCACGACGGTTTTGTCGTGCTCTGCAACGCTGTCCGCGACGACCTCCTGCGCCTGAAGCCGGATGCCCGCCACATCGTATCACCCCACCCTATCTACTCCAACTTCGGAGAGAAGGTCCCGAGAGAGCAGGCATGCAGGACCCTTGGCATAGACCCGGGAAAGAAGACACTGCTTTTCTTTGGACTTATACGCGAATACAAGGGACTCGACATCCTGCTGGAGGCCTTTGCCACTCTGGACGACAGTTTCCAGCTGGTAATCGCCGGAGAGCCCTACGGTTCCTTCGAAAAGTACGCCCGGCTCATAGAGGTCAGTCCCAACCGCAGCCGCATCCATCTCTTCGACCGTTTCATAAGCGACAGCGAGGTGGCTCCGTTCTTCTGCGCGGCAGACCTCTGCGTCCTCCCCTACCGCTCGGCAACCCAGAGCGGCATCAGTTCCATCGCCTACCACTTCGACCTCCCGATGGTCACCACCTCCGTGGGCGGCCTGAAGGAGATGATAGGAGACTCAGGCACGGGAATTGTTACAGACAGTATCAGCCCCGCAGCTGTCAGGGCAGCCGTTCTAAGGTATTTTTCAGATGAAAGTATCCGCGGCGGATGTCTGAAAGCCATAGCCGGGGAGAAGGACAGACTCTCGTGGAAGAGATTCTGCTCGAACCTGCTGGATTTTTACAACAGTCTATAATAACACACTATACACCATGAAAGCAATTACTCAGACCGCATTCAGTCTCAGCCATCAGACGGGCAAGTACGAGGGGAAAGTCCGCGACGTCTACACTATCGACGACCGCTACATCGCAATGATCGCCACTGACAGGATTTCGGCATTTGACGTTATCCTGCCCAAGGGAATACCCTACAAGGGACAAGTGCTCAACCAGATAGCATCCATGTTTCTGGATGCCACAGCCGATATCGTTCAGAATTGGAAGATCGCGTCTCCTGATCCCATGGTGACCGTAGGCTACAAGTGCCAGGGTCTGCCCATAGAGATGATCGTCAGGGGCTACCTGACCGGCAGCTCGTGGAGGGCTTACAAGAACGGAGCCCGCGAGATCTGCGGCGTGCCCATCCCCGACGGCATGCGCGAGCACCAGAAGTTCGAGCACCCTATCATCACCCCGACCACCAAGGCCGAGATAGGCACCCACGACGAGGACATCTCCAAGGAAGAAATCATCCGCCGCGGCCTGGTGTCCGCTGAAGACTACGCCAGACTCGAGGACTACGCCCTGAAGCTCTTCCAGAGAGGCACCGAGATGGCAGCTCAGCGCGGACTGATACTGGTGGACACCAAATACGAGTTCGGCAAGAGGGACGGAGAGCTCTACCTCATCGACGAAATCCATACCCCGGACTCCTCCCGCTACTTCTACGCCGAGGGATACGAGGAGCGTTTCGCCAAGGGTGAGCCCCAGAGGCAGCTTTCCAAGGAATTCGTCCGCGAATGGCTGATGGACAACGGCTTCAGCGGCCAGGCCGGGCAGAAGATACCCGAGATGACCGATGAGATCGTAAGCAGCATATCCGACCGTTACATCGAGCTGTTCGAGCACATTACCGGAAAGAAATTCGAGCCCGCGGAATACGGGGAGGATCCCTACGCCCGTATCGAGGCCAATATCAACAACACTCTCGCCCGACTGGTATGAGACTGCTGCTGACCGTCCTGCTCGGCTTCATGCTGGCAGTTCCGGCCGCCGTACGGGCCGGCGCCCAGGAATTTGTGGCCACACCCGTAGAGATATCAGCCGACAAGGTCAATGTAAAGGGATCCGTATACTACCTCCACAAGGTACTCAAAGGACACACCCTGTACTCCATCTCCAAGGCATACGGGGTGGACATAGAGACCATCAAGGCCGCCAACCCGTCTCTGTCCGAAGGTCTGAAAGCCGGCATGCTGCTCTATATCCCGGAGAAACCGTCCGGCACGGCTGAAGCAACCGCCGCTGCACCTGCAGTCCAGCCCCGGCGCGACACCGTTCAGACCACAGCAGATGAACGCGGGGAAAGGACTGCCCCCCAGGGAAAGACCAAGGCCGCAAAGCAGAAGAAATACAAGAAGTACAATATAAAATGGTACGAGACGCTGGACGACGTGGCTGTCAAGTTCAATGTCACCACAGAAGCCATCATAGCCCTCAACGGCATAGACCCTGACTCCGGCAAGCGCATCCGCGCTGTCCTGATTCCGGACAGCGCCTACATGCAGGAATTCAGAGAGAGAGCACCACAAGCCGGCACCGGGAACGCAGGGACCGTCCAGGAGGAAAATGCAGTCCTTCCGGATAAAAGAACCTCCGTCACAGATGAATCCGTTCCTGCGGAAGCACAGGCATGGGAATGGGACGTGACACCCGACCTCAGCGGCACCGACCGCTGCATAACCCTGATCCTGCCCTTCAATGCCAGCCGCCTTACCGGGAGTCTGAACGCCTATACGGCTGATTTCTATGCCGGAGCAATGATTGCTGCGGCAGACCTCAAGGAGAAGGGACTTTTCTCCAATTTCCACCTCAACATAATAGACATCAACCGCTACGGCAGTGCCTGGGAACTGGTTGCCGACAATGCCCTCAACGGCAGCGGACTCATTATAGGCCCGATCTCCGAACGGGACATGCAGCCCATAGCCTCATGGGCCCGGAGCAAGAGGATTCCGGTAGTCTCTCCGCTGGACCTGAAGACAGCCTCCCTCCTGCAGGACAATCCTTACCTGTACCTATTCCCGCCCCAGTCGGACCTGGCCCTGGATCATCAGCTGGACAAGATAGCTGAAGCCTCGCACAGTTCTGACACCACAGAGTCCGTAACAGTCATCTACGAGCAGGGATACGAACGTTCCGACATTGTCAGCCAGACCATGAGCGGACTGGCTGAGAGAGGCATACCGTTCAAGACCTTCAAATACGATTTTCTCAGCGGCCGCGGCATCGACTCCCTGATGAGCCAGTCGCTGGACTCCGTCCTGGTCAACCGCGTGATCATACCATCCATGAGCGAGGCATTCATCACCGACGCCCTGCGCAATCTCAGCCTTATCCAGAGCTCACGCGGATACAGCATAGATGTCTACGGAATGAGCCGATGGAAGAGCTTTGAGACAGTGGAACTGGACTACTTCCACGCCCTGGACCTGCGCCTGGCCATGTCCTACCATATAGACTACAACTCCCCTGCGGTCATAAGCTTCATCGACAAATACAGGGCTGCCTTCAACACCGAACCCACATCGTTCGCATTCCAGGGCTACGACATCATGACTTTCTTCGTGGAAGCCATGAATGCTCTGGGCCGGGACTTCCCCGACGGCATAGCCGGCGTAAGGAGGAGCCTGCTGCAGTCGGATGTAATGTTCGAGCAGACAGAACCGGGCTCCGGTTACCTGAATACGGCTTTCAAGGATATATGCTTCACCTCCGGCTGGAGAATCCTCAATGAATAAAAGCGCGCCAGAATGGGCAATCTGCTGCGTTACTATCGGGATTAGTACCCTGCATCTTACCCATTCTGACGCACTTTTACCTTAAAGGGAACTTCAGAATTTGCAGTTCCGGTTGAAATCTTCTATCCACTGCTTCTCGGCAGCGTCGAGCATGTCATAATTGACCGGAGACATGTCTATCGGAGCGACTGTCAGAGTCTCGAAGGCCAGAAACTCCCCGTAGCCGTTCTTCTCATGGGACACTATCAGCACAGCGTTCTCATGACGTATACCATAGCTGCCCTCGACATATATGGCAGGCTCGTTGGACATGACCATACCCTCGGCAAGAGGCACGGGATTCTCTTCCATACGGACACTCTGGGGTCCCTCATGCACGCAGAGATTGTGTCCTATACCGTGCTGGGTTCCGTGCCAGTACATCCTGCCCCGCTTCATTACCGGTCCACGGGCCAGGATATCCAGCAGACAGCCTCTCATACCCTTGTAGAAGACCGCCATGCTCAGGTCTATCATGCCTTTCAGTACCGCAGTATAATCATCCTTCTGCTCCTGGGTCAGAGGACCGAGGGGGATAGTTCTGGTAGTGTCGGTAGTACCGTAGGTGTACTGCGCTCCGGTATCGATAAGCAGGAATCCCTCCGGACGGATGACCGCGCTGTTCTCCTCCGAAGGCACGTAATGGGGAAGGGCGGCGTTCGCCCCAAAACCCACGATTGCAGGGAAACTCTCTCCCAAATAGTCAGGGCACTCGCTGCGGAATTCTATCAGCTTGAGAGCCACGTCATACTCCCGGATACCCTTGTCGGCATTGGCCTTGACCCAGTCTATAGTCCTGACCAGAGCCTTGGCATCCTCCAGGAAAGCGCGGCGGAATCCTTCTATCTCCACCGGATTCTTTATAGCCTTCATAAAATTCAGTGTGCCTCCAGCCGTAGGATCGGCCATGTAGGGGCGAAAAGGAGCGCGCTGATGTATGTTCTCCATCGACGCGAAGAAGTACTTGGCCGTAATCTTCCCCGAGGAGAAAATGCGGACGCAGTCCTTGGGCAGGTCCTTCAGGTAACGGCCGAATTCCTCATAGTCCTTGAGTATCACGCCTTCCTTGAGCAGCGCGGACATAGCGTCATGTTCCAGCATCTCCTGACGCAGAAAGAGGGTGACGCATCCGCGGGTAACTACGGCATAGGAAAGCGGCAGGGGATTGTACTCGATATCTGTGCCGCGGATATTGCAGAGCCAGGCCACCTCATCCATGGCGGTCACGATATAGGCAAATTCCATTCCGGGGTCGAGTTTCTCCACCAGGCGGCGATGCTTCGATGAAACGCTCTCCCCGCTGATGCTCTCGGGGACAAAGCGCACCGGGTTGAACTGAAGGGCGGGACGGTCCTTCCATATCTTGTCGAAAGGATCCTCGACAAGGGTGACGTTGAGGGGCGCAAGAGCGTCCAGCATATTCTGGTACTCAGCGTAGGAGAACAGGTCCTCGTCCATTGCCACTATATCATCGTCCGAGAGACGCTCCTTGATCCACTGCTGTACTGTAGGCTCCCCTTCGACCCTGAGCCGGACCATACGGATATCGGTTCCCTGCAGCTGCGCGGCAGCCTGGATGAAAAAACGCGAGTCCACCCACAGGGCAGCCTCAGTCTGAGTGACCACGAGAGTGGCAGCTTCGCCGGTAAAGCCGGAAAGCCATTCCAGCATCTTGTAGTGCGCCGGTATATATTCGCCGAAATGGGGGTCCGTGGACGGAATAATCATCGCCGAGATATCATCCTCGGCAAGGACCTTACGGAGAAGGTCGATACGCTGGGTTCTTTCCATAGATATGATCTTATTAAGTTGTAACTAATTGCCTGCCTTTGCCAGCAGTTCCCGGGCATTCTCCACCGCAGCGGATGTGAGTTCCGAGCCGCTGAGCATCCGGGCCACTTCCGCGACCCTATCCTCTCCCTCTATCCTGCGGATGCCGGTCCTGGCCGTGCCGTCCGCATCAAATTCCTTGTAAACCAGATAATGCGAGCCTTTCTTGGAAGCAATCTGAGGCAGATGGGTGATGGCGAATATCTGCATCCTCTCCCCCATCCTGCCGATCATGTCACCCATCTTGTCGGCTATCCTGCCGGATACGCCTGTGTCTATCTCGTCGAAAATCATCGTCGGGAGCGAGGTATAGCGCGCCAGCAGGCCCTTGAGGGAGAGCATGACCCGCGAAAGCTCACCTCCCGATGCTACCTTGGAGATATCCCGCATGGAGGCCGGGCCATTGGCCGAGAACAGGAAATCCAGCCTGTCGCCACCCGAAAGAGTCAGCCTGTCCACAGGAGTAACCACTGCCTGGAATACCGCATGCGGCATCTCGAGTGAACGGATATCAGCCTGCAGTTCAGCAGAAAGCGCGTCACACGCCCCGCGTCGCTGCTCTGAAAGACGGTCTGCCAGCTCCCTGCGGTGCCTGTCCAGTACCTCCTGTTCCATTCTCAGTTCCTCCAGCCGCTCCTGCTGCTCCTCCGTACCGCTGAGTGAGGCGGACAGACTGTCGCGGAGGGCAATCAGGGCATCCACGCTGTCGCAGTCATACTTTCTCATAAGAGAATAAATCAGGGACATACGCTCTTCCACCTCCTCCAACCGCTGCGGGGAGACCATGATGCCTGAAGATATGTCCTCTATCTCCCGTTCTATATCCGAGACCTCTATCCGGCAGGAGTCCAGACGGTCTGCCATGGGCTGAAGACGGGAGTCAAATGAAGAGTACCTGGACAGTCGGGCGGCCGCGTCCTTTAGCAACTGTGCCACAGAGAGTTCCTCCGGATTGAGGGAAGAGTATGCAGACTCCAGTCCGCCGCGGATATCCTCCGCATGGGACAGGACCTTCTGCTCCGCCTCCAGAGCCTCCAGTTCCCCTGATACCAGCCGCGCCTCCTGCAGACGGCCGAGCTGGAACTGTCTGTACTCGGAATCCCTCTCCGATTCGGCTATTGATTCCTCGAGGGACCGTATTTCATTGTCCTTGGACTCGTATTCTCCATATATCTTTCTGTATTCTTCCAGAAGCGGTGCCGTGCCGGCGAAATGGTCTATCACTCCCAGACGGAAATCCGGGTCGGTAAGGAGCAGGTGCTGGTGCTGCTCGTGTATGTCTACTATTCTGGAAGAAATGGCCGAGAGGTCGGCCAGGGAAACCGGCTCGTCGTTCAGGAACGAACGGGAGCGTCCGGCAGGTGTGATGACGCGGCGGAGGATGTACTCCTCTCCGGTCTTGCCGTCATGAAACTCGGCCTCGACCACACAGTTACGGGTATTGTCGCTGAAAACAGAGGCATCCGCCCTCCTGCCTAAAATAAGGGAAAGCGCTCCCAGGAGAATGGATTTTCCGGCTCCTGTCTCACCGGTAATGATGACAAGACCGTCCGGGAAAGTGATGTCCAGGGACGATATCAGGGCGTAATTGGATATCGAAAGACGGGTCAGCATCCTCTCTCCAGCAGTTTTTCGATATTGTCGACTATGGCGGAGGCCACTTCCGCCTTGGAGCCCAGAGGTATATCCTGCGAGCTGCCGTCGCGTCTGAAGACTGTGACCTTATTGGTATCCACGCCGAAACCCGCGCCGGGATCGCGCATGGAATTGAGGACTATCATGTCCATGTTCTTGCGGCGGAGTTTGGACAGCGCGTTTTCCCGGGCATTGTCCGTCTCCAGGGCGAAACCCGCTATGACTCCGTCCGGACGACGGGACGAGCCTATAGCCGCCGCTATATCCTTGGTGGGGAGCAGCTCCAGGGTCATACGGCTGCCGTCCTTCTTGATCTTGGTATCACTGGGAGATGCCGGAGTAAAATCCGCTACAGCCGCACAGAGCACGGTGATGTCGCAGCCTCTGCCGTATTCCTCGACTGCCGCCGTGTACATTTCCTCAGCCGAGACCACCTTCCGTATCTCCACGTCCGGAGCCGACGGATACACCGCAGCCGGACCTGAGACCACCGTCACTCTGGCGCCGCGCCGGGACAACTCGTCGGCTATTGCGGAAGCCATTTTCCCTGAAGAGTGGTTCGATATGAAACGGACAGGGTCTATGGCTTCGCGGGTAGGCCCGGAGGTGACCACGGCCCTGCGCCCGGCAAGGGTTCTTGCCGGAAGGGGTGCCCCCAGCATCCTGACGACATGCCTCAATATTTTCTCCGGTTCCTCCATCCTGCCCTTGCCCTCGAGTCCGCTGGCCAGTTCTCCAGAGGCGGCCTCGACTATACTCACGCCCCTGTCCCTGAGAATCCTGATAGACTCCTGAGTGGCGGGATGCGCGTACATGTCCAGGTCCATGGCCGGCGCCGCCATTACAGGACAGCGGGCCGAGAGGTACGTGGTCAGCAGCAGATTGTCGGCTATGCCGTGAGCCATCTTAGAAAGGGTATTGGCCGAAGCCGGGGCTATCAGGTAGAGATCGGCCCAGATTCCGAGAGAGACATGACTGTTCCACTGGCCGTTCTCGGGATCGAAGAACTCCACCAGAATAGGGTTGCGGGAAAGAGTAGCCATGGTCAGGGGAGTAATGAACTGCTTGGCCGATGCCGTCATGATGACCTTTACCTCGGCGCCTTCCCTGACCAGCAGACGGGTAAGGTATGCCGCCTTATAAGCCGCTATGCTTCCCGTTATTCCCAGAAGTATGTGTTTGCCCTTGAGCTGCATGGCTACAGTGAGGAACTACTGGCGGTCCTCGGCCATGCGGTAGTAAATCTCGTTGTTGCGGAACTCCTCAACAGCGATGAGGGTCGGCTTGGGCAGCCTCTCGTAGTGCTTGGAGATCTCTATCTGCTCGCGGTTCTCGAAGGTCTCCTCGAGGGTGTCAGCGTAGTTGGAGAACTCCTCGAGTTTCTGGCTGAGCTCCTGCTTTACATTGGCAGAAATCTGGTTGGCCCTCTTGGCGATAATCATTACGGTCTCGTAGATATTGCCGGTGGGCTTTGCCAGTTCAGAAAGGTTACGGGTGATTGTGTTGGTAGGTACCTGTTTAATTTCCATGGTTTTATCTATTGCTTTAACTATTTCTTGTCTTTATTGAGGAAGTTCTGCGCACGATGTGCCAGTCCGTCCAGTTCCTTGCGGTAGCCGGATTCGGGATATTCGCTGACAAATGAGTAGTAGTCGTCCGTGAAGGTGACGTACCTTTCCCTCTGCTTCTCCGGCACGCTGTTGAAGGCGTATTTGTAGGCCGACAGGGCCGTGTAGTACATAATGTCCTCGCGGTAACGGTTGGAAGCATCCTCCTTCAATACCAGACGGAGGGCATAGTGCGCCGCCTTGTAGTCCTCAATCGTATAATACAGTTTGGCCGACTCGTACTCCTTGCGGTCAAGCCTTTCCTCCAGGTCCTCGATCATGGCGCGGCACTGAGGGGTGTAGTCATTGTCAGGATAGTCTATAAGATACTCATTGATAGCCGAGAGGGCCTTGTAGGTAGGTGTCTGGTCCAGCTCATACCTGTAAGTGCCCTGGTACAGGCAGTCCAGATACATGAAACGGGCCTTGTCCACAAACGGGCTGCGGGGGAACATGCTGATATAGGAATCAAATGCCTGCTCGGCAGCCACCATGTCTCCGAAGCAGTAATGGGAATACGCGGTATAGTACTGGACAGTGTCATCCTGGAGGGTACCTCTTACACCCAGTTTCAGGGACTCGAACATGGACGCGGCCTTGGAATACTTGCCGGCGTCGAACAGTTCGAAGGCCATCCTGTACTTGGCGGGCACATCGTTGCTCTCCAGCATCATTTCATACTGACTCTTGCAGGACAGGGTCATAAGCGCCGCCAGAGACGCAGCCAGCAGGAGCGCCGGCATTCTGAATACAGTCTTCGACATCATTTTATCAATCATTTCGTTCCGAACTTACAAAGATACAATATTTCTTTCTAATGTACACTTCCAATCTGTAACCCCACACCAACATTATCGCCCAAGTCCACCTCGACAGCAGGAGCACCCACCACACGGCTCCCACTGAAGCCAGGAGGATTACATCCTCCAAGTTGCTGTGGCTGATGCCTATATGCATGTTAAGGCCGTCTATGTCCTCCTTACGGAGCTTGCCGGTGGAGGCCTCGTCTATCATCGCTGCGGCACCATAGGCCAGGCCCAGGGTGTTGGCGATAATCCAGAGGACAGCGCATCTGGACGACAGGCCGAAGACATGCATCACCGGACGCAGGGCCCTGGAGACGGCACGGATGATTCCGAATTCGGCCATCACCGCCTGAAGGATATTGAGCGCGAAGATGATTATCAGCATCTTGGGCACCAGTATCGCCGTATTCTTGAGCCAGCCCGTCAGCTCTGTCCCGAAATCATGTACCACAGCTCCGTGTTCGGCACCTCCGGCAGCCGGGGCTTCTCCCGGAAGGATTATGTTCAACAGGTATGCAAGAATTATTCCCGAAAGTGTGCGGACCAGCACCACTCGCAGCGTGGAACTGCCTGTTTTGTGCTGTACCGCACTCTCTACTATCATGTTGTGCGAGCACAAAGCCATCACTCCCAAAATGGTCATGGCCCTTGGATCCAGCTCAAGGGTGACTGCGGCAGCTATAGCCGAGTACATGTTCACGAAGTAGCCTGAGACGTAAGCCAGGGCAGCCTCGCCGGGCAGGCCGAAATGGATGAAGACCGGCGAGAGGACTTTCGAGACCCACTCTATCACTCCGAAATGACCGAGCAGCATGATGGCGAAGGAGACAGCCACCGTAATCTTTATCATCCACAGGGCAGTCTTCCTGGTGGAGGGCAGGCATCGCCGTACCGCCGCCCCGCAGCGCGTTCTGAACTCCGTGCCGGTCATTGCCATCTGCCTGTTGCTCCTACTTCAGGTTCCATCTCTTCGTAACCTTGCGCTCCACAGGTCCGAAAATCCACGGGCGTATCAGGGGCGACACCAGCCAGCCCACCTTGTTGACAAAGCCGGGTATCCTCCCGCTGCGTCCCCGGAACATCATGTTGAGCGCCTTGCGGGCAGCCGTCTCGGGACGTATCATCACCCCTATTCCGCGGGCTATGCGGCTGAGCTTGGGAGTCAGGCCTATGAGCGGCGTATCCACAGCCCCGAAATAGATCGAGCAGACCTTCACCCCTGTCTTCTGGCACTCGGTCCGGAGAGCCCGGGTAAATATTCTGGTGAAGGACTTAGTGGACGCGTACGTAGTCAGGAACGGGAAGGGGAACCAGGCGGCCAGCGAGGAGATATTGAGGATATACCCCTTGTGGCGCTCCAGCATAGCAGGGAGAAAATACCGGCAGAGCATGGCAGTGGCATGGTTGTGGACCATGATGATGCTGCTTATCTTCTCTGGGGGCATGTTGCGGAAATGCATGGCATGAAGCATGCCGGCGTTGTTGATGAGCACCTCCACCTCTGCGTTCGGACGCTGGCTGACCACGGCATCATAGACCTGTTTCGGCGCCTCCTTGGCTGAAAGGTCAATGCCCAGCGAGAGAAAGTCCAGGTCGGGATGGACCCTGGACATCTCAGCTGCCATGGCATCGGTCTCATTCTGGAAAAGGGCGACAATAATGACATTGTACCCCCGCTGCGCCAGCATCCTGACATACTCCAGTCCCATACCGGAGGAGCCTCCGGTGACCAGCGCGTATTTATTATGTAATTGCTGCTGCATTCTGCTCCTTAAATTAATACAAGCCGCAAAAATAAAAAAATAAAATAATTTTGCTATCTTTGTCTGATATTAATCCCAAAACAACAGTACGATATGGCATCAATAAAAGGAACCAGAACCGAAAAGAACCTCCTCGCCTCATTCGCAGGTGAATCCCAGGCCCGTGGCCGCTACACCTATTTTGCAAGCGTGGCGAAGAAAGAGGGCTACGAACAGATAGCCGCCATCTTCCTCGAGACAGCCGAGCAGGAGAAGGAGCACGCCAAGAAATTCTTCAAATTCCTCGAAGGCGGAATGGTTGAGATCACCTCCACCTACCCCGCCGGCATCATCTCCACCACCCTCGAGAATCTCCGCGCCGCAGCCGAGGGCGAGAACGAGGAGTGGACAGTCCTCTATCCCGAAGCAGCCAAGGTGGCCCGCGAGGAAGGCTTCATCGAGATCGCCGTGGCTTTCGAGATGATCGCCCGCGTAGAGGCCGAGCATGAGGCACGCTACCGCAAGCTCCTCGAAAGAGTCGAGAGCGGCCGCTTCTTCGAGCGCGACGGCGAGATCTACTGGCAGTGCCGCAACTGCGGTTACGTGCACAAGGGCAAGAAGGCTCCTGAGAAATGTCCTGCTTGCCAGCATCCGCAGGCCTACTTCGAGCCCAAGAAGGAGAATTATTAGTGCGCCAGGCACTAATAATTCTCCGGAGCAAGCTCCTGAGAAGGTTTCCACCCCCTCCCAACCCTCCCCAAGAGGGAGGGCCTGGTCGCTTCGCTCCGAGTGCGCCTGTGACTCACATTTAGGCTGCCTTCCCGGCGGCCTTTTCTTTTTAATAATACTTTACTCTGTCCTGTCCCACCTTCCGAAGGTGAGACTCTTTCCAGCATTTTCCACTCACCTTCCGAAGGTGCGCAGATGGGGCACCGCCACAAGAACGCCTGTAGCCGCGTTTCCATCTCCAGCATGCTCCTCCCACCTTCCGAAGGTGAGGCACTTTCCCGCATTTTCCACTCACCTTCCGAAGGTGCGTAGATGCGCCATCGCCGCCAGACCACCATACAGCCGCTTTCCCTTTCCATCAGGTCAGTCCCACCTTCCGAAGGTGAGGCACTTTCCCGCATTTTCCACTCACCTTCCAAAGGTGCGCATTTTACGCATTCCAGCGGAATTGCTATATTTGCGGCACGGAACATTGAAACATTTACGACAACCAAATAACCACGGAAGATGATTACCACAGAACAGGTGAGAGACTTGCGTCAGCGTATCGATACGCTGGGGAGGTGTCTTTGACATCGCTTCGAAGAAGGAGCAGGTAGCTGAGATGCAGCAGCACAGTGCCGGGCCCGGATTCTGGGACGACCCGAAGGAGGCCGAGGCATATCTTAAGAAAATGTCGGGAGTGAAATTCTGGACTGACGCCTACGACGAAATCAGGAAAATGGACGAGGACCTGGAAGTCCTGATAGAATTCGCCCGTGAGGACGAGTCTGCCCAGCAGGATGCCGATACCCAGTTCGAGGCTCTGACCGGTAAGGTCGAGGACCTGGAGCTGCGCAATATGCTCGGCGAGGAAGGCGACAATCTCGGGGCTATCCTCAAGATCAATTCGGGAGCCGGCGGCACCGAGAGCAACGACTGGTCGGCCATGCTCATGCGCATGTACGTCCGCTGGGGCGAGCGCAACGGCTACAAGGTGGCGGTCAGCGACCTTATCGAGGGCGACGAGGCCGGCATCAAATCGGTGACCATCGAGTTCGAGGGGGATTATGCCTTCGGATACCTGAAGGGAGAAAGCGGGGTACACCGCCTGGTGCGAATATCGCCGTTCAATGCCCAGGGCAAGAGACAGACGACATTCTCATCCGTCTTCGTCTACCCTCTCGTGGACGATACTATCGAAATAGAAATCAATCCGGCGGACCTGGAATGGGACACCTATCGTTCTTCCGGTGCCGGCGGCCAGAATGTCAACAAGGTAGAGACCGGCGTCCGCGTGCGCCACATCCCCACCGGCATAGTGGTCGAGAATACCGAGACCCGCTCCCAGCTCGACAACCGGCAGCGGGCCCTGCGCATCCTCAAGTCGCACCTCTACGACCTGGAGCTCAAGAAGCGTCAGGAGAAGCAGGCCGAGCTCGAGGGCAAGAAGAAGAAAATCGAATGGGGCTCGCAGATCCGCAGCTACGTCCTGCATCCATACAAGATGGTCAAGGACCTGCGGACAGGCTACGAGACCTCAGACACGCAGGGCGTCCTCGACGGCGACCTCAACGCATTCATGAAATCCTTCCTCATGGAAGCCGGCAACGCACAGTAGCGTAAGACACTGCTGTCCGTACATAGTGCTATTTACGCGAATAATGGCTATCCGCAAGAATACCCCTTGCCACAAGAAATGACCATATTTTGCACTTTCTGTATATTGTTGCAATTAAGTCAGGGTATGACAATCAGAGAACTGCTGCATAATGAAACTCTCTTGATTTTTGGCAACTGATGGACAGAATATTGTACCCTGCTTTTAACGAATTTACTTCGGGGTGCACTCGGTTTTTCAACCGGCTGAAAATCAGCGGTCTGCAAAAGTTACTGCACATTAGACCTGCCTCAAAAGAGAGCAAATGTGCAGCAGATTTTATAACTACCTGATTTACAGGAAGGTTTTCCTTCCCTATGCACCCCGAAGTAAATTCGTTAAAATAGCTCTCCTATGCCTCTGTAGCGAGGGTGAACGTTCTCTACTCCTTCGGAAGGAGTGGGGAAAAGCCGGGGAAAAGCGACTCCTTCGGAAGGAGTGCAGAATAGATCTACGGCGAAAGTGGGTTTAGGAGAGGTTCTGGCGACCTGGGACATTTTTGCGGATAGTCATAACGCGAACCTATCCAGTTCAGATACATCCCTATAAATCATAGCATCTTGCTCCGTACTCAAATCTGAGGCGGATATAGCATTACCCTCTGAAGGTGCTGGCTCCCGAAAAGGGAGGGGACCAGCCACATCGTGGTGGGGAGGACCTTCAGAGGGTAATGCTATATCCGCCACCGGCACACTGTAAGGTAAGGCCGGACAGGGCAGTTGCGGTCAGAGTTCCCAGGCGAGGGCCGAGGCGCCGAGGATGGCGGCATCGGAGTCCTTCAGGGTGGAGTACAGCAGGCGTATCTTGCCTTTCCAGACATCCAGCAGGTTCTCGTTCATGGCATCGAGGATGGACTCGGTCAGGAATTCCTTCGAGCGGGCCAGGCCTCCGAAGAGGATAATGGCCTCCGGTGCGCTGAATGCCACGAAGTTGGCAAATGCCTCACCCATGATGCGGCCGGTGTAATGGAAAATCTCAATGGCCAGTTTGTCGCCCTTGGTGGCGGCATCGTAAATGTCCTTCGAAGTGATTTTCTCGGGATCAAGAGCTCTGAGCAGGCTCTTGTCCTTACGCTCGGCCAGGAACTCGCGGGCAGTGCGGGCTACGCCGGTGGCCGAAGTATAGGTCTCCAGACAGCCCTTGCGGCCGCAGTTGCACTGTCTGCCGCCGCGTACTATGATAGTGTGGCCCAGTTCGCCTGCGAAACCGTCATGTCCGTACACGATATTGCCTCCTATAACGATACCGCTGCCTACGCCCGTACCGAGGGTAATCATGATGAAATCCTTCATACCCTTGGCGATACCGTAGGTCATCTCACCGACGGCAGCCGCATTGGCATCATTGGTTATAGCCACAGGAATACCCACTATGTCGCGGATCATCTTGGCGAAGAAGATGACCATCGGCTTGTCGTTCTCGTCATAGGCCCACTTGAGGTTGGGGGCGAACTCAATAGTGCCCTTGTAGTAGTTGCCGTTAGGGGCCCCGATGCCTATGCCCTTCACCTCGCCGTCGTTCTCAGCCTTCTTGATAAGGTCCTTGATGGCTGTGGTCAGATCGTCCACATATGTGGACAACTCTCTCTGTAGAGAGGATATAACACTCTGATACAAGATGTTGCCTCGGGCATCGACCACTCCGAGCTTGGTGGACTGACCGCCCACGTCGATACCCATTACCAGTGCCTGTTTTGCCATAATTACCAAGTATTTATTCTGTTACAATATCTTTATTGACATTTTTATAGCCCACCAGCGCATAGAAAAGAATATAGACAGCGCATACCAGAGGTACCAGGAAGCTGACCAGGAAGGAGCCGGAGATGTCGGCTATGGCGCCCTGGAGCGGGATGAGGATACCGCCGCCGCATACCATTGTCATGAACATGCCGGAAGCTACTGATGTATATTTGCCAAGTCCCTCGACGGCCATGTTGAAGATACCGCCCCAGCATACCGAGGTGCACAGACCGCAAAGCACGAGCAGCATCATGCCGACGGGGATATCAGCCGATACGAAATGTCCGGTAGAGCCCTCGAAACCGAAGAAGCGCACGGTGGAGGTAGTCGGCAGCAGCATGCCCAGGACAATGAACAGGATGCAGACCGAAGATACGAAAAGTATCTGTGCACGGCTGGAGAAACGTCCTCCCAGCAGACCTCCGCACAGACGGCCTATGAGCATCATCAGCCAGAATACGCCCGCGATGGAAGCGGCCACGCCGGAATCCATTCCGAAACCTGGAGTAGCTGCGTCAGTAGCCGTAGACAGGTACTGGAGCACGTAGGTAGGGATACCCACCTCAACCCCCATATACAGGAAGATAGCAATGATACCCAGATTGAAGTGACGGAAGGAAAATGCGCTGTAACGTTTGCCGGCAGGAGACACGGCCTGTTTCCCGGACGCCTCGGAAGCCTTATCGAGCTCGGGCTCGGGAATCCTGACGAAGGACAGCACTATGAACACCAGCAGGAAAATACCCAGTGCGACGAACAGGGCCGGGGTGGCATCGGAGATGTGCGCCTTGGAGGCGTCTCCCACGAGGGCACCCACGAAGATAGTCACGAAAGTAGCCGCCAGGGAGTTGCCCACGCCGCCGAACTGGATCAGCTGGTTACCCTTCTTGCCGCCTCCTCCGAGGGTGTTCAGCATGGGGTTCACTACAGTGTTCAGCATGCACATGCAGAATCCGGCTATGAAGGCTCCCGCAAGATAGACACCGTAGCTCTGTACGGCATTCCATCCGGAGACATACTGCAGGAATACTCCGAGAAAACCTACGGCGATGGCAGTCAGGGCCGTCTTCTTATAGCCTATCCTCTTGAGAAGTATGCCGGCGGGGATACCCATCACGGCGTATGCGATGAAATTGGCCGCGTTGCCGAGCTGGGCCATGGCGTTGGAAACTTCAAATTGGTTTTTCACGATTACCGCCATCGGGTTGCAGAGATTGGTCACGAAGGCGATCATGAAGAACAGCAGGTACATCATTGCGATGGGGAGCGCATAGTTCTTCTTCACGGTTTGAGTTGTAGACATCTTTCTTAAAAGTTAGTGTTTGTTTTACGAACTACAAAGTTAGTAATTTTTCCAATTACTCCTCCAAAGAATCCAGAACTTCCGTTACCGCCTCAAAATCATATCCGCGGGAGAGGGCAAAGCGCAGGACCTTCTGACGCCGCTCGAAGGGCGTGACGGCCTTGACACTCCGCCATTTGACCTGAATGACCTCCCGCATGCGGCGAGCGCTCTCCCCTTCCTCCACCTCTGCGAGAGCGGCCCGGACCACGTCCGCCGGAATACCCTTGGAAGCCAGGACATAGGATATCTTCCTGGGGCCCCATCCGGCCAGATGGGCCTTGTCTCTGGCAAAAGCACGGGCATAGCGGGCATCGTCGACATACCGCTCCGAGCGCAGGCGCTCCAGCACGGCAGCGGCATCCTCATCCGTCACGCCCTTGCGGCGCAGCAGGTCCAGGACACCGCGGCTGCAGTATTCCCGCCGGGAGCACAGCCAGGCAATGCGGTTGAACAGAACATCAGAAGTAGTATCCGAGGCTGACATACACACCTATTTTCTTAGTAAGATCCGACCAGGAGAAATCCACGTCGACCGGGCCTATCGGCAGGTCGTACGAATACCGCAGGCCGAAGCCCCACCAGTTGCCGGCACTCATGCTGCCGTCGTCAGACTGATGCCGGCGCGCGAAGAAGTTCTGCAGCCCGTCCGACTCCCTGGCATAGTTGACTATACCGGTGACATAGTGCTTGCCGTAGACATTGACCCGGAAGTCGCTGCGGAGGATGACCAGGGAATTGTCCATAATCTCCGGACGGTTGAATCCTATGAAGGGCAGCTGATGCTCGGCATACCGCCCCGGCATCACCCCTCCCATTATCGTATTGTAGGCCTTGAAATAGTTTCCCCCTATCAGAAATCTGGAATACACCTGCGGGGATATCACCAGCCTCTCCCCGAACGCCGGAATATACGAGGCGAATGACAATATCACGTCACCGAACGTACCGAAATCCTTCGGAGCATTGAAATCATGGAACTTCCAGCTGCCGTCCAGGGTCAACTCCACGCCTTTGGAGGCAAAAGTCGAACGGTTCTTGCTGTCAAACCGGACCCGCGCATATAGCCCCATATACGAGCTTCTCAGGGTCTCGTCCCCTTCTATCGGAGTGATGCCGCCGTCTCCCAGCACTGGCTGAAGGTAGTGCTGGTAGATGTAGTTCTCATAACAGAGACCCAGCTCGGTACTCATGAAGCGGGAATGGTACTCAGAAAAATATGCCTTGACTTTCTGGTTATAGAACAGGGCGTTGGCATAGGTCCTGCCGCCACTGGTGATATTGGCCTCCTCCTTGCGGAAAGAGTAGGAGATGTTGAAACGCGGTATGATGCGGGGCACGAAGGAGACCTGCACCTTGGCCCAAGGGTTGTAGCTCAGGCGGGTGGTGACGTTGAATTTGACCCCGGTAAGTTTCTGCTCGTTGATGCCCAGCCCGAGAAGGATCGCGGCGGCCTCCTGGGAGTCGAAACGGAAGCCGAAGCCGAAATTGTGAGGTACGTCCGGCACCAGGGCGATATTGACCTGCCAGGTACTGTCCACGGGATCCGGCTGCAGGGTATAACTGATCTTGGAGAAGGCATTGGTTCCGTAGAACATGGCCACCGCCTTCTCTATCTCCCTTCCGGTCATTCTCTTCTTCTTCAGCAGTCCGGACTTCTTGAGCAGCCACTCACCGTCCTTGATGCCTACTCCCGTCACCGAGACGGAGCTGACAGTCAGGGTATCGCTGTCCATGTTCCTGGCCCTGGGAGCCTGAAGATGCTTACCGCAGGGACCGTAGGAGTCCAGCATCTCCTTGAGCGCACGGAGTTCCTCCCGATGCCGGTCCGCCGCCACATAACCGTTGTGCACCAGAGTACGGATACTGGCCTTGTCGAAACTCATCGGCCCGTACCCGGTGACGTCCGGCTCGATGAAAATATCGCACGACGCTATATTGTCGTTGGACTTGCGCTGTGTCACCACGCCCATAAGCTGGTCTATGAGCTGCGGCAGGGAGTTGAGAGCATCCGGATCCCCCTTGAGGGTACTGGAGACCCTTACCCCGATTATGATGTCCGCCCCCATTTCCCGGCATATATCCACCGGGAAATTATTGAGCATACCTCCGTCCACCAGGACCATATTGCCCATCCTCACCGGCGAGAAGACTCCCGGAATAGCCATACTGGCCCTTATTGCCTTGGAGAGATAGCCGCTGCGGAAGATCACCTCCCGGCCGGTGACCATATCCGTGGCCACGCAGGCATATGGTATGGGCAGCCTGTTGAAATCTATCGAGTCCTGATAGCCTACCGACAGGGAGTTGAGCAGATTCTCCACATTGTTGCCGTTGATGAAGCCGGCCGGCAGCGAGCCCACAAAGGTATTGGTCCCGTCTCCGTGCGACGACCGCTCCGCGGACGCCTCCTGGTCCCTGCGGCTGCGTCCAGCCTCCATCTGTCTCTCCAGGGAGGCTGCGGTAGTGAAGGGCACTGTCAGCAGGAACTTGGAATTATGCGCCTTATCCTGGAACGAGAGCTGCTCCCGGGTCACATTGTTGCTCATGATGACAGACCAGTCCACGCTGCTGATGAGCGAGTCCATCTCGTCCGGAGTATAGCCCATGCAGTACAGCCCTCCGATAATGGAGCCCATGCTGGTACCGGCTACGAAATCCACCGGGATGCCCATTTCCTCGATAACCTTCAGAGCCCCGATGTGCGCCGAGCCCTTCGCCCCTCCCCCGCTCAGAACCACACCCACCTTAGGCCTCTTTCCCGGCACGAGCGTATCCGGGACTGCCGCCTGACAGACCATAAAAGGCAGCAGAAACAAGACCGCCGCCACTGCTGTTTTCCTCAACTTCGTCATAATGCTATTGTTCCTGTGCTTTCCGTCCCTTGCCGCTGAGCATTCCGCATGCCGCCAGGATATCCTCTCCCCGGGACGCCCTCAGGGTCGTAAGCACCCCGGCCGAGTTGAGCCTGTCCTTGAACTGCTCTATAACCGGCATCGGGGACGGGGCCAGAGGCGAATCCGGAATGCGGTGGAAGCGGATCAGATTGACCCTGCACTCCAGTCCGCGCAGCATCCGGGCCAGGGCATCGGCATGCCGCTTGTCGTCGTTCACACCGGCGAACATGATGTATTCGAAACTCACCCTCCGCTGCCCGGTAAAGTCGTACTCCCGTATCAGGGACAATGTCCTCTCCAGCGGGAAAGGTTTCTCCATGGGCATCAGCTCCGCCCTCTCCTCCGGAAACGGATTGTGCAGGCTCACCGCCAGATGGCAGGAGCTCTCATCCATAAAACGGCGCAGGGGGGACTCTCCGGTACGCGGGTCCTCCGTCACGCCTATGGTCGAAAGGGTAATACGTTTCGGGCTCCAGCCGAATCCCCACGGGGCGGTAAGTATGTCAATGACGCGGCGCACGCTGTCCCAGTTGTCCAGAGGCTCGCCCATGCCCATGAAGACCGTATTGGTCAGATCCGCGGCCTCGTCCACCTCCAGGTACTGGGACAATATTTCCGCAGGGGTAAGGTTGCCGTGCCATCCTCCGCGGCCAGTCATGCAGAAACGGCAGCCCATGCGGCAGCCTTTCTGGGAGGAGACGCACAGGGTGCTGCGGTCCTTGTCGGGAATCATCACGGCCTCCACTCCCGGGCCGAACGGAAAGAGGTACTTCTTCGTACCGTCCGCCGAGGAAATCAGGTCCACATAGGCAGTGCGTCCCACCTCAAAGTCCCGGGCAAGGGCCGTCCGGGCCGCTTTCGGCAGGTTGGTCATCTCATCTATGGAGCGCACCCGCTTGCGGTAGAGCCAGTCGGCCATCTGCGAGGCCGCAAAAGATTTGAGGCCGTACTGCACGCAGACGGCCTTGAGTTCTTCTATATTTTTTCCTAAAAGCGGTTCCATATCAGTTTCTGTATTGGAAATATACAGGGAAATTGTACGTCACGTCCACCGGTCTGCCGTCCGTCTCTCCAGGAGTCCAGCGAGGTGAGCGTTCCAAGACTTTCAGCACGGCATCTGTGAAGACATTGTAATCGAAACTTTCCAGGCGTTCACCCTTGAGATCCAGACGGGCCAGCCGTATGTCCGAGACCTCGCCGGTACTGCGTATCCGGAACTGGACGGTCACTCTGGCACTAGCACCGTTTTCCCTGGCCTCCGGAGGATACTTCAGGGACGAGAACACCCAGCGGGTAAACTCATCGGCGTCCTTGCCCATGAATAAGGGTTTCTTTTCCACCAAGGAATACGGCACCGGCTTATTCTCGGGCACATTCTCCTGCACCGTCACCGGCTGTATCCGGGCAGCGGTCAGCGGTCTGGCGAAAAGAACCGCAGCCGCCAGGGCCACAGGTATCACATACAACAGGCGGAGACAGACCCTCCATCCTTCGGGTGCCGGTTTCTGGATCATGGCAATACGGCGGTAGAGACTGGAATTGCGGAACGGGTTGGCCAGCGATACGGCCATACCCCTCGCAGCCTGGCCCACCAGGGAGAGCTGATAGCCCTTGCGGTCAGCCCCGGAGGAAAGCACCGCGTTGTCCGCCTCGAACTCGCAGTTCTGACGGAGATCCCGGAGCAACAGCCATGCGGCGGGATTGAACCATTGGAGGCAGAGCAGCAGCGAGGCGTTGAGCAGCAGAAGCGAATGCCGCATACGGACGTGGGCCATCTCGTGCCTGATAACGTAACTGTCACTGGTGAAATCCTCCTCCGCAGGAAGGAAGATGACGCCGAACCAGCTCATCGGCTCCACCCTGCGTCCCCTCCGGACCGGAACAGAGACCACGGTCACCGCCCTTCCTCCTACCAGAGTCCTATAGCGGCGGCCCCTGAAAAGCAGGACGACAGCCGCTGAGACCGGCAGTATCACCTGCGTCAGCAGAGTAAGCGCCACTCCCGCCACATACACCGTCGTCAGCGCCTCCGGCAGCCATGAGACGAGCCGGGCGCCGGAAGCCTCCTCCATTGCCGGGGAGGAACCTCCGTCGGAGAAGACGGTCTGCCCGGAGAGGGTCATCAGACCCACCACCCCGGGAGCACGGCCATCAGGTATGGGGATGCTCAGGCGGGACAGCAGCAACGGTGCGCACAAGGCGAAATACAGAATCAGATTGAGCAGTACCCTATTGACCCTGAATGTCTTCTGCGAGCGCAGCAACAGCCTGAACCCGACCCAAAGCACCGCCAGCACCGCAGCCGAACCGACAGCGTATGTCAGCAGAGCGTTCATTTTCAGAGACTACTTGCCTTCCTTCTCTATCATCTCGATGATGGACTTCAGGTCGTCCACGCTCAGGCGCTCGCTCTCCACGAACTGGGATACGACCTTCTTGTAGGAGTTGTCCAGATAATCGCGGACAACACCGCCCAGATACCTCTGACCATACTGCTCACGGTTCATCGTAGCGGTATAGCGGTAGGACATACCCTCCGGCTTGTGGGTGGCGAAACCCTTCTTCTCCAGAGAGCGTACCATAGTTGACACAGTGTTGAAATGGGGTTTGGGATCGGCATACAGACTCATCATCTCAGAGACTGTCAGCGGACCGTTGTCCCAAAGCAGGTCCATTACCTCTTCCTCTCTTTTTGTGAATTCGCTTCTCATTGTATTGCAGATTAAATACGTTTCCAATTAACACGACAAAAATAATAAATTTTTCCGTAAAATTCATCTGCGCCTCCTTGTGACAGCGATTATTCCGGCAGCTGCCGCTACTGCCGCCGCAATCCCGAGAACCAGCCACGGCACCGGACGGTCCTTTTTATCTGCCGCGGCATCCACTTCGGCGAAATAGTCCTCTCCGAGATACTTCCCCTCAGCTATGAGCTCCAAGGCACGGTCCAGGACGAAATCCTCCTTCGCGGTGAAATATTCCTCGTAGGTGGCTGGCACCGGATAGTCGGGCATCAGCCCCCTGCCGGCGGGAGTTCTGGGCGTGACGGCCGCGTCGAAGACCTCGCGGACCAAAGGGATGTGGAGGACAATCTTGGAGTTGGGCAGACGCACCTCATTGTATTTCATGGCTGTCATGAAATGATAGCAGGTCTGGGTCTCGCGGCCTACGGTCACGGCCCGGCGGTTGCGCACCAGGACGGACGGGAAGAGGGAAGCTGCGGAGCAGGAAGTCTCGTCGGTGAGGATGTAGAGACGGCCCCTGTAATTGACGGCCGAGTCCGGATACAGTACCCGGCTGTTCTCTGACGGGGCGAAATAGCCTTCCTTGCCCTCGACCGGTTCATAGTCGGGAAAGACAATCTGGTCCGGAGTGTAGTTGAGCGAGTGCCTGAGCGGGCCTCTGGTCTTGACCCAGGAATAGCCGCCGAGGTCGCGGGTCGGGGCATTGATGAACATCGACAGCAATTCGTTGGTGAAGAAGACATCCCCTCCGGGGTTGTTTCTGAGATCCATGACCATGTAGGGCACATCGAGGTATGCCGCTATCGAGTCGCGTACGGCGTCCCTGTCTACCTTCGATATATCGAATGCGTTCAGACCGAAATACACGGTGGAGTCGTTGAGCATCCGGAAACTGTACGGACAATCCTTGTACCGCAGGAGGTGGCTGTAGTGAGCCATCTCGAGGGAAGGCTGCGGCCAGAAGCCCGTAGCCCTGCGCGGGGACACCCATCTGTCGCGGTACACCTCACCGTCCGCGAATTCTATTACCGCCTCCTTCTTGCCGCTGCTGCTGTACACATCTCTGTCATCATAGTACCAGTTCCAGCCTTGGCTCATCCTATAGTCCCTGAGACTCTCGCTGCGGCCGTCGTATCCGTCCACCTTGAACGTCCTGACCTCCTCTATGATATCCTCGGCCGGCCTGCCGTCTATGGCCGCAATCCTGCGGCCGACATACTTCTCCAGCCCCTTGCCGTTCATCACCCTGGTGACTATGAGACTGTCCCCTATCACGCCTGGGAATATATTGGCGACATTCAGTTCACTTGTATTCAGAGCTGTCATGATCCAGATGTGGCTGTCATGCACCAATGATACCGTACGTTTCAGGATAAGCCAGAACTCGGTATAGGAAAGGTCCTTCGCCAGGTCCCGGCTGACAGTCAGCGAATCGAACCGGGCTATCTCCTGCGGTGTGACCACATCGTAAAGCGACGGATACTCGTTATAGAGCACGTCCATCAGTGCCCGGAAATCTTCCTGTGCCTGTTCCGCCGTCAGGCTGTCGGGGATAACCAGCGCCTCCGGCTCGATGAAAGTCGTCTCAAGCCCGAAAGGAGTCATGGGATCCTTTCCGGCATTGTTTTTACCGCTCATGGAAAAGCAGATATGAGGCTCATCTACAGACGGCTCGTACCAGGCCACATAACCTAACGTATCTCCCCTGTGTATCTGCTGCCCGTCCTTGAGCACCATGTCCCCGTTCAGACCCGAGAACCATAGCTTGTCCCCGTCAGCAGTGCGTATTCCGAGAGTCATGCTCACGCATCTGTCCGGGACACCGTACCCTCCCTCAGCCACCACGCTGGATATCTGCTCATTCCATGTCCGGTCCTCATCCGTGTGATATGTCTGCATACCTGTCCCCCACTTCACCGCCACCCCGGGACGATGAATCACCCCGTCCACCGGAGCCACCACCGGAGTCCCCTCCGGCGCACCGATAATCAGATTCCCGAAATTGAGATTGCCGTCCACATACTGCTGCGGCCGGAAGAGGATATTGTCCCCTATCTTTGCCCCCGCAATAGGCCAGAGATAGAGTTGCGGCTGAACTTGAGTCCGGGCCTGAGCTGCGTTCTGGGCCTGCTCCTGATGGGACGATTCTAGAGCTGTGTTCCGAGCCTGCTCCTGATGGGACATTGCAGGACCCGCCTGAGCCACCTGCACAGACAGACCTATCGACATAAAAAATGCGACAACTGCAACCAGAACCATAATCGCAGTTCCCGTAAAACGGCGTACATTACTATTATTTTCCATAATCCCTAATTATTAATTATTTGTTTATTATTTACATTTCCATTACCTGTTTGCGTTGCCTATTCCGCCTGCGCTGCGCCTGTGCGATACGCGCGATGGGCCTGCGCTACGCGCGTGCTGTACTCGTGATGTGCTTGTGAAACTTGCTCTTTGCTTGCTCTTTGCTTGCTCTTCGCCTGCGCTTCGCCTATGCTATGCCTTGCTGCGCTCGTGATGCGCTCGTGAAACTTGCACTTTGCCTGCACTGCTCTCATCTAGCATGCACTGTGCATCCATTGCTTATGTTCCTGCACTGTGTCCATGGTGCGCTCGTGAAACTTGCATCATTCAGCATACATGCCACGTGACAAATTTAATAATCTTTTTCCGGCAAAGAAAAAAAATCGTTTTATTTTATCAAAATCCATTCCTGGAAATCCTCCTTAAACCCTCAGAAATCCTCCCAAAATCCTCTCAAAATCTTCGCAAATTCCTCTTGAAATCCTTCTAACCCATCCAATTGCCTTTCCGAAACTTCATTTTGTCCTTCACTACCTCCAATAAACATATTGCCCCCACTTTTCCGAAAAAGCATCGCACCAGGCATCACCACACCGCAACATTCCCCAGATTTCCAGCCACGGCAGCGATTCTCACTACACCTTCCCATTCCACTCCTTCGGAAGGAGTCGTCATTCTGCCCGTTTTCCCTACTCCTTCGGAAGGAGTGAAATCTGCCAACCGCCACTACGGACGCTGTAGCGATGTTATGCAAGCCCAGAGACCAAAAACTCCTTCGGAAGGAGTCGACATTCTGCCCGTTTTCCACACTCCTTCGGAAGGAGTGAAAACTTAGAAATGCACTGCGTTTTACAAGTCACAGAGAATGAGGATGTTGAAAAAGTGCTTGCATTTCTCGGCTTACTGATACGGCGTGTGAATTGCATGTCGTTTTTCAAAGCCCTACTAATCAGCGCATTGCAAAACCAGCTGCATTTTTCACAGTCTCAGAAACGGCCATGAATTGCAGGTCATTTTGCAGACGCCTAACAATCAAGTACTTGCAAACGAGCTTGCATTTCTCGGGCTGACAGGATCAGAAGGAGAAGTAGACGCCTGCGAGGATGTTGAGCGGGCGGATGCGGTATTCGCAGGAGAACTGCTGGAGGGCGTTGAAGATGGAGTAGGCGTAGGTGCGCTGGTTGAGCAGGTTGCGGGCGGTGAGGCTGAGCTCTACGCCGCCCTTGAGACGCCAGGCGATGGAGGCGTCGAGCAGGACAGTGTTCTTGGCCTGGTCCGAAGTGAGCATGGTGTAGTAGTGCTCGGCGGAGAGTTTGAGGTCCAGGTTTTTCAGCGGGGAGAGGTTCAGGGATAGGGTGTGGCTGAAATTGTCCTTGGCTTCGGAGGTGCCGGTGCCGGGCAGGGAGAGGATGTAATGCGAGTAGGCGAGTTCGTAGGAGAGGCTCATCCAACGAGTGAAACGGCCGTTGAAGACCGGACGCAGGGAAATGGTCTGGGACAGGTAGGGGGTGCGGACGCCGTTCTGCAGGATAGAGGTCGTGGAGAAATCCATGTAGGAGAGCGTGACGCCGACCTTGCCGTTGATACCGTAGATGCCGACATTGCCGCTGATGGAGGCGTACCAGCTCTCGCCCCGGCTGGGAGCGTACTCAGTGCCGGTGACTATGTAGTCGCCGAGGAAGTCCTGGGTGGAAGATGTCTGGTATATGTTCCAGGAGCGGTTGACGGCGCCGTCTATGTAGAACATATTGACGGGGTCCTTGAAGTTGATTCGGCCGGAGACACTGTAGGACTCGTCCTGGGCGGTATTCATGGAGCCGGAGGTGAGGTAGCGGTAGTTGTGCAGGATATAACCGCTGTAGAAATCATGGATATCCAGGCCGGAGTTGGAGGAGCTGCCGGAGACGGTCAGACTCAGGCGCGGGCCGGGCATGTACTTGACGGAGCCGGAGGCACGGTAGATGATGTGGTCCGTATCCACTCCCCAATATCTGGCCCAGCTGACGGGGACGGAAAGACGGAGCTCCCAGCTCTTCGAGTCGTATTCCAGCGAAGGGGTCAGGTAAGGACGGACAAATGCGGCGGTGAGGTCATTCCGGAAAAGTTCCGGTGTGCTTTCCGTCGGGGACATCCCGGCCTGGTCACCCTCTCCGCTTATCCCCTCCAGGCGGCTGTCGAGCCTGCGGACAGAAGCCTCGAATCCACCTCGAAGTCCGATGGTCAGACCGCGGGCCACCCGGAAGTCAGTCGAGATATAGGTGTCCGTATTGAAATCCAGGATTCCCACCCGTTGCCGCTGGATGCTGTCCGTCCCGCCGCCGGACGACAATCCCGAACCGTCTGCCTGACTGTCCTCTGCCCTGGACATGCCGGATGCCCCTCCGCTCCCGTCACGGAGCACGGTGAGCTGCTGGTCGTACTGCGTGAAGTCGTTATTCGACACGAGGGTAAAGGAACGTCCGCCCTTACGCCGGATATACCGCAGGTCATCGCTGACAGCGATATAGGGCAGCCGGGCCTTCTGTGTGTTGGGGAACTCGCCGGTCATGGTCTGCAGGGCGTCCTGGAATTCCCCCTCGGCCCGCAGCACATTGCGGAAATAATACTCGTCGCGGTTGGCCTCGGCCTCTATGCGGGCCTGGACGTTGTGCCGTCGGGTCATGGCCTCCTCGCTCTCCTCCACGGTACGCTCACCGTCCTCGAAATAGTAGGTGGTCTCCGAGAAGTTGGAGGATTCCAGGCGGTCGAACAGATAAGAGGCGGAAGCATTGAGCTTCCAGTCATTGCGGAGCTTCCATGTATTGGAGGTATTGGCCAGCGCCGAGGTATTGAACCTCACCCGCTGCGCGTCCAGAGGGGCCTCGCTCGTACTCACCGAGATGAAACCGTCACTGCCCGCACTGCCGCTACGGTCGTAAATGCTCAGGCCGCGGAGCTCGCCGGAAAGGTCCGTTCCCGTATTGTTCGTCTTGATATTGTTGACACTGTTCCACTTGCGGCCCACCCTCATCAGGAATAGATTGCCGTCCCAGAGGGCCTGCGGATCGGAGGTGACGCCGCCCGCGAGACTGGCCGAGCCGACCCATTTGCCCCGGGCATCGTCCTGCAGCACGAGGTTGATGGCCGGCTTCTGCCCGGATGTGATGCCCTTCAGCGCCCTGACCGGCTGATGTTTCTCGATGATCTCCACTTTCTTCACATCCTGGGCCGAAAGGTTCTTGGTCAGCAGGGAATAACGGCCTCCGAGCAGGTCCATGCCCTCCACGTAGAGATTGCCGACGGACTCCCCGTTGTAGTAGATGTCCCCGCTCTCGCGCACCTCCACCCCAGGCATCCGTTTGAGCACGTCAGAAATGCTCTTGTCCTGCTGCTCCACAAAGCTCTGCACATTGTACTCGACCGTATCCCCGAACAGGTTCACCTTCGGGGCCCGCACCACTACCTCCTTGATATTGAGAGCCTGCGGCTGCAGCTCCACCCGGATGTTCCGCCAGTCCGTCACCGGTCCTCCGCCATCCGTATCCTCCCTGCCGTCCCCGTCCGGCACCAGCGCAAGCGCGACATTAGCATATCCCAGCATCGACACCCTTATCGAATCCCCTGCCGATGGCCGGGCCTTCAGACTCAGCTCGAACCGTCCCTGCCCGTCTGTCAGCGCATACTCCGTCCCCTCCTGTCCTGCCGGCACATACAGCACCACCGCCCCGGACACCGGAATCCCGCTTCCGGCCTCCACCACCACGCCCCGCATCTGAGAGCTCTGCTGCCCGGCAGCACCCGCAGCGCAGACTATGCAGCACAAAAACGCTGTACAAACCAGTTTATATAACGACTTTTCTATAAACACTAATTAAAATCACAGGCAAACATACGGAAGAAAAAAGCAGGACTGACCAAACTCCAGGTTAACAATCCTTAACAAAATTTAACTTAGAATCCGGAACAGAGTCCTGGAACTCCCTTTCCTGATAATCATAATTCACCTCGCTTCTCATAACCGAAGGGTCAATCCGCTCTCCCTCGGTATTGACATACTTGACCGGCCCGCTGTAAGTGGACTCCAGGTATGCGGCAGGATCCCGCTCTGCTATCTTCTTGGTCTTGTAGAACTTCTCCAGAGTGGTTTCCAAATAGTTTTCTTCCGGAACCCCGATCGGCCTCCTCACCTGCCGCAGGCCGATAAGCACATAACGGTATTCACAAGGAATGTCATACACCTCCAGAATCAGCCCTGGCAGTCCGCTGAACTTCCACGGCCCGTCAGAGACAGGCAACCCGGGGGCAAACCACGCCTCGTAATCCCTTCCACGGAAACTGCAGACCGCTTTCCTGACTCTGTAACCGCACACTTCCTTCCATTCGTCCTCTATCCGCCAGTCGAAAACAGGGGAGGGTTCCGCAACCATAAAAGGCGTAACGCCTATGTGATCGGTCATGATTGTCCTGCCGGAAGACCTATCCTTGTAAATCATATACACCGCATTGTCCCACGGTTTCCCTATTCCTGCCCCACTCAGACTGCTGAATACCTCCAGCAGCGAATCCCTGTAGAACGTGCTGTACTCATAGTACCTGGAAGCCTGTCCGCCTATCTGAAGGAGCATGGTATCCACGATTATATGAGTGCTGTCCCCCGATACCAGCGAACCGTCAGCTGAGGACATCCTGGAGACCGTATCTTTAAGATAGCGGTAATCATACACGCACTCCAGCCAGGCGGTATCGGAAACAGCCGTCTGCCCGTCCGCCCTGAATGCCACTGAAATCATAATTACCAATAAAAAACATCTGTTACGTCCGTTCATAGCTGACATAAATTAAATCCATATTTCAATTCTCTCATATCCCGCTGCGAAACAACGCGGCAATAGGATCAAGTAGCCTCATTATGAGCCTCCTTTCCTTCGTGATTATCTCAGCCGTGCCGTCCATCTTCTGTATCAGCCTCAGTTCCCTGCCGTAGGTCGTCACCATGCCGTCCGGGAAGACTATCTCCGCCGTGTACTGAGGCTCCGTCTGTGGATCCGCCGCGGCCTCGGGCACGGAGGACAGGTACCCGATCTCGCCCACGAGCAGGCCGTACTCCATGTAGGGGTAGCCGTTCAGCCGGACATTGACCTTCTGCCCCGTGCTCACCTTGCCGAAGCTGGCCTGCGGCACCTTGACTATGCCCACCGGGCTCCGCTCCACGGAGGGGACGACGGTCACGAAGGACTCGCCCGCACCGATGAACTGGCCCGAGTCCCATTTCCTCACGAACGACACCACTCCGTCCATGGGCGAGGCCAGGATGCAGCTCAGGCTCCAGGCACGTATCCGGGCCTTCAGTCTCTCGCGGCAGCCGTCCAGCTCCCTCTCCATGGACAGCATCTCGTCGTCGCGCTGGATGGACAGCTCCGCCAGCTGCTGCTCCAGCTGCAGCACCGCCAGTTCCGTGGAGGTCATCTGCGAGCGGAAGGACTCCCGCTCCCGGCGTACCGACAGCAGGTCGCGTGTGGCCTGCTCGAACTCCACGGAAGGGATAATCTTTTCCACAAACAGCAGCGAGTCCCTGCGGAAGTCCTTCATCTCCAAGGCCAGGTCCTCCTCCATCAGTTCCGCCTGGACCTGCATCCGGGCATAGTATTCCCTCTGCTTGGCTATCTGCTCCCTCACCAGCTCCATCCTGCGCCCGACGGCGTCCCTTTCCAGATACTCGCGCAGCTGGCGGCAGGCGGTTGAGAACGCGGACCACTCGCCCTGGATGTCGCCCATGCCCCAGCCGGCGTACACCCATTCCAGCATCACGAGGGAGTCCGGCGGCATATCGGCGGTCTCACTCAGTAGACGGTCCACGGCCAGCACGTCCTCCCAGCGGGCGCTTGAGCGGATGACCCCGAGGATGTCCCCGGCGCTTACGGAGTCTCCGCTGGAGACGAATATCCGCTCCAGATTGCCGCCGCCCCCTGCCACCACGTCCACGGGGGAGTTGCCGGTGGTGATGGTGACGGTCGCAGTGACCCTCTCGGGGTACCTGATGATGCAGCAGCCGATGAATATGAGGGCGAAGACCGCGAATATCACGGTAACACCCCACCTTATGATCCACGACGGGACGCGGCCCAGTATCTGCTGCGCCTCCTCGCTGTGCTCCGTCGCTGTATGTCTTCTGTTATCAGGCATGGCTCTGTCAGTTTCCGAGTTCCAGCTGGTTCCTCACCAGCCTGTAATAGTATCCTCTCCTTTCCGTCAGCTCCCTGTGGGTGCCCTGCTCCACGACACGGCCCCTGTCCAGCACTATGATGTTGTCGGCGTTCCTCACAGTGCTCAGACGGTGGGCCACGATGACTACGGTCCTGCCGCGGAACAGGGTGTCGAGCCTCTCCATGATGACTTTCTCGTTGTTCGCGTCAAGGGAGTTGGTGGCCTCGTCCAGGAAGAGGTAGCGGGCATTGCGGTATGCGGCACGGGCTATTAGAAGACGCTGCTTCTGTCCGGTGCTGACGCCGTTGCCCTCTGCGCCTATCTTTGTATTGTACCTTAGGGGCAGGTCGTCTATGAAGTCCCCTATGTTGGCCGTCTCCACGGCCTGACGCACCCGCTCCATGTCAGGGCTCTCGTCGGACACCCCTATGTTGTCGGCTATGGTGTCGGAGAAGATGAAGCCCTCCTGCATCACGGTGCCGCACTGCTCCCTCCACACCGATGGACTGTAGTCCCCGATACGGCGTCCGCCCAGCAGCACCTCCCCCGAAACGGGCTCGTAGAAGCCCAGCATCATCTTCACCATGGTGGTCTTGCCGCTGCCCGAGGCCCCGACGATGGCCGTGACCCTGTCATGCGGTATGGTCACGCTTACCCCGTTCAGCACCTTCTCCGAGTGCGGGCCGTTGTACTGGAAATCCACGTTCCTGAACTCGATGTCCGCACCGATGGGTATCTCGCGGATATAGTCCCCCTCCGCGTCCTCCTCGTCCCTGCGTTCATGTATCTCGCCCAGGCGCTCCAGCGATATCTTCGCGTCCTGCGCCTCCTGCACGAAGCCGATGAACTGCGATATGGGGGCGTTGAGCTGGCCGATGATGTACTGCATGGCGGTCATCATACCGAGGGTCATGTCCCCGTCGATGACCGCCCTGGCCGCGAGGAACGAGATAAGCACGTTCTTGATCTGGTCTATGAAGGTACCGCCCACCTGCTGCGTCTGCCCGAGGGCGAGGCCCTTCACGCTGACATTGAACAGGCGCGCCTGGATGCGCTCCCACTCCCAGCGCTTCTGCCTCTCGCAGCCGTTGAGCTTTATGTCCTGCATCCCCGCGATGAGCTGCACGATGCTGCTCTGGTTGGCCGCCGCCTCCTGGAAGCGCATGTAGTCCAGCTTGCGCCTGCGCCTGAGGAAGAGCAGCACCCAGCCGATGTAGAGGGCGCTGCCGAGGATGAATATGCCGAGGATCCTCAGGTCGTAGCCGCCCATGACCGCGGAGTAGACCACGAACGTCACGGCGGCCATGACGATGCTCAGCAGAGAGCCCGTCAGGAAGGTCTGGATGCGGCTGTGGTCTCCGATACGCTGCATGATGTCGCCGGTCATCTTCGAGTCGAAGAACGAGATGGGCAGGCGCATCAGCTTGGCCAGGAAGTCGGAGATGAGGGAGATGCTCACGCGGGTGGTCATGTGCAGCATCAGCCAGCTGCGGATCAGCTCGTTGGCCGTCTGGCCCAGGACGAGCACCACCTGCGCGACGAGGAGCACCACGACGAAATGGAGGTCCCCGGTGCCGATGCCGGTGTCGATGACGGACTGGGTCAGGAAAGGCAGGATGAGGCTGATGATGCTGCCCGTGAGCATGGCCAGCAGGAGCTGGACGATGAACTGCCTGTAGGGGCGGAGATACTCCAGCATGCCCCGGAATCCCGGCCGCCTCTCCTCCTCCCCCTTCTCCTCGTAGAACTTCGGGGTCGGCTCCAGCAGCAGGGCGATGCCCAGGCCTTCGGCCGGACTGTCCGCGGTATCTTCTCCACGGATTGATATCCATGATTTCAGGAACTGCTCCTGAGTGTAGCGGAGCAGTCCGGAGGCCGGGTCGGAGACGTGTACCCAGGTCCTGCCGCGCCGGCGCTCTATGCGGTAGACCACGACGAAGTGGTTCTGCCTCCAGTGTACGATGCACGGCAGCACGGCCTCCTCACACAGCTGTCCGAACGTCAGCTTCACGCCCATGGTGCGGAACCCCACCGCCTCCGCCGCGTCGCTGATGCCCAGCAGCGAGACTCCCTCGCGGGAGATGTGGCATCTCTCCCGCAGGGTCTGCAGGGACCAGCTGCGCCCGTAGTGCGAGGCGATGATACGCAGGCAGGTCGGGCCGCAGTCCATACTGTCAAGCTGGCGGTAGGTAGGGAACTTCCTCATTGAATCTGAATTTACAGCCACCCCATAATCCCCTCAACTATCTTGAACGTCACCTCATCGCATTTTTTCCGCACATACTTGTACGACATCAGCTTGTCCACATCCGGGTCCCACAATTCACTGTATCCTCCGAATTTATATTCCAGTTTCCCATCCGGTCCCGTCCTGTAATGCTCCTTCCCGTCTATAGGATATATCAGGGCCAGCATCCGCCCGTTGCCTAAAAGCACATGGTCCACCAGTATGCCTGACCTGGTCCGGGCATCTCTGTCAATAGATCGGCCCTTTATACCTTCGCCGGGCTCACGGGATTTCCAGGCCGCGCGCGGACCGTATGCCCAGTACGTTGTATCCCGTCCTACCAAGTCATTAAATGACGGGTCCACATATCCTCTGACCATCATATCTATCTGCGGGACTATATCGTCCCGCCCGGCACTGTCCTCCACACAGGCAACGACAACCCCCGGTACGGTAAAAAGGATGTAATCCGACTGGGGAGCGTACCTCGATGCGTAATATTCAGCACGCCTGTTCCATTTCAGATATTCTCCCTGAGCCTCCCCGGACACACCAGGAACCTGCACCGGATACTCCTCATCCAGCGGAAACGTGAACTGCTTGCCCTCTATATCGCAATACACCATCCTGCCGTTACATTCCACCTCCGAACCGGTGTCTGTCATATAACTGACAGGAGAACAAGAAAACACGAACATCACCGGCATCAAGGCCGGCAGCATTTTCAACAGATTGATTTTTAACAGTCTCATTTTATTATCTCTTGAAATTCATACTTCAATGTCTGCTTGGTTATTGCCGGGTCGATAGGATTGCCTTCCGTATCCTTCCAATAGACAGGACCGCTGAACGTAGCCTCCACGTACAGCGGAGGATTCTCAATAGCCCTTTTCAATGTCCGGTAGTATGTCTTCAAGTCTGTTTCCATGTAATTCTCATCGGGAATGCCTATCTCACGGACTACATTCCTCAGCCCGATAAGGCTGTAGCGGTACTCGCACGGGACATCATACACCTCGACTATCAGTCCCGGCAGTCCCGAGAACTTCCAGGGCCCGTCCGACACCGGTATCTCAGGTGCGAACCACGCCACATAGTCCCGCCCTCTGAAACTGCACTCCGCCCTGCGGACCCTGTAACCGGCAAATTCCTTCCACTCATCCTTCAGCTCCCACTGGAAATCCGGAGTCTTTTCAGTAATCATAAAGGCCGAAAAAAGAATATTGTCCGTAGTTATTACCTGACCGTTACGACGGTCCTTGTATATCATGAAAACCGCATCCGAAAAACGGTCGTTCTTCATCCTCGTTCCGGTCAGCTTCAGAAAAGCCTCCGCCAGAGAGTCCTGCAGGAATGTCTCGTACCCGTAATAGCGGGAAGCACCAGCACCGATCTGAAGCAGCATGGTGTCCCTTCTGATATGAAGGGAGTCTCCGGATATCAGCCGCCCGTCCTCCGACATCCGGGAACTGGTATCCTTGAGGTAACAGTACTCATACACACATTCTATACTCGCAGTGTCCTTTTGTAAAGCACGGGCATAAAGTCCGGTAGCCAGGAACAACAGGCAAAAAATTATTACTCCACTACGCATTTTATCTGATTTCATTTATTTTCAGGGTTTCAAGCACACTTGAAGAAATTCGGTCAAAATCGTTGTGAACAGACTGCATGGTCAGCACCCAGTTGTCTTTCTGCAGCCACCAGGTACCTAATTCATTTTTTTTAAACCTCAGCCTGTCTCCATATCCCCAGCTGTCGTTAAACACATATACTCTCTGTGCTTCATTCTGTGCTTCATAATAAGCAGTACTCGTATCAAATGGATAGATCAGGCACAGCACTTTCCCGTCACCATAAGGCAGGAAATCCGACACGACATACATCTTCAGTGACTTATCATAGGCCAGGTTACGATAGATTATGTCTCCCTCTGACAACTTGGACGGGTCTGTCCGGCTTACGAAGGAATACGACAGATCTTTCCCGGCTATATAGTACATTCTGGAAAAAGAACGCAGTTCCTCCTCCGTGAAGCCGTCCACCACACATGCAACCATCTCTCCGGGCATAGTGAACATTATACCGGCCCCTTCCGGAGCGTACGTCCGCACTACGTAATCCGCGATTCTGTTCCACCTCCTAAAATCCGACAGTTCGAATACAGCCTTGCCCATTTTTCCTGCGAAACCGTTGTATAGCCTTATCGCTTCCTCATCGTATCCGAATGTCAGCACGGGAGCATATTTGTCCATCAAGTCACTGCTGTAGGGAAAAGAAAACGACATCTCGGAATTGGCATACGTTATTATTCGGTAGTCATCATAGTCCACACTCACATCAGACACTTCGGTCCATCTGGCAGCACTGCCGCAGGAGCAGACCACTGTAAACGACAAAAGCAGCACATAGAAAATACCGCATTGAAATATTCTAGGAAAACGGACAGACATTTTATTACAGTTTTGATACAAAAAAACATTTTTTCATTAAAAAAACCAAATAAAAATGCCTCAACGACTATATTATCCGAGACACTCCGACCTTCAATAACCTGAATATCACTCTTTCTCCAGCACTACCAGATACGGCACCTCCCCTTCCGACAGGTAATAGTCCATCAGCCTGTCTCCTGACTGCCACTTCGGACAGAAAGCCGTATCCGTGCCGGGGACATTTATCACTGACCTGTAGACAGTGTTGTCACCCTTGTCTATGATATAGAGGTGCTTGGTCCAGCCCGGCTCTATGAGGGTTACATAGCGGAACGAGGCGTCCTCGGCGTAGTCGTACACCAACGAGACCTTCTGGCTTATGTCCGCAAATGACGAAAGGTCGCTCTGTCTCGCCCCGTTCTGGAGGACAAAGCAGCACCTCGGTTCCAGGGCCGGCACATCTGGACGCACGGTGAATACAGTGTCGGTGCTCATCTGATGATAGACAATCTCACCGGCTCCGTTCCGGAAAAGGGCCTTATAGTCCTGATAAGCCGTCACAGTGGCCTTGGGAGTGTAGTTGAACAGCAGATGGTTGGGGAAACGCCCGATAACGCTGCCGCCGGTATCCCTGACGCGGAGCCTGTCAGCCTCATTGCCCATCACCACCTGCACCGACTCAAGGATGTGCTGACCGTCTGAGATAGAGGTGACTATCTGCCCCGGAGTCTCCCGCGCCTGCGTCCTCTTGTACGTCCCGTCGAGTCCATAGGTGATTGTCCCCTTCATCACATCATTCAGGCAGATATATTCCCCGCCGGGTGCCAGATAGATGTCATTGACATAAATGTATTCTCCCGGGCCGTTGCCCTTTATGCCGACATAACCCTCGAACACCCCGTCCGGACTGAATCTCATGATCTTAGAATCAGCAGTAAGCAGAAACATACAACCATCCGCCAGCTCCACATCCGTCACATCGGAAATAAGCAGCCGCTCCGCCCCGTCAGCATTCCTCAAACGGACGGTATCCATCCGGTACCCCCTCTCCACAAGGTCCTGCAGGGAGATTTCCGCAGAAGTCGAGGTCAGATCGTTCTCGGAATATCGGGGCAGCAGCGCCTTGTCACCGGAGCCGGCACACGATACAGTCAGAAATCCAAGGCATAGAAGGAATGGCAGATGTCTCATAGCAATGACAGTCTTTAGGAGTTTCGTCCAAAGTTAAGAAAAATATTCTTAGGTTTAGTCGGAGGCACGGCATTTTCTGAGAAACCGCGTACATCCACGTGGCCGTACACACGCGGTCATACATGACCAGAAGCAGGAATACCCGAATACCCAATACCCGAATACCCCACAATGGCAGTGAAATGCGGGATTTGCTGCCGTTGCGGAAACACATCACCGTACACACCCGCGTCACAGACGCCTCTCGGGCCGACACCGGCCACAGCTACCAACCACAACGGCAGTGAATTGCGGGAAATGCTGCCGTTGCGGAAACACATCTTCGTACACACCCGCGTCACAGACACCTCTCGGGCCTACACCGGCCACAAGTCCCAACCACAACGGCAGTGAATTGCGGGAAATGCTGCCGTTGCGGAAGCACATCCACTGCGCACCCGCTTCACAAACACCTCTCGGGCCGACACCGGCCACAGCGCCCAACCACAACGGCAGTGAATTGCAGGAAATGCTGCCGTTGCGGAAGCACATCTCCGTACACACCCGCGTAACAGACACCTCTCGGGCCGACACCGACCACAGCACCCAGCCACAACGGCAGTGAATCGCGGGAAATGCTGCCGTTGCAGTAGCAGAAGGGAGAAAAACAGCATAACAGGCCTGCACCAATCTACAATCCTGATACTCCTTCCGAAGGAGTATCGCTTTCCCGCAAAATTCCGACTCCTTCCGAAGGGGTGCACAAGGCGCATACACGCCACAGGCACACAGAAGGCCATTTTCCCCGGACACCTTTCCATAAGGGAAAGCCTTCGCACGCAGGAAGCCGCTATTCCACTATCTCCTGGAACCGGTACCGGAGGGCATTGACCAGCTTGGGGTCGTTGGGATCCACCTCCTTGCCGCTGTCGTCGGTAATGCTGATACCGGTGACATCCAGGCCGGAAGTCACGAAACCGATCGGGTCCTCGATGTAGCGGCGCAGGGTGCGGTAGTACTTCCGCAGGTCGGTGCGGACATACTGCTCGTCCGGTATCATCACGGGCAAATCCGGAACCTGCCGTATACCGGTCATCATGTATACGTACTGGCACTCCGTGTCGTACACGTGCATGACCAGCCCGGGCAGACCGCAAAACTTCCACGGGCCCTCGGATACCGGCAGTTCCGGTGCGAACCAGGCCACGTAGTCCCTGCCCCGGAAGGAACACTCCGCACGGCGCACCCGGTAGCCCAGCATCTCCTTCCATTCATCGCACACCTTCCAGCCGAAATCCGGCACGGACTCCTCCACCTCGAACCAGTCCAGCATCTCATCTATCATCGTCATCCGCCCGGCCTTAGGCCAGTTTTTGAAGATCTGCACCGACGTGCCGCCTTTCACATCCCCGACAGAGGAGAAGTCCATGCTGCCGGCATTCACCAGCGAGGTTATCAGCGAGTCGCGGTAATAATTGCTGTAGCTGTAGAAACGCGAGACTCCCGAAGGTCCGCCGCACTGCAGCAGCATCACTTCATCGGAAATATCCGTACTGTCACCGGAGAGCAACGTCCCCTCCGGCGTCATCCTGGTTCCCGAAACCGTATCCTGCAGCCAGGCATAGCGGTAGGTGCACTCTATCAGGGCAGTCCCTATCCGCTCGTAGCCCTGGGTCTTCTCATCATCGGAAAAGACTGTCATGGTGTTCTGACCGGCAACAACAGCGGGAAACAACGTCAGTACCACGGCTACAAGAGCAATCGCTCCCACCGGCTCCCAGACGCGCCGCATCTGTCTGCCATCACCGCAACGGCACCGTTTTCCGAGATTCGCTGCCGTTGTGGTCGGACGGAAACCACGGATGCGTGCATACACAGCCTGTAAGGAGGGGGCAGACGTAACGCCCATGCCGCAACGGCACTGTTTCCCGAGATTCGCTGCCGTTGTGGCAGGAGGTGCAGAAAATACGGAAAATGCAGATAACAGGCGGGCGATAAATGTCATTTTTTCCATAAGCGATGGTTTTAAAGTATCTCCTGAAAATCGAATTTCAACTTGAACGGGTCACTCCCATCCGCTGGCTTGCTGACCCGTACGGCAGAGATGGCCGAGGCATCTATTTCGGACATTATCAGCATCGGATTCTCGGTGTAGCGGCGCAGGGTACGCAGGTACTTCTCCACATCGGTCCGGATATATTGGGCGTCGGGCATCTCCACCCGCAGGCCATCCTTCACCGTCAGACCCTCCAGCACATAGCGGTACTGCATGCGCACGTCATACACTTCGAGGATCAGCCCCGGCAGACCGCAGAACTTCCAGGGCCCGTCCGACACCGGCAGTTCCGGCGCGAACCACGCCACATAGTCCCTGCCCCGGAACGTACATTCCGCCCGGCGTACCCTGTAGCCCAGCACCTCCTTCCATTCATCGCACACTTTCCAGCCGAAATCCGGCACCTGCTCCTCAACCAGGTAATTATCCGTCCCCACTACATCGGTCGAGGTCATCCGTCCCGGCTCAGGAAAATGCTTGTAGACTGTAAATGCAGTACCGGAAGGCAGCGACCACACGTCAAAAGCCGCACCGCCACCTCCGTCAGCTGCAAGCATCAGCGAGTCCAGGTAGAACTTGTCATAGCTGTAAAAACGGGAGACTCCGGAAGGTCCGCCGCACTGCAGCAGCATCATACCCCGCTCCAGGGCAGCACTGTCCCCGGAGAGCAGACCGCCGTCAGGCGACATCCGGGCCGTAGTATCCTTCAGCCAGAAATAACCATAGCGGCATTCGAGCCGGGCCGTACCGATACTGTCCATCCTGTAAGCCTCCGGCTTGATCATGATCTGAATCGACTGGCACAGGCCGTCGGCGGGAGAAATTGCCATAGGCAGCAGGGCAACGAGGAGCCATGCCGATGCATAAATTGCAAGCGAAACTTTTCTCATATCATAAACTTTTATCGTTTCTGAAACCGTTTTCTGACTGCAAAATTACCGGCAGGACTCCTTTCATAAGGTCAACAAACACCTAACAAATGTTAACAACTCTTAACCGCCATGGGAAAGCGCCGGCAAGAATCCCCTTTCCCAGTCACCTTCCGGGACGGAGCCCGAAGCAGGCACGACAAGAAGGCACTACGGGCTGGACGGACTGTGTTAACGAATGTTAATTTCTGCAAATGTCCGGAAACCATGCGTATATTTGCAGGGCCATGCAGAGCAGACGCACATTCATCATCGTAGGCACGGCCGTAGGAGCGGCCCTTGTCACAGCCCTCACCCTTACGGTGATCTGGCTCATAGGGTCGTACCGGGACAGGCAGGATGAGTTCGCGGAAAGGGTAGAGTCGGCCCTGGACGAAGCCGTAACATCAGAGATGGATGCCCGCCAGGCTGAAGGAAGAAGCCTGGTTCTGCTCCAGACAGATACTTCGGACGGACTGGACATCTTTCAGGAATTTCTGGCGAATATCTCTGTAAATGACATCGCCTCCATCAAGGTCTACAAAAGCGGGACTGCCTACACCGACGCCATCCGCCGCATCATGGCAACTGTTCCGGATACGGACAGCCTGACCGGTTTCCGCACGTCCAACTTCCTGCTGACTTTCTACGCCATGCTGCGGTACAAGGACATATCCCGGCCCTGCTCTGTCACAGTCGGGACAGAGGCCATAGACACTGCCGGCATAAACATATCGATGGATTCCCTGATGCATTTTCTCGAAGGCTTCGGCCCGGACATAAAAATCACCGGGTCTTTCACCGTCACACCTGACAGAGACTCCGTGTCAAGGGTCCTGTACTCCGACAGCACAGTCATAGACCGGCCGCTCACATTTACCCGCACGATACACATAGGCGACTCCATACCCCGTATAGTCTGCACCGTACAGATGACCGACCCGTCCCGCGACTTCCTCCGCCAGATGGCCGGCCTCATCACCGGCATCTCCGCCATTGCCGCCATACTGTGCTTCTGCTACATCTACCTGCTGCGCACCGTATTCCGCCAGAAAGCCATCGGCGAGATGCGCCGGGACCTGACCCACAACATCACCCACGAACTCAAGACCCCCATTGCCACCGCCTCAGCCGCCAGCGAAGCCCTGCTGGAGTACTCCGCCGACGAGGATCCGGAACGCCGTCGCCGCTACCTCGGCATCATCCGGGACCAGCTCAACTCCCTGTCCGCAATGGTAGGCCGCATCCTCGACACCTCCCTGCAGGAGCGGGACGATTTTCCCCTGAACTCAACCCCCTGCGACCTGTGCGGACTGCTCCACCGCCTGTGCACGGAGCTGACCGTCAGCACAGAAGGCCGGGCGCACATATCCGAGGACTACCCTGCCGGACCTATAACCGTCGAGGCCGACACCTTCCACCTCTCCGCCGCCATCTCCAACATCCTGGACAATGCGGTCAAATATTCCACCGCCTCCCCCGAAGTCACCGTCCGCCTCCGCCACAGCCCCGACAGCCGGAACGTCCGCATCGAAATACAGGACAACGGCATCGGAATCCCTCCGTCCCAGCGCCGCCGCATCTTCGAGAAATACTACCGCATCCCCACCGGGGACGTACAGAATGTCAGGGGCTTCGGCATCGGCCTCTACTACACCCGGCTCGTAGTGGAGAAGCACGGAGGGAGAATCAGCGTCAGTCCGGCTCCCGGCGGCGGCTCGGTATTCAGCATTGTTCTGCCGGAACACTGCAGGAAGCTCGCATCAGACACCACTAAAAAACGGAAATCATGAACAATACGGACAATAAAGGAAAAATACGGCTGCTCCTGGTCGAGGACGAGCGGACCCTGGCGGGCATCATCGCCGACACCCTCTCGGAGAAGGGCTTCGAGGTGCGGTGCGCCTACAACGGGGCAGACGGGCTGAGCGCTGCGACACAGTTCCGGCCGGAAGTGGTGGTCACCGACATCATGATGCCCACGATGGACGGATTCACCTTCGTCAGGCGGCTGCGGGAAGAAGGTATCTGCAGCGACGATGTACCTGTACTCTTCCTCTCAGCCCGTTCCGGAGCGGAGGACGTGGTGCACGGCTTCGAGCTCGGGGCCCAGGACTACATCCGCAAGCCGTTCGCCATGAGCGAGCTGATAGTACGGATCCACGCCCTGCTCGGGCGGCAGAGGGCCAGGGCCGCAGCAGCACAAAGCCCCTCCCCCATCGCCCTCGGACGGTATACCTTTGATCCTGTCACCGGTTCCCTGAGTCTCGATGACGGCAGCCGCACCGTCCTGCCCTCCCGCGAGGCCGAGCTCCTCTCCCTGCTTGCCTCCCGCCTTGGAGAGACCGTCTCCAATGTCCTTATTCTCAAACAACTCTGGGGAGACGACGACTATTTCTCCACCCGCAGCCTCAACGTCCACATCACCCGTCTGCGCAAACGCCTCGCCGCCGATCCCTCCATATCCATCATCAGCCATCGGGGAGTCGGCTACTGCCTCCGGATATCCGACTGACTGCGGCAGCCGAATCACGGAAAACCGCGATATTCCGGTATGCTGGATTTTACTATCTTTGCCTGTGATTCCAACTATCTATTGAGACCACTATGCGCAGCTTACTCCTGACAGGACTTCTGCTCCTGACCATTTCCGCCGGCTGTCCTTCCACGAAGGCCGGGCCGGTAAGTGATTTCCCATACGCCCTACAGATTGACAGCCTCGCTGAGATATCTTTCGCCGAGGGAGACATGAGAGGCAGCATCAGCCTATGGCTCAAGGCGGCGGAGATTGCCGACCGTTGTGCCGCGACAGAGCAGGATTCATTGAACTACAGCGGATTCCTCCAGTCCCTCGGAGTATGCTACCGCCGCATCTCGATGATGGACTCAACCCTGTACTACTACAACCGCGCATGGGAGATCATCCGGGACAAGACATCCCCCGCCGCCTTCTCAGAGAAGACCCGCCTGCTCACCAGCATGGCCATCCTGCTGACGTTCATGGGCCGGGACGAGGAATCCATGCAGTATGCTGACCGCGCGATGGCCATGGCCGAAAACACCACCGACATGGAGATGGTCATGTACGCGGCCACCAACGCGGGAGGCATCTACGCCCGCAACGGACAGTTTGAGAAAGGGACCGAAACCCTGCGTACGGCGATGGCCAAGGCCGGAGAAAGCGGTCTGCCTGACAAACAGCTCTCTGCCCTGACCATGATTATATCCCTGCACTTTCTCTCGGGGCAACGGGACTCCGCATATTTCTACATGAACCGGGCGGAAAAGTTCGCGGAGGAGCTGCCTGAAAAATCCGTGGCAGTACTCGGCTTCCGCGAGACCCAAGCCCAGATACTCAGGCAGATGGGGCGTTATGCCGAAAGCAATGCCATCTACCGCAAGCTCCTCTCGGATGCGTACGAGAACTCATCGGTCCGGGAGGATGCCGGCTGGATCAACATTGCCCGCAACTATGCCGACATGGGACAATGGAACAATGCGGCAGAATCCTACGAAAATGCCTATTCAGCCTTGGACAGCATCTACAACGCCGACATCAACGCTGAGGTCTCCGAGTGGTCCGCCAAGTACGGAGCGGCCGAGCAAGAGCTGGAGATATCCAGGCTGGAGCAGGAATCCCTCCGGAACCGGACGGCCCTGCAGCTGTGGATTATAATTGCGGTTGTGCTGGTCGCTGTCCTGGCAGGAGTGGTGCTGACAACGGTCTTCAGGCGCAGGCATCAGAAGAAGGTGGAGGAACTGCGGCTCGCTCAGAAATACATCGACGGGCTGGAAAAAGAGAGGGCCCGCGTGGCCCGGGACCTGCATGACGGGGTGTGCAATGACCTGCTGGGCATCGGGATGCGTCTCTCCGCCATGAGGAACGGCAATACAGGAGACAGCAGCGGAAGCACCTCAGGGCAAGACACAGCCGCACAACAGGACGAGATACTGTCCATGCTGGAGGGGCTGCGGAGCGAGGTACGGACCATCTCACACGACATGATGCCGCCGCAGTTCAACCTATCCGACATCGAGGAGGTAATGGAGATGTACACCGGGCGGTTCCGCTCCCAGACCTCAGCTGAAATAGGGTTCAATGCCTCCATCACAGGTACCCGCACCTGGCAGCAGGTGCCCGAACGCATCGCCTACGAGGTCTACAGAATATTCCAGGAACAGATGGGCAATATCATCCGGCACTCCGGCGCCACCCGCATCGAGGCTGCGCTGACCCTCACCGACGACGTCCTCTCGCTGACCATCAGCAACGACGGACAGGCATTCGACCCTGCTGCGTCCAAAGAAGGCATCGGCCTGACAGTCATGTCCGAAAGAGCCAAGACCATCGGAGCAGTCATCAGCAGCTCCACTTCCGGGGGGTCGCAGGAATTCCGGCTCGATGTTCCCTTCGGCAACGATAAATAGACCATCCAGATTCCTACAGCCATGACAATACTACTCATAGACGACCACGACCTGGTACTGAAAGGCCTGCACACTGTTCTATGCGGTGCTTTCCCGGACACCTGCTTCCTGACAGCCCGCAGCGGCAAAGAGGCTATTGAAGCCGCACGCGGCAAAGACGTGGACCTTGCCGTCCTGGACCTGGAACTGCCGGACATACCTGGGTTCCGGCTCATTGAGCTTCTGCGCGGTGAGACTCCCGGAATACGCATAATCGTCAACACGGTACACGAGGAAATCTGGACTATCCGGCAACTGGAGCAGAGCGGCGTGGACGGAGTAGTCTTCAAATCCGTGGACTCATCGCAACTGATACAGACTGTCAGGCGCGTGCTCGAAGCCCCGGCAGCCTGCCACACGCAGACATCCCCTGCGCATGCACAAAGACAGCCAGGACAAATGCCGCCGCAAACCGCCCCCCACAGCCAAACCGGAACCGCATGCGCCCCCCTCTCTCCGAAAGAGCTGGAAGTGCTCCAACTGGTAGCCGCCGGCAAGGACTCCCGCGAGATAGCCACCCTTCTCTACATCACCGAGAACACCGTCGAATCCCACCGCAGCCACATCATGCGCAAGCTCGGAGCATCCAACGCCGCCGACATGGTCATGAAATCCATCGCCCTCGGCCTCATCCCCCCTGCCCGCCTCAAGTAGCCCGCCGTTCCCATTTGGCTTACCCTACCCTACGGTCTGTGCCTCCTCTCTTCTTCCTCCTACTTCTTCCGAAGGAGTAGAGTTTTCTCGATTTTCCCGACTCCTTCCGAAGGAGTAAAAATCATGGTTTTCCGTGATTGATTGGAGCCCTTATTTTTCAGAACTTTGCAGAACACATATTCTTCCTTTATGAGACACTTGACTTTTATTTCCATTTCCGCGGCAATAACGGTTCTGATGGCCGTCAGCTGCGTTGAGAAGCCCGGTTCGGACGGCAGCATTATCTTTGACGGCGACACGCAGATGACTCTGCCTGCCGCCGCGACAGACACTATTGTTTCTTTCTCCGCCACAGCGGCATGGACAGCCATTACTGATGGCAGCGAATGGATTGAAATAGAGCCCGATGGAGGTGCTGCCGGAGATTTCGAGGCCGTACTGTCCGTCCTTGACAACAACGACACCGCATCCCGCACTGCCGTCATCACATTTTTGTGCGGGACGTCCGAGACTGCCTTGACCATCACCCAGAACGGAGCAGGGCTCAATGAACCTGACAATCCGGGAAATCCCGAAACAGCCCTGATTCGGACCATGACAATTACTAACGGCGATGGCGACGATACATTTATCTACACATTTTCCTATGACAACAATTCACGGGTAAGCAACATAGAGATGGTCAACACGTTTATAGAGAGCTATCAGGAGATTACCGACCAGTATTCCTATGAGATAAAATATGTTGAAAACGGGATAGAGATTTCCGGCAAGGGAGACAGCGAAGGTGACTACGGAGAGACTTACTTTGAGAGATATGTAGCTGAGCTGGACGGGAACGGACTGGCCAAGTCCATGGAATACAGTTCTATCGAAGATGACGGGTACGGCGATACGCACGAAACGGAGGTAACGGTAACTTTCGAATACGATGGTTCCGGCCGGCTTATCAGGGAAACAGGAACGGAATATGGGTATCAGAATTATTCCGCCGATTATACCTGGACAAATGGAGACCTCACAGGCTCGTACAACAGTTCGGAGGGTTATAACGGGACATTCACTTATTCCGAGTATGACAACACCGGCAATATCGATATAAACTGGATTCTAGCCGGAGGTTACAGTTCATGGGCCGCTCCACTGGGTATAATCGGCGTACTCGGGGAACGCAGTACGCACTATGTCTGGCCGGATATATGGGATTATGCCCTTGTCGGCGGTAATTCTGACATAGGACCTGTTCACAAGGATCTCATCGGCACCACGGTCGAACGCACTTACTACGAGTCCCACTCAGGAGAGCCGGAAGTCACATACACATTCGCTTCAGGCTCAGAAGATGAGCTCCTGACCGATATTGTAAAGAGCATACCTTGGTATCAGGTAACTTACTCCCAGACTTACAGATACGTGCTGGAAGACCCTTCTGTACAGCCGGACGAGGACGGATATTATCGCTACGGCGTACGGCTTGAACCCGTCGGAGATCCCAGGGAGACCGGACGCGAGTCCCTCGACCCCGAAGTGACAAAGGTACATATCGGCTACTGACCTGACTTGAAAGACAACGACTGACAACATTAACAACATTAACAACCTGAAAACACATCATCATGAACACCGCTGAAACTAATCCCCGGCCATGGTCCCAGTACACAGGCATGATCATCAAGGCCATCTGGATCTACACCATCGCAGGCATCTTCGGAGCCATCTTCGGAGCCATTGACCGCATCCTCAATCCTGTCAGCATTCTGGCAGCCCTCTCCGGGGAGGATGCACCAGGAAGTGCATTCGGCACACTGGACACCATCTGCCAGATACTCGTCATCGCGGGATACGTACTGTTTTTCCTGAATATCAAGAAATTCGTAGACATACAGACAACAGACGCAGACCGTAAGGCGGCCAAGGACATCTATATCGCCTACATCCTCCTGATTGTCGCCATCGTGGCTGACTTCATCCCCGTCATAGGAGGTATCGCCTGGCTCGTGCTGGTAATCATCGGCTACATCAAGCTGCTGTCCGGATTCAAGTCCCTGAAGACTTCTGCCGCCTGGACTGATGAGGCCAGGAGCGGAGCCGGACTTATATTCTCCAGCACCATCTGGCTCCTTGCCGGTGCAGTCATAAGCATCATCCCCTTCGTGGGCGGCTTCCTCAATGCCCTGATTACCCTCATCATCTTCTTCACCATTCTCCGCGGCTGGAAGAAGATACAGGCCGGAGCCCCTGCCGCCTGAACCGAACAACATCATATTTAACCTGACTCATCATATTACTGGTCCGAATCCATAGATCCGTACTTTGGTGTCAGGCACTTAGACTGTGAGGATCAAACCGGTGGAGTACGCGTGCGCTCCGCCGGTTTTCTGTTAACTACTTTTCCCTTTCACTCCTTCCGAGGGAGTCGGAAGCTGTCCCGCAGACGATACCATCCATCGACAACATCACCCCTCCACTCCTTCCGAAGGAGTCGGTAATCTCCGCGTTTCAGAGACTCCTTCCGAAGGAGTAATCCGCATGTTTTCCGCCATACCCCAGCTATAAGACGTATTTCGACGTTTTCGCAGCCTGCAGATTTTTCACTCCTTCCGAAGGAGTGCCGCATTCCTGCATTTTCCCCACTCCTTCCGAAGGAGTCAAGCCATGTCCTTAGACAGACTGATACCGGAAGCCTCTACAGGGTCACCCCCAAGCACCTTTCCACTTGACGGACTGTCACGCTCCTATTCTTAAGCAGCTTTCGGGAAATCTCCAACTTTTCGGATGTAGAAAGACAGGCATAACTTTTTTTATGGTACTGCGGCACAAACTCACTGTCTACAATATTGCACAAGTCTATATCTTTAATCCGCTTCTCCTTTATCCATCCTGGGTTCTGCCGTAAAATCCTGCTGACCTCCTCAGCAGACATATATGGCTCTATTGACGCAAGCGTAACAGGGTCCGAAGATAGCTCATCATTCATCTGCTGAGTGTTCCACTGCTCATAGTCCCGCCTGCTCAGGCCGAAATCGAATGCGTTATATGAACCGAAATACCCTTCCACCAAGTCAGAACAAACTATCTGAGCCGGATTGATCCGACCGTCCGAATCAATATCAATCCACTCCGGAAGACTGTTTGTCACACTTATCAGTCTAGAATGCCCCCCTTTCTTTCCTTTAAGTTCATTCCAATGCTTCCGCTGCTCCGGAGAAACTATCATACTTTTAAAATACAAGTTGATAGAAGAAAACGGATAATCGTAGGGATTCACACAGACTTCATGACCTGACGGATTTCTCAACACATAACTGATAGCAGCTGCTATATGGTGCCGCCCCTTCAACTCCAGACTGAAAAACGACGGTTCCCCCAATGCGCCCTTTCTGTGATAACGAATATTGAACATCTGGGTATAAGACGATCTTATTCTCTGAATATAAGCCGCCGGATACCCGGTTATCACTATAAGATGAACGTGGCTGGACATAATGGCATATGCCAGCAACTGGGCATCGGTACAAATCGTTGCCTTAGCAATACAGTTGAACAGCATGCAGTAATCCAGAAACTTTCTACATAGAACCTCGCCATGGGAGGTGTAGCATAGATGGTAAATCTTTCCCTTCATAATCTGTACTCTTTAGTTGATAAACAATGTGAACATGTTCATCAAAGATACAGTTTATTCACTGAGAACCAAGGGATAAATTCACACTTGGCACTCTTCAGGTGAAGATTTTTACGTTTTTAAATTCCATCTTTTTTATAAAAACACAACTCAGCTTATAACAGCCAGGTTCTCTGATGATTACGCTTTTTTAGACAATCGAGTTCCGCTTAATCTACGGTAGGCCTGGTAGAAGACTGCGCAGACTGAATTACGGAATGATGCAGCCACAATCAGCAGATCATCATATCAACAGAGTGCAGCCACTGCCAGACGCACAGTGTCCTCATCGCTGTGGACGACTGTCTCCTCATGGGCGATGCCGGACAGCACGCGCATTCCTGACTTGTGCCGCCTGGTCGCCGACAGATGCAGCTCGCTTACTCCGGTCTGCAGGGCCAGATCACGGATATTGGTCGGATTGATCCCAGAGCCAGGCATGATTATCAGCGGCTTGCGATGGCTTCCGGTATGGTTGGCCATCATAGCCTGCATACGGGCTATCGTCTCGCGTCCCTCCCAGGCCGTCTGGCATCCCCCGGAAGTCAGCACGCGGTCGTAGCCTAACGAGGCGATATCCTCAAGAGCATCGTATATACCGTCAGCACAATCTATTGCCCTATGAAACGTCATCGACAGTCCGTGTCTGCGGGCCTCCTTCAGCCACTCGGCAGCCGCTGCCCGGTCCACTTTCGCATCTGCTGTCAATGCACCTACCACGACTCCCTGTACACCGGCCTGCGCACACAGCGCGATATCCCGCGTCACGGTCTCCACCTCGTACGACGAGTACAGAAAATCCCCCGACCTCGGGCGGACCAGTACGTTGACGGCAATAGTCAACGCAGCCCTCACCTCCTGAATCAGTCCGTATGAAGGTGTCACTCCTCCAAGATCCAGTTCGGAGCACAGCTCTATTCTCGCGGCCCCGCCTCTCTGCGCGGCCAGTGCGCTCACGTAAGACGGAGCGCAGATCTCTACAACGTATTCGTGATGCATACTCGTTACTCGTAATTTTATCATGCAAATGTATAACGTTTTCTTTCTACTCCTTCGGAAATAGTTGAACATCGCCCAACATAGCCCCATTTTTTCCACTCCTTCCGAAGGAGTATGGAAAATGCGGGAAATGCCGACTCCTTCCGAAGGAGTAAGAGAGGGTACGGAAGGATCCGAATGGACGTAAGGGATACCTCAGCCGATTGACAGATAGAATGCGGGCGAGAAAGATAGTGGACAGATAAACTTCGCAAAGAAGATGATGAGGGCGGGGATGGTGCGGTAGAGAAGATGAGGCAGGAAGATAGAAAATGAAGCTGATATGATGAGGTAGAAAAATGGCAGACAAAAACATCGCAGCCGGACCGGATGACCGATGGGCTGCGATGAGGTGTGAAGAGATTTATGAAGTATTGTGGTTGGTGTCAGAACACTTTGAAGCCCATGGCCTTGCGGGCGAGAGCGAGGGTTGCGGAGGCGGAGGCGCGGGCCTTGTCGCGGCCTTCCGAGACTACGCGGTGGAGGTAGGCATCGTCGTTGTAGATGGCGTCTATGCGCTCGCGGATAGGGAGGGTCACCTTGCAGATGTCTGCGGCAAGCTGCTTCTTGAGGTCTCCGTAGCGGATGGAGCAGTCGTTCCATTTCTCACGGAAATACTCCACGGTCGAAGGCTCGGACACGAGGGCCAGAAGGGTGAAGAGGTTGTCTATGCACTCGGGCATGGGGCTGTTAGGCTCAACAGGGCCGCTGTCGGTCAAGGCCTTCATGACCTTCTTGGTAATGGTCTTCTCGTCGTCGTAGAGGTAGATGCCGTTGCCCTGGCTCTTGCCCATCTTGCCGCTGCCGTCGAGACCGGGCACCTTGATGAGCTCTCCTCCGAAGTTGAAGCCGCGGGGCTCTACGAATACCTCCTCGCCGTACATGTTGTTGAAACGGCGGGCCAGCACCCTGGCGTATTCCAGATGCTGCTCCTGGTCCTTGCCCACGGGCACATAGTCCGCACGATGGATAAGGATGTCGGCGGCCATAAGGACGGGATAGGTCAGCAGGCCGGCGCTGATGTTGATGCCCTCGTCGTTGTGGTCATCCTCCGCCACATCCTCGAGACGCACGTTGCGGGCCTTGGCCTTAGCCAGACGCACCTTGTCCTTGAAGGTGGTTGTACGTTCCAGCTCGCCCTTGTAGGAGATCATGTTCAGAAGCACATACAGCTCGCTCACTTCCGGAACGTCGCTCTGCACGAATATCGTGACTTTCTCCGGATCCAGACCGGAAGCCAGATACTCGGCCAGGATGGTCTTGACATTCGCATGGAAATCATCCGGATGGGGATGTGTGGTGAGCGAATGAAGGTCCGCTATGAAATAGAAGCAGTTGTAGTCATCCTGTATCTTTACGAAATTGCGCAGCGCTCCGAAGTAGTTGCCGAGATGAAGATGGCCTGTGGAACGGATACCGCTTAATACTGTCTGCATATCTTATTGTCGTTTTCTTTTATCGTGGTGTAGTTTATAAAATCAAGCTCAGTCTTCCATGTTCTTCATGGTCTCGCGGATCTTTCCCTCTATCTCCTCGCAGAGCTCCGGATTGTCAATGAGCAGTTTCTTGACTGCCTCACGTCCCTGAGCCAGCTTGGACTCGCCGTAACTGAACCACGAGCCGCTCTTCTTGATGATGTCGAACTCCACGCCGAGGTCCACGATCTCTCCTATCTTGGAAATACCCTCTCCGAAGACAATGTCGAACTCGGCCTTGCGGAACGGAGGAGCCATCTTGTTCTTGACAATCTTGACACGGGTACGGTTGCCGGTGGGATCCTCCCCGTCCTTGAGTTGGGTGACCTTGCGCACGTCGATGCGGACAGAGGCATAGAACTTCAGTGCGTTTCCGCCCGTGGTGGTCTCGGGATTGCCGAACATCACGCCTATCTTCTCACGCAGCTGGTTGATGAAGATACAGCAGGTGTTGGTCTTCGAGATATTGGCGGTGAGTTTCCTCAACGCCTGGCTCATCAGTCTGGCCTGCAGGCCCATCTTCTGGTCTCCCATCTCGCCCTCAATCTCCGCCTTGGGAGTCAGGGCGGCCACGGAGTCCACCACTATGATATCTATGGCCCCGCTGCGGATCAGGTCATCGGCTATTTCAAGAGCCTGCTCGCCGTTGTCCGGCTGGGATATGAGCAGGGTATCCACATCCACTCCAAGGTTCTTCGCATAAGTGCGGTCGAAAGCATGCTCCGCATCTATAATCGCTGCGAAACCGCCGGCCTTCTGGGCCTCCGCTATGGCGTGTATGGCGAGGGTGGTCTTACCGCTGGACTCGGGTCCGAATATCTCGATTACCCTGCCCCGGGGATATCCTCCTATACCGAGGGCATGGTCCAATGCTATGGAGCCGGAGGGAATGACCGACACGTCCCCTTCCGGACGGTCTCCTAGCTTCATGATGGCTCCCTTGCCGAAATCCTTTTCAATCTTGTCCATCGTTGCCTGCAGGGCCTTGAGCTTCGCTGCGTTAGCCGCGGCAACATCAATCTGTTCGAGTTCTTTTGCCATACTTTTTCAATTAATTCGAATGCAAATATAAGCGAAAAATCAAACCTTAGCAATGTAAAAACGGCTATAAACGTTTATAGCCGTTTATAACCGTTTCGACACGCTTATGAGGTACTGGACTGTCCCTGTCTTACTCTCCGGACGGCGCATCGCCGGCAGAAGGCACCGATATGTCCCATATCCCGGCGGCAAGCTCCAGTTCCACGAGAGCAACCGCCTGTCCGTAAATCACATCGATATACCTTGCCCTCACATCATTGTAAGTGCGCTGGGCATCCAGAACCTCGAGCAGGGACACCTCTCCCTGAGAATAGCTGTAAAGCATTCCGTCCATCAGGCCCCGTGCCTCCGAAAGCAGCCTGTCCCTGCCGGAAGCCACCTGCTCCGACAGCAGGACATAGCGCCGGTAAGCCTGCAGCACCTCAGTCTCTATCTGCACTTCCACCTGTCTGGTCTGCATCCGGGCCTGTGTCTGCCTGCCGCGGGCAGCATCGAGCGCTCCCCGGTTGAAATTGGAGAATTTCAGAGGAACCGCTATTCCCGCCGAAATGCCGGTAAAAGCAGGGGCCGGGGCGATTTCATTCCGGACCTGGGAGTTGACATTGGCTCCTATGGACAGTTCCACATCCGTACCCCTCTCCTTCCGGACGAGGTTCAGGGCAGCTGCCGCCACCTCCTCATTGCACATTGCGACCATCAGGTCGGACCGTCCTTCAGAAGCGGCCGCAAGCAGCGAATCGAGGACAAAATCCCGCACGAGCGGTGTCAGGCAGGCATCCGGCAAAAAGAGGGTATCCCGCGGAGACCGTCCCATCTGTACGCTCAGGGCCGCAAGAGCCTGGTACAGGCCGGCTTCGGCCTCCGCCATCTCATTAAGCCGGATATCCGCCTCCAGACGGCTCTGCCGCGCGGCAAGTTCCGTAATCTCCCCCGCCTCGAAACGCAGGCTGTCGCTCACTGCCAGCTGCCGGATATTGTCATAGGAATCCAGCTGCACCCGGTAGAGCTCGCACTGCCTCATGGCTTCCAGATAGACCATTGTAGCCTGAGCCCGGAGGTTGCGCAGGTAATCCTCCAGCAGCGCCACAGCCAGTGCCCGCTGCCCTGAAGCCAGATCCATTCTGGCCCGACGCACCCCGAACGTTATGTTCTTGCTCAGCCCGAACTCGGCTCCCTGGCCCATGGCCATGCTCCAGTCACTGTTGTTGAAATATGATGCCGAAAAGGCGAAGTCCCCGAATACACCGGCTGCGGTCAGCTCGGCCTGGGAAATATCGACATTCAGCTTTTCGGCGGCATATTCGAGATTGCCATCAGCCACTGCCTCAAGATAGGCGTCATAACTGATTTTTACCGGAGACAGGCTTTGGGCCTGCACGTCCTGAGTCAGGGCCGGCAATACCGCTGCACAGCACAACAGGGACAGAACAACAGGCAGGACCCGCTGTGCCGCATACGTTTTTTTCTTTTCCGACAATCCGAGCCTGCGCTTTTCCACCAGATAGTACAGCACGGGCAGCACGAAAAGAGTCACCAGAGTGGCGAAGAGCAGCCCGTAGACAATCACGGTGGCAAGAGGTCTCTGCACGTCAGAACCTATGCCTGTGGCCAGGGAGGCCGGCAGCAGTCCGAAAATGGCCACTGTGGCTGTCATCATCATGGGACGAAGACGGTGCGCCGCCCCGTCGATGACCGCCTCCTTCAGCTGCCACCCTTTCTTCCGCAGGATGTTGATATGGGAGAGCATGATCACCCCGTTCTGAATAGCCAGGCCGAAAAGGGCAATGAAGCCCACTGCGGAAGAGATATTGAAGCTCATCCCCCGCACCACCAGTGCCAGCATGCCGCCGAAAACCATCAGAGGCAGCAGAGCAATCAGCAGCCCGGCCTGCCGGAAGTTGCCGAAGGAGAAAAACAGCAGCAGGAACATCACGGCGAGGGTCACCGGCACTATCAGCGCCAGACGGCTGAAAGCGCGGTTCTGGTTCTCGAGCTGACCGCCCCTGGTATAATGGAAATCGCGATGGTCGTAGAAGACATTGCGGCTTATCTCCCGGTCAGCCTCGGCCACGAAAGAAGAGAGGTCGCGGTCGCGGAGATTGACCTGTATGGTCGTGACGCGCCGGTTCATCTCCCGCGAGATTATGCTGGCTCCTATGGTAGTACGCACATCTGCCACTGACGACAGCGGAATCTTTGCACCGGAGGCGGATGTCAGCATGAGAGCCCCTATCTTCTCCGGCGTATCCCTGGACTCCTCCGTATAGCGGCAGGTCACATCGTAGACTCTGCTGCCCACAAAGACCTGGGAGACAGCCTTGCCGCCCAAGGCCACCTCGATAAGTTCCGCCACATCGGCGACATTGAGCCCGTACTGGGCTATTCTGTCCCTGTCCACCACTATCTGCAGCTGCGGCAGAAACGGCTCCTCGGCCAGCCTTACATCACCGGCACCTTCCACCCCGGAAATCACCTGCGCCATCTGCTCCGCAATCCGCCTCGCCTCATCCAGGTCCTCGCCGTATATCTTGACAGCCAGATCACTGTGCGCTCCGGCGATCTGGTCCATCACCATATCTATGATCGGCTGGGAGAATCCCGCCCCGTACCCGGGCATCGTTTCTATCATGGCCGCCATATCCTCCACCAGGTCCGCCTTCCGCCTGCCTCTATCCCACTCCTTATAGGGTTTCAGTCCTACCATCACCTCGATATGGGAGAACGAGAACGGACACACGCCCTCGTCATCGCGCCCTGTCTGGGTCATGACGTATGTCACCTCGTCGAACTCCTTCAGCCTGTGCCTCAGCTCAGTGGCCATCTCGGAAGACTTCTCGAGGGACATACCGGCCGGCAGCTGCACCTGTATCCAGATACTGCCCTCGTCCAGTTCCGGCATGAAATCCTTGCCCACATACACCGACAGTCCAATGACAGCCGCAAGCACTGCGGCAATGGGCGCAATCAGCTTCCGGGGAGCTCCGATGATGGCGGCCGTAGCAGCTTTATACCTGACCGTCAAGGCCTCCATCCATTTGTTACGGTACACCTTCTGCGGCTTGCGGTAGACCGAATAGGCCAGTCCGGGGATGAGCAGCAGGGCCGCCGCCAGAGCGCCCAGCAGGGCGAAGCTCAGGGTAAATGCCATCGGGGTAAACAGCTTGCGCTCCACCCGGTCAAATGCGAAGAGCGGCAGGTAGGCGGTGATGATGATAAGGGTAGCGAAGAAAATAGGCTTGGCCACCTCTGCCGCCCTCTGGGCTATCGTCCTGCGGTCCAGCAGCGCGGAGGGATCGTCCTCCCTTTTCTTGAGGATGGTCTCCATCATCACGATGGTGCCGTCCACTATGATTCCGAAGTCTATGGCTCCGAGCGAAAGGAGGTTGGCCGGAATGTCCGTCAGCCACATGAGGATAAATGCAATAAGCAGCGACAGGGGAATGGTGACGGTCGCCAGCAGGGCGCTCCTGGGGCTGCCGAGGAAAATCATCAATATGGCCAGCACCAGCAGGATACCGAAGGAAAGGGTATGCACTATGGTATGAAGGGTGGCGTCCACCAGATCGGTACGGTCGTAGAAGACCTTCAGCCGCACTCCCTCCGGGAGGATGTTCTCATTGAGGTCCTGCACCGCCCGCTTTACCTCCCGGAGCACCTGCGAGGGGTTCTCATAACGGAGCAGCTGGACCATGCCCTGCACTCCGTCCTCATAGTCCGTCTCATCGTCGAGATAGCCCATGATGCCCTTGCGCTCTAAGTTGCCGTACTTGAGCGTACCGACGTCCCGGAGATAGACGGGAGCTCCTCCGTCACTGCGGACCACGATGTTGCCTAAATCGTCCAGGTCCTGGACCAGACCCACCCCGCGGATCACATAGCTCAGGTCCCCGCGCATGAGGGTACTGCCTCCGGCATTGGCGTTATTGTCCTCTATCGCATCGGTCACCTCGCTCAGCGAGAGACCGTAGGCGGTCAGCCGGTCGGGGTCTATCTCGATCTGATACTGGGTAGTGATACCGCCGAAATTGGAGACGTCCGCGATTCCGTAAATCTGTTTCAGACGGGGTATAATCACCCAGTGGTTCAGGTCCGTCAGCTCTCTGAGGCTGCGGTCTCCCGTGACCACATAGCGGAATATCTCGCCCGTCGGGGAGGTCAGCGGGTCGAGTCCCGGCTGCGCCCCGAAGGGCAGCTCGATGTCCGCGATCCGCTCCATCACCCGCTGCCTGGCCCAGTAGTCGTCCACCCCGTCCTCGAAGACAAGGGTTATCTTGGATATGCCGAAAAAATTCTTGCTGCGCATCACCTTCAGACCGGGAATTCCGTTCAGTTCCCTCTCCAAAGGCACGGTAATCTGCTGTTCTATCTCGGCTACGGCGAGTCCGGGCACCTGGGTGGCCACTCCCACAGACACATCGGCGATATCGGGATAGGCGTCTATCGCCAGATGCTTCCAGGCATACATTCCGAGGGCCGCGAGCAGGATGAACACGGCCAGCACGAGCCATCTGCGCTCGAGCAGTCTGTCTATAAACTTCTCCATAGCCTACATATTCAGGTATATTCCACCACGGGTCATGACCGTCTCGCCTCCGTCCAGTCCGCCGAGTATACGCACGTTGCCGTCCCCGACAGTCTCGGAGACCACCCTGCGCCTCAGCAGGGAGCCGTCCCCGAGCCGCTGGTACACGAAGTCACTGCCGCTCTCCTGCATCAGGGCCGTGGCCGGCAGGATAATGGACTCCCGCGGAGTGCCGGAGAAGAGGACGTTGCAGAACATCCCGAGCTTGAGACTGCGGGCAGAATTGTCACACTCCACTATCACCTCCAGAGCCCGGCTGTCCGGGTCCACCATCTCGCCCACATAGTGTATCCGCCCCGTGTATATCATGTCCGGAGCCGAGGGTATATGGACCTCCGCCCTGTCCCCTTCCTGCACTGCTCCGAAATAGCGTTCCTTGACAAAGGCCCTTACCCACACCTTCGAGAGATCGGCCACCACTGCCAGCGGACCTTCTCCCTCGGAGACATAGCTGCCGATGGTCATGTCGCAGCTGAGCACCTCGCCCGCTATCGGAGAGACTGCCGTAAGCGGCTGCCCCATCCGCAGAGAGGCCGTATCAGCATTGAAAATACGCAGTACCGCGGCAGCCTGCTCCAGCTCCCGCTCCGCGATATAGGCCTCGCTCCTGGCCTGTTCCAACTCCCGGACCGCCCCCACTCCGTTGCGGGAGAGTCCGCTCTGACGGGCATAGCGCCTTGCCGCCAGTTCATTATTGGACTTTGCGGAAAAATACGTCCTCACCGCCTCGTAGAAATCCGAGGAGCCGAGGGCAAATACCGGAGTTCCCTCCTCCACCCTCTGCCCGAGACGCACGCTGCATCCCTCCACCCTGCCGGAGAAAGGGGCGGAGATCTCCGCTATCTTTCCCGCCACGGGGGTCACCTCGCCCACAGTACGGAACTGCGCCGACCAAGTCTCAGGTTCTACGGTTGTAAATTCTATCTGCTTGAGTATAGGTGAATTGTTGCTGATTATCACAGTGTCGCCGCGACGGATTACCTCAGCGGTTTCCTGTGTGGTCCTGTTGCCGGCGCATGCTGTCAGCATCAGCATGAGGCCGGGTATGAAATATCTGTACATGAATGTTCTATCTAAATAATTACAATGTAGTTACCCGACCGGACACATTGCGGCCCGCCGGGAAAGAATGGAATGGGGAAATAATTCAGACAGAACGTACGGGAGGGGCCCTGAGGCCATGGAGCAGCGGCACTCCGGCCACTGCCTCACTGCATCCGCTTTCAGAATACACCGCCACCGGAATACGGCAGACATCGTCCACGGTCACCGTCTCCGCCGCAAAGAAGACAGAGGCGTTGAACGCGGATATCACCCTCAGGTCATTGGCGGTGTGCGTATGGTCCGGAAGACCGTCGGTATTCTTGGCGTAAGGATGCGAGTGGGTTATGGAATAACCCTGATAATAATGCGTATGGACAAACAGCGTATTGCTCACGTAGAACCCTATGAACAGGGATACGAGAAGGCAGTTCAGAAAGCGGTATTTTCTCAGCCGTTTTACCATAGACATTCCAGGAATGCGCGAATATACGAAAAAATCTCCGCCCGCAGCACCGCCCCTGCAAGAAAGCTGCAAATCTGTCGAAAACCAGCTGAATCTCGGTTTTTTTTCAAGATTCAGCTGATTTCTGACAGAAATTGCTTACATTTGCATAAAACAAAATACTGACTGATATGCTGATAGGACGAAAAGAGGAATTAACTAAATTAAAAGAGGCATACGAATCCGGATACTCAGAATTCATCGCAGTGTACGGACGGCGCCGAGTAGGAAAAACTTTTCTCATAAGAGAAGCGTTCAACTACAATTTTACATTCTCGCACACAGGCATATCGCAGAAGAACACACGCGCACAGCTCAAGGAGTTCCATCAGTCGCTGAAACGTCATGGCGCTGAAAACTCACCTGTGCCCGTCAATTGGCAGGAAGCCTTTGACAGCCTGATTTCTTTGCTGGAGAGGTCCAATGACAGGAGAAAAGTTGTTTTTATCGATGAAATGCCCTGGATGGATGCGCCCCGCTCAGGATTCCTGCCTGCTCTGGAACATTTCTGGAACGGATGGGCCACGTCCCGCAGGGATATACTGCTGATAGTCTGCGGCAGTGCCACTTCATGGATCATCAACAAAATACTGAAAAACCACGGAGGCCTGCACAACCGTGTATCCATACGTCTGCACCTGAAGCCGTTTACCCTTCACGAGTGCAGCGGATACGCTGCGGCTAAAAAGCTCACAATGAGCCGCATGCAGATTGCCGAAGCATACATGGTCATGGGAGGAATTCCTTTTTACTGGTCAAAATTAGACAAATCCATGAGTCTGGCCCAGAACATCGACAATCTGTTTTTCTCCTCCGACGGAGAACTCAGACACGAATTCGGTGAACTCTACGCATCCCTGTTCAAACGCCCGGAAAAGTACTTGAAAATCATCGAGGTCCTTGCCCTCAGGAAAGCCGGCATGACCCGCGGAGAGATTGCCCTGAAAGGCAAGCTTGATGACAATGGACAGCTCAGCAGGATGCTGGAAGAACTGTCATATTGCGGATTCATCAGAAAATACTGCCACATCGGCAAGAAGGTCAAGGACGCAATATACCAACTGACCGACAATTACACCCTGTTCTATTACCAATTCATCAAAAACAACCCGTCTACAGACGACAACTTCTGGATGAAGTCCATAGGACGGCCGGCATACAACACCTGGTGCGGCCTGGCCTTCGAGCGGCTCTGCATGGCTCACTCCAGGCAGATCAAGGCCGCCCTCGGTATCTCAGGCATACTGGCGACTATCTATTCCTGGCACACCGCCCCGTCGGACGGAAAGCCTGGAGCACAGATAGACATGCTGATAGACAGGGCCGACAACGTTCTGGACATCTGCGAGATGAAATACTCCCAGACACCATACGCCATAACATCTGCTTACCGGACCACACTGCTTAATAAAGCCGGCGGCCTCTCCGAGGCGGCAGCCGGAAAACGGGCCGTCCATATTGTAATGGTTACAGCCAACGGTCTGGTCCACAACCAATACTCCGATATCATCAACAACGAAATCACATTAGAGGACCTTTTCAGGGAATAAAATGTCGAAAACCAGCTGAATCTACCAAAAATTTCGAGATTCAGCTGATTTCTGACAGAAGCATCCCCCTAGAGATTAGCCTCGAGCCATGCGGCAATGGCGGCCGTATCGTCAAACTTGTCTATGATTTTTCCTTCACTGTCTAACAGGAAAATACCTCCGCCTGCGGTGGAAAGGCCGTAGAGATTCCAGATGCCCTCGGCGCCGTCCAGGTCATAGAGCTGAATCCACGGATAGCCGTCCTTCTCCACAGCTGCACGCATATCGTCCAGAGAGTCATATTCCCGGGCCACTCCGACCACGGCCATTCCGCGGTCCCGGTATTTCTCATAGAGGGGAATAAGTTCCCGCGAATGCTTCCGGCACGGGCCGCACCAGGAAGCCCAGCAGTCCAGGACAGTCACGGCATTGCCCCTGAGCAGCTCCGACAGACGGTAGCGCTGTCCGTCCAGCGACGGGGCACTGAAATCCGGGGCGGGCCTTCCCGGAGCGATTCTCTCCAGCTCCGACAGAAGAGCATCCGTCGCCAGAGTCAGTTCGTTATCCGGATACAGCCTGCGGTACTCCTCAAAAAGGTCGAGGTAAAATGAACTCAGTGTATCCTGGTGTCCCATTTTCATCTCCTGCACATCCAACCTGATACTGCTGCATATCTTCGACAGCCCGGCGAGGGTCCTGTGAGACACCAGTCTGTCCCTCTCCCACTCTTCATAACCAGAATGCTCACGGATACTGTCCCGCACAGCCCCGGCTCTGTCATACAAGGCCTGCATAGTCCGATAATCCTCCGAGCCCTCCTCCGGCCAGTCGTCCTCGCCGTAACGGGCTGTTATCCACTTTTCTATCTCATAATACATGCTGTCGGCGAGGTCATAACCTTCAGTAGATTTATTCCTGTACAGATAAAGTTCCTCATTATCCCTGCTGCCGTTGACATCGACTGTCAGTTCCCCGAACTTACTGCCGAAAGTGAAATGAAGCGGCGCTCTGTCCGAAAAGAAGTTGAAATACTGAAACTGACCGTCCATCATATCCTCCAAAAACATCAGCTCATACTGTCTGACCGCCGAGTCCCTGAATGACATATTGAAAGAGCCTTCCTCAAGATACGCAGAAGCGACCGGATGGTCAAAACGGATATCCGCTCCTTTATGGAACACCAGCACCCGGGAACTGTCCGGAAAGAGATCCACACCCTCGCCGGAAAGCCGGACATCATACACTTTAGGAGTGCTGCAGGAACATAACGCAGCCACTGCCGCTGCTGCCGCCAACAAGCGGATGAAACTTATACCCATGCTCATAAATCATTTAGTTTTCTTTTGCAATATCCAATGTTATCTTTATAAGATCCGACAATTTAAGACTTTCAGCTTCAAAATCAATGACAGAAATAACACTCACCTTTCCGCTTGGATAAGTCGACTTGCTTATCATCAGAAACTCACCGACATTCACCCCGTCAGGAGACCAATAATAAAAAACGACATTTTCATTTGACTGGCTTACCCTGAGTAATTCTTCATAATGTCTCCCGCCTCCGCTGATATATTTCTCCATATCTGCATTCAAATCACACGCCGGCTGCGACCAGTCAGAAGAGACTATATACAGGCCTTTAAGTTTGCCTATAGCTATAAGTGTTGTGATATCCGTCCCGTTTATATCCACATCGCTGAAATCCACAAAACCGTCAAGTTCGGAAGCCAGACTGAGCAGTGACTCAGAGATATAGACAGCCGAGACGTTGGGAGCCTGCTTGTATTTATCATAGATTTTGGCGAAACTGTTTTTTCCATCACCATCTGGACTGGAGGCTGCCCCATGAAATGCAGCCAGCGCCAGTAACACAATGACTGATACTATCTTTTTCATTTCCTTGAATTTGTTTTATTTTCAATTGTTTTAGCACTATTTGCCAGACTTACGTCCTGGATGACAGACTTCAGATTATCCTCTGTCGACTTTCTGACATTTCCCATACTGTTGTCCGCGCAGGATATACTCCTGCCTATATTCTGTCCTATCAGTCCGAAAGCCTCAACTACAGCCGCGTATACCTCCTCCGGAGTATCAAAGGTATCCTCCGGCTGAGACGGCTGTACAGGCACAATCAGGGCCACGGCGGCAATGGCAGCAGCGGCGGCAACCGACGAAATGGAAGCGACGAGCCTCATCCTCCCGCGGCGGCGACTGAGCTCCCGGTCCACCGTCCGCCCGATCATCCGGGAGAGGTCCTCGGGAACGGGGATGTCCTCATCGGCTACCCGCATCTGCGAGAGCCCTTTGCGGAGGATTTCCTCCGGTTCGGATGTTTTTAAATTCCTGCCCATTTTTTAAATTTTTACCTGTTTATAAATTTCGCTATTTTTTCTTTCAACATCTTTCTGCCGCGGGAGAGCGTGACCCGGATATTGCCCTGGCTCATGCCCGTAAGGGCCTCTATCTCGTTCATTTCCATCTGCTCGAGGTCCCTCAGGACCACCACCTCCCGCAGTTTCCGGGGCAATGCGGCCAGGGCCTTCCGCACCATTGCCGCCTCCTCCCGGCCCTCGACCGGAGCATCCGCCGCCTCGACCGCCGGGCCTCCCCTCACCTCCGTCACGTCCGCCGCCATCCGGAGGACATTGCGCCCGCCCCGCCGCAGGATGTCCGCACAGACATTCTGCATCATCCGCACGCAGTAGCCCTGGGGATTGGCACTCCGAAGGGCCCGGTCGCCCTCGCGGCAGAGCTTCACATAGAGCTCCTGCACTGCGTCCCGGGCGTCCTCCTCCGCTCCGAGCATGCGGTAGGCGATACGGTAGAGCATGGGACCGAGGGGGAGAAAGGCGGATTTGAATTCTTCGGCGTTCACGGGCTGGGTTTTAGGCTGAATACACTCTGCGAAGGGTCCTATTCAAGAGAAGATGCAATGTACTTGGCAGCCTCCTCCTCTGTTATTTTTCCCTCGATCTGGATAATAGCCGGGTCCACTCCAGCAGAGATCACCACCATCTCAGTGATGAGATCCCCTTCCTTGCGCACCAGCACCCTGGCGTCATCCCCGTCATCATGCACCTCTGTCAGAAGCACATAGCCACCCAGTTCACATTTTTCCACATCCTCGGCGAACTGCGCCAGCACTTTCTCGCTGCAACCGCTCAGGTCGGCCACCCGCACCGCGCTGATATGCGAGAGGGTCTTGAGCGCCACTTCGGTCTCGTCATCGGACATTTCCGTCTCTTCCTGACCAAAGGCGACGACCAGTTTGGCGAGATTGATCCAGAACTGGCCCACGGAGACGGACTCAGCCCCGGGCTTTCCGGCATAACGCTCATAAAGACTCTCGACGTTCTGTGCCCCTGCGGGCAGTACGGCCGCTGACAGAAGCAGCAGGCTTAGGAAAATGGGAGTAAAAACTCGTTTCATAACTTTTCTCTTTTTAAAAACTTCTGAACTTATGACGCCGGAACCGGGAAAAATGTTACAAAAATTTTAAGGCCGGCTGCAGTTTTTTCTCAGGATCCTCGGGAACATGATGAGGAACAGGACGGTACAGCAGACTGCAGCAGTAGCGTCGGATATGGCCTCGGCGGCAAAGACTCCTCTCACACCCATAAGACGGGGAAGGGTCAGGGCCAGCGGCACGAGGAGGATTATCTTGCGCAGCAGGGCAATGAATATCGACAGACGGGCCTGGCCCAGGGCTACGAACATGTTCTGGAAGGCCCGTTGCAGGCCGAAGATGGTCATGCCGGCCAGGAAAAGGGGCATGGCTCCTGAAACGACGGAGATAAGTTCGGGGTCGTCACTGAATATAGAGGCCACAACGGAAGGGAAGAGGATCATCAGCAAGACGACTATGAGGTTGAAGGAAAACATGGTGATGACCACCACCCGGAGGCATGAGCGGACTCTGGGCGCGTCGCCACGGCCGTAGTTGTAGCTGGCAATGGGGATAAACCCCTGGGCGAAGCCGGCCAATGGCACACTGACGAGCATCATCGCGCTCTGCATGATGGCCAGGGCACTGACATAGATGTCCCCGTAGTGCTTGAGAGTGCCGTTGAGCACGAAACCGACGATGCTCTCGGTGCTGGCCATCACGAAAGGCGACACCCCGAGGGCGAGAGTGGTGCCTATGACCTTCCAGTCCACCCGCATGGCCTTCCACTCGATGTGCAGGGAAGCCCTGCGGCGGGAGCAAAGGAAGGACAATACCCATGCGGCGCTGCATGCCTGGGAGATTACCGTGGCTATGGCCGCCCCCTTGACGCCCATTCTCAGCACGAAGATGAAGACAGGGTCCAGAGCGATGTTCATCGCCGCGCCTATTATGACCGATGTCATGGCTATCCCTGGCCGGCCCTGCGTATAGATAAAAGTGTTCAGCCCGAGGGATATCTGCACGAAGACAGTTCCGAGCAGATAGACCGAGAGGTAGTCGGAGGCATAGCCTATAGTGACGTCAGAGGCACCTACGGCATAGAGTATAGGCTCCATGAAGATGTAGACCGGCAGGGTACAGATCACGGAAAAGCACAGCAGGAGGACCAGCCCGTTGCCGAGATAGCGGCCTGCGAGGGATCTGTCACCGCGCCCGAGGGCTATGGAGGCCAGAGGTGCCGCCCCTCCGTTGACTATAGAGGCAAAAGCCGATATGAGGATAATCACCGAGCCGGTCACACCGATTCCGGCCAGGGCATCCGTGCCTATGCCGTAGATGTGGCCGATGTAGATACGGTCCACGAGATTGTAGAGCAGGTTGACGAGCTGGGCCACTACAGCCGGGACGGCCATGCGGAAGACCAGCGGGGTCATGGGCGCAGTGCCCAGACGCTCTTCATATTGTAAGTTATTTGTCACTTTCTACTTATAATTTCTTATCTTCGCAGCCTAAAATCCAACGATATGTTTCTAAAATACCTGAAAGAATACGCTATCATGACCCTCGGACTGGCCGTCTTCGTCTTCGGCTGGACCGCATTCCTCAACCCCCACGAGATCACCGGCGGCGGCATCGCGGGCCTTGCCTCGGTAATCCATTACGGCATCGACAGCATACCCGTATCCTACGCCAAGTTCGCGATAGACATCCTGCTCCTCGTAGCCGGCTTCATCATCCTCGGCAAAGGATTCGGCATCAAGACCATATACTGTGTGGCCATGAGCTTCGTATTCTTCCAGTTCATGCCCATGATACCGGGCCTGACCAGTATCTCCGCCGGCATCACCGACAACCTCATCAACGCCCTCATCGGAGGAGCCATGAGCGGTATCGGCATCGCCATCATCATCACCCAGGGCGGCAGCACCGGCGGCACCGACATTATCGCACTTTCTATCAACAAATATAAGAACATTTCGCCCGGACGTATCTATCTCGTGTGCGATTCTCTCATAGTCATGTCGATTCTGCTGGTCAACGACAAGACCCTGGCCGACGTCGTCTACGGATTCGTAGAGATCATCGCCTTCTCCTACGCCGTGGACATGTTCCTGACCGGCTCGCAGCAGTCCGTCCAGACCCTCATCCTCTCCGAGCACAACGATGAGATAGCCGCCCGTCTCCAGAGCCTCAGCATCGAGGGCAGCCGCTCCGTCAAGTCCGTACAGTGGTCCACCGAGGGCAGCCGGAAGATGCTCATGGTAGTCAGCCGCAAAGGCTACTCCGGCGAGATAGTCAAAACCGCCCGCCAGATAGACCCCGACGTCATCCTGATGACCGTCCCCGTCACCGCAGTCTACGGCATAGACGGAAAGAACCAGTAGCTATATACCCTTGACCAGCCTTGCGATCTGCTCGGCCGTGCCGATGTTGTACCCCTGCGAGATGTAGACGATGCGTCCGAAGGTGTCCGCTATTATGAATACCGGGTACTCCACATCGCGGACCGGCAGTTTCAGCTCGCTGCACACCGCATCAAGTATCTTCCAGTCATAGTCCACTCCGATATGCACTCCTGCAGGAGCCTCCGGAAATCCGTCCGAGAGATACTGGCGGTACGCCCTCTCACTGCCGTACATCAGGATTACGGGACAGTCAGGTACGTCTGCAAACACCCCGCGCACAGCATGGTTGCTCGGCTCGTGCCTTGCCTGCATGAATCCGAGCACGAAGAATCCGCGGCCCGTAGTATTGAGAATGGTCGACTCCTGCAGCGTGCAGTCCGGCTGTACAGCCCCGTACACCGCCTCTGCATTCATGCTGCCAATCACCTGCAGGTCCGAAGGATCCTCCCGCATCACCAGCGTCACATCGGTGTTCTCCCCTGCCGTCACATCAAAGAACGTCATGGTAGCCAGCACCTTGCCACTGGCCATCCTCGTACCGGAAACCAGCATGTACTGCCCGCAGTCAAGGGACACAGGGCCGCCGCCGAAGATGCCTTTCCAGGTCATGGAGCCTTCACGGCCTTCGTGGTCAGTGAAATTGAGCGTCACGGGAGAGCCGCCGTCAATACGCGCGATAGTAAAATGTGTCTCATACTTAGGGTCATCGATATATTCCTGTCCGGCATAGTCCAGCGAGAGAGTGCCCTGACCCGACACAGCCGCAGCCGAGCCGCCGTCCAGGTCCACGTCCACCCAGCCATCTCCGTCGTGATACTGCACCTTGCCGCTGATCTCTTCCAGCCGCGCCGGAATTCCGAAAGTACGGCACAGAGCCACGAAGAACACATCCCGCGAATAACTGTCAGCAGCCCCGAGGCGGAAGACCCCGACTGGAGTCACCGGGATCACCAGAGGATTGTACCGGTCGCACACCCGGATTCCCGAAGCATAGTCAATCAGCGCATCAACGCTCACGGCGCCAGACTCAAAAGGTCCGAATACCCCTTCCGAGGCAGCCTTGAGGAAGACGCTGCGGTAGGGCGACAGCAGCTCCAGCCCCACCCGGGGATTAAGCACATAGTCCCTCAGTACTGGGTCAGTACCGCTATAGGCAAAATGCGAGATATGGTCCGTCAGCACCCCCTCTGGAGTATCGCGCAGATCCTTCTCGCTGAGCAGGTCCAGCATGTGCAATGCATCGCTGCCATATCCGGCTGAAGCCTCCAGGTAGGCGGCTATCTCCTTCCAGTTGCCCCGGGCCTTCGCCAGATAAGGGTCTGAAGTGTCGAATGTGGCGATATAGGCTCCGCGGAGCGAATCCTCCCGGGCGAGACGGACGGCATTGGCCTCCACCTGCTCCGCTGTCAGCTCCACCACGGCCTTGCCCTCGGCGGGCGGCACTATGTCCAGTTCCTCATACCCTCTCCAGGTGCTGTCCTTGTCCAGGGCCAATGTAAGGGAGGTCACTCCTTCTGAAAGAGCGAGTCTTCCATAGCCGAAACGGCCTCCGGAAGAGGCCCATACGAGGATATCTCCACGGCCGAATGTCGCATGGGACAATCCGTTGCGACCGGTGACATCGGTCACGGCCGTATAGAACTCGGAATAATTGTAAATCCTGTACTCGACCTTCGCCCCCTCCACCGGCACTCCGGCGGCATCGGTCACCGTCACCGAAACCCTCTCCACCGGCGCATAGTTGGAGGTCACGTTTATCTCAGTATAGCAGTCGGTCCGGGAGATGACATCCTCCGGACCGTCATAGCGTCCGAACACATTGGTGTGCATCATCACTCCGCGCAGGGCCGTGGAGCTGAACCAGGCCACGTCCAGCTCGGGCTCCGGCTCGCAGGCTCCGAGGTAGTGCCAATGACCGTCCACCCAGGCCTCGACCCAGGCATGGTTGTCATCGGTATGGGCCCAGCGCGGGGTGTAGACCTGCCGGGCAGGGATACCCACAGTACGCAGGGCAGCCACCAAAAGCACCGACTCTTCTCCGCAACGCCCATACCCGGTCTTTATGGATGCAAGCGGGGATGAGGTACGGGCATCCGAGGGAGTGTAAGTCACCCGCTCGTGGCACCAGTGGTTGACTTCCAGGACGGCATCGTGCATGGACAGGCCGCGCACCCGGCTGCTCAGATCCGCATAGCACTCCGTGCGGAACCCGTCCAGGGTCTCGTTATTGACCCGCATCGGCAGGACGAAATGCCGGAACAGTTCCTCGGGCACATCCTTTCCCCACGGCATTTCCTCCCTGGCCCTCAGCACCGTCCTAACCCCGTCCAGATACAACTGGGGACTGTAGTCGGCTATATCCCCCACCGGCATATACGCATAGAGGAATTCTATGGCCTCCCGCTCCTGCCGGTCAGCACAGCCTTCCAGCACCCTCTCTATATCAAGCCCGTTTCCTATCGCAGCCGCCTTGGCCGCCAGATCTTTACCAATCATCTGACGTTCCCCGCACGCCGTCACCAACAGAGCCAGCAGAGGGACAATACTTACCAGAACATATTTTTTCATTGTATCGGTTTTTAATTTCGCTTTAATTCCTCCATCTTGCCGCACCGTTTCAGGGCTACGAGACGCGGTTGAGTTCCTTTACCAACAGGTTTTTAACCTGCAGCAGCGTTTTGAGGCGTTGCATAATTTGCTGCGGTTCTGACTCTTCCGCAGACACCGCATCCTGCCCGGCATCAGGAGCTGCCATGCCCGGATTCTGTCCGCCGCCTGCCGTTCCGCCCTGCATCCGTCCGAGCTGAGCCATCAGCTGCGAATACTGATATTCCAGGCTCTTGAGCTGATAGACCACCACAGCCTTAGGCACGTTCTTGTCAATGGTATTGCGTTCCGGTATCTGGGACTTGAGGTACTCCTTGACGTTGAGCACGTACTTGGCCTCGGTGATGTCCACCACGGCTACGGACACCTGAGGGTCCTGGCAGTTGACGAACCGTCTGAGTATCCGGTCCTGCAGCACTTCCGGATCCCGGCCGGCCTCGGATGAGTCCTCCTCGAGGAGCTGGCCCCGCAGATCGAAATACATCTGGAATATCTTGCGGTACAATGGATTCTGAAGTGTCAGGCCATCGTCCTGCAAATGGGCTGAGATATACTCCGCAACTGTGATGCGCAGTACCGGAGCCTCTGCTCCGTAGGTCCTGTTCTCGTCAAATGTCAGACTGTACTCCCCGAATTTAAGCAGATAGTATACCAGTTCCCTTTCTACAGGATCCAGCATAGGAACAGGACTCATGGCTGCCTCTGCAAGAGACGGACTTACAGCTGCCGCATTGCCCCGGACCGCGCCATACTCCTGGCCACCGTAGACACCCTGACCGCTGTAGTCACTGCCGATATCCTCCCCGTCCGCAGCCCGCACCGCATCCTCCGCCGCCGCACGCCGGGCCGCCGCCTCTTCCCTCCGCCGCTGCTCGAACTGCCCGGACTCTATCCGCTTGCGCCGCACCCTCGCCACCTCCGCGAAGAGCACGTCCTCCTTCATCCCCAGCCGCTGGGCGCACTGCTCGATATAGACCGACCGCGCTATCTGGTCCGGAATGACCGCTATGGTATCTATGATGTCCCTGATCAGCTCCGCCTTCCGGATGGGATCGCGTTCGATGGTGGAGGAGAGCAGGTCGTATTTGAACTCTATGAAATCGGTCTCGTGCTCCGACAGGAAGTCCAGAATCTCCTGCCTCGTGTGGGAGCGGGCGAAGGAGTCGGGATCCTCCCCGTCCGGCAGCAGGACCACCTTGATGATCATCCCCTCCTCCAGCAGCATGTTGATACCGCGGAGGGAGGCCTTGATGCCGGCCGCGTCCCCGTCGTAGAGAACGGTGACATTGTTCGTGAAGCGCTTGATCAGCCGGATCTGGTCTGTTGTCAGGGACGTGCCGGATGATGCCGTGACATTCTCTATCCCAGCCTGATGCATGGAGATGACGTCGGTGTATCCCTCGACCAGATAGCATTTCTGCTCGCGGGCGATGGCCGATTTGGCGAAATAGATACCGTAGAGGGAACGGCTCTTGTGGTAGATGTCACTCTCGGGCGAATTGAGGTACTTGGCCACCGTCTTGTCCTCCCTCAGGGTCCTGCCTCCGAAGGCTATCACCCGTCCGCTGAGGGAATGTATCGGGAAAATGACCCTCTCCCGGAACTTGTCGACCAGCTCTCCCCCATGCTCGTAGCAGAGGCCGGTGGAAAGCAGGTACTCAGCCTTATACCCGTTCTGCAGGGCAGTCCGGGGCAATGTCGCGGCGGCCGGCTCTCCGGCGAAGGTCCTTCCGGACGGGGACCACCCCAGCCCGAACTTGCGGATCGTCTCATCGGAGAATCCCCTCTTCTGCCTGAAGTAGGACAATCCCACGGAATGCCCCTCGGCAGTGTTGAACAGGGCGTCCGCATAGAACTTGGAGGCAAACTCGGAAACGGCAATCATCGACTCCCGCTTGAGGCGGTCTGCCGTATCCTCGGCGCTCTCCTCCTGCTCGTGCACCTCTATCCCGTATTTGCGGGCAAGGTACTTGAGAGCCTCCGGATAAGTCATCTGCTCGTGTTCCATGACGAAGGTCACGGCACTGCCCGCCTTGCCGCATCCGAAACATTTGAATATACCCTTGCTCGGAGATACCGAGAACGAGGGGGTCTTCTCGTTGTGGAAGGGGCAGCAGGCGATATAGTTGGCTCCGCGCCTCCTGAGAGTGACGAAATCGCTGATGACGTCTACTATCTCGGTCGCGTCCAATATCTTTTCAACGGTGGCTCTGTCTATCATAGGTTACAAAAATATGGATTTTTGAAATATTCTGTCTACTTTTGTTTGATTTTGCATTTTTTCACGTCATGCCCGATTACAACGTCAAGAACATATCCGCCCTGAAGACCAGAATTCAGATTTTCGACAAGGTCATCGTGGTCGTATGGGTAGGGCTGATAGTCCTGCTGTACTACGATATAAGCTGGGCTGTCGCACTCCTGCTGGTGGCCCAGCTGACACTGTACATCATCCGCCGCAGGATGAAGAAGGAACTCAACCAGAAAGAGATACTGGCCAAAATGGTGGAAGAGCGCACCACGGACCTCCGCCAGGAAAGGGACAAGGTGGTACAGGAGTCCAAGGAATTGTCCGACGCCCTCGATGCCCTGGCAAAGGCCCAGGACGAGCTGGTACGCAAGGAGAAGATGGCCACTGTCGGCAACCTCACCTCCGGTCTGGTCGACCGTATTCTCAACCCGGTCAACTACATCAACAACTTCTCAGGCCTCACACTCAGCACCATGCAGGAACTGCGCGGGGAGATCGAATCCGTCCGGGACAGCATCCCCGCCGACAAGTATGAGGACATCTCCGAGACCCTGGCCATCATAGACACCAATCTCGGCAAGATCAATGACCACGGCTGCAACACGGTCCGTATAGTCAAGGCCATGGAGGAACTCATCAAGACCCGCCACAGCAACATAACCCTCACCGATATCCGGACCGTGTGCCGCGTGAACGTGGATCTGGCCCGCAAGCATTTCGCCCAGCAGATAGAGCTCAACGGGATAGACCTGCGCCTCAACCTGCCTGTCACCCCCGTACCGGCCGAAATCAGCATCGACGAGATGAACAAGGTACTGCACCACCTCATAAGCAACAGCATCTACGCTGTCATCAAGAAGCTCCAGAAGCAGAATTTCTCCCCCGAGATCATAATCCGCGTCATACCTCTGCCCGGAGAGCATACCGAGATATCCGTAAGGGACAACGGCATAGGCATCGAGGACACCATCAAGTCCCGCATCTTCGAGCCGTTCTTCACCACCAAGCCTACCTCAGAGGCCGCCGGAACCGGTCTCTATCTGTGCCGCGAGATGATTCTCAACCACAAGGGAACCATCGACGTGGAAAGCCGTCAGGGCGAATACACAGAATTCCGCATCACCATTCCCAACCATCAAGACACTACATCCGATGAATGAGGACTCATACCAGGAACTGGCCCGGCTGCGGGAGCAGGTGACCAAACAGGAGAAACTGGCGTCGCTTGGCATGCTCACTGCCGGCATTGCCCACGAGATACAGAACCCGCTGAACTTTGTAATCAACTTCAGCAAGATGTCCTCCAAGCTGATGGAGGACCTCGAGGACATAGTCTCCGAAGTCTCCGGCAGCCTTTCTGAGGACGACCGCGAGGAACTGGGAGAAATCATCTCCGACCTCAAGAGCAATATCACGCGCATCGGGGAGAACGGCGAGCGGGCCTCCAGCATCATCCGCAACATCCTGCTATACTCCCGCGGCAAGGAAGACGAATACCTGCCGACCGACCTCTGCCGCCTGACCAAGGAGTACGTCGCCCTCTCCTACCACGCCATGCGGGCCAACCACAAGAACTTCAACGTCACCTTCGAGGAGGATTACGACGAGACCCTCCCACAGGTCAATGTCATACCCCAGGACTTCAGCCGGGCCGTGCTCAACATCATGAACAACGCCTGCTATGCCGTATTCGCCAAGTCGCGCGGAGCCACTGACTGCGGCTACAGTCCGACGATAAGCATATCCCTGCGCAGGGACGGGGACAACGCCCGTCTGGTCATCGAGGACAACGGCACCGGCATCCCAAAGGATATCCGCAGGCATCTGTTCACCCCCTTCTTCACCACCAAGCCTGTGGGAGAGGGCACAGGACTGGGTCTGTCTATCACCAAGTCCATCATCGAGCAGAAGCACCGCGGGAAGATAGAAGTCGAGTCCGAGCCCGGACAGTACAGCCGTTTCATCATCACCATTCCACTCAATCTTAAAAAATAGAAATCCGACAATATGGCACTCAAAATACTAAGCGTAGACGACGAGGTAGATTTGGAAATCCTGCTCACACAGTATTTCCGCCGCAAAATAAAAAAGGGCGAGTACGAATTTTCCTTCGCCCACAACGGGGTCGAGGCCCTCAGGATGCTCCTGGAGCACCCTGACTTCGACATCATCCTGAGCGACATCAACATGCCCGAAATGGACGGACTGACCCTGCTCTCGAAGATCAACGAGATGCGCAACCCGGCCCTCAAGTGCATCATGGTCTCCGCCTACGGCGACATGGACAACATCCGCAGTGCCATGAACCAGGGTGCCTTCGACTTCACCACCAAGCCCATAGACCTGAACGACCTGGAACGCACCATCGAGAAAGCCGCCGAACAGATAGCCTTCGTCAAGAAGGCCCAGGAGGAGCATTCCCAGCTGGCCTCGATACAGAATGACCTGCACGTGGCCCAGGAGATCCAGGAGACCATCCTGCCCAAGGAACTGCCGGCCTTCCCAGAAGAGGTACGCCGCCGGTTCGACCTGGCCACCAGCATGAAAGCCGCAAAATATGTCGGGGGCGATTTCTACGACTATTTCAAGATCGACGACACCCGCCTCGGCATAGTCATCGGCGACGTCTCGGGCAAGGGAGTCCCCGCCGCCATCTTCATGGCCATCAGCCGGACCATCCTGCGCACCATAGCCCTATCCTGCCCGTCGTGCGCCGACTGCCTCCGTCAGACCAATAACATCCTCAGCAAAGACAGCGTAGAGGACATGTTCGTCACCGTATTCTACGGTATCCTCGACCTGAGCACCGGCCATATCAAATACTCCAACGCCGGCCACAACCCTCCCGTTCTCATCCACCGCGACGGAAAGGCCTCCCTGCTCGAGCCCACCGGAGACATCGCCCTCGGAGCCGTCCCCGACGTCCCCTACTGCGAGAAAGAGACCGTCCTGACCCCTGGAGACAGCCTGCTGCTCTACACCGACGGAGTCACCGAAGCCATGAGCCGCAGCGAAGAGCTCTTCGGAACCGCCAGGCTGCTGGAGCTCTGCACGCAGATCTCCGGAACACTGACACCCGGCATACAGACTCCCGAAAGTTCCCATGCCGCCGATGCTGATAACACAGCTGCTGCCGATGCCGCGAATACTGCCGATGCCGCCACACCTTCCGGCCAGACCAAGACCGTCTCGACCAACCCTTCCAGGCCCACCGCACCGGACCTCCTGCTGTCAGGCATAGACACATCCCTTTCCGCCTTCACCGACGGAGCCCCCCAGTCCGATGACATCACCCTGCTGGCCCTCACCTACAAGTAATCGCCCTGCCACAGAAAGTTTCACGCACCTGATTGCCCCGCCCGCACAGCCGGCAATCAGGAGGCCTACCCCTATCCCCCTGTTTTCGGAAACTATCCGGAGCCTCGCGACAATCTCCCCTTCCTGGGAAGGGGCCGGGGGTTGGGTCATGGAAGACGCCCGCCTGGGCACAAAAAAAGTGAGAATCGAAGAAACCATCCACCGGAGCCTCGCGACAATCACCCCTTCCTGGGAAGGGGCCGGGGGTTGGGTCATGGAAGGCGCCCGCCTGGGCACAAAAAAAGTGAGAATCTTTCGATTCTCACTTTTTTTGTGCCCGGAAC